>UOFY01000062.1_pt1 | contig 40765 bp, 37 predicted proteins | sample 1990141 | NCBI WGS metagenome assembly UOFY01 (sample SAMEA4728526, study PRJEB27164) | hydrothermal vent metagenome | biome: marine basaltic hydrothermal vent biome; feature: marine hydrothermal vent; material: mineral | place: Pacific Ocean | collected 2011-06-14/2011-07-23 | depth 1741 m | reverse complement strand
AACTTCTTGAAGCTCTGATTAACTCACACTTAAAAATCAACCCCATCTTGCCATTATAATAATTACAATATCAATAACTTATGCCAGAACTGTCACTGTTTCTACCCACAAATTCTGCTGAAGAGCCGAAAAAACTATGACCGTAAATCCTCGAACCGTAACGCCGGGTTTAATGGTGGGGAATATCATGCAGGTTGAGGGGTTGAACCTCGGAGAGCGAGTAGTCATAGCTGGAGCATCTTTTTTACGAAATGATATGAAAGTCACTCTACTGAAGACTGGCGAACAGGCTAAGTAATCTCTCTATAAAAATAACTCTAAATAATACTAGGGGCTGTTGATCTTTCAGATGTTAGGCTGATTTTGAGAAAGCTTTAGTTCTGACAAGGCATTTTTTACGTATCAATGCACTCCATTGATAGTAAAAAATAACGGATGCACAATCTTTATTGCCTCCGGGTGCAAAAACCTCAGTAGTATTTGATGATTATGGCGATGTGTTCGGGCTGTTTTATGCGCTAACCGGTGATGATTATACCTATCGAGAATTAAAAGATTATGCCGATATTTTAAAAGAGCAACTGTTACTTGTTCCTGGGGTTAGAAAAATCACCATTGATGGTGTTCAAAAAGAAGTGGCTTATCTTGAAGTTTCTCGTGCCACTATGGCCAAGCTGGGCATATCAAATTTACAGTTTCATCGTGTCTTAAAATCACAAAACCTGGTCTCTGATTCAGGTAATGTGCGTGTAGGTGATGAATATATTCGTATCAATCCTACTGGTCAACTTCACTCGGTTCATGAGATAGGAGAATTATTAATTAGCGGCAGTAACGATACGCTAGTACGGATAAAAGATATTGCCACGGTGAGGCGTGGCTATGAAGAAGTACCGACAAAATATAATTTCTATAATGGGGCGCCGGCATTAACACTCGGCATATCCATACTGCCGGGTGAAAATGTGGTGGCTGTTGGTGAGCGTCTGGAGAGTCGGCTTGCCGAATTGCAGTCAGTTACCCCGATCGGCATGCAACTTAATGCTATTTATGATCAGCCGGCTATTGTTGATAAATCAGTCCGTGGTTTCATTATTAATGTGGTGCTGGCACTGCTTATCGTTATTGTAGTATTGCTGTTTTTCATGGGCTTACGCACGGGACTTATTATTGGCGCAATTCTGCTAATTACCGTCTCTGCCACCGTCTGGTTTATGAATTTCTACGCCATTGATCTGCAACGTATTTCACTGGGTGCACTGATTATTGCGCTGGGTATGCTGGTTGATAATGCCATTGTTGTCGCTGAAGGCATGCTGGTGAGAATTAAGCGCGGTGAAGATGGAATAAAAGCGGCGCGTGAAGTGGTGGGTTCAACTATGTGGCCCTTATTGGGAGGCACGCTGGTTGGTATTGTGGCTTTTGCTGCCATTGGCCTGTCTGAGGATGCGACTGGCGAATTTGCAAATTCGCTGTTCTGGGTAATTCTGATTTCTTTGTTATTGTCCTGGTTTACGGCGGTGACCATGACTCCGTTATTATGTGTGCAGTTTTTAAAAGCGGATAAACCCGGTGAAGAGCAGACCGATCCTTATGCGGGTTTTCTATTTGTTCAATACCGGAATTTTTTAAGTACGGCGATTCAATTTCGCTGGTTTACTATATCGATAGTGATGGCCATGTTTGTTTCCGCATTGTTTGGTTTTGGCTATGTTAAGCAAAGTTTTTTTCCGGACTCAAATACACCCATGTTTTTCTTTGATCTGTGGAATGTTGAAGGTGATGATATCCGCAAGACGCGGGATGACATTCTTAAAATCGATAATTATCTACACAGCCTTGATGGTGTTGCCAGTACCGCATCTTTTGTGGGCGGTGGGGCAACCCGTTTTACCCTGGTCTATTCACCCGAGTCACCCACCAGTGCTTACGGGCAAATTATTATTAATACCGATAGCAGAGAAGATATACCGCGTATTTCGAAATTATTGCTGGACTATAGCGCGAGTAACTTTCCGAATTCAGAGCCAAAAATAAAGGCGTTGCGTATTGGTCCTGGGCGTGATGCCAAAATTGAGGTAAGACTCAGTGGGCCTGATCCGGTTGTGTTGAGAAATTTATCCCAACAGGTTCAGGAAATTATGGCCGCTGATGGTGGCGCGATTAATGTTCGTGATGACTGGCGGCAACCGGTAAAAGTAATACGCCCCATTTATAATGAAAAAGCCGCACGTCAGCTGGGCATAACCCGTGAAGATGTTAGTCGGGCGATGCTGACAGCCTTTGACGGCCAGCAGGTTGGTTTATTTAAAGATGGAATTCGTTTATTACCCATCATTATGTTGCCGCCCGAAGTAGAACGAAGGGATGTCAGTTCGATACGCGATATCACGGTGTATAGTCCCCTGCTCAGAAATAGTGTCCCGGTCGGTCAGGTCGTCTCTGATTTTAAAGTAGAATGGGCCGATGCAAAAATACGAAAACGTAATCGCATCTATACCATAACGCCTTCCTGTGATCCGGGGCAGGAACTGGCAACCATACTACTGGGTCGTCTTATGCCACAAATTGATGCCCTGTCATTACCTCCGGGTTATTCTCTTGAATGGGGAGGGGAATATGAAGATTCAAAAGATGCGAACACTGCGATTAATTCGTCATTGCCTTCGGGCTTCCTGATTATGATCATCATTGTAATATTACTATTCGGAAAAATACGTCAGCCCCTGATCATCTGGTTAACCGTACCCCTGGCGATCATCGGCATTACCGCTGGTCTGCTAAGTATGAATGTGGCCTTTGGTTTTATGGGGTTGCTGGGCGCGCTCAGCCTGGTTGGTCTGTTGATTAAAAATGCTATTGTGCTGATTGACGAAATCGATATGCAGATTGAAAGCGGTAAACAATCTTTTACGGCTATTCTCGACTCTTCTGTTTCCAGAATGCGCCCGGTAATGATGGCGGCCAGTACGACTATCTTAGGTATGGCCCCTTTATTAAGCGATGTCTTCTTTCTGGACATGGCTGTCGTCATTATGTTTGGTTTAGGCTTTGCGTCGGTGTTAACGCTGATTGTGGTGCCGGTGCTTTATGCTATCTTTTTTAATATTAAAGTTAATGCTAAAGCTTGAGCTTGCCTTCAATATAAAAAAGATAAAAAAAGACCTCGAACCGCAGAGGACGCAGAGAAAACAATTATTGTAACGTCTTATACCTCTTCTCCCCTTAGGCTGGCTTATATTATAACCTTCTGTATGGGAACATATGCGGTGGTGACAAGGTGACGCGAGATATGGGTTCCCACGGAGGTTGTACAAACCAGAAACAATAAATAAGTCCCGCGTAGATTCCAGCAAAGTGAGAGGGGCATCTCAAAACACAAGGCTCATACTGCGCGCGTTTATTTTTTTTCAAAAAAATTAAAAATAGTTTGAACCTTTTTAAACCTCACCAGTCAGAGTTACCGTGCAGCAACGCATAGTTCCCACACCCTCCCTGGTGGGAATTGCAAACACCCCGGTCCCCAATGCCGGGTTACTTGACCCCGAAAGGCAATCCCCAAGCTTTCGGGGTTTTTTTATGCCGGCAGGAGTTGCCTGAATAATAGTCAAGCTGTTTGCTCAGGTTTTGCAATGTTTAACAGTTCAGAGGCTGCAATATATATTGGGTAACCTAAGCTTTAGTTGTAGCAGTCGTTGCCCTTCAACGGCTATTGCTGATGTTTATTGACCCCGGATTAACCCACCCTACATCCCTGAAATCAATCCGGGGTTTTTTTTAAGCTTTATTATCCTGTTTAGCGATTTCCAGCCACTGCATGAGAATAATTCGGGCTTCTTCAACCCCCTGTTTTTTCAGGGAGGAGAATAATTGAATGCTGACCAGGGGATAATCTTCCAGCATTTTTTCTACTTTCAACAGGCTACTTTTTGCTGGCCCGCGTTTGAGTTTGTCTGCCTTGGTTAGCAGAATGTGAACTGGCATTTTTGCATGCCGGCACCAGTCCAGCATTTTCTGATCAAATTCGGTGAGGGGATGGCGCACGTCCATCAGTAACACCAGCCCCTGCAGGGATTTTCGTGAGTGCAGGTACTCAGTCATAGCCTGCCCCCATTTCTGCTTGACGTGTGTCGGAACCTTGGCATAGCCATAACCGGGTAAATCCACCAGCCGCTTTTGTTCATTCAGTTCAAAAAAGACCAAATGCTGGGTGCGGCCGGGCGTTTTACTGGTACGAGCAAGAGACTTGCGGCCAGTAATGGCATTTAGGGCGCTGGATTTGCCCGCATTTGAGCGGCCGGCAAAAGCAATTTCGGCACCGGCGTCAGTGGGGGCCTGGCTGGGCTTAGGTACGCTAATGAGAAAATTTATGGTTGAAAATGGGTTTTGCACATTTATTCCGAAGTTTATGGGTTGATTACAGATTTTTTGATATACGTCAAATACCGGAGTGAGATATAATCCTGCCGCTTGATCCGGTGGCAGGCTTCTTGTATAAAAGCCGCGCCTGACATAGTGATCGGGCATGAAAAACTGATTCTAACGTGACCCGTTGCGTTGTGCTAGAAACAGTGATTAAAAAAAATATTTTGCAGTCACGTTTTATGACGCTATTATCGCTTTGAATATATAAAGAATTTTAGGAGATCCAAATGAAAAACCTTATAATCGCCACTGCCGCTACTGTTGCTTTGATGGCATCTGTAACAACTGCACAGGCTGATGGCCAGAAAACTTACCAGACCGCTTGTTTCGCATGCCACGGCACGGGTGCTGCCGGTGCTCCTAAAATTGGTGATAAGGCTGCCTGGGCACCGCGTATTGCTCAGGGCATGGCCACACTGGAAAAACATGCCCTGCATGGTTTCAAGGGCAAAAAAGGCGTGATGCCCGCTAAAGGCGGTCGTGCTGATCTGAGTGATGACGATGTAAAAGCCGCTGTTGCCCACATGGTGAGTCAGTCCAAATAAATCTGGCTGGCCAGATTTAGTGCAAGATTTCGATTTTATATTTAAACTCAACCTTGGTTAAAACACATGAAGTTCAAAATTCTGTTTTCATTGATGCTCTTATCTGTTGTTGTCTCTGGCACCAGTCAGGCTGCCGGAAATGCCGAAGCTGGTAAAACGAAAGCGCAGGTTTGTTTTAGTTGTCACGGTATGAATGGTGATGGCAATACTAACCCGCCCTGGCCTGCACTGGCTGGACAGCATGCCTCGTATATCGCCAAGCAACTGGCTGATTTCAAAAGCGGATCCCGTATGGAGCCGCTGATGATTGCGCAGGTGGCAAGCCTGAGTGAAGCCGATATGGCTGATTTGGCTGCGTTTTTTGCATCACAGAAAGTGAAAACAGGAAAGGGCGACGAATCCAAAGCTGAGCTGGGTGGAAAGCTCTACCGTGGTGGAAATAAAGCAACCGGTGTTGCAGCATGTATGGCCTGTCATGGGCCAACGGGTGCAGGTAACCCGGCCGCGAAGTTTCCCCTGTTGAGCGGACAGAATACTGCCTATGTTGTCAAAGCTTTGAATGATTTTCGAAGTGGGTCACGTAAAAATGACACGGGTAATATGATGCGGGGAGTCGCCGCTAAAATGACCGATAAGGAAATTGAAGCGGTGTCTGCATTTATTACCGGTTTGCACTAAACCCTGGCCGTGATGTTGCTGTTTGACAATTAAGCAGTCGCATCGACAGACGGATAAGAGAAAGGGCGGTATGATTACCGCCCTTTTTTTATGTCCACACATTATTAAGGAACCTCTGAACCATAATGTGGTCATTTGCTACTATTGATTTTAGTTTTATATTATCTGGAGAGTAATTATGCAAAATGGTCTTCGCACCTTATTGGCTTTGGTCATGGTGTTTGTCTTTTTATCCGCGGCCTCAGCACGTAATTATGACGAGGGCATTGAATATAAGCGCCTGAAATCACCGGTACCGACTCAGGTTGAATCCGGCAAGGTCGAGGTGGTGGAACTCTTCTGGTACGGTTGCCCGCATTGCTTTCGTCTGGAGCCTGATTTGCACAAATGGCTGAAGAATAAACCGGAGAATGTTGAATTCATCCGGATCCCTGCGGTTTTTAACAAAACCTGGGAATTGCATGCCAAGGCCTATTACACCGCTGCTTTTCTCGGCGTCATGGATAAAATTCACAAGCCCCTGTTTGATGCCATGCACCTGAAAAAACAGCGTATGGGTACGGCGGCTGAGATAAGGGAATTCTTTATTAAGCAGGGCGTGTCGGCCAAAGATTTTGATAGCGTATTTAAATCCTTTGGGGTGGATGCCAAGGTACGCCGGGCGAAAACACTGTCAAAACAATATGGCATCAGCGGCGTTCCGGCAGTGATCGTCAATGGAAAATATTTGACCGATGGTCCGATGGCGGGTGGTCGTAAGGGTATGATTGATGTTATGAATTACCTGATTAAAAAGGAATCGGCAAAATAGCCTATATTATTGTAAATGGTCTGATTTAAAGAATATTACGGTTAGGCCGATAGGCACTCCATAAGTGGTACGGGCATAGAACTTTTCGGATCTGTGCCCTTGCCAGAAAACACGGACGCAAAGGAGGAAGACCCGCATGAAGGCAGCTGAACTCTTCATTAAATGTCTTGAGAACGAAGGGGTGGAATATATTTTTGGTATTCCGGGTGAGGAAAATCTGGATGTCATGGATGCCTTGCTGGAATCACCGATCAAGTTTGTTACCACACGGCATGAACAGGGCGCGGCGTTTATGGCCGATGTCTATGGACGGTTAACCGGTAAAGCCGGGGTCTGTCTGGCAACGCTGGGACCGGGGGCAACCAATCTGGTCACCGGGGTGGCCGATGCGAATATGGATCATGCGCCACTGGTGGCCATTGGTGGTCAGGCCAGCACCCATCGCTTACACAAAGAATCTCATCAGGTACTGGACTTACAGCTGATCTTCCAGCCGATCACCAAATACTCATCTCGACTGCTGACCCCGAATATTATCAGCGAAGTGGTACGTAAGGCTTTCAAAGTCGCACAAACAGAAAAAACCGGCGCCTGTTTCATCGAGTTCCCGGAAAATATCGCTGAAATGGAAGTGGATGACGTGCCGCTTGCCGTTAAGCAGCCAGCGAGTCCTGAGCCACCACGTGAAAAAGTGGAGCAGGCCGCACAGGTTATTTCCAATGCGAAAAATCCGATCATCCTCGCCGGCAACGGTGTAGTACGCAACAAGGCCTGGGCACAGCTGGCGGATTTTGCCGAACGTCTGCGCATCCCGGTTGCAAATACTTTTATGGCTAAGGGACTGATTCCCTTCAAGCATCCCATGGCGCTGGGCAGCGCGGGATTGCAGGCGAATGATTACATCAGTTGCGGCTTCAGCAAGGCCGATGTGATTATATGTATTGGCTATGATCTGGTGGAATATCACCCTTATCTCTGGCATCCGAGTAAAGATCGCACCATTATTCATATTGATCAGTCCCCGGCTGAGGTCGATGCTTATTATCCGGTGAGTGTCGGCGTGGTGGGCGATATTAAACATTCCCTACTGAGAATTATGGAAGTCGCTTCACCGGCCACCGGAAATACCATGCGTGCTCTGCGCGAAGCCCTGATTGAAGATATGAACAGCTTCAAAGATGACAACAGTGTGCCGATGAAGCCGCAGAAAATCATCTGGGATTTACGCACGGCGATGGCGCTGGAAGACATTGCCATCTCCGATGTGGGCGCGCATAAGATGTGGATGTCGCGTATGTTTCGCTGCGAGCTGCCAAACACCTGTCTGATTTCCAATGGCTTTGCGAGTATGGGTATTGCGGTTCCTGGCGCGATTGGTGCCAAACTGGCCTATCCTGATCGTAAAGTCGTGGCGGTAACCGGTGATGCCGGGTTCATGATGAACTCACAGGAAATCGAAACCGCATTGCGTATAAAAACTCCGATTGTGATCTTGATCTGGACTGACGGTGCCTACGGCTTGATCGAGTGGAAACAGATGAATCAGTTTGGTCGTAAGTCCAATATCGACTTCACCAATCCAGATTTTGTGATGTATGCAGAATCATTTGGAGCCAAAGGCTATCGCATCGAGCGTGGAGAAGATTTGTTACCAACCCTGAAAAAAGCACTGGCCGACAATACCGTGAGTGTGATTGATTGCCCAGTTGATTATAGTGAGAATCTTAAATTAACCAGCAAGCTGGGCGAGATGGTCTGTCCGATTTAAGATTGATACGGCTGTAGGTTGAATGTAGGTTCGACTTCAGTCGTACACAGATACCAACACCTCAATTTCACACTACAAGCACAAGCCATCACTCAGGAGTATAAAAAACCAATGTCCACACAGAACTCAGCCACACAGATTCTGCGTGTCATGAGTTATAACATTCAGGTGGGCATTTCTACCTCGCGGGCGCGTCATTATGTTACCGGTAGTTGGAAACATATACTTCCCTGTTCTCAACGCTTGCCTAATCTTGATCGTGCGGCGAGATTGATTCAGCATTATGACATCATTGGTCTACAGGAAGTAGATGCCGGCAGCTTGCGTAGTAACTTTATCAATCTGGCTGAATACTTGGCTGAGCGTGCAGATTTTCCTTACTGGTACCATCAGGTCAATCGCAATCTGGGGCGACTCGCGCAACACAGTAATGCCTTGCTCAGTCATTATAAACCTGATTATATCGAGAACCTTAAATTACCCGGCATGATTCCTGGGCGGCAGGCCATCAAAGCGGTGTTTAAATCAGAATCCGATTCTCTTGCCATTTTTGTTTTGCATCTGGCCTTGAGCACTCGGGCGCGTGTTCGCCAGCTGGAATATATTGCCGAGCAGGTGAATGAGTATCCACATGCGATCGTTATGGGAGATCTTAACTGTCGCGTAGATAGTCGTGAAATGAAATTATTGTTCAATAAAACACAACTTCGTGAACCGCTAGATGAAATGCGAACCTTTCCCAGCTGGTGTCCGAAGCATCATATTGATCATATTCTTGTTAGTGCAGATCTAAAAATAAAAAACACCTGTACCCTGCATCATGAAGTCTCTGACCATCTTCCTTTGACGATGGAAATTGAATTACCTTCTTCTATCCGATTGAGTCGTCATTCTCATCATGGACTGTCGTTAGAGAACTATCTTGGCCCTTTCTCAATGGTCAAGTGAGCCGATAGGTGAGTGATAAGGGCAGCCGAAAAGCCGATTTATGGCAACGTAAATATTACGATAGCCTCGAAGAGCTTGAGCAAAAAGAAAAACAATGGGAAGAGCTTGAATCTTTATTACGATTGCTGGCCTCACGCCTGACTCTATTATCGGATAGCCAGGATGATCAGCTGGAGAAAAAATTAGACAAGCTGCGCAGTAATCTTCGCTATGAAGATAATGCGCTTAAATTCCGCCCCTTAATTAATGATATTACCTCAGCCATTGCTAAATCAGATGCTGAAATTAAACCTAAAAAATCGTCTACTGAATTTGATTCAGCTAACAGTCTTAATGATTTACTTGATGAGCTAAAAATACCGTCAGTTTTTCAGCGGCAGGAACGCCATGTTCGAAAACGGATTGGTCGGGCGAAATCGAATAAAGATATTCCTGATCTAGTTAAAGATATTGCGGAACTTTTGGGGTTGACGATCGAGCATCTGGCTGAACAGAAACAGGAAGAAATTTTACCGCAAATATCAGGCAGGACAGAACATGAACAAACCGATGGAACTGTAGAGAAAACGGGGTTTATAAAAAAACTTTTTTCGAATGAAAAAAATAATGAGATAAAATCTGCTTCGGTTCAACCCACCGATAAAAAAGAATGGCCTGAGAATACACCATCCATAAAACCACCTACAACTGAAAGCGCCTCTGAAAACATAGAGCCTGCATTTGAGACGATAACGGAAGTTGATGTAAAAACAAACTCCGGCAAAAAATCGAATAACGATACGCATGAAATATTGGCTGAGGAAATTTGCTTTGCAGCCGGTATTTTAATTGAGCTCCTGCAGCAGCTGGAATTACCACACGATCTCTGTGTTGAAGCCGGATTAATTCGTCAGCGTTTACAGCCCTGTTATGAGCACGAAAAATTAGTACAGGGACTTGAAGCTACGGTGGCCCTGGTCGCCGATGCCCATGATCGTATTTATACTGAAAAAAAAGAGCTGGAAGCCTTTCTCCAACAATTAACTGAACGACTGCAGGAAATTGATACAGATTTGCAGGAAACCGTTCGCCTGCAGCAGCTCTCGGTGAGTGGTTCTCGTCAAGTGAATGCCGCAGTTGAAGAGGAGGTGCGTGGGATTGAGCAATCCGTTGAAAAAGCGGCGGATCTTGCAATGCTGCAGACTGATGTGCAGGCACGCGTGATCATTATCCGAGACCACATGGACAGATTTTTACAAACAGAATTAACCCGAGATAAACAAGCTGCCGGCATATCCGAACACCTAAAAAAAGAACTCAGTGCCGCAGAAGGTGAAATCGAGACGTTGCGGCAGCAGTTAGAAGCGGAGCGTGAGCAGTCGATGCAGGATGCCCTCACCAGCTTATATAATCGCAAGGCATATGATCAATATATTAATGATGAGCTGGCACGATTCAAGCGCTATGGTTCGGTATTTGTTATTGCCGTTTGGGATGTGGATTTATTTAAATCGGTGAATGATAGCTACGGCCATGTTGCCGGTGATAAAGTGCTAAAAATTATTGCAAGAGTGATTGCGGATAATACAAGAGAAACCGATATTATTGCCCGTTATGGTGGTGAAGAATTTGTTGTCATTATGCCGGAAACAAAAATAGCAGCCGCGTATAAGTCTCAGGATAAGTTACGAAAAACCATTCAAAGCTGTGCCTTCCACTTTCGTGAATCACATGTTGAAATCACGGCCTCATGTGGCCTGACAGAAGTACGTGAAAACGATACACCAGAATCTATTTTTCAACGTGCAGATAGCGGCCTTTATAAAGCTAAAGAAAATGGCCGCAATCGATGTGAGATGGTTTCATAGCGATGTCGACTTAACGCTTCCCAGGTATATTCTTGCCCGCTTGCATGTGGATTCGGTTTCAGCTGCATCAGCACTGAAGTCGAACCTACAATGGTATCTGTCATATTATCTTGATCGCTGCATTTTGTTAGGTAAACAGTTTTTTAAAATAGTTCTATTACAGAAACATCATGAATTAGTAATGTTTCTGTAACCACTTTGTCACCTGGCTCGGTTTTAATTGTTTAAGTACCCGCACTAATAATGCCCACTTTAAACCTTGCTAAGAGAACAATAAAATGAATTATAAACTATCAATTTTATCAACGTTGGTTTGTGTTGCTGCCGTTTCCCCGGCGGCTACTTTTGCCAACAGTTATCATGATGATAGCGTTAGTCAATCCAGGCACGCAGCTGCATCTGGCTTTACAAATATAAGAAGCATGAAAGAACAGGACAATGAGCGCGAGGAACGGCGCGATGATGAACGTGGGCATAGAAAGGCCATCGAGGTTACTATCTTGCACACCAATGACTATCATTCATATTTAGAAGGTCAACGCTTTGATCTGAATCTGGATTATGATCCCACAATAGCTGGAGCAGAATCTGTGCGCCTTAATCTGGGCGGTTTTGCGCGTATCGGCAATGAAGTTTCTATGCTACGCGAAGACAATACTCTGGTTTTGAACAGTGGTGAAATGAACGGCACACTCTATTTTAGTTTATTTAAAGCGGTTCCTGATTTTAAACTTTTCAATGAAGTCGGACTGGATGCGTATGCCTTAGGCAATCACGAATTTGATGAAGGTGAAGCCTGGTTAGCCAAGTTAATCAATATGGCTAATTTTCCTATCATTTCCGCTAATGTTATTCCTACTCCTGCGAGCCCTTTGTACGGTACCAATATACAGCCGTATATTATTAAAGAAATTGAAGGTGAACAGGTTGCTGTTATCGGTGTTCTTAAAGTTAAGAAAACCAGAGAATCCTCATTGGTTACGGATGCAGTGACCTTTACCGATGAAGTCGAAACGGTTCGTGCCACGGTAAATGAGCTGGAAAGCCAGGGCATCAACAAGATCATTGTTCTTAGTCATATTGGTTATGAATTTGATAAGCAATTAGCCGCCGCAGTTAATGGTGTTGATGCAATTATTGGTGGTGATACTCACACTCTGCTCGATTCTACCGGCGAAATGGCCAGTATGGGTTTGGCTATTGAAGGTGACTACCCAACCATGGTTAGAAATCCAAAGGGACAACCGGTATATATTGCCCAGGCCTGGCAATATGCGCGCGGACTTGGCATTTTAGAATTATCATTCAATAAAGCCGGTCATGTGATTGAAGCTGATGGCAATCTTGAGTTGCTGGTCGGTGGCCCGTATCAGGTCAAAGAGTCTGGCAGCTGGACGGCAGCAACCACCGCCCAGACCGCCAGTATTTCTCTGGCGATTGAAGGCATGAAAACAGTTAAGGAAGTCGCTCCTAGCCAGGCGATCGAATCCATTTTGGCTCCCTATAAAGCCGAACTCAAAGCCTTCCAGATAAAAGAGATTGGCAGCGTCACGACTTACATGCCTTATACACGAATTCCCACAGGCTTTGTGGTTGGTCAGGTACCGACAGGAAGTTATGCCGCGCATATCGTTGCAGATGCCTTCTTGAAGTATCTGCCAAATGTTGATGTGGCAATTCAAAACTCCGGTGGTGTGCGTACCGGCTTTAATGACGGTATTTTTACTGTGGCTGATGCTTACACCATGCTGCCGTTCTCTAATACGGTTGTGACTATCGACATGAGTGGACAGGACATTGTTAAGGTACTTGAAGAGGCCGTTGATTATGCTCTGGGTACGGGCTCAACCGGTGCCTTCCCCTATGCCTCGCACCTTCGTTACGATATTGTGAAAAGTGCCGCATTTGGCTTACGGGTGCTCAATGTTGAAGTCAAAGATCGGGTAACTGGAATATGGTCAAACATTGATACCAGCCTCAGTTACAAGGTGGCAACAAACTCGTTCACCGCACTAGGCAAAGATGGTTACTATACCTTTGCAGCAGTAAGAGCCGCTAATCCAGCGGCTTTTGTGGAGTCAGATGTGGTTTATGTTGTGCCATTGATTGAGTACTTTACCAATGAACTGGTAGGCGGTGTTTTACCTGCGCTTAATACCGAAAACTACAGTTTGAAATCAGTGACCGAATAAATATATCACTGACTCAGGTAGAGTAATGAAGGGTCTGGCAGCTGCTTGTCAGCCCCTTTTTTTGAGCCCAGGCATAAAGGGTATATCTGTTGATCCAAAATCAATACCAAGCTGACTAAGCAAGGTGGTTAATTGCCCTCGATGATGTGTTTGATGATGGAATATATGATGAACTAACGTCCAATATGGTACCGATCTTTGTTTGCCGTCAACATTGCTTGTATAAGTGTGGGTTTGGTTTAGCATGCTCACATTAAGGGATTTAACCCAAATATCTATTTTATTATCAATGATAAATCGCTCTTGTTTTAGATCATCCCAGTTTGAGTATACTATTTTATTAATATCTCTGGGCTTATATGCGCTATCTCTTAGACGTTCCAACCATGCTGTGTCGCCATAAAGTATGTGGTCTAGAGTTCCATGAATGGAACCAAAAAAAGCCCCCATGTCTTTCTTGCGTATATCGTTACTTAACGAATCACATAGATTGAAAATTTTTTTATTCATCCATGAATTGTATTTAGACAGCATTTCAAATTGTTTTTCGATACACATTCTCAGGAACTCCATTTTGTTTTTAGCGCATAATCTATTTTAGATAGAAGGCACAGATATTCCTGTGATAGTTCACAGGAAGAACTTAACTTATATCGCAGATGAAAGCTTTCAAGTATTATCTTGCGCTTATTCGAGGATTAAATCGAAAGTTCGGATCAGGATGAGAACGCTCAGATTATATCTAAGCGGCTATTTTATAGTGTTAGCTTAGTTAGTTTACAAGGAAAACAAGTGAAATGATGAACATTATTGCAACTATTATTATGCTGTTGATGCTGGTGGTTTTGCCGGTTCATGCCGCACCGAGACATGATGCCGGGATTGCCAGTGCGCATCCGCGGGCGACGGCGGCAGGATTTGAAATTCTTGAGGCGGGCGGCAATGCCTTTGATGCGGCGGTAGCGGTGAGTGCCACGCTTGCGGTGGTGGAGCCATATAGCTCCGGTCTGGGGGGCGGGGGGTTCTGGTTATTGCAGCAGGCAGGCAAGGATGAGGCGGTGATGGTGGATGGTCGTGAAACTGCCCCCCTGAAAGCGCATGAAAAAATGTACCAGGATGAGAAGGGGCAGGTGATACCAGGCCTGTCGATGAATGGGGCTCTGGCAGCGGGCATTCCAGGTGAACCGGCGGCGTTGGTGCACATCGCTAAAAAATATGGACGCTTGCCACTGAGCACCTCGTTGGCTCCTGCTATTCGTGCGGCAAGGGAAGGTTTTGAGGTAACTGAATTTTACCAGCGCATGGCGAAATTTCGGCTACAGGCTTTGCGTAGTTCGAAAGCGGCCGCCGCCGTGTTTCTTTATCGGGATGAAATTCCACATCAGGGTTATGTCATCAAACAGCCGGATCTAGCTCGCACACTGGAAGCTATTGCTAACCACGGAGCAGCGGGATTTTATCAGGGCTCGGTGGCTAAAAATCTGCTTGCTGCCAGTGATAAGGCCGGGGGGATCTGGACAGCAAAAGATCTAAAGGGCTATGAAGTTAAAGAGCGCAGGCCGGTGACGGGGAGCTGGTATGACTACAAAATTACCTCCGCCGCGCCTCCGTCTTCGGGTGGGATCGCTATTATTGAAATGTTGAATATGCTGGAACAGGATGGTTTGCGTTCAATGCAGGGGGCGGCACGCAAACATTTATTGATTGAAGCCATGCGCCGGGCCTATCGAGACCGTGCCGAGTTTCTGGGCGATCCTGACTTTGTCGATGTTCCGCTTAAACGGTTGACCGACAAAGTTTACGCGCGTGAATTACGGCAGACCATCAGTCTCTCGCAAGCCACACCGAGTCGGAATTTAAAACCGGTGTCGCCTGTGGTGGAAGGTCACCATACCACCCACTTTTCGATTCTGGATGCCGATGGTAATCGTGTTGCGGCAACCCTGAGCATTAACTATCCCTTTGGCTCGGGGTTCATGGCAGCGGGCACCGGTATTTTATTCAATGATGAAATGGATGATTTTTCCGCTAAACCGGGGGTGGCGAATGCTTACGGTCTGGTGGGGGCGCAGGCGAACGCCATTGCCCCGGGCAAACGCATGCTCTCCAGCATGAGTCCAACCTTTATCGAAGGTCCGGACAGGCTGGCGATTCTTGGCAGTCCGGGTGGCAGCCGGATTATTACTATGGTGCTGCATGGGATTCTTGCGGTGAGTGAGGGTCGCTCAGCAAAATATGTGGTCAGCCAGCCTCGCTTTCATCACCAGTATCTGCCCGATGTGGTGCAGTTTGAAAATAAGGCCTTTACTGTTGGTGAGGTGATGAGGTTGCAAAGCATGGGGCATCGGCTGAAACAGTTGCGTCAGCAGTACGGTAATATGCAAATCGTCATACTTGATAAAGCCCGTCATGCAGTTAGTGCGGCCAGTGATCCGCGTGGAGAGGGATTGGCGCAGGTGAAAAAAATACCTGAAAAATAGGGCTTTACAGCCGCCCTTCCGAAATATAATAAATTTGACTTAAAAAGTTTGGCATGACTGTGGCAGGCTTGCCTTCCCTTTGAAAAAAGAAAAAACAAGTTAAGATCTGGTGTGGACAGAATTAGACGGCGTATCACGGGTATTATAGATAAAAAAGAATAAAATGTGAGCAATTTCACGTTACCATATCAGGGCCTGCAGTAATCTGTACAACCCGCGTGGGAAAATAATTAAAGATATTCAGGGCGAGGACAGAAAAATGGCAGAATTAATACAGTATGCCAATGGTGTTCCGGGCATCCGCTTCACCATCGATAAGCCAGTGATTCGTATTGGCCGTAGTGATGCACATAACGACATTTGTGTGATGGATGCTTATGTGAGTAAAGAACATGCGTTGATTGAGGCCAAACAGGGTGATGATTCCTCGGCGGGCTGTGAATTCTTTATTCATGATTTGGGCAGCACTAATAAAACCCACGTCAATAAGAAAAAAATATCCTGCGTGCGCCTGAAAAATAATGACATGGTGTATCTGGGACGCAATATGTTCCGCTTTGTTTGCACCGAAAATGAAGAAATGACCTTCACTGAAGTGATCGAAGAACATCCTGCTTCCAGCCACACGCTGGAAATAGTCTCTAACAATGATACCCAGTTGCGCTCTGGTTTTAGTCGTCGATTGCGGGTACTGGGTTCAGGATCGCTGTTAGATTAAGGCGTCATTGTATAGTTTGCAGTGAGTCCAGCAGCTTCTGTTGTTCCTTGTAGCGTTTGTCCATAGTTTCTTTCAGTGCTTTGGTATCGCTAATTAATTTAGGGATATCTTTCATCGGCACGGTGGTGGGATAGGGAATGCTGGGGTCATCATCCTTGTCATCGTTTTTGCCCTTTTCTCCGTCCGCTTTGCCGTCTTCATCCGGAATATCTTTTACCACCGGTGTTGCCTGAACGACATTACGGTTGATATTAATACGCACAACTTCATCTTGTCCTTCCGGGTTATGCTTGTCAGAAAAATGCCAGACACCTTGTTTGTCCATCCATTTGTGTACTGCCGCAGTGTTTTCATCCGCTTCAGTTTCTAGAACTTCTTCGACGCTTGAATTGGTTTTCTCGATATCGCGGGTAGTATTACTGCTGTTGCTGGTAAAGCGGGATAATAGACTGGCAAAGTCTGGCAGGTTTAACTTATCCCATGAAAGAACTGGTTTGCCATTCGGGCCTGGGAGAATAAAGGGACTCGCAACTACCAGCATCAGTGCCAGTAACATGAGTTTAAAAGAGAGTTTCACTATGCGTTTCCTTTTTATGCAGAGCTATTATTTAATTATAGATCTTATCGGTCATTTATACCCTGAACATTAAGCATACATCAATTTATTTTGTGGTTATTTCTGGCAGGCGGGGCAGTAATAGCTGGCACGTTGGGCAATGGTCAGCTGATGAATAGGTTGGCCACAGTTCGGACAGGCCTCTGTGGCTCGGCCATAGACATTTAACTGTTGTTTAAAGTAGCCGGGGGAACCATCACTGGCGGTAAAATCACGCAACGTTGTTCCGCCCTGGCGAATTGCGGCGGCCAGTACTTTTTTAATGACCGTGGCTAATTGCTGGTAACGTTTATCGGCAATACGGCCAGCGGCACGTTGCGGGTGAATACCAGCCAGAAACAGGGCTTCACTGGCGTAGATGTTACCGACACCGACGACTATTTTGCTGTCCATAATAAAAGATTTAATCGCCTGTTTACGATTCCGGCTCCGAGCGTAGAGATAGTCACCATCAAAGTCGGCCAGCAACGGCTCCGGGCCAAGTGTGGCGAGTAGTTTGTGTTTTAGTGGATCATGGCGGGTCCAGAGTACGCAACCGAAGCGACGCGGATCACGCAGTCGCAGGCAGTCACCACTGCTGAGCTGTAATTCCACATGTTCATGTTTTTCGGCGGGAGTTTGAACGGGTAAAATACGCAGACTACCCGACATGCCCAGATGAATGATCAGGCTACCATTATCAAAACCAAGCAGAAGATATTTGCCTCGACGGCTGACCGTGTTAACACATTGTTGCCGCAGCTCGCTGGATAAGTTTGCGGGTACCGGCCAGCGTAGTTTTCGATTGCGAACAATGACTCTGGTTATAGTCTGCCTAAGCAGATGCGGTTCAATACCTGAGCGGGTGGTTTCAACTTCGGGAAGTTCGGGCATGCGTGATTCTAGCCTGTGTGTATTGTAGGTTCGACTTCAGTCGTACGGGTGCATGTAGGTATGACTGAAGTTGAACCTATAGTCAATAATGACGTCGACAAGCTTCCTTCGACAAGGCTCTCCTGAGCGGAGCTGAAGGGCTCAGGACGAACGGTAATTTCATGACGTTTAATGGGTTAATTCTTACTCAGCCAACTCGGAATCAGCTTCAATATCAACGCTGCGTTTTTGCAGGCTTAGTAGTGCATCGGTTTTATCCGCAGCCATCACGTACTCAATATTTTTATCGACACGACTGAGAATGAATTCGTCTTCCATCTGATACAGACTATATTCAATCGGGATGTCCCTTCCCTGTAAAAAAATACGTATTGATTTACCCGTATTTTTTCTGGGTTTTGTGAGCGGTCGCAATTCAACTGCATGGGCATATTGCCACTCATTGAGTAAATCGGTAAAGGCATCGGCGGAATAGTTTTTATTTTCAGGGCTAAGTGTCCATTTCTTATCGATGAGTGCCAACGTTAATTCAGGCAATTCAATTCGGGTGATTTTTTCACCTTCGTGGATCAGGGCATGATCAAGGTAATCGGTGACGCTGCTCACAAGCTGGTAATAATAGTAATCAGGAATAATGTGCAGCTGTTGATCGATACGAACATAGCGTTGCTTATGTAGAGGCTCAAGATTGCCGAAATCAATTTGCGGTGAGTCATTAAACAGAATGCTGACTGCGGGATTTATTAAACCATAATTGACTGGGTCGAGTTGATTGATATCGTATTGAGCGGCACTTTCAATCTTCAGCAACTTCATCACTGCTTCGACTTTATAATCATTGGCTGCGAGTGTGTATGGCGAAAGCATTTTCCAGTGATCAGATTTTTTTTCAAGTACAATCGTATCTATATCCCGGCGGGTAATCTTTATCTTGTTTATGTCGCTACTGTTAAGATTAGTCAGCAACACCGCTTCCGGTTCGGGAGTTTTGCCCGGTTCGAGTACGACAATAGTCATCAGACTGAGGACAATGAGCAGGAGAGCAAGATTAAGTCGGGTTCGTGAAGTCATGTGTTTGTTTACTTAATGAAAATTAAATGTTCGATAGCGTAGGGTGGACACGATTCTTGTGGCCACGCGAAAAATCGGTAGGTTCAGACTAATTTATTGGTTTCATTTTATTCAGCCCAACCTACTTAATTATAAAACATTGGCAGAAATTAAATGTAGGTTGGGTTGAGCGATAGCAAAGCCCAACAAGTCACGCTCAACGTTTTCGCCGCCGTACCCAGATCACAATTCCAGCTGTCAATAGTAGCAACGGTATCACAATTAAAAATAACAAACCGAGCAGTGACCAGGTGCGTTCTTCCAGCACCAGCTCGGTATCTAGTGCAGTAGTAGACGGAATCGAAATAAAATTATCATCATGGCTTAACCAGTTGATGATGTTATAGCCGAGATCCTGATTGCCCTGATTACCCAGATAGGCATTGGAAATAAAATCACCATCACCCAGTACAACGACGCGTTGACTGCTTTGCGCTACCTCGGTTTTATTCTCAGCAACGTCGGCGTTGTTGCGACTCAGTGCAAAGCCAATGGTCAGCGGGCCGGCTACGTCATATTTTTCATCAAAGTCGACCGCACCTTCCAGGTTTGATGTTTCTGACCAGCTGCGTTCAACCGTTTGCAATAGAACCTCGGCCTTCCAATTGTTCTTTTCAAAATGTTCCAGGCCGCTGGCACGCGGGTAGAGTGTCATGTAGGTAAAATCTTTTACAATTGGATGACTACCATAGCCGGTTACCAGGGCGAAAGAGGGATCGGAAATGCCCAGCACCTGGGTTGTGGGATCGACTATGGTGCCGGGGACAAAGCTTATTCCCATTGATTCGGCCAGACTGTCAAGGCCATAGCGGGAACCCGGATCATGCAGCCAGAGCAGGTTGCCGCCTTTATCAAGATAGTCCTGAATCATTTTAACTTCACCGGACAGGTAATCTACCTGCGGGCCGGCGATGATCAAGACTGAAGTATCGGCTGGAATTTCCGGCTGTGTTGACAATACTAATGTTGAAGCCTGTAAACCCTTGCTGGCCAGTTGCTTGATGAAAAGACCGTAGTCGTGGTTAGCTTGTCCATCAGCTTCGCGTTCGCCGTGGCCGCCGATAAACACAATGTTTTGTTCACCACTGCGCAGTAGACGTTGCAGGGTATTGGTGAGCGTTTCTTCATTCAGGTTTTGTATTTTTTCGTGACGCTCCTGATACTCAACGATGAGCTCACCATCGACGCTGATGCCTTCACGGCGAACCCGATCTGGTTCGGTGTTGGGATCGATAAAGCGTAGTTGAATGTCGGCTTTGTGGCGCAGGTAACGCTTGATCAGTTCACGAATTTTGCGGCGTGTGGGCAGCAATTCACTGTCCTGGGCGAAGGCGGTAATGCGTATGGGTTCGGGCATGCGTTGTAATAATTTAACGCTGGCTTCGGATAAAGTATTACGCTGGTTTGCGGTTAGGTCGGCTTCAAAGCTATAGCGTTGTGAGAGCCAGCCGAGTAGACCAGTCATGCTCAGCAGTAACAACAAAAAGATAATGTTTTGCAGCCGTAACTGCATCCGGACTTTATTATTTATTCTCATCCTGGTTTTCCTTCTCCCTTAGTGCTGCAGTCGATCTGCATCCAGGCGGCGGATGCTGAGAATTAAAAACAGGCTGGTGAAGAGCAGGTAGTAAATAAGATCACCGCTATTGAAGACACCCTTGCCCAGCGCTTCGAAGTGACGCAGGATGGAAAGGTAGCTGAGTAGACCGCTGGCCTGTTCACTGCCGACCTTATCGCCGGCCCAGTCCAGAATCCAGAGTAGCAATAAGGCGCCGAAGGTGCTGATCGCTGCGACCGTGGGTTGCAGGGTGAGAGTGGACATATACAGTCCCAGCGCAGTAAAGGCGGCGAGTAATAAGCTTAGCGCCAGTATCAGTGAGGCCAGCAGTCCGGCATCAATCGGCCCGGCAATGAATAAGGACAGTGGCATGAGGCTGAGCATCAGGGTCATTAATAATAAAAAACTAAACACGCCGAGAAATTTTCCGATGATGATTTCGCTCATCGAAATCGGTGCGGACATGAGCAGGGCGATGCTACCGCTTTGCCGCTCTTCACTGATCAGGCGCATGGTTAACAATGGCGTGACCATCATCATGATAAAGGCGGCGCTGCCATAGACTGGCGCGATGACCAGCTCAGTGGCACCGGGTGCGTTATCGATCATTTGTAACTGCGGTTGCAACATAATGAAATCATTGAGTTGGGAAAGAAACAGCCAGGCAAGAATAAATTGCACCACGGCAAGTATCGACCAGGCCAATGGCGAGAGAAACAGGCCACGCAGTTCGCGTGCGGCAAGAGTGAAAATCATCATGCGGCCTGTCCTTCCTTATTAGTATCCGGTAACGTCTGCTCGGTGGCGGTAATATCGAGAAAGATTTGCTCCAGACTGCGGGTTTCCGGACTCAGCTCAATTAGTCCCCAATCATTTTTTACCGCGAGCTCGGCGATGTTTGTTGCCGGACTTTGATCTTCCGGGTGGTGAATGCGCCAGCGGCTATCTTCCAGAGCTTCGACTGATTCAACTCCTGCAACACTTCCTAGCTCATTCATATTGGCTGGCGCATTCTTTAAACCCAGGATCAGACTACACGCGCGCATGCTGCGATTGAGACTTTCGATGTCATCGCTGAACACCAGTCGTCCCTGATTGATGATCTGCACTCGGCTACAGGTCATCTGTACCTCGGGTAGAATATGGGTAGAAAGAATCACCGCATGGTCTTCAGCCAGCTCGCGGATAAGATGACGAATTTCGCGAATTTGAATCGGATCCAGTCCCACCGTGGGTTCATCCAGCACCACGATGTCAGGGCTGTGAATAATCGCCTGGGCAATACCCACCCGTTGTTGATAACCCTTGGATAGATTGTTAATTAAACGCCGCCCCACCTGTTGCAGACCGCAACGTTGTTTGGCGCGATCCAGTGCCGCTGTTTGTCGGGCTTTTGGAATTCGATTTAGGCGGGCGCAGAAAATAAGGTATTCATCGACGCTCAACTCCCGATACAGCGGCGGCTGTTCTGGCAGATAGCCGATGCGTGCTTTGGCGGCACGGGGGGCATCGAGCAGATCGATATCACAGATTTTAATTTGTCCGCTGCTGGGGGCGAGATTGCCGGTGATGATTTGCATGGTGGTGGATTTACCGGCCCCGTTGGGGCCGAGAAAACCTAGCACTTCACCGCGTCGGAGTTCGAAACTGACATCATGCACAGCTTGCAAAGTGTCGTAGTGACGATAGAGGTTGGTAACGCTAATCAGTAAATCGGATGACATGATTCCCTTGTTGCTACGACTTCAGTCGCACCTGTATGGTGAAGATTGAAGTACGGCTGAAGCCGTACTTACTTAATGTTAGTATGTGTCGAATTATAGGGGCTCTGGCTTTTCAGACAAGCCCCATCCTGTTCGTTTAGATAATGATTAAAAAAACAAATGATGCGACTTCTTCTCGGTGTTGATACCGGTGGCACTTTCACCGACTTTGTTTTGTACCGCAATAGACAGTTGCAAACCCATAAAGTTCTTTCCACCCCCCATGCGCCTGAGCAGGCCATACTACAGGGACTGGTTGATCTGCAACTGGATATGCTGGCCGATGAATTTGATTTCTACATCGTACACGGTTCGACCGTGGCCACCAATGCGGTGTTGGAAGGTAAGGGTGTTAGCACTGTATTTATTACCAATCGTGGTCTGGGCGATATGCTCAGTATTGCCCGGCAGACTCGGCGGCAACTGTATGCTTTGCAACCGTCTTCCCCTATGCCGCCCGTGCCTGCCTCACACTGTCTTGAAACGGGGGGACGGCTTGCTGCGGATGCGATGGTGGTGGAAGATTTAACCGATGCTGATTTGCAGACATTGGTGCTGCAGGTAGCGCGGTTGAAACCGGCGGCGGTGGCCATCAACCTGCTGTTCTCTTATCTGGATGATGGTTTTGAAAAAGCGATTGAGAAGGCTTTACCGGATGATATTTTTATATCTCGCTCCTCGGCAATTTTGCCGGAGTTTCGCGAATACGAACGCGGCATGACCACCTGGCTGAATGCCAGCGTTGGGCCATTGGTGGAAGGTTATCTACGTCGTTTGGGTGAGGGGGTTGCCCATGCACAGATCTCGGTAATGCAAAGTTCCGGTGGTACTATCGCGGCTGAACAGGCTGGCAGGAAGGCGGTGAATATGTTGCTCTCCGGGCCGGCGGGAGGGCTCGCAGGAGCGCGTTTCATCGGTGAGCAGGCGGGTTGTGGTGGTTTGTTAACTTTTGATATGGGCGGCACGTCTACTGATGTGGCCTTAATTGACGGCGATCTGCAATTGACCATCGAAGGCCGGATTGCTGACTGGCCGGTGGCCGTACCGATGGTGGATATGCATACCATTGGTGCCGGGGGGGGATCGGTGGCGAGTCTGGATACCGGTGGCCTGTTGCAGGTCGGCCCTGAATCTGCCGGTGCGCTGCCAGGGCCGGCTTGTTACGGACAGGGTGGGCAACGGCCAACGGTGACAGATGCGAATCTGCTGCTGGGGCGTTTGCGTGCCGAGGCTTTTCTCGGCGGTGAGATGCCACTGGATGTTCAGGCTGCCATCGATGCCTGTGCGCGACTGGCCAAACCTTTAAATATAAGCGTGGAACAGTTGGCCGCCGGAATTATTTGTCTGGTCGATGAACATATGGCACAGGCATTACGGGTGATGTCGGTGCAACGGGGTATCGATCCCCGTGGTCTGACCCTGGTGTCTTTTGGGGGGGCTGGTGGCCTGCATGTTTGTGCCCTGGCCGAGGCGCTGGCCATGCCGTGTGCGATTGTACCGGTGCATGCGGGAGTGCTTTCGGCATTGGGGATGTTGGTTGCCCCGCGTGAACGGCGTTTATCACATACACGGATTGGCCTGCTGCTGGAAATGGATGAGTCGGATTTGCGGGTTGAATTTGAGATGCTGGCGGAGCAGGGACGAGCCGCTTTAATCGAAGAAGGCGTGGCTGAGGAGGCGATTAATTGTACTTACAGCCTGGATTTGCGTTACCGGGGACAGTCCTACACGCTCAATGTTTTTTGGCAGGATCTGCCAACAAGCGTGCAAGCATTTCATTCGCAACATGAAACGCGCTATGGTCATCGGCTGGATTTAGCGGTGGAACTGGTGAACATTCGCGTGGCGGTGCAAAGTCCTGCGAATGAATTGCAGCTTGAGCCGCTTACCGTGACGCCGGGCGAGGCGCAGGAAGTGGTTAATATGGCCGGTATTGATTTGGCAATTCCTGTTTATATTCGGCAGTCACTGGCGGTCGGGCAACGATTAACTGGGCCGCTGTTGATTACCGAAACGGTTTCGACCACCTATGTTGCCCCGGACTGGGATTGTGAAGTGGATGCGGTGGGGAATCTGATGCTTCATCATCGGCGGCGGTAAATCTTCTTTTTCCAGATACATAAAAAACCCGCCACAAGGGCGGGTTTTTTATGTATTTAAGCAAAGAGCCGGATTATTTAATCTTGGCTTCCTTGTACATCACATGCTTGCGAACCACGGGATCATATTTTTTGATCTCCATTTTTTCAGGCATGTTGCGCTTGTTCTTGGTGGTGGTGTAGTAGTGGCCCGTTTTGGCGCTGGAGACCAGTTTAATTTTATCTGTTGCCATGATCTTTCTCCTTAAACCTTTTCGCCACGACGACGCATATCAACCAGAACGGCATCGATGCCATTTTTGTCAATAATACGCATACCTTTGGAACTCAGGCGAAGACGCACAAAACGCTGCTCAGACTCAATCCAGAAACGGTGGCTGTGCAGATTCGGCAGAAAACGACGACGGGTTTTATTGTGCGCGTGGGAAACATTATTTCCACTCATCGGGCGCTTGCCGGTAACTTGACAAACTCGTGACATGACTCATTCTCCAAAAATTTTCATATGCGACCCGGCATCCTCTTGGAGCCAGCGTCAAAGTCCGCGCATTCTACGGAAATGAGCGCCGGGATACAAGCCTATCCGCACCTGAATTCAGTATTTAATCCCGCTGATGGTTTAACTTCCTGCTATTTAGAGGGGAAATCTGGTGGGCGGTTTATTCAGTTAAATCCAGCCGCGTTCAGAAAAGGCCACGCACTCCCCGTCACCGATGACAATATGGTCCAGCACCCGCACGTCGATTAGTTCCAGTGCCGCCTGTAGACGGCGGGTTAACTGGCGATCGGCCTCGCTGGGCTCGGCCACCCCGGAGGGGTGATTGTGGGCGAAAATCACCGCTGCCGCATTGTGTTCCAGAGTCTGTCGCACCACTTCACGCGGGTGAACGGAGGCCCCGTTGATGGTGCCTCGGAACAGTTCCGCAAAATGAATTACCCGGTGGCGGTTATCCAGAAACAGGCAGGCAAACACCTCAAAGGCATGATCGCGCAGTTGGGCACTGAGGTAATGGCGGGTGGCGGCCGGATCGGTAAGTGCCTCATCTCGCATCAGGGTGGCCTGTAAATGACGTTTACCCATTTCCAACACCGCCTGCAATTGGGCAAATTTGGCGGGTCCAAGACCGGGCTGAGAGCAGAACTGATCCCGGCTGGCCGTGAGCAGGCCGCGCAGACTGGAAAACTGAGCTAATAGATCACGGGCCAGATCTACTGCTGTTTTACCGGGAATACCGGTGCGTAGAAATATTGCCAGCAGTTCAGCATCGGAGAGCGCTGCCGCCCCCCTGTTAAGTAATTTTTCACGGGGCCGTTCCTGTACCGGCCAGTCGGTAATCGGCATGCTATGACCTCCCTGTCATATATATAGTGTGATGACAGGATATCCCTTTAAACAACAGGGTCAAGCATTGCCTCAATGCTAATCGTTGCAAAAGTATTTGGACTCCCCCTTCGGGAGCTGTCTCTTGATCACCTTTTGGTGATTCCTCGTTTGTATGATTAAACCAGAAAAACCCAGATCTCAAATTTGAGCTAACCCGGGAGAGCGTAAAATCAGGCGGGCCTGTGTTGTTGATTTAGAGGCAGATGTAGCTTTAAGCAGGATTGAGAGCACATTATAAAAACATAAATATGGAGATTGGGGTATGCAACTCAAAAATACATTTTTTGTACTTGTCCTGGGTTTTTGACTTTAGCGGTTACGGCATCGATCAAAATACAGTGATTAACAGTGCCAGCCTGTCGATTACTGCGCGGGGCGTTGATCGCCGTACTGATCCTGTTCGTGTTGAAAATAATTTGTTTCTGGGCAATCTAACTCCCGGTTCTTCAGGCACGACTCAGTTTGATCTGTTGGGCATTATGATACTTATTACGACACACATTACTATAACGACACTGATACCATTGCCGGATTGATAGAGAAGGAGCCCGCCATTCAACAGGAAATTGATAACTCTTTGGCTTATGCCGTTGCCAATATGAAATTAACTAAGGTACCGATTGTTGGGGCTGGTGGCGGCGAAGGCGTTATCTTTATCAAGGAAACACAACAGCGTATTTATTTTACCGTTGGACGTTTTGATATTGGTGGTGGTTGGGGAGCGCGATCCTATAAAGCTTTACTGGTCGTTGAGACCCAGAAAGTGCTGGATCGCTGGAAAATGGGATATGGGAATTCCAGGCAGGAGCTGAGGCTTCTGCAGGTACGGCCAACGCAGAAGGCTCAAGTGGAAATTTAAGCCAGGGCTTCACGATGCACGTATTATCCGATGGCGGTGCATCGGCCACGGCTACCGCAAGAGTGATACGCATAAAAATAAATCGTGATTTAACTGAAACGCCTTAGTTGCGCTTGAGGGTAGCAACACACAGCACAGCAGTATCGCCTGAATACTGTTCCGCAAGGTATGTACCGGTAGTTTTTGCGGCTATTATGCTTGGTATTGTTCCTGACTATTCTGCTAAACTCCCTCAATATGCAAGTCCTTACTAACAAACGTATCCTGCTCGGCGTGACCGGTAGTATTGCCGCTTACAAGGCCGCAGACTGGGTGCGACGTCTGCGCGAAGCCGGTGCCGAGGTGCGAGTGGTAATGACGCGCGGGGCAACGGAATTTGTCACCCCGATGACTTTTCAGGCGCTTTCCGGAAATCCAGTGCACCGGCATTTACTGGATACTGAGGCTGAAGCGGGTATGGGCCATATTGAACTGGCACGTTGGGCCGATGTGATTCTGGTTGCTCCTGCCAGTGCAGACTTTCTTGCCCGCCTGACTCAGGGGCGGGCGGATGATTTACTCGCAGCGGTTTGTCTGGCCGCCGGCAAGATACCGTTGGCGATTGCCCCGGCGATGAATGTACAGATGTGGTTGAGTGCTGCAACTCGGGAAAATGTACGTCTGTTGGGCAGTCGTGGTGTATTGTTGCTGGGGCCGGAAGAAGGCGAGCAGGCCTGTGGTGAAGTCGGGGTCGGCCGTCTTATTTCAGTTGAAGCTATGATGTCACAAATGGTCGCATTATTTGTTCCCGGAAGCCTGACCGGTAAGACGGTATTGGTGAGCGCGGGGCCGACTCGTGAAGCCATTGATCCGGTGCGTTATTTAAGTAATCACAGTTCCGGTAAAATGGGTTTTAGTATTGCCGCCGCCGCGCAGGAGGCCGGAGCAAAAGTGATTCTGGTGGCCGGGCCGGTGAGTTTGTCCACACCGGATCGAGTTGAACGCATCGATGTGATCAGCGCAATGGAAATGCACGATGTTATTTTGAAGCAGGCGAAAGCCGCAGATATATTTATTTCTACTGCCGCGGTGGCGGATTATCGGCCTGCATTAGTCGAGAATGAAAAGCTGAAAAGAAACGAGAATAATTTATCACTGGAGTTGCTGCCTAACCCGGATATTATTGCCACCGTCAAGGCACAGTTCCCGCACTTGTTCTGTGTCGGCTTTGCGGCGGAAACGCAGAATCTGGCAGATTATGCACAGCAGAAGTTGTACAAAAAAGGCATAGAAATGGTGGCGGCAAACTGGGTGGGGCCCGCCGCAGAGGAAACCGCTGGCACCTTTGGCAGTGACAACAATGCTCTGCACCTGTTCTGGCGCGGTGGTGAGCTGGAACTGGAATTAGCATCAAAAGAAAAACTGGCGCGCCAGCTTATTAGCGCTATTGTTCAGTTTAATCAGGGTCAGAGTAAAATTGTTTCTAATATTCATTTCCTAAACAATGAACATTAGAAACAATTTTACTCTGACCCTGATTATGCTTTCGAGCAGATGGCCGATAACTTTTTTGGGATAACATAGATGAATAATATCAAACTTAAAATTCTGGACGCGCGACTGGGGCAGGCGATCCCCATGCCGGAATATGCAACTGCCGGTTCCGCCGGACTGGATCTGCGAGCCTGTCTGGATGTGCCGTTATGTATCAATCCGGGCAAAACACATTTGATTCCAACGGGTATGGCGATTCATATCGAAAACCCCGGTCTTGCCGCGATGATTCTGCCGCGTTCTGGGCTGGGACATAAGCACGGAATTGTACTGGGTAATCTGGTGGGCCTGATTGATTCAGATTATCAGGGGCAGCTGTTTGTTTCCTGTTGGAATCGAGGCGATACCGCGTTTACGATTGATGTGGGGGATCGTATCGCGCAATTGGTTCTGGTGCCGGTGATTCAGGCGGAATTTGAGATCGTTGAAGATTTTGAGAGCAGTGTGCGTGCGGCCGGTGGTTTTGGTCATACCGGGCGTGGCTAAAATAGAAGAAATGTTAGAGCGTTATTAATAGTTTCAGTTGATAGGTTATTTTTTATAGGGAGTAAGTCGACAGTGGCAAAAGCACGAAAACGGCGGACACGGAAGAAGGCTGGTTCATCGTATTTGCTTGGCTTGAATGCGGTTAGCCTGTTGGCTTTTGTGTTCTTTAGTTTGATCATTCTGGTTGCAAGTTTTTTTAGTCAATACCCCGGCCTTACCGAATTGCGTTTGCAACAGAGTGCGATGGCAGATGCCATCGCAGAACGCACAGCGCATAAACTGGCGTTTAAAGTCGCCTATTATTCACAGGCTCTGCGCGGGATTGCGGCTGATCCGCAGATTCGTAATTTAATTCATTCAGATGATGATGTTGCCAAACGCGCAAAAGCTGAGGTTCTTAAAAAACAGTTTCCGGGGGCCTTGCGTCTGCGTATGTTACCCACCGGTGTTTTTAAAGTGGATAAGCAGCGGGTACCGCACCTGGGCTTTGCCTGTTTAGACATGCAACGTCAGGCGGAAGAAAGTCATCATAGTCCTGCAGTTGAAATTCACGTATTCGGCACCGCTCAGCAACACATTGATATTTTGCAACCGGTCTTTTCTTTAGAAGGCGATAAGATTGTGGGGCATATTCAGTTAGCGCTGGATGTCATGTTAGTTAATAAGTGGTTGCAGGAAGAAGGTGTTAAAGGCTATCTGGAATTGATTCAGCCGGTAGTTGGCAAACCCGCGCTGATGGTGGGTGAGTCCGGGGATGCATCAGCGAAAGCCAGTGGTTTACTGGCTTTTGCTGACGTGTCCGGCACACGCTGGCGCATGAGTGTGTGGACGCCACTGGCCGTGCCATCTCTGTTTAATATAAATTTACTGGTCATTGTGCTGGTGGCGATACTGATGGGTGCAATGCTGCTCTTCCTGTTGAAAAGCGCACTGAGTCGGTCTATTCAGACTGATATTGATAGCTTTATGCACATGGAAGCAAACTTCCTGCGCGGTATTAAGCGGCATGAATATAGTCTCAATATGAAGGAATTCAAAACCGCCGCAGGACGCTTTGATACCTTGATGCAGGGACAGACCCTGAACCGGGAACGCGATGATGATCCGGATGCGGTCAGCATCAATGACATCAGTATGTCGCGCAGCATGGATCGGGTTTTTATGGACACCGGGGTAATAGAAGTGCAGGAGCTGGATAGTGATGCGGCCTTTGCACAGAGTCAGATACAGTCGCAGCAAGCGGCAAAATTTGATCAAGCCGATAGTCGAATGCAAAGTGGTGCAAACTCTCAGCTTGACAATCCCGGACAGCTACCGGCTTCTATTTTCAAGGCTTATGATATTCGTGGCATCGTCGGTAAGACGTTGAATGCACAAATTATGATGTTGATTGGTAAAGCGCTGGGCAGTGAAGCCATCGGTCGTGGATTGGGGAAAATAGCCTTTGCACGTGATGGACGTTTGTCGGGGCCGGAGTTAGGTGGAGCCTTAGTTAAGGGGCTGCAGGCAGCCGGCATTGATGTTATTGATGTTGGCATGGTGCCTACACCAGTGCTGTATTACACCGCCGCAGAAATAACCGAAGGTACCGGTGTGATGCTTACCGGTAGTCATAATCCGAAAGATTATAATGGTATCAAAATGGTTCTGGGTGGTGAGACCCTGTCCGGCGACGCTATTCAGTCTTTACGTGAACGCATTATCAGCGAAGATTTTACCCGAGGTAGTGGTACCTACAATACCCGGGTTATCAGCAATGAATATATTCAGCGCATTGTCTCGGACGTTAAACTTAAACGTAAGTTAAAAATAGTGATTGATTGCGGCAACGGTGTTGCCGGTGTGATAGCCCCGAAACTTTATAATTCGCTCGGCTGTGAAGTGATCGAGCTCTACAGTGAAGTGGATGGGCATTTCCCCAATCATCATCCTGATCCGAGTAAGCCTGAGAACCTGCGTGATTTGATCGACACCGTGCGTGCTCAGGGTGCTGATCTTGGTCTGGCCTTTGATGGCGATGGAGATCGTCTTGGCGTCGTGAGTGGTAACGGCAGCATCATCTGGGCGGATCGATTAATGATGTTGTTTGCCACCGATGTTTTATCTCGTAACCATGGTGCGCAGATTATTTATGATATTAAGTGCAGTACCAACCTGACCAAAGTTATCTGGGAAAAAGGCGGCGAGCCTTTAATGTGGAAGACCGGACACTCATTTATCAAAGCCAAGATGCAACAGTCGGGTTCATTGCTGGGCGGTGAAATGAGCGGTCATATTTTCTTTAAGGAACGCTGGTACGGTTTTGATGATGGGCTGTATTCCGGTGCGCGCTTATTGGAAATTATTTCTGCAGATGAACGTCCGGCACATGAAGTTTTCTCCGCTCTGCCGGATGCGGTGAACACGCCGGAATTAAATGTCGAAATGGCCGAGGGTGAACACTTTAAATTTATGGATGCGCTGTTGGATAAAGCTGATTTTGATAATGCCAATATCACCATGATTGATGGCATCCGGGCAGATTTTGAAGATGGCTGGGGATTGGTGCGCGCCTCGAATACTACCCCCTGTCTGGTGTTACGATTTGAAGCGCAAACTGAGGAAGCACTGAAACGGATTCAGGCTGAATTTAAAGCGATTATGCTGGACATTAGTCCATCAATGAAATTGCCATTTTGATATTTAATCTCCTGGGATTCAATTCTCCGCAATAAGCTGCGGGTTGTTTATTCATATAATAATGTTGTTGAACTATGACTCTTAAAAAATCTTCTGCGCATACGATTGCCCGAGTGCTAACCGAGGCCTTGCCTTATATTCAGCGTTTTCAGGGTAAGACCATCGTGATTAAATATGGTGGTAACGCGATGACCGATGAAACCCTTAAGCAGGGTTTTGCCCGTGACGTGGTCCTGATGAAACTGGTGGGGCTGAACCCGGTGGTGGTGCACGGTGGCGGCCCACAGATTGGCAAGATGTTGGAGCGGGTGGGTAAAGAAAGTCGCTTCGTCGATGGCATGCGGGTGACAGATTGTGAAACCATGGATATTGTTGAAATGGTGCTGGGCGGATTAGTAAACAAGGAAATCGTTAACATGATCAATATGCAGGGTGGCCATGCCGTGGGCCTGACCGGTAAGGATGGTGAATTGATTCATGCGCGTAAGCTGAAATTTGAACGCACCGCAGCGCAGATGAACACTGCGGAAATTGTTGACATCGGCCATGTAGGTGAAGTGGCCAGCATTGATCCCAGCGTCATTAATATGTTGGTGAAAGGTGATTTTATTCCGGTGATTGCGCCTATCGGTGTGGGTGAAGACGGTCAGTCCTATAATATCAATGCGGATCTGGTAGCGGGCAAGCTGGCGATTACATTGAATGCAGAAAAGTTGATTTTACTGACCAACACCGCCGGGGTTCTGGATACGGAAGGTAATTTGCTTACCGGCCTTAAAGCCCGGCAGGTAGAAGATTTGATTGAAGAAGGGGTGATACATGGTGGCATGTTACCGAAGATCAATTGTGCACTGGATGCAGTACATGCCGGCGTGAAAACAGCACAAATTATTGATGGTCGGGTTGAGCATGCGGTGTTGCTGGAAGTGTTGACCGATGAAGGTGTGGGTACATTGATTAAAGGTTAATGTCTTAATTGGCCGTAAGGCCGACACTGCCCTTTCTCCCAGGATTGGGAGAGGACTGGGGAGAGGGTTCACCCCTCCCGGAGAGAAAGAGCAAAACAACAATGCGCCTAAATTCATAGGATTTTAAAGCGCCTATTTAAGACTTTAAAGACAAAAAATAGTCCGTAAATGAGCGGAACAAAGTCAAAATTGCAGGCTGATGGAAAATGTATGAAGCAGGAAAATAAAACAGAAAAACCTTCACGTCGCCAGCAAATTCTGGAGGCGCTCGCCGGGGAGCTGGAAAAAAGTCCGGGGCAGCGAATCACAACGGCAGGGCTCGCCCGTGCTGTGGGCGTTTCTGAGGCTGCTCTTTATCGGCATTTTCCGAGCAAGGCACGGATGTTTGAAGGTTTAATCGATTTTATTGAAGATTCGGTTTTTGGTTTGATCAATCGTATTTTGCAGGAAGAGCCACGTATGCAGGTTCGTTGTGAAAAAATACTGATGATCATTCTGGGCTTTTCTGCACGAAATGCCGGTATCAGTCGTCTTTTGGCCGGTGATGCGCTGGTGGGTGAAACGGAACGTTTACGTACCCGTATGAACCAGTTTTATGAGCGTCTGGAAACGCAGATGAAACAGGTCTTACGCGAGGGTGAAATGAATGCGGAACTGAGCACCTCGGTGCCGGTAGGGCCGATGGCAAATTTGCTTATCGCCCATGCGGAAGGTCGGATTCACCAGTTTGTGCGTAGTGGCTTTAAACGTTCGCCGGTTGATATGTGGGATAGTCAGTGGTCGCAACTGAGTCAGCTGCTGTTTAAATAAATTAAAGCCGTACCGTCGCAAGCGCTTAGGGGCTTCTTTATTTGTATATCACCTTACCCTGCTTCAGTAAGCGGTAGCGTTCTATATCGGCATCATAATATTTTATCAGATTAATCATGGTCTGTTGTTTTTTAGCGATAAATTCGTCGTTGTCTTTTATCTGGCGTAACAGGTTGTCCATGTCAACGGTCAAAACTTTCGGCATGGTTTGACCACTGCGCTCGTAATCAGCGGCGCGTTTTTGCAGTTTAGTAAGATTTTTTTGCAGGCTGCGGGTATTACTGTTGGTGATGTCGATAATGCTTTTAATGGCCTCCATCTTGTCTTCGTGGCCGAGTTTGAGATCGCGTTCCGTGGTGTATGTTTGTAACAGTATATTGTCTTTGCGCTTCTGCTCGGTAATGCGCTGTTGTTTTATTTGTTCAATTTTTTTCAGACGCTTAATTTCAGCAAGTTCGGCTTTTGTTTTTGCTGCGGGAATAATTTTAATAACAACGCCGCGTTCATTAATAATTTCGATGCGCTGCTGGGAAAATTCCGGAGGTACCGATGAGCCGCATTCGCGTATATTTTCATGACCCTGCCAGCACTTTATGTTTCGGGCGCTGAGGTTTGTGCTGCACAGAATGAGGCAGGTCAGAATAAAAATGCGAGTGTTGCTGGAGTTCATTGTTTTAATCATATTTCTGCTGAGAAAACGGTTTGTTCGACCTGCATAGCGGCCGGTTAAAAACTATTTAAAATTAGATAATGTTTGAATACTTGATTCTTTTTGTGGTCTCTCTGGTGGCTAATGCCTTTTCAGCCTTTGCCGGTGGGGGCGCGGGCCTGTTGCAGTTGCCTGCGCTGATCTTTCTGGGGCTGCCCTTTAGTGTAGCACTAGCCACCCATAAGCTGGCAAGTGTTGCGCTCGGTGTTGGCGCTTCACTGCGTCATTTTCGTGAAGGAACGCTGGAAAGACGCTTTGTTCTGCTACTTTTGAGTACTGGCATACCGGGTGTGGTGCTCGGAGCCAGTGTTATTTTACAGGTGCCGGACCGGCCAGCACAACTGGCATTAGGCATACTAACTATCAGTTTAGGCATCTATTCCTGGTTTAATAAAAGCCTGGGTACAGGCTACGCACCGGTGAACCGGGATTTACGCGGCAGTTTGATCGGCGGGGGCATATTATTTTGCATTGGCATACTCAATGGCTCGCTAACCTCGGGAACCGGCCTGTTTGTCACCCTGTGGCTGGTGCGCTGGTTTGGACTGGATTATAAACGTGCCGTGGCCCACACGCTAATTCTGGTGGGGCTGTTCTGGAATAGCAGTGGCGCTCTGACATTGGGTTTACAGGGTACGATACGCTGGGACTGGGTACCTGTACTGCTCGTTGCCTCGGCGCTGGGGGGCTATCTTGGCGCACATCTTTCCATCGTCAAAAGCAACACGATGATCAAACGGGTATTTGAATCAGTTACCATTCTGGTGGGGCTGAAGCTGATTCTTGGTTGAGATTATTCAACGCAACGACGCGCAGTTTTGTATGATCTACTCGGTTGATTCTGCAAAATCAGCTAATTTTTTGGACATGATATTTGTCACATGATTTTGCATGATAAATTATACTCTTTGCGTCTTTGCGCTAGAATGTGTTCTTAAACGCCATACTGCTTACGGTAAGCACGCACAGTTTCCAGTTTGTCCTGCATCTCCGGTTTGTCTTCGAGATAGCTTATCAGGTGTTCCAGCTTAATGATGCTCAACACCGGAATATCATACCGCTGCTCAACTTCCTGAATAGCCGATAATTCGCCTGTGCCTTTTTCCTGTCGATCCAGGGCGATGATCACACCAGCGGGGGTGGCATTGGCCTGATCGATGATCTGCATGGATTCACGGATGGCGGTACCCGCGGTGATCACGTCGTCGATGATTAATACTTTCCCCGCCAGTGGTGCGCCGACGATATTGCCTCCTTCGCCATGATCCTTGGCCTCTTTGCGATTAAAGCAGTAGGAAACATCCTGTTGGTGGTGTTCGGATAAGGCAACGGTGGTGATGGCTGCCAGAGGAATGCCTTTGTAGGCGGGGCCGAACATGACATCGTAATCCAGCTTGCTGGCGACGATGGCCTCGGCGTAAAACTGACCCAGTCGAGCCAGTGACTGGCCCGAATTAAACAATCCGGCATTGAAAAAATAAGGGCTGCTGCGCCCGGATTTCAGGGTGAACTCGCCGAAGCGTAGAACCTCCAGAGAGAGAGCAAATTCGATAAAATCTTTTTGATATTGATGCATGATGGCCAGTGTTTTTTGTGAGAGGGGAGACAAAATTATTTTTCAGCGGGTATGATACACCTTTTTTAAATTCCCGGAAAATACTCATGCGCGTAATTACAGCCAATGTTAATGGTATTCGAGCGGCCGCCAAAAAAGGCTTTTTTGACTGGATGCAGGAGCAGGATGCTGATGTGGTTTGCATACAGGAAACTAAGGCTCAGCTGCATCAGCTGGAAGATAAAATATTTCATCCCCAGGGCTACTATTGTTATTATTTTGATGCACAAAAAAAAGGTTATAGCGGGGTGGCGATATACTCCCGGACTGAGCCGGATGCCATTACCAGCGGCCTGGGCTGGGATCATGCCGATACTGAAGGTCGTTATATCCAGATTGATCTGGGTAAGCTGAGCATTGCCTCTCTGTATCTGCCGTCCGGTTCATCCAGCGATGAGCGTCAGGCCAATAAATTAAAATTTATGGATGACTTTCTTGAAGATCTCAAAGCCATGCGCCGTAAGCGGCGCGAGTTTATTATCTGTGGTGATTACAATATTGTGCATAAGGAAATTGATATAAAAAACTGGAAAGGCAATCAGAAAAATTCAGGTTGTACCCCGGTTGAACGCGCCTGGCTGGATGTGTTGTTTGATAAAGTAGGCTTTGTGGATGCCTTTCGTGAAGTGAATAGCGAAGAGGATCAATATACCTGGTGGTCAAATCGCGGTAATGCGCGAGCCAATAATGTGGGCTGGCGGATTGATTATCAAATCGTTACTCCAGGCTTAAAAGATAAAGTTAAAGAGGCCGCCGTGTATAAAGATAAATGGTTCTCCGATCATGCGCCGTTGATTATAGACTACGATTTATAGTATTAGCGCTTCACAGAAATTTAAGGAAGGTCTTTATGTCAGGACGGTATAAAAATATCACCCTGCTACTTGCCACTTTTTTTCTGATGGCCTGTGCTCAGCTGCCACAATCTGTAGATCGCACACCCAGCCTGTATATTAAAAATACGGCCACAACGACTGATCTTGGGCGAGCCATTGCTCCCCTGCAGGCTCGACATGAAAATCAGTCCGGCATTTATCCACTGACCGAAGGACTGGATGCTTATTTTGCCCGTCTGGCGCTGATTGAGGTGGCTGAAAAATCGCTCGATGTGCAGTATTACATCTGGCATAACGACGACACGGGCAGGTTGCTTCTCTACAGTTTATTGAAGGCGGCGGATCGAGGCGTGCGGGTACGCATCCTTCTGGATGACATCAATTCGGCGGGTATTGAAGCACAGTTGCAAATGGTCGATCGGCACCCGAATATCGAAGTGCATCTGTTTAATCCGTTTGCAGCACGAGATTTTCGCGGCATGGATTTTCTCACTCGATTTAGTGAAGTCAATCGGCGCATGCATAACAAGTCGCTCACAGCCGACAGCCAGGCCAGCATTATTGGTGGCCGTAATATTGGCGATGAGTATTTTCAGGCGCGTCCCGATCTTGAGTTTGGTGATCTTGATGTTGTCGCGATAGGTTCGGTGATTGATGAGGTTTCTCAGGCGTTTGATCTGTACTACAACAGTGAGACTGTTATCCCTGTTTCAGCCTTTGATAATAATACGGCGACAGATGCGGATCTTGAGACATTACGTGAGGGTCTTGAAAAATTTTCCCTGGAAATGAAAAGCTCACAGTATGCGGCGCGTTTGCGCAAGACTGAAATTGCAAAACAGTTAGTCGATGGAGATCTACCGTATTCATGGGGACAGGCGCATATCATTTATGATCATCCAGATAAGGCATTGGGCAAGTCGGCAGAAGAAACTGATTATTTGCTAAACCTGCTGACGCCGGTACTGGAAGGGGTAGAGAATGAGTTACTGTTGATCTCACCTTATTTCATTCCGGGTGATGAGGGCGTGGCCTTCCTGAGATCGCTGGTAAAACGCGGAGTACGGGTGCGTGTCTTAACTAACTCACTGGCGGCAAACGATGTAAGCATCGTGCACTCGGGATACAGTCGCTACCGCATGGCGATGCTTGAAGCCGGCATTGAACTGTTTGAACTGAAACCGGGTGCGAAGCCGGAAAAACGGGAGCACAGTAGCCTGGGTAGTTCATCTCGTGCCAGCCTGCACGCCAAGAGTTTTGTGTTTGACCGAAAACAGATCTTCGTTGGTTCCCTGAACCTTGATCCACGCTCAATTGAAATCAATACCGAAATAGGACTGGTAATCGAAGTGCCTCAGCTGGCAGCGAAATTTGGTCAGTGGTTTGATACCGAGATGCCAAAGGAAGCCTGGCGTCTGCAACGAGTAAGACTGGCTGCGAGTGAAGATGACGGTCGGGATTTTGATGAGTATGTTATTCACTGGCTGGAGCAAAAAGGTGATGAGCAGATAATGTATGATAGTGAACCGCAGGTGAGTGCGTGGAAGCTGTTTATGGTCTGGCTTTATTCTTTACTGCCAGTTGAGTCACAGCTTTAGAGGGTATCTACCGCGCTTGAATTTCTTTGTAACATTCAGGGTGAGTACCCCGTAGGTTGGCGCAGAGCAACGCGAAGCCCAACAGGCATAATTTAACAGGCTATTCGATTGTTGGGCTTCGCGTTGCTTAGCACCAACCTACATATAATAGCACTACGCTAATGAGACTTTCGTCTTTGCGAAAAAAACGGAATATGCTTTTGTAACTTTCATTTAGAAATAAATTTCATGAAAAAAATACTTACCTTACTGTTGCTGTTGAGCCTGGCCAGCATTTCGTTCGCAGATAGCAAAATAAAAATTAATGCCTCGCAGGGTGACATTGTTACCTGGAGTTTTGAAGATGTTAAAAATAGTCGGCTTGTCTATCCGGAGGTTAAAAACCTGTCAGCCACGCCGTCATGGGATGCTGATCCGACAAATATTTTTACCGTGATTGAAACGGCCGACCACCATGCCACGATTCTGGATGGTGATACCTTTACGCCGCTTCATCGCCTGCAAACTCGCGCTGGTTTGTATGGCGCGCCTAAATACTCGCCTGATGGTCGCTATATTTATTTTGGTACGCGTGATGGCTGGATCAGTCAATATGATCTTTATAATCTGACCTGGGTGGCAGAAGTCCGTGCGGGCGTCAATATGCGCAACTTTGCCATTTCCAGTGATGGCCAGTTTTTACTGGCGGGGAATGAGATGCCGCGCACGCTGGTTGTTTTGTCCGCTGTTGATCTTTCTCCACTCAACGTGCTTGAAGTCAAAGACGAGCAGGGTAGAACATCACGGGTGAGTGCGGTATACGATGCCGGGAACCGGCATAGTTTTATTGTTGCCCTGAAAGAGTTTAACGAAGTCTGGGAGATGTCCTATGAAGTACCCCCGCCGATGGGGTTTGGTAAATGGATGCATGATTACCGGGAGAATGCGGGTGAAAATAGTGGGTTTGATCGAAGTAAAGATTTATTTCCCGTTCGACGTATAAAACTTAAGTCGCGTCTGGATAATTTATTTTTAAATTCCACCAATGAGTTAATGGTTGGCTCATCACGTGCGGGAACGGTACAGATTATCGATCTTGATCTGGGACGAGTTATGCACGTTCTTGAGCTACCCGGGATGCCCCATCCTGGTTCGGGTGTAAGCTGGATTTATCAGGGACGGACGATATTGGCCATTCCTAATTTAAAAGAAAGCCTCGTCAGTATCCTTGATCTGGAAAAAGGAACGTTGATCAAACAGATCAAAACGCAGGGTTCCGGCCTGTTTATACAAACGCACAAAAATAGCCCCTATGCCTGGGTGGATACCTTCTTTAGTGCGAACAAAGAAAGCGTACAGATCATCGATAAACGAACGCTCAAGATCGCAAAAACACTAAAACCGGCTCCCGGCAAAACAGTCGCCCATGTAGAGTTTGATAAACAGGGCCAACATGCCCTGCTCAGCGTCTGGGACAGTGAGGGTGCGGTGATTGTTTATGATGCAAAAACACTGACAGAAATAAAACGCCTGCCGATGAAAAGCCCCTCGGGGAAATATAACGTGCATAACCGGACAGGCTTGTCTAAATAGGGGGTAGTTCTGTAGGTTGGGTTGAACGAGAGTGAAGCCCAACAAGCATGGTTGGGTTACGTACCTCAGCCGCTAAGGTAATTAGTATATTTCCGGCTCACCCTCGGGACGATGACGAAATCGATTGTATCCCCACCAATACTGTTCCGGGCGATGGAGGATCAATTTTTCCATGTCGCGATTCATGCTTGCCGCGCCTTTTTCTACATCCTTGTCATAGAGTTCATCTCCGGCAGCGGCGATGTGCAGGTGATAGCCTCGGCCAAAGCTGAGGCGTTCAACAGTAATAATGAAGGCCGGGGCGTGAGTGCGGCTGGCGAGGCGAGTGGCAAATACCGGGGTGTTGGCGGCAATGCCGAAGAACGGCACATAGACACCCGCGCCAGCACCGGGGTTTTGATCGGGGAGCATGCCGATGGTTTTTTTCTCACGTAGGTGCTTTAGCATCAAAGCTAAACCTTTACGGTTTGCAGGCACTAATTGCCCACCAAAACGTTTGCGGCCGTTGCGAATAATTTCATCGAGTTCCCGATTTTTTTGCGGGCGGTACATGATCACCATCGGCAAGTAGCTGGAATAGGCCAGCCCGGCCATCTCCCAATTGCCTAAATGGGGTGCGAACAGAATAACGCCGTTACCTTCGGCTTCAGCTTGTCTAACAGCGTCAAGACCATCGACTTTGCGTACCAGTTGCAGCACTTTATCAGCATCGCCCAGCCACAGGCGCGGTGTTTCCAATAAAGTTTTTACTAATTCAATCAGACTACGCATCCAGATCCATTGGCGTTGCCAAAATGAGTATTGAGGCAGACAGATGTGAACATTAATGCGTGCGCAATGGCGTTGTTTGTTGGGGATAATGATGAGCAATAGCCCTAAGGGCCAGGCGATAAATTGAACCACAGGCAACGGCAGGTGCGCCAGAATTTTCAAAACAAGTAGCATCATTTATTGGGCATCGGTTTTCGACAGTAGCGGCGTCATTGCGGTGAGTAGACTTTTGAACAAGGTTTTGTTGTGCTGTTCCTCTGACGCGAGCAACTGTTTCATGTGTTCACGCTCGGTGGGCATACCAAAACAGGCCGGGCAACTGTCGGCAATAATCGGTAACTGTACCTCCTCGGCGAAGGCGCGAGTCTGGCGTTCACGTACATAGATCATTGGTCGGATGATACGAATATCGCCATCACGGTTCTGGTAGTTGGCTTTCATGGTGCGCAACTGACCACCCCGAAAGGCCGACATGAGGAAACTCTCGGCCAGATCATCCAGATGCTGACCCAGT
>UOFY01000010.1_pt1 | contig 41941 bp, 23 predicted proteins | sample 1990141 | NCBI WGS metagenome assembly UOFY01 (sample SAMEA4728526, study PRJEB27164) | hydrothermal vent metagenome | biome: marine basaltic hydrothermal vent biome; feature: marine hydrothermal vent; material: mineral | place: Pacific Ocean | collected 2011-06-14/2011-07-23 | depth 1741 m | reverse complement strand
CAATCATGCGAATACCGATAACAAAACCGGCACCGACGAAACCCAGTAAAAAGCGCATCAGCGCAAGCTGTTCGTAGCTGTCGGCAATGGCAAAGCCAAAGCAGAGGAAACTGGAGGTAAATAAGAGCAGGGAGAAAATACGGCGGGGGCCAAAGGCATCCACCAGCATACCGACGATAATGCGTGCGGGAATGGTTAGAGCAACGTTTAGAATCAGCAGCGTTTTGATTTGTTGATCATCGAGACCCAGCGAGTCGCGCATTGCACCGAGTAGAGGAGCATGGTTGAACCAGACTAAGAAGCTTAAAAAGAAGGCAAACCAGCTCAGATGCAGAATGCGGGTCTTTCCGCTAAAAGAGAGAAGGTTAAGTTTGTCGGCATCACTGGCCATGTTGCTGCTCCAAGAATTAGTCTAATTTTCGTTACCCTTAAGCAAATCATGTGCCAAACTCTAAAGCCATGAAACTAATAGGAAAACATTTATAATGCTGAGCCGTTCATGTGCGTTTCTAGTGCATGAAGCTTCAATTTAATCGATGCGGGTTTAATTTATTGTCGCTACATTTTTCGTTCTTTCGCTATACAGCTTTGTCTCATGGTGCCCTGCAGGTATTACAGTCGAAGGGTAGAAGGCCGAAGCTGCAACGAATCCCCGTTGTTTGCGGCGCGGTTATTTACAGAGAAAGTTGATAAATGAAGCCCGTGTGTTTGCAAGAGAGCAAGCGGGATACTGTTGCAGAACATTACCTTATATAATGGGATATTCCTTAGTCGCACTGTTATGGTGCGAATCGCATCATGGCAATTACGCTGAACTTATCGGTATTACGCCTGTTGCCGAGGCGTTAAGACCTTGATATGCACTATCTTTGCACATGAATTCAAATGGGTCGAGTGTACTGTGTCAGGTGATATATGGAATGATTCCAAATAAAAACAGTAGGTTATATTTCTCTGTGGAGAAAATGTTTAATTATGGCACATACTTTGCAGACGGTAGGCGAGATGCGTGGCGATATGAGCCACGGGATAAAGAATATTTCTGGAGCTGAAAATGAAAGAAAGACTGGTGGTAATCGGAAATGGAATGGCGGGTATCCGCACGATTGAGGAGCTGCTCAAGGTAGCACCCGATACCTATGATATTACCGTGTTTGGGGCTGAGCCGCACTGCAACTACAATCGCATCATGCTTTCACCAGTGCTGGCGGGAGAGAAAACCATTGATGACATTATTTTGAATGATGAACAATGGTATGCCGATAATAATATTACCCTGCACAAGGGTAAGACGGTTAATCAGATTGATCGTATCAAGCATAAAGTGGTTGCCGAAGATGGTACAGAAGAAAGTTATGATCGCCTGCTAATTGCGACTGGTTCCAATCCCTTTATTATTCCTGTTCCCGGTCATGATCTTGATGGCGTGGTTGCTTTCCGCGATATACGCGATGTTGATTTAATGCTGGAGGCGGCTGGTAAGCATAAACATGCAGTGGTCATCGGTGGCGGCTTGCTTGGGTTGGAAGCCGCGAACGGATTAATGGAACAGGGTATGAGTGTGACTGTCGTCCATCTCATGGATACCTTGATGGAACGCCAGCTTGATAATGCGGCGGCTGAGATGTTGAAGACCTCGCTTGAAGAGCGGGGCCTGAACTTCCTGATGCAGGCGCAGACCGAAACCATCATCGGTAAAGATCGGGTCGAGAAAGTTCGCTTTAAAGATGGCACTGAAATTTACGCTGATCTAGTGGTCATGGCTGTGGGCATTCGTCCCAATATGGAACTGGCGAAAAGTAGCGGCATTCATTGTGAACGCGGCATTGTCGTCAACGATACCATGCAGACATTTGATCCTCGTGTTTACTCGGTGGGTGAATGTGTACAGCATCGTGGATTAACCTATGGTCTGGTTGCCCCCTTATTTGAAATGGCAAAAGTCTGTGCTAATCATTTAGCCAAATACGGCATCGGTCGCTACGAAGGTTCGGTCACCTCAACCAAGTTGAAAGTTACCGGTATTGATTTATTTTCGGCGGGTGATTTCACCAGTGATGAAAATACCGAAGAACTGGTTTTTCAGGATGCCTCGCGGGGTGTTTATCGCAAATTGATCGTGCAGGATAATCGTATCAAGGGTGCGGTGATGTATGGGGATACTCTGGATGGTAGTTGGTATTTTGATCTCATGCGAGATCAAACCGATATCAGCGACATGCGTGAAAATATTTTATTCGGTCAGGCGCATCTGGGTGACTCCGGACATGGTGGTGAAGAAATCCGGGTTGCTGCGATGGCGGATGACGCTGAAATTTGTGGCTGTAATGGTGTTTGTAAGGGTGACATTGTTAAAGCTATTAATGAAAAGAAACTCTTTACCCTGGATGATGTGCGCGCACATACCAAGGCTTCAAGCTCCTGCGGTTCCTGTACCGGACTGGTTGAAGCGTTGCTTGTTTACACCGTCGGTGGTGATCACTCCATTGCCCCGCATTTAAAACCGATTTGTGGCTGTACCGATCTTTCTCATGATGATCTGCGTAAAGCCATTGTCGTTCAGGAATTAAAATCGATTCCAACTACCATGCAAACTTTAAACTGGAAAAAAGCAGATGGTTGTCCCAAGTGCCGCATGGCAATGAACTACTATTTGCTTTGTGCATGGCCAACCGAGTATGAAGATGCTAGCCAGTCGCGTTTCATTAATGAGCGTGCCCATGCCAATATTCAGAAAGATGGAACCTACTCGGTAATTCCGCGCATGTGGGGCGGCGGTACCACGCCACAGGAATTGAGAAAAATTGCCGAGGTGGCAGAAAAGTACAAGGTTAAAACGATACATGTTACCGGTGGTCAGCGTATTGGACTCTATGGTCTTAAAAAAGAAGAATTACCGAAAATCTGGAAGGATCTGGATGAAGCCGGCTTTGTTTCTGGCCACGCCTATGGTAAGGCCATGCGCACGGTAAAAACCTGCGTCGGTAAAGAATGGTGTCGATTTGGTACACAGGATTCTACCCACATGGGGGTGGAGCTGGAAAAATTAACCTGGGCCTCATGGACGCCGCATAAGTTTAAGCTGGCCGTATCCGGTTGTCCGCGTAACTGTGCAGAAGCCACAATTAAAGATTTTGGTGTGGTCTGTGTTGATTCTGGTTATGAATTGCATATCGGCGGCAACGGTGGTGTGAAAGTACGGGCAACCGATTATCTTTGCAATGTCAGCACGGAAGAAGAAGTGAAAGAATACTGTGCCGCCTTTATGCAATTGTATCGTGAAGAAGCCCACTATCTTGATCGTACCGCTCCCTGGTTGGAACGGGTCGGCCTAAACTACATCAAGGAACGCATCGTTGAAGATGAAGAAGGCCGCAAGGTACTGGCTGAACGCTTCCTGATATCCCAGAAAGTGGCGCAGGTTGATCCCTGGAAGGAACGGGTTGAGGGTGTTGCAAAACATGAGTTTATACCGCTGAAAGAGATTACGGGTTAAGCGAGAAATAAATGTTTACCGCAGAGATCGCAGAGAATTTTATTTTTTCTCTGCGATCTCTGCGGTTAATCGATTTTTATAAATAATGGTAACGACTATGACTGATAACTGGATTGAAGTTGGAACAATAAATGACATTCCCCGTCAGGGTGCACGGGTAGTGCGTGGCAGTGAGGGTGACATCGCCGTATTCCGTACCGACAAAGATGAAATTTTTGCCCTGCGTGATAAATGCCCACATAACGGAGGCCCTCTTTCACAGGGGTTGGTGCATGACAACAAAGTAGCCTGTCCCCTGCACAACTGGAATATCAGCCTGGAAACTGGTATTGCTGTCGCACCAGATGAAGGCTGTGCCGCACGCTATCCAATCAAACTGGAAGGCGACAAAATTATGCTGTCACTGGCTGCAGAATAATATATTTGTAGGGCCGAATTTATTCGGCCACAGTGTTAGATAATAGTCATGCCGGTGAGTTAAACCCGCTCTATATATTTGAGTACATCTTATGTTATTTGGTAGAAAGAAAAAGAACCCCATCAAAATACCCGATAAGGGCGTGGTCGAGTGGAAGTATACGACTTGTGGTTATTGTTCTACGGGTTGTTCTATCGAAGTGGGTTTGAATGGCAAAGGCGAAGCGGTGACTTCTCGTGGCGTGGATAATGCCGATGTCAATCGTGGCAAATTATGCTTGAAAGGGATATTTGAACATGAGCTTTTTCGTTCTTCCGGGCGTGGCAAAATTCCGTTGATTCGGGATAAATGTTTCGAAGATTTTAAGGAAGCCAGTTGGGATGCGGCGCTGGATAAAGTTTCCGGAGCAATTAAAACTATTCAGGCCGAGCATGGTCGTGATGCTTTCGCCATTGTTTCTACCGGCCAGATCATGACGGAAGAATTTTATACTCTCGGAAAATTAGCGCGAGGCGTGATCGGCACCAACAATTACGATGGCAATACAACTTTGTGTATGGCCTCGGCGGTATCCGGTTATAAACGTTCTTTCGGTTCCGATGGCCCTCCCGGTTGTTATGATGACTTCGAACATACTGAGTGTCTATTAGCTATTGGCTCTAACCTGCCTGAACAACATCCGGTTATATTTTGGCGGCTGCGCGAAGCACTGGAGAAGCGCAAGTTTCCCGTGATTGTGATTGACCCTCGAGTCACCATGTTTGCCCAAATGGCTGACATTCATTTACCGATTAAACCAGGCACCGACGTTGCGCTATTGAATTGTTTTGCCCATGTTATATTAAAAGAAGGCCTGGCCGATGAGGCCTATATAAAAGCACACACCAGTGACTATGATGCATTTAGTCAACTGGTGGAAGAATACGATCCACTGACTGTTTCACGCATCTGCGGCATTGATGAAGATACTATTCGCAACGTCGCCCGTGTTTATGCCAAAGCCGGTACGGCCATGACCATCTGGACCATGGGGATCAATCAGAGCACTCACGGTTCTGACGGTGTGGTGGGGATTAATAATTTAAATTTAATCACTGGCAATATTGGTAAACCCGGTGGTACTAGTTTGTCGATCACCGGCCAGTGCAATGCCATGGGCACACGTGAATGGTCATCCTGTTCTGGTCTGCCCGGCTATCGGGCGTTGGAAAAAGAACAAGATAGAAAAGAGATCGCTGAATTCTGGGGCATCGACCCTGAGTTTTTCCCGAAAAAACGGGGTCTGTTTCAAACCGATATTTTTCCGGCGATTGAAACGGGACAAATCAAAGGCTTATGGATCATCGCCACTAATCCGATGACCTCGATGCCCAATACCGCACGCATACGTAAAATTCTGGAGAAGCTGGATTTTCTGGTGGTACAGGATGCCTACGCTGATGTGGAGTTAAATGAATACAGCCATGTTTATTTACCGGCGGCGATCTGGGCAGAAAAGGAAGGCTGCTTTACTAATACCGAACGCCGAGTTAATTTAATTTCCAACGTAATTAAACCCTATGCTGAGTCAAAACCGGATCTGTGGATTTTCAATCAGATGGCGAAACGTTTTGAACAGGGACAGAAAATGAACTTCCCGGAAAAAGCCGCCGGTGTTTTTGATGAGCTGCGGGTTTTATCCAAAGGCCGGATGCTGGATTACTCCGGCATGACCCATGAAAAAATTGAAGCCCAGCGCGGGATTCAGTGGCCGTGTACCGAGGGTAGTGAAACCGGTACTCAACGCCTGTATACCGATGGAGGCTTTCAACATGCGGATGGCAAAGCAAAATTAATTCCACTTCCTTTTGTCAATAATAATGAAAAGCCAGATGAAGAATATCCTTTCTGGCTTAACAGCGGACGCGTGGTGGAACATTTTCATACCCGCACCCGTACCGGCAAGCTGGGTAACTTGAACAAATTCAGTCCAACCCCGTATATGGAAATGAATCCAGATGCGGCAAAACGGCTGGGTGTCAAACATGGCTGTTATGCGCGACTGACTTCCCGGCGGGGTGATGCGGTGGTGATGGTGCAAACCACTCAGCGTATTCCACCGAACATGGTTTTTGTACCCTTTCATTTTCATGAATGTGTGAATCGCATCAGCCTTGGCTTGCTTGATCCTCATTCACGCCAACCGGCATTTAAACAGTGCGCGGTGCAGGTTGAAGCGATAGAAGATCAAAAAGCGGCGGCGGTGCGAAACAGGGCCGCGCGGACGTTTTAATCTCTTTGAGATTAATTTCCGTTGTTTGTATAAAAAAGTTGTAGGTTGGGCTACATTTTATTCTGCCCAACCTACAACAGCGTTTATATTAGATAATTGTTTTTAAGGTAATATAATGTTTAAAGTCCGCGACAACGAACCTGCCTATGCTTTTGTTCCACAGGTAGATGCTCCTGACACTAACCAGTATGATAAAAAAATTGAACTGGCCGATAAGAATGATCCGCTGGTAGGTGAAAGTCTGAATATCAATGGCGATAGTTTTGTCAGTGATAATCCTGATCGTTATAAACAACATGGTTTTTATTTTAATGCGGATAATTGCATTGCCTGTCATGCCTGCGAATCAGCCTGCAGTGAAAAAAATGATCTGCCTGCACATATTGCCTTTCGTGCCGTGGGCTATGTGGAAGGGGGAACTTATCCAAATTACACCCGTCTAAATATTTCCATGGCCTGTAATCATTGTGATGATCCGGTCTGTCTCAAAGGTTGTCCGACCCGTGCCTATACCAAGTTTGCCGAGTATGGGGCAGTGTTGCAAGATCCTGATATTTGTTTTGGTTGCGGTTACTGCACCTGGGTTTGTCCTTATAATGCGCCGCAATTGGATACCACGCGTGGTCATGTAGTGAAATGTAATATGTGTGTAGATAGACTGGAAGTCGGTCTGAAACCGGCCTGTGCCGCAGCCTGTTTGGGCGGTGCCCTGGACTTTGGCGTGATTGAAACCACACCGGAAAACCGTGAACAGTTGAAGACGGAAATCCCCGGTTTTCCCACTACAGACATTACTCATCCTAATATTCGATTTCAGCAAACGCGATCGTTACCGCGTGAAATGCAACGTACCGATGCCATGCCGCTGCGTTATGAACGTGATGAGCAGGGTGAAAGTGAATTTAAAACTAAATTACATGATAGCGGTGAAGTGCGTGAGTGGAATTTAAATAAACTGCGTTCGCGTGAAGATCCTCTGGTGATTTTTACCCTGATTACGCAACTGGTGGTGGGTATGTTTCTAGCTTTATTTCTCGCACCATGGGTGGGGCTAAGTGAATTGTCTTTAGCCGCGAACCCGGTTCTACAACCCATCGTATTGTTTAGCCTGCTCGGTCTGGAAACCTTTGCACTGGCCTTATCGACCCTGCATCTGGGGCGACCGCATCGTTTTTATCGCGCCTTTAATAATCTGCGTTATTCGCCGGTTAGTCGTGAAGTGGCCGGAGTCGCCGTATTCTTTAATTTGCTGGGTGCTTATACTTTGCTGGCCAGTTTCCCTGTGTTATTTTCCTGGTTACCCGAAAATATTGTCTCGGTCTTGCAGCAGACCTGTGGCTGGGGGGCGGCTATCAGCGGTCCAGTCGCATTGTATTTTATGCACCGTATTTACCGCATTAAGGCACGGCCTTTCTGGAATCACTGGCAGGTGCTGACCTCATTTTATGGCAACATGCTTTCCCTGGGCAGTATTATCATTATTACTGTTTTTGCTGGTGCGCTAATTTATAAAGGCGAATCCTTCGCACATCTGGTTGAAGTTATGCGCTGGCCACTCTTAGTGGGCTTGTTGCTGGATGCGAGTGGACTGCATTTTCATGCACGGGATAATATACGTGCCGGTGGTGAAGCGGCGGCATCACATTTTGAGCAATTGACGAAGTTCGGCAATACCTATGTTTTAAGAAATATCCTGCTGGCCAGCGGTGGCGTATTGGCACTGTCATTATCTGTGACCATAATGGATGGTATGCTGGCGTATGCACTCTGGTTGTTAACCGGACTGGCGATTTCGATGACCGCTCTCATCAGTCGTGCTTTGTTTTATGTGTTAGTCATACCGACCACCATGCCCGGTGCTTTTTTTTGGCGTAATCGGGGCTTTCAGGAACATGCCCGTGAAACCGGTTTGGCGGACATGCCACAGGTGGGAGTAGTGCCTGATACACACTAAACAACCGTTACTTTAGTAGGTTCGACTGTAGGTTCGACTTCAGTCGTACCTCCACAGAAGAATCTATGGTGAAATAATATTTCGACAAACCTATGAAACGCTTGACCGAGATTAACGATGAACTGGAACGTGCCGTTTTCCTGTCAGTGTATTATTCACGCCAACAACAGCAATGGCGGTTGTTGGCGCGATGGCTACTGATGGTAAAGCATATTCTGCGCGGACTGTTTTATATCTGGCCGGTTTATCTTATTCTTATCGCCTTGTTGTTTCTTCCTGTTTCCAGCAACAGGTTGATATTTTTGTCGCTGCTCTTGCCGGGCTTACTAGTATGGCTTTTTATCTATTTAAAAGGTGCGCGAGCAGATTATAATCAACTTGTTCACGAGCAGATTCTGGAAAAGGGCTTTATACGAAAACTCATTTGGCCAAATTTATAAAACAAACTAATGACCAGCAATATTAAAACAACCTGCCCCTACTGCGGTGTTGGCTGCGGCATTCTTGCCGGGCTGGATGAAACCGGAAAAGTAACAGTTAAAGCGGATCCCAATCATCCGGCTAATTTAGGTCGCCTGTGTTCGAAGGGAGCGGCGCTGGCTGATACCCTGAGCATGGAAGGGCGGTTGCTTTACCCTGAAATCGAAGGTACTCCGCATAGCTGGGAAAATGCGCTGGATTATGTGGCCGATAAGTTTCGTAGTGTCATTAAACAGCATGGCCCCGATGCTATCGGGTTTTATGTTTCCGGTCAGCTGCTCACTGAAGATTACTATGTCGCCAACAAGTTGATGAAAGGTTTTATTGGTAGTGCGAATATTGATACGAATTCCCGCCTGTGTATGTCATCGGCGGTTGCTGCATATAAACGTGCCTTTGGTTCCGACACTGTACCCTGTGCCTACGAAGATCTGGAGCGGGCCAAGCTGGTTATTCTGACCGGCTCCAATACCGCATGGTGTCATCCGGTTTTATATCAGCGCCTGGTTAAGGCGAAAAAAGAAAACTCGGATCTCATGGTGGTGGTAATCGATCCGCGTAAAACGCCGACCTGTGATATAGCGGATTTACATTTACCGATTGCCACTGGCACTGATCATATCCTCTTTAATGGCCTGTTGGTACATTTACAGGATACCCAGGAAACAAATCCCCTATTTGTAAATAATCACACGGATGGTCTGGATACAGCAATGGCTATGGCGCGTGAACATGCTGGTTGCATTGATGATATTGTTCGACAGTGTGCTTTGTCGGTTGAAGATGTGACTCAGTTTTATAAACTGTTTGCCCGAACCGAACGCGTGGTAACAGTTTTTTCACAGGGCATTAACCAATGGTCGTATGGCACGGACAAAGCAAATAGCATTATCAATTGTCATTTACTCAGCGGACGCATTGGTCGTCCCGGCATGGGCCCCTTTTCCCTGACCGGACAACCGAATGCGATGGGAGGACGAGAAGTGGGTGGGTTGGCTAACCAACTGGCCGCACACATGGATATCAATAACGCTGATGATCGTGATTGCGTAAAACGTTTCTGGAATGCACCCAATATGGTGCAGGGTGACGGTCTGAAAGCGGTTGATATGTTTCGAGCTGTTGCCGAAGGCCGGATTAAAGCTTTGTGGATAATGGCAACCAATCCGGCGGTGTCTTTACCGGATAATCAACAGGTACGCGAAGCCCTTAAAAACTGTGAGCTGGTGGTGGTATCTGATTGTGTCCGCAAAACGGACACCACTCAATTTGCCCACGTCAGTTTTCCCGCACAGACCTGGGGTGAACGTGAGGGTACGGTGACGAACTCAGAAAGACGCATCTCCCGGCAACGTGCTTTTTTACCTTCACCCGGACAGGCGCGTCCTGACTGGTGGATTATTTCTGAAATTGCAAAGCATCTGGGTTTTGGTAAGGCCTTCAATTATGAAGAGCCGGTAGATATTTTTAATGAACATGCAGCCCTGTCCGGATTTGAAAATGAAGGTCAGCGTGATTTTAATATCAGCGGACTGGCGACTTTGAGTGATGCTGATTATGAATATTTTCAGCCTCGACAATGGCCGGTAACAGAGGAACAGCCTGATGGCACAACGCGTATGTTCAGTGATGGAAAATTTTTTACCCGAAATAAGCGGGCGCAATTTATTGCTGTCGCGGCAAGTACACCGGCCCATGCAACGAATGAAAAATATCCATTAGTTCTGAATTCTGGACGAGTACGTGATCACTGGCATACCTTAACCCGCACAGGTAAGTCGGCGCGTCTGTCAGCCCATATTTTTGAGCCCTTTGTTGAATTGCCTTGCCATTACGCAAAAGAAAACTATATTAGTGAAGGTGAGCTGGTTCGAGTGCGTAGTCATTGGGGCGAAGCTGTTGTACGGGCAAAGCTCAGTGATAATTTACTGCCGGGTAATGTATTCATGCCTATACATTGGAGTGATCAGTTTTCCAGTCAGGCAACGGTCAATGCGCTGGTGAACCCAGCTACCGATCCTGTCTCCGGACAGCCTGAGTTTAAACATACACCGGTACAGATCGAAACCTATGCCGCAAACTGGTATGGTTTTTTACTCTCACGTAGGCAACTTAAAATGCAGCATCGTGAATACTGGAGTTGTTCAAAGGGGCAGGCCTTATGGCGTTATGAAATTGCCGGCAAGGGTGCACCGGAAGACTGGGCGGATTGTGCACGCACACTTTTGTGTCAGGCGGCTGAGAAAGTTGAATGGGTTGAATATTTTGACAAAAGCCAGAGTCGCTATCGTGCCGCACGGATTGAAAATGCACAGTTAGAGAGCTGTATTTTCATCGGTCCGGAAATGACCTTGCCAGACCGTGAATGGCTGTCAAAATTATTTTTAAAAGACTGTTTAAATGATAGCGAGCGGAGCAGCCTGTTAACCGGCCGTCCCGCAAACGCGGAAGAAGATGCGGGCAGGATCGTCTGCGCCTGTTTTGGCGTGGGCATTAAAACACTGGAAAAAGGAATTCATGATAAAAAACTACATTCAGTTGAGGCGGTAGGCGAAGCCTTACGTGCAGGCACCAATTGTGGTTCCTGCATACCGGAAATAAAGGCGATTCTTTTCTCCGCTTTGAAGAAAGAACAGATATAAACACAGGAAGATTTTATGTACCCGAATATGCAAACTAAAACATTAGTGGTCAATGGAAAAGAAGTGCTGACCGATAGTGAAGGCTATATCGTCTATCTTGATGACTGGACCGAAGCTTTCATTGACGCTCAGGCTGAGGCCGAAGGCCTGACTTTAACGGAAGAGCATAAGGAAGTGGTTGAGTTTCTTCGTCGTTATTATCAAAAACACAGTGTGCAGTGTGAAGTGCGTAAAATGGTGAAACATTTTAAAGAAGCCTGGGGCAAGGAACGCGGAAACAGTCGTTATTTGCACAGGATATTTCCACGCGGTGGCCCGCAAAAACAGGGTAACCGCCTGGCTGGTTTAATGCGAACCAAGGGTGAACATTAAGCTCCTGTCGGTACGGTTTCAGCCGTACAAACCCACTCGAAGCCGTAGGCTGCAACCTGCTCCGGGTAGTCTATTCAGCTACCCGGTAGCAGGCATCAAGTAAGGCCTGCATTTGTTCAGTCCCTTTGTCTCTGGCAAGGCGGATATTGGTTTCTGGAATCTTTTCAGGATCAGGGTAGTGGCTTAAGGCCTGGGCAAGCCCTGATTCACGAATCAGGTGTAACATGGGCCAGGGGGAACGATTGGTATAGTTGGAGGCATCGTCCTCAGTAACATCGGCAAAGCAGTAGTGTGGGTGAAAGTGGGCTAATTGATAAATGCTCTCATAGCCTTGCTCCCTCAAGAGCGCATTGGCCATTTCAACAAAATCGAGAAAGTCATCAAAGGCGGTAAATGCCTGAGAGAAGATCAGCAGACTGGTTTCAATTTTCTCATTTTTATCCAGTAGTAGACATTCCTCAATGAGGGCATGTAAAGAAGACTCTAAGGATGAATCATCAATCACCGTGTATTGAATGGCTTCACCCTCATAAACCCGTCTAGCAAAGGGGCAGAAGTTAAGATCAATAATCACAGTTTTTACCCAGTTTCGGATCTGTGTGATAATTTGTTTATTGTTGTTCATATGTGCGTGTCATCGAATAGTTGAATATGTAGGTGCGGCTTCAGCCATACTGTTCACCTAAAAGCGAACGTATATAGAGGCATTGCTCTGCAAGTATAGTATCCTGCTGTTTGACTGTATAATTGACTCAGATCCAGTTCATTCAGCATATTAGCCACTATTATATGTGTTTTGTTAAATAATTACCGGATTGAATATATGTTTAAGATTAAAAATATCGTGTTGCTCAGCCTTTTATTTATAAGCGGATGTTCACCTCATCCTGTGGCCGGCAGCTGGATAGCCTCAGCAGATAACGATCTCGGGTTTGAAAAAGTGGTGGTTCATTTTGAGGCCGAACTGGAAGTTTATTCAAAATCATCATCGGAGCCTGTGCTGAAATGCCGCTGGTGGGCCACTGGCAAAACCCAGGTTGAACTGGAATGCATGCCAACAGCGAATACCGAAGTGCGGGAAAAATACCAGTTTAATGTCATGGATGATGATGCCGAGTTGGTTAGACAGAACAAGGTGGTCGCCTATTTTAAACGTGACAAAGAATAAGAATACGTTACTTCACTCCTGGATCATTAAATATTAAAGTTGAAATAAAATTTATTATTCCAGGGTAACTACTCATGCCCTTGACGTGATTTTAAATTCGTAGGATGTGCTGAGTGAAACGAAGCGCATCCTACAGGTTTATACGATAATGAAAGGCTGGTGATCTTTAACTTCCATGCTGGGGTGAGCAGTTACATTTCAGTAATATATTGAGACAATACACGTATGACTTTATCTGAGGAAGGCAAAATTATCATGGATGATAAAGCACTTAATATACTAAACAGCATATTTGGTTATAATGAATTCCGCCATTCCCAGAAGGACATCATTCAACAATTGCTGCAAGGCAATGATGCCGTGGTGTTAATGCCCACGGGTGGTGGTAAGTCCTTGTGTTATCAGATTCCAGCCATATTAAGGCCGGGAGTGGGAATCATCGTTTCCCCGCTAATTGCACTTATGCAGGATCAGGTTAGTGCCTTGCAACAGTTAGGGGTTAAGGCCGCCTTTTTAAATTCCACTCTAGATGCGGCGACCTCCCAAGAAATCGAACAACAATTAATTTCCGGTGAGTTGGATTTACTTTACGTTGCGCCTGAACGATTGATGACTGAATCTTTTTTACAGCGACTGGATCGATCACCACTGGCATTGTTTGCTATCGATGAGGCGCATTGCGTGTCTCAATGGGGGCACGACTTTCGCCCTGAATATATTCAACTCTCTATTCTTCATCAACGCTATCCTGACATTCCTCGTATTGCCCTGACTGCAACTGCCGACGAGTCGACGCGGGCAGAGATTATTCAGCGTCTTAATCTGGAACAGGCGAAGATGTATGTGTCGAGTTTTGATCGTCCGAATATCTGTTACCGCATCTCACAAAATCAGGGCAATGCACGGGATGCGCTGCTACGTTTTATATTAAATGAACATGAGACTGATGCAGGAATAGTCTATTGCCTTTCACGAAATAAAGTGGATCAAACTGCCGAATGGCTGACTCGCAAGGGGCTGACTGCACTGCCATATCATGCCGGTATGCCAGCGCCTGTTCGTCAACAGAATCAACATCGATTTTTAAATGAAGATCGTATCATTATCGTTGCCACCATTGCTTTCGGTATGGGTATTGATAAACCGGATGTTCGCTTTGTTGCCCATCTAAATTTGCCTAAAAGTATTGAAGCGTATTATCAGGAGACCGGTCGAGCTGGACGTGATGGATTGCCGGCAACCGCCTGGATGATGTACGGTTTGCAGGACGTGATCATGCTAAAACAGATGATGGAATCATCGAATGCGGATGACAAACATAAACGCGTCGAACGCCATAAGCTTGATTCCATGCTGGGTTTTAGTGAGCTGACACATTGCCGGAGGCAGGCATTATTAAAATATTTTGGTGATCATCTGGATGAGGCCTGTGGTAATTGTGATAGCTGTCTGACACCAGTGGAAACCTGGGATGCCACAGTGGTTGCTCAAAAGGCACTGTCCAGTGTGCATCGAACCGGACAACGATTCGGAGTTAATTATTTAACCGATGTACTCCTCGGGAAAGATAATGAACGTATTAAAAATTTCGGCCACGATAAGCTGGGTGTATATGGTATTGGTACAGAGCTAAATACAAAGCAGTGGCGGGATATATTCCGGCAATTAATTGCACGTAATTTGTTGACGGTTGATATGGCGGGGCATGGTGGCCTGCATTTAACGGAAGATTGCCGCAGCGTCCTTCGTGGCGAAAAGGAATTAATGCTCAGGAAGGAACTGAAAAATGAAAAACCCGGAAGAAAAAACAGAAAGCAAACGACTAGTTTAAATGAAGCCAATCAATATTTATGGGAAGCCCTGCGAACCTGTCGGAAAGAACTGTCTGAAAAGCGAGGTGTCCCGCCTTATGTTATTTTTCACGATGCAACTTTAATGGAAATGCTGGAACGACAGCCGCAAAATAAAGAGCAGTTTTCTAAACTCTCAGGCGTGGGTGAGCACAAGCTGGAAGCGTATGCCGATGAATTTTTAAAGATTATAAAAGTGCACATTGAAAAAGAAAGTCTTAGTATTTCAAGTGCGGATACGGTTGATGAAACCTTTGAACTATTTAGTAAGGGGATGATGATTGCGGATATTGCCGCACATCGAAAATTAAAGCTGGCCACGATATATAATCATTTGTCTGAAAAAATTTCCCAAGGACAAGTCATGATTAATGATGTAGTCGAACTTGATGATAATAATTTAAAGCTAATTCAGGATGAGTTTTTTAATTTAAAGGAAGAAGATGCCGGTAAATTGAAGCCTGTTTATGATGCATTTGAAGGGGCGTTCAATTATGACTTGTTACGTTGTGTTAGGGCCACACTAGAGTTGGCTTGATATAACAAGTGAAGTTTCCCCCTGGTTTACTGAACACCTTAAAAAATAACAGAATTCTTCCTTCATCGGCAGATATCACTCATTTGAGCCGGCACCGCCTGATATAGCATTTTAGTCCCTTTTAACCGGTACACCATCAGTAAAAAAGCGGGTTAAATATTCACCATCAATGGCCGATAACAGGGTAACTGACCATATATAAGTGGAGAGGGCTTAGCGCCCACAGTATTCCCCCTGATGATGCACAAATTCCTGCACAAGTCTCAGCACCGGCTGCATCTGCATCCGGTAACTAGCGATACTCGTCTGCGTTTTTTGCTGGTGTTTCTTGCATTACTGCTGGCAATTGCCACCACGAGTGCCCCCCGTTTACTTAACCAGCAGCAGTTGAAAATCTTGAAAAACCAATATGGACAGGCAGCGGTAGATCGTATTCTTATTTGGCAGCAGCTGTTGACAGGCCATCGGGATGAAACTGACATGGAAAAATTGATTTTGGTGAATGATTATTTTAATGGCATGCGTTTTGTGGGTGATATGGAGCACTGGGGGGAAAAAGATTATTGGGCCACACCGATTGAATTCATCGGTACGGCAGCCGGGGATTGTGAGGATTTTTCGATAGCAAAATATTTCAGTCTGCGTGAGCTTGGTGTTGCAACGGAGAAGTTACGCTTAATTTATGTAAAAGCGAAAACAATTAATCAGGCGCATATGGTGCTTGGTTATTATGAAACTCCGGATTCTGAGCCGGTTATACTGGATAATATAGAGCCGGATATAAAGCCAGCTTCCTCACGTCAGGATCTAATACCATCATATAGCTTTAATGGTAATAGTTTATGGCGATCTAAAATGCTGCGAGAGGGTGGAAAAAAAGTAGGAAATAGTGAGAACATTGGCATCTGGCGAATGCTGCTGAAACGAATTGATATGAATTATTAGATATGACCAATAAAATAATATTATTTAATAAATTTTACAAAGGTGTAACCCCGTGAGTTTGAGAAAGCAAATATTTATTCTTATTGCGATAGTGATTAGTCTGGCTTACACCGGCACGCTTTACATCAGTGTCAAAAGCACGCAGGAATATTTGAATAAGCAACTTGCAGCTCATGCACAGGATACGGCAACTTCATTGGGTCTGGCACTGGCCCCCGTGATTCGTGACCGGGATCTTGCTCAGGCAAATTCAATGATTGATGTGATTTTTGATCGTGGCTACTTCAATCATATCTCACTTGATGCCTGGCAGGGTTCTTTCCGGGTTGAACGCAAACTGGAAGACTGGACTGCTCGCTCACCGGCCTGGTTTTTGAAGTTACTGGCATTGGACACTCCGCTGCGTAGCAGCGAAATTTTCGTTGACTGGACAGGAAAAAATAAGGCGCTGTTATTGGTCAGCGTTCATCCTGGCTACGCCTATGATGAGTTGTGGAAAATAACACGTAACAATATGCTCTGGCTGCTCCTGATTACGGTTTTTATTGCCTTACTGGTGTTTTATGGTTTACGCAGTGTTCTTCAGCCTTTGTTGCGAACCGAACAGCAGGCACTTGCCATCGCAGAAAAAAAATATATTTTACAGGATAAATTACCACAGGCACGGGAACTGCATAATGTGGTCACAGCCATGAATATGATGACGCAAAAAGTCAAAGAGAATATAGATATTCAGGTGCAACATGCGAATCGATATCAGAAATTGGCTTACCATGATAGCTTGACCGGACTGGCAAATCGACGCTGTTATCTTGCAGAAGTTGATGACTTTGTACACAACAGAGAAGTGTTCAGGAATGCGGCCGTACTTATTATACACCTCTCAGGCCTGAGCCGTGCCAATGACAAATACGGTTATGAATATGGTGATGAGGCTTTAATCATAGTTAAAAAGTGTCTCTGTTCACTTGATTTTACTGAAGGTACACAGATGATGGCAAGAATAGGCGGATCGGATTTCGCCCTGTTACTTAAAAATCCGTATGCTAATGAATCAATATCCTGTATTGAGAACATATTGAAAGAATATATATTGCGCCGGGATAGTAAATATCCCGGTGATCTATTTATTGGCATGACTGAGTTTGATTATAAAAAAGATATGTGCACGATTCTCTCTGAAGCCGATCAGGCTCGGCGTCAGGCGCAATCGTTTGCAACTAAAAAATGGCATCATTTTGAAAAATCATCAGCGGTTAGTTCCGTCGTAAAAACCGCCGGTGAATGGCGGGATTTATTAGTTGATGCGGTTGATAAAGGAAACTTTGAACTCCATGTGCAGACGATTAAATATTTCAGTCATGAACATTCAAATTTGGTTGAAGTTCTGTTGCGCATGAATGACGAAGGCAAGTCTGTTCCCGCAAGTGTATTCCTGCCGACAGCTCAGGATTATGGGTTGCTACAGAACATAGATCAATTTGTTGTGGGTCGCATGCTGGAAGTTTGCAAACAGGGCACGAACAGGTTTTATGCAATAAATTTGAGCATAAGTAGTCTGGAAGACGATGCCTTTATGCAGTGGTTGCTGACGAGTCTGGATAAAGCCGGTGATGATGCCCGTCAGTTAATCTTTGAAATTGCCGAGTGCAGCCAACTTAAGATCCCCTCGATACAGGACAGCCTTGGAAAACTGGCATCGGCCTGCGCCGGCATTGGTATTGAGCGTTTTGCCAGTGGTAATTATGACTTCGGATACTTGATGAAACTTAAGCTGTTATATATAAAAGTATCCGGACTGTACATTCGGGGAATTGAAAATGATAGTGAACATCAGTTTTATATTAAAACCCTGCTACAAATGGCACAAAACCTGGAGCTGGATGTGATTGCTGAGTCGGTGGAGACAGAAGCTGTGGCAAGGATGGTAGAAAAGCTGGGATTTGATGCAATACAAGGATATTATGTTGGACATCCACAATTGATCTGATATTCGCTAGTATTTATCGTTGCATCAATATTTGTATGTGTTGTATCCCCTCACCTCAACCCTCTCCCTGAGGGAAAGGGGGCTGTAGTGCAAATACTTATGCAACGATGAATACACCTTCTGACAACAAAAAATAGGGTGTGAAAGTTTGAGCACACAGGAACAGGCTGACAATCTGGCGTTTATCCAGATTCAGACATTATTAAAAAATTCTCCCGCAGTCATTCTGGCTTCGATTTTTTCCGCCATCATGTTGACGGCAATATACTGGGATCAGCACCCGCATGTTTATTTATTATCCTGGCTAAGCATGATTCTGAGTATCAATATTGTACGGGGCTTCTTTGCCTGGAAATTTCTTCATGAAGATAAACCCATGGAGCACACGCTGCTTTGGTGGCGCATGTTTTCTCTTCCTTCTCTGGTTTCGGTCGCAGTTTGGGGCCTGGGTGCGTTTGTTTTTTATATTCCAAACGGTGGTCAGTATCAAGCGGTAGGTATTATTATCCCTCTGGCGTTAGCCGCCGGTTCACTGGTTTTTCTATCTATCGTGCACTGGCTATTTGTCAGTTCATTTTTGTTGATTACTTTGCCGCTGCTGCTGCGGGTTTTTCTGGTCGGTGATTTTGTTCATATTAGTATAGGTTTGCTGATTGGTGTTTACATCTCTATCTTTATGATATTTGGACATAATATGAATCGAATGTTAACCGAGAGTTTGCGACTTCGATTTGAAAACCTGGAACTGGTCAGCCGTCTGACCGAAGAAAAAGAGTCGGCTGAATTAGCCAATGTGGCCAAGTCAAAATTCCTCGCTGCAGCCAGTCATGATCTTCGTCAACCTCTGCATGCCTTATCACTGCTCTCCAGCGCACTCTGTGATCGAATTAAATATCCGGAAGTTAAACACATCGTTGATAAGATCATGTTGGCGGTGTCGGCATTAGAAAACTTGTTTAATGCGCTGCTGGATATCAGCAAACTGGATTCCGGGGTACTCAAACCCAGTATTATCAGTTTCAAATTAGGAGATATCTTTAAGAAAATTGAAAATGACTACCGCCCGGAGGCGGATCGCAAAGGCCTGAAATTTAACGTTGATAGTTGTCACGATGCGGTTGTTTATTCGGATAATATTCTGCTAGAACGGGTGGTACGAAATTTTGTTTCCAACGCTCTACGCTATACGGAAACTGGTCATGTTAGACTTTTTTGTGAAATGGAAAATGGAAAAATTAAAATCGTCGTTGAAGACACCGGTATCGGTATACGGGATGATAACTTGCAGACAATTTTTGATGAATATGTACAGATTGGCAACCCGGAACGCGATCGGGAAAAGGGTCTGGGTCTGGGTCTGGCCATAGTTGCCAGAATCAGCCAGTTGTTAAATCATCCGGTGCATGTAAAGTCAGCCCGGGGCGAGGGATCAATTTTTAGTATTGCAGTGCCACTGGGACGACAGGAGGATATCCCTGAGCCGGAGGCTGATATTGTGCGGACTCCTGGGATGGAACTTACCCAGTTGAAAGTTTTGATTATTGATGATGAGCGTTCCAATCTGGATGCGCTGGATGCCCTATTACGTGGTTGGAAGTGTGAAGTGATTTCAGCCGAGTCGGGTGAAGAGGCCTGTGACAAGATCCGTGCACTGCAGCTGAAACCGGATTGTGTGTTGACCGATTACCGACTGCGCAATAACAAAACTGGACTGGAAGCGATTAGTGATATTGTTGCTCTAACCGGAGAGAACGTTCCTGCGGTACTGATTACGGGAGATGTGGCAATTAAAAAACTGCATGAAGAGGGGGCGGATGCATATCACTTAATGCACAAACCGGTACAACCGGCTCGTTTGCGTGCTCTGCTAAAGCATATTCAGCAACAGAAGCTACGCCAGGAGCTGGAAGAGCAGGAGGCTTAAGCGGCAATAAAGCCTAATTCTTTCGCCAGAATCACCGCCTGAGTGCGGTTAGTGGCATTCATTTCTTTCAATATGGCCGTCACGTGAATTTTCACTGTGCCTTCGGCCATGCCCAGACTATGGGCAATCACCTTGTTCGACATGCCTTCACACATGAGTTTGAGTACGTCGATCTGTCGGGGGGTCAGGCGTGAGCGAATTTCAGCCGCGGCTTCATTTTTCTCCAGATCGGCCAGTAGCGGGCCAGAAGGGGTAATTTGCCGGATCTGGAAAGTGCCGCTGGTGGCAGAGAGATCGGGAACAAAAATTTCACCATCTAAAATTTGTTTCAGCGCATCCAGCATTTCGGTGCTGGTCATGGATTTGGGAATATAACCGGAGGCACCGCTTTCGATGATGCGGAGCATGTCGGCCTCATATTCAGAAGCGGTGACAATGGCAACCGGTAATTCCGGATGACTTTCACGTAGCTTGAGTAAGCCGGAATAGCCATCAATCCCGGGCATATCAAGATCCATCAAAATCAGATCCAGATCCGTATGTTGGTCAACATAGTCGAGTACTTCTGCCGCATTATTGGCTTCCAGGACTTCTACATCATCCCCCAGTGACTGCAAGGTGTAGAGTAGTCCCTGACGGAATAGCGCATGATCATCCGCTACCAGAATTTTCATAGGGGCGTTCCAGGTTGAATAGTGAATAGCATTTAACAAAATGACTTCAGCTTCCTACGTTGGTATAAAAATTAAGGAAACCATAAATTCTTTACCGTGATATAACCATACCACTTTAGTAAATACTCTGTCCGAAAAAATTTAAAGATATGACTAAAGTAATACGTCTTTAATGTTATTTACAAAACTGTGAATTACTTCCATAATCCAAAGCAAATATATCAAGAAAAGCTTTACCGATTAAATACGATGAGCGTGAGTTCTACTTTTCGCCTTCGGACAAAAATAAAAATGAATATAAAGACTTTAAGGAGAGAAAGATTGTTACAGCAAACATGCCCCCCCTGTCTGCGAATACTTAGTCCGGTTATTACACTCTTGTGTTTGTTTAATATTTCATCAGTTCAGGCCGAAAATCTGGAAGAAATTTATCGCAAAGCGCTCACCAGTGATCCCTTGTTCATTGGCAGTTTGCACACGAGACGGGCGGCTGAGGAATCACTGGATCAGGCTCAGGCCAGTTACCTACCGAATATCAGTCTAGATATAGAGCGCACAGAAACGACGCAGGATGTTATCAGTAGTGATAACGCTGTTTTTGAGACGGGCCAAACCCGTTTTCCGACTAATAGCTATACCCTCAAGTTAACTCAGCCATTGTTCCAGTGGGGCAGTATTGTGCGTATTCGTCAGGCTGAAGTAGAAAGCAAGCGGGCTGAAATTGAATACTTCAAAGCGCGTCAGGATTTAATTCTGCGCACTTCTGAGCGTTATATGAAAGTGCTGGCAGCTCAGGATTTACTGGAGTTTTCACAAACAGAAAAAGCTGCCGTCAAGCGTCAACTGGATCTGGCCACCGGGCGTTTTAAAATGGGCCTGGCGCGTAAGACCGACAAGCTGGATGCTGAGGCTCGTTATGCCTGGGTGGAATCGGTGAATGTGGAAAACCGCTTTGCAGTGGAAGATACCCAGCAAGAATTGCGTGAGTCCACGGGGGAGCTGCCAGAGAATCTGAGTCGTCTGAAAACAGACATAACTCTGAGCCAACCTGAGCCGCTGGACTTACAGGCCTGGATTGATATTGCCATGGAGTCCAATCCCGATATTCTCATTGCCCGTTATGCGGTGGAAATTGCACGGCATGAACAGGAGCGGCAAAAAGCCGGTCATCTACCGACCCTGGATGTGGTGGCACGACAGAATTATCGGGAAACCGGCGGCACCTTATTTGGTGGCGGCAGTGAAGTTAAAAACCGGGATATTCTATTGCGCTTCAGCCTGCCAATTTATGAAGGTGGTCTGGTCAGTTCACGTAGTCGGGAGACGGCTGAACTGTATGCAAAGTCCAAGCAGGATTTAGAGCAGGAAACTCGTCTGGTTCTGCGTAAAACAACCGGGGCTTACCACGGTGTGATCAGTGCTATTAGCAAGGTCCGGGCACTGGATCATGCGGTATTGTCTCAGCAGCGCACTCTAAAAGCCAAGCGGGCTGGTTTTAAATCTGGTCTTAATACCAATATCAATGTGCTTGATGCGGAACGTGATCTTTATCAGGCGAAAAAAGATTATGCGCAGGCGCGTTATGAATATTTACTCAATAGTCTACGCCTTAAAAAGGTAACCGGAAATCTGACGGAACAGGATCTGCTAGCAATTAATAACTGGCTGCAATAAATCACCATCGGCCAGAGGAGATGTGATCCATGTTTAAGTATTTAAACAAGCCTGTGCATAAACAGAATGCTAATGAAGCGAAGGCTGATTCTGCTTCAAAAACCTCGGGCTCGAATATATTAATAGAACCTCTTGAACCCCGCATCTTGCTTTCGGCCGAGCTTGCTATTCCCCCTCAGGATCTGGCGCAGGATTTATTGCTTGCCGATATACAACATATCACGGGTGATGTTGAAATTGCGTTTGATACGCCGATAACGGCACAGCAATTCCAGACTGATGAAGTTGCAACGGACGTTGATCCGGATGATACAAATACTGATAGCACCGCTGAAACCGAAGCTCCTGTCTCAGTTGATGAGACGCTGCAGGCTGATACACCAGAAACTTCGACAGATAATGTACCGGCAGCGGGAACTGAACGTGCTGAAACGGAAACCGAACTTCAATTTACAAGCTTGCCCCCCGAAGCTCTTGCGGCCTTTAACGCGCAATCGGGTTTACAACTGGTCTTTGTTGATCCCTCCGTTCCCGAATATGAATCCTTGCTTGCGACCTTGCCTGAAGTCGAAATTGATAGTCCAACGCTAGCGATAACCGGGGTGGAATCAGCCACGGCAGATAATGATATCTCGGCTGTGACAAACCGCTATATTGATTTAGCCACCGTCGAACCTGCGCGTATTGAGGTTCCGGTTATTAGCAATAACGATAATACTAATTCTCAGATACAGATCTTTGTACTGGACAGCAGTCGTGATGGCCTGACTCAAATTACCGATGTCCTTGCCCAGTTTGATAATGTGGCGGCCGTCAATGTCTTATCGCACGGTGCTGCTGGTTATTTACGTTTAGGCAATGCCAGCGTCAATAACGCTAACCTGGCTAGCTATCAGGATCAATTACGGCAATGGAGTCGTTCCTTAACGGAACAGGCTGATGTGCTGTTATATGGCTGTGACGTGGCCGAGGGTGAAAGTGGGGTAAGTTTCATTCAGCGCCTGAGTGAATTCACCGGCGCGGATGTGGCTGCATCAGATGATGATAGCGGAGGCATGGCCGCGGGCGGCGACTGGGATCTAGAACAATCGACTGGCAGCATTGAAGCGGCTTCATTATTTGCAACGGCCACTGGTTACACGCATGTACTAGCCGATATTGTTGGCACCGATAACGCGGACACACTGCTTAGTCTGGCTGAAGATGACACCCTCACCGGCGGTCTGAATGATGATAATTATGTATTCCAGGATGGCTGGGGCAGTGATACGGTTGTCGAAAATGCCGCCGAAGGTAGTGATACGCTGGACTTCTCGCAAGTTGCGGCTGATTTAACTTTTGCCATCAACGCGGATGGCAGCGTTAGCGTGACTGACGGTAGCAATACTGTAACTGCCAGTAATATAGAAAACCTGATCGGCGGCAGCGGCAACAACACCTTTATTATCGAAGGCGGTGCCGTGCTGGCCGGAACCATCGATGGTGGTACGGGTTCGGCAACACTGGATTATTCCGCCTGGGTGAGTAGCGTGAATGTTGATCTGTCCAGCAATAGCGCGAGCGCGACATCGGGTATCAGCAACATCAATCATCTTATCGGCGGCAGTGGCAATGACAGCCTCACTGGCGATAGCGGTAATAACCAGATCACCGGTAACGCGGGTAACGATACACTCACCGGTGGTGCGGGTGACGATAGCTATTTCTTTGCCGATGGCTGGGGCAATGACACGCTGAACGATACCGACGGCAGCAATACACCAGACTTCGATGCAGTCACCGAGGTACTCAGCTTAAGTAATAATGCCGGCAGTATCGCCATCGGTGATGGAACCAATAGCGTTACCTTAAATTTAGCCGCCAGTGATGCGATTGCTAATGCGGTCCTGGACATCAGTCGTTGGCAAACCGCGCTTGAAGAGGGCATGCAACAGTTGACCGACTGGGCGGGTGCGTTGGGTGGCGTTGGCGAGATGGCCAATGCCCTACCGACCTTAGATTTGACCCTGGATCAAGTGCTGGATGCACAAAATAGTATTGCCCAGTTGCAGCAACGTTTGAACGACTACTTTACTAACTTGCCTGCGGCTGAGGTTCCCACCAGCGAAGGCTTGCTGAATTATCTGGCTGATCTAAATGTAACGAATGTTCAGGACAATCCTGAACTTGGTGAGCTCAATGCCAGTATCGCCCCCGGTATGACGCTAGACATCATCATCGGGGCCAGTGGAACGCCTGAATTAAAATTCAATTTTGCTTACAGCGCAGAACGCAGCACTAACTTTGATATTAATTTAGGCCGTGAAGCCGCCGAACTCGGTGTGCAGTTAGATGCCGCGGCAAGCTTTGAACTGAGCGCACAGATGAATCTGGATGCTGCATTGAGCATCGCCATTGATGATAGTAACAGTGCGAACTTCTTCCTCGATGTAAACCAGTTTGATCTGGGAGCCAGCATCAACGCTACTGATATGGATTTCGGTGTTGATATCGGTTTTCTTGAATCGGGTGTGCGGGGTGGCAGTATCCAGCTCGATGCCGGACTGGATTTTGGTTTTAATGATCTTGAGGGTGATGGTGTAAATCGCCTGAGCATGACCGAATTGGGCAGAGATGCCGGCAGCCTTGTGAATCTTAGTCAACAGGCGGGTAATGGCCTGACCGTGAGTCTGCCGGTCAATGTTTATAGTGACGCGGCACAAAGCAATCTCTGGAATACTTTTACTGGCCAGACCATTGATGTTAGTGCTGCCGATATTTTTAGCGGTGAATCACCCAATATCAGCCTGAGTAATGACATTCGAGATTTCAATAATCTCAGTGCCGAAGAAATGTTGGGCATGCTTAACCAGCTCGATGCCTGGTTGTTGCAACTGGGACAAAGTGAAGTATTGGATCTTGAAATCCCCATGACCAATGGTGTGACTATTGGTGAGACCCTGGACTTTGCTCAGGCCTTTAAGCAGGACGTACTCGAACAACTTGCGGACTATGATCAGGGCTTGATCCAGCGCGATGCTGACGGTAATCCGATCTTGCATTTCGATAGCGTGCAAACTTTATCAGAAAAATTAACCGAGGTTCTGGTTGCCTACACGCCGGCCGGCTTTGAAGTGTTGGCCGACTATGATGTAGCCACCCAGGATCTGAGTTTTCGAATTGAATGGGAACATGACTTTGTCGATAGCAGCACGGCCATCGATTTTGATATTGACTTCGGCACCTTTGGCGGCATTCAGTCGGCCAGTGACCTGGGGCTTAGCGCATCCACTAACTTAGGCTTTAGCTTTGGCGTTAATCTTGCCCCGAACGAAGATCTATTTATTGCCCCACCATTATTTGCCCCCGCGTTACCTGCAAATGGTGTGTTGTCCGATAGTGCCACATTTGAAGTTGCACTTTATGAAGAACCGGATAGCGGTGATGTCCTGTTAAGCACGTTAAATGTAACGCTTGCAGCCGACAGCAGCAATGTCTCCATCGATGATCTTGTTGATGATGTGCAAACCGCGTTGGATCTTGCGCTAGTGTCAGAAGGTTTTGCGGCAGGTGAGATCGTGGCTGAATTCACCGGCAATCGCATTGCACTGACGGCCTTACCCAGCAGTACTAGCATCGATAATGGTGATGGCACCTCGTCCGCACAAACCCTGGATCGCCGGGTGCAGGTGGACATTGCGACTCCCACCGATACCGCGTATACCGAATTAGGTTTAATGATTTCACCAACACCCTTAGATGGTGTCTTGAGTTCCGCTGCTGAGTTTACTCTGGTTGTTGATGAATCCGACTACGTGATCAGCGTTGTCACTGATATAACAAATAGCAGCGTCGATGATCTGGTCGCAGATATTAATGCGGCACTGGCGAGTGCCGTGGATAGCGATGGTAATGGCCTGCCTGCCGGGGTAGAGGCTTACCGGGCAATGAACAGTAATTTGATTATCTTCAAAGTCGCAGCAGATGCCGGTGTTGCACGCTTCGCCATGAAAAATATGAATAGCATTGCCACCGATGAACTGGGTCTTGATTTTTCCGGTGTCAACGGGGTGGCCGATAACGAGCCGGTGGCGCGTGGTCGCGCGACTGAATTTTTCATCGAGGATGCCAGCTTCAGCGGCAATCTTAGTTTTGATGCCAGCAATATCGATGGTGGCGCAAACCTGGGTTTCCTCGGTATTAATATTGATGGAAGTGCTGGCAGCATTAGCGCCAGCGCCCGTTTAGATTTATATGATGTTGAAGATGCCAGTAGTCGTATCACCCTTGATCGCTTGCTGGAAAAAATGGCCGATGGTGATATCGCCAGTTCGACCAACGGCATCATTGATGCCAGTGTGACGGGTATGGTCGATGTTGATCTGATTATCTCACCGGAAACCGGAATCGGTATGGATAGTCTTGCGGCTGCAACCGTGAGTCTTGATCTGAACATTGTCGACTGGCTGAGCAATGCGCCGGTGCTAAATGACAGTAGTGACGATTATGCGATTCAGGTGAGTTTCGATGGTCCAGACATCGGTGAATATCTAAAATTTGAAAACATCGGTTTTGCCGATGTTATTAGCGGACTGAATCAAGCGGTAGATTACCTGCGTGATCTGGAAGGCGAGGGCGGCACGGGCGGACTGGTCGATGCACTGGATAAAGATCTGCCGGTGATCAATCGCAGCACCTCGGACTTGCTCAACATGGCCGATCAGTTTGCTCTTTTAGTGGAGGATCTCGAAGCCAATCCCGCAGGTAGTGTGCAGGCCACCGAAACTTTGATTAAAGATTATCTGGGACTGGATGCCGACAGTGATTTGGTTGAGCTGGTACTCGACACCACCGCGGCCGGAGCCGCTGCGCTGCGAATTGATTTAAATTATAGTCGTGGTCAGGATCTCAATGTACCGATGGAATTGAGTTTGGACAAGCTGGCTGATCTTGCCGGCTTTAGTGGTTTCAATGACAAATTCGGTAATTTCATCGGCGTATCATCAAGCGGCGATCTGGGTCTGGAAGTGGACGGCGGTTTCAAGCTTTCAATGGGACTGGATCTTTCCGCCGTCAATGCCACCACCCCGCCCACGGCCTTTATGTATGGCGGTAGTGATGGCACCGGCCTAAGTTTTGATGTGCGTGCTACGGGTAGCGATCTTGAATTCACCGCGCAGACCGGGCCCTTTGGCATCAGTGTCATTGGTGGTGACGTTTCCTTAGGTTCCGGGATTGAAATCTTCCTCGACAATGCCGAGTATGATTTTGGCGCACTCAATGCAGATGCACTTAGCATTGGAATTACTAATGGCGGACTAGCGCAGGCGATGGATATCAGCCTGCCAGTATACTTCCCCAGTATCTCTAGCCCGGTGGGTGGCGAAGGCAATAACATCATGGCCATTAGTATTGATGATATTGCTGATTTCTTTGACGGTGTGGCCGGTAGCGTTTCCATTGATGCCCCCGACTTTACTGATCTTCAACCGTTGACCCTGTTCGGCATGCTGAGCAACCCGGCGGTGGTGGTCGATGGGCTGGATGCTTTGTTGTTTACCGTACAAGAAGGTTTGAACAGCGAAGTGCTGGATGTGAACCTGCCCTTCCTTGGGGATGCACTGCAACCTGCCGCACAATTTATCGAAGATTTCCGCACCGATACCCTGGCCTATCTGAGTACGGTGCTGCAACAAAGCGGCGCGAATGATCCCGATGTGCTGGTACAGGAAGCCCTGTTTAATATTTTTGCCGCTGAGTCGGATGGCGCGGTAAAACTATTCGATGAATTTGGTGGTCTGGGTTTATTAAATGATTTAAACGGTGATGGCGACATCAGTGTTGATGATATTTTGGTGTCTGGCTTTGGCCTGACCGATACCTATGGTCAGTTTGATTTCCAGATTGGTCAATCCTACATCTGGGATCAGCCGATTGATTTTGATCTCGGTCTACCGGCACTGGCTTTAGAGCTGGATGCCGGGGTGGAACTGGGCATCGAATGGCTGATGGACTTCGGTTTCGGTATCGATCAGAACGATGGCTTTTACTTCGTCACTGAAAATGCCAATGAAATAGAAATTAATACCTATGCCGCGTTAACTGATGGTTCGGGTGGTGCTGCCAGTGCTGAAGGCACACTGGGCTTCCTGATGGTGGAGGCCGTTGATAATTTTGATCCGGCCACCGATGCCGAAGATGATATTGCCTATTCTCATCTGGCACTGAATTTTGGCGTTGAGCTGGATGATCCGAATAATGATGGCCGCCTCACCTTTGCTGAGATGGTTTCACCAGGCACGGGTTTTAAGGATATTGTTAGTGCCAATGCTAATGGTCATGCCGTGGGCGATCTGGATGTCAACGTCAGTTTTGGTGGATTGGATGATCTTTTGTCTGAGGTCGATGGCCTCAGTGGACTCGGTGGCCTGTTACCTGAAATTGGTTTTGAGCTGGCCATGGACTGGGAATTCCTCAATGCGGATACTTCAGCCGATAGCAATAGTTTTGGCGGTTCACCCGATGTCGCCTTCAATAATATCGAACTGGATCTGGGCTCTTTTATTTCTGATTTTGCCGGGCCCTTCCTGGAACAGGTTGGTGATATTTTAGATCCGCTGGAATGGTTGATTGGCCCGGATGGGATGTTGAATAAACGCCTGCCGGTGATTTCTGATCTATCCGGTTCCACCGTTACCCTGGCGAGTCTGGCTGAGCTGTTTGATCCCAATGCCAGTATTACCCCATTTCTTAATTCCGTTCAGCAAATTTATAACCTGGTTGATATGGTGACCGATGCTGCTGCCGATGCGGCGGGTGGCAGCCTGGTGCTGAATTTTGGTAGCCTGAATCTTACCGAAATGTCGGGCGGTGATTTACGTGGCATGTCCAGTCTCTCCGGTCTTAGTGCACCGACTCGCCCCGATATTGATTTGGACAGCATCGGTGGCAACGGCAGTGCAAAGGAATTTGCCAAAACCGTCAGCCGTGAAACCAGTGTGGGTGAAGGTAGTATCGACTTCGCCATTCTCAAACCGGTGAACATCTTTGGTTTGTTGATGGGCAAAGATGATGTCAATCTGATTACCTATGATTTGCCCAGGCTGGAATTCAACTTTGATTACCGTCAATCCTTCCCGGTCTTCGGCCCCCTAAGTGCTACCCTGCGCGGAGCCTTTAACGCCGGAGTGGACCTGGCCATTGGCTATGACACCTTAGGGTTATCTCGTTTTCTAAAAACAGATAACCCTGCAGAGCTCATCAATGGCTTCTTCGTCAGTGACATCGATTTTGGCACGGGTGAAGATGTGGTTGAAGCCTGGTTGCGCGGTACGATTGCGGCAGGCGCATCACTTGATTTACTGGTTGCTGAAGCCGGGGTTGAAGGCGGCATTACCACCGGGATCGATTTTAATCTTAACGATCTCAATAACGATGGCAAGGTGCGCTTCAGTGAAATGGGCGCTAATCTGCGCTATAACGACTCCAACCCGTTGGCCGTGTTTGATATCAGTGGCAGTATTGACTGGTTCTTCCGCGCCTATGTTGAAGTCGATTTACTGCTGTTTAAATTTGAAGACAGTATGGATCTGGGCAGCGGTAATATCTATTCCTTCGATGTGCCGTTTAATCGCCTGCCGGTACTGGCAGAAAATGTGGGCAGTGATTTAATTATCAATGTTGGTAAAAATGCGGAAGCCAGATTACAGGGCGACGCGGCAGATGGTAATGAAACCATTAGCGTGAGTTTTGCTGATAATGGGAATACTAATGCTGGGGATGATGAATATATTGTTCGTTATCTGGAGTCTGGTATCTGGTATGAAGATAGTTTCAGTGCGGTGGGTGTTGAAAAATTATTGATCTACGGTGGTGCAGGTAATGACCGCATTACTATCGACAGCAGCGTAACGATTGCCACGGAAATTTATGGTGGCAGTGGCGACGATATTATTACTGGTGGTAGTGCTAACGATCTTATTTATGGCGGCGAAGGTCGTGACATTATCTACGGTGGTAATGGTCGTAATGAACTCTACGGTGGTGAAGGTAGCGACATCATCGAAGGTGGCGCAGGCGATGACATCCTCTATGGTGGTGCAGGCGATGATATTCTGCGCGGCTTTTCCGGTGACGATGCACTCTATGGTGAACGGGGTAATGATACCCTCGAAGGTGGTTTTAATAACGATACTTATTACTTTGCGGATAACTTCGGCAATGACACCGTAGAAGATAGCGGCAGTGATCTGGATCGCGCCGCAGATCGATTAGGCGACAGCTGGGATTTCACCGCAGTGACTGACTATATCCACTTTGAGTTTGGTTCGGCTGGTTATCTTGATGGTGATTTGGTTAAGGCAAGTAATTTGCTAAATGACTCTATCACCGAAACAGTGTCACAACGTTTTGCCGTGGAAACAGTATTAGGTGGAAGTGATGCAGACAAGTTTAGTATTTACCGGACTGCTGATTATGGTACCGATCCCGGACTAAATGTATTACTGCTTGATGGGCAGGATGGTTCAGATAAATATATAAGCTATTTCAAACCGGCATGGATTCCTATTCCGATACCGATGGATGTTGCCATCCGTGATCAAGGTAACCTCTGGGACAAGGACACCGCCGTTGCCTTTGGCTCGAACAGTGATGACTTACTGGATGTAAACACACTCAGCGTGGATTCTTATAAACCCTTTAGTATTACCTCTGCCTTTGATGTGACCACAGTGACCCCCCCGGTGGTTGATCGCACAGGTGCCGACAAGCAAAGCTTTGGCTATGGAGCCTATGGTGCTGATTCCGGCCTGGAGTCATTGGAAGTGATCGCCAAACAGGGTGATGATACCGTTTTCGTTGAAAGTACCCCGGATTATCTTGCCGCCTCGGTTAGTGGCAATGAAGGCGATGATGTCATTACCGTGGGCAGTTCCAGTTTGGGTGGGGGCGGTCTGTTAGATAATATTGACGGTAACGATCTTACCGGCGCACTGATGATTCGCGGTGATGAGGATAACGATACTTTAATCATTGATGACAGTGCGGATATTCTTAACAATATTGATGGCGTACTCACCGATGAATACATCTCCGGTATGGGCATGGCTATTGGCATCGATTATGGCGCCATAGAGTCCGTCGGCCTGGCCATGGGTAGCGGCAATGATATATTCACTGTAGCCAGCAGCATCGGGGGTGCGACCTATCTGACCGGTAATGCCGGTAACGATATTATCAATATTCAAAGTGCCACCGGTATTTTGCAGGCGCGTGGCGGTAGCGACAACGACAGCATTACCCTGCAAAACAATAACAGTGGTAGTGCGGTCAGCCTGTTCGGTGAAAGTGGCAATGACATTCTCAACGTCCAGCGTATGATCGAACCGGTCATTGTCCGTGGTGGCACTGATAATGATGTGATTAATGTCGGCAGCGCGGCACCCAATAGTGGCGGCACGGTTAATTTCATTTCCGATCTGCTCGATGTGGACGGTGAAGCGGGCCGTGATATTCTGAATGTTGATGACACGGCGGAAACTGAAGATGATGCTCTGCGTGTGACCTCGACCCTGCTCACCGGTCTGGGCATGAGTGAGGGTATTCAATATGCCAACATGGAGTTCATCAACATTGGCACCGGTAGCGGCAATGACAATGTTGATGTAGAAAGCACCGCCATCGGTTCACTGACCACCATTGCCACCTTCGATGGCGATGCTACGGTGAATGTATCTTCTGATGCGCCAACTAACAGTGGCAATCTTGATGGCATCGGAGGTGAACTGACCCTGCTTATGGGCGCTGGCATCAATGAGTTAAACATCAGTGATATCGGCGCAACCGCTGCCGATAACGATATCCTGATTACTGAAAACCGCATATCTGGTCTTGCTCCGGCAGCGATTAATTACTTCACCAGCGGCCGTTATGATAATGGTGTCAATATCTGGTTTGCTGCAGGCAGCGACACGGCGACGATCACGAGCACACACAGTGATAGCGTTACTACTATCTGGGCCAACAGCGGTAATGATCAAATCACAGTAGTCGATGCTGATAATAGTGCCGATGATGGGATGCTGGTATTACTGGGCGAGGGTGGCAGTGATACTTTTGATGCGAGCAACTGGAATTCACGCACGGTTATGTTCGGCGACCATGGTGAACTTAATTATACCGGTAATGCTAAAAACATAAATACACTGGCCAGCATCAGCTCAATACGGCTTGATGATGGCGACGATGATATCTTAACCGGGGGAAGTGCTAACGATTTAATTATCGGTGGAGTGGGTGCAGATATACTGATAGGCAATGGTGGCAATGATCGTATCTTTGGCGATAATGCCAGTATCAGCTTCATCAATGGTCTGGCGGCACTGATGGAAACCTTTGATATTTATTCGCAAGATGATGCCCGTGCCGGAACGGAAATACCCGGTGGCAACGATGTCATTGAAGGCAATGACGGTAATGATCAATTGTTCGGCGGCAATGGCGATGATCGTCTGTTCGGCGGCAGTGGTAATGACATCCTCTTTGGTGATGGTGGTAAGGTTTTAGTCAGTAATAATTTGGTGGTGGCTGAGACTACCGGCCCCTTCATGGGGGGCGTTGACTTCCTCGATGGCGGCAATGGGGATGACTGGATGCTGGGTGGTGCCAGGGGCGATCTATTTGTCGGCAACCTTGCCGATGATATTATTATCGGCGAATACGCACGCATTACCGTAGAGAATGAGAAAGGCCTGAGCGTGGTACGTCTGGGACAGGGTAAGCTAGATTTAATTACCAGCACTTTGTTTTCGCTTTACACGCCTGACATTCTTTCTTTCGGCCCGGTACCCATCAGTGGCATTCCTGCCATTGGTAGTGCGGCTACGGCCTATGATCCGATTTATAATACTATTTCAGTTCCGGTAGGCAGTCGTGGTCAGGATATCGAACCACCTCCACCTCCACCTCCGCCTCCGCCCCCACCGAATCCTGATGTTCTGGCCTTTGAAAAAGAATTGAGTACTAACCCGGCTGCGGGCGGAAACACTGGTGCGGTTCCTGTTATCGAAGAGAAAAAAGTCGAGACGGTTATTATTGAACCTAAAGTTGACTGTACTCGAATCGAGGGTGGTCGGCTGGGGATATCCGAACTTTGGGATCAACTAATTGATTCAGAAAATGTAAAGCAGGCCGTGGGGGTTGCCAGTGACATGATTGATGTCATCATTACCGGCGAGCCGAAAAAACTGCCGGATTCAGTCGATTGCAAAACACTGAATGATTCAGATAATGCTCATAGTATGAATAACATTGACAGGCTGGATCCGGCTCTGATTTTGACTGGCTTAATCGGCATACAGGCTTATACAAAATCAGCTCAGCCGGTGAATAGTCAGTCACAGTTTAATCGCAATGGCTTTGATAAACTTGAGCGTGAAAGTGAGGCGCGACGGTATTCAAACTGGTAGTGATATCACTTTTACAAATAATGAGGAATTCATAATGGCGGATGCCAATGATAATCAAGCTGAAAAACAGGTAACAAAAATTCGTTGGGATGACAGCAACATGCGCAGCACTTATGCCAATGTTTGTAACGTCGCCAGCACCCGCGAAGAAGTCACTCTGTTATTTGGTACTAATCAAACCTGGCATACGGGTCAGAAAGAACTGACGGTTGATCTGTCGGATCGGTTGATTCTTAATCCTTACGCGGCGAAGCGTTTATCCCTGTTACTCAGCAATGTTGTGACTGAATATGAATCCCGCTTTGGCGAGATAGGCCTTGAGGCCGATAAGAAATAAAAGCTCGCATAACTCCCCCCCTATTGGCTCAGATTGCACCGTTGACTGTGGATGATGGGCCTTTTTTTATCCTGAACCCCGCTACTTGTTGCAAATATTTCCTGTAGGTACGGATTCAGCCGTATCCGTTCGCCTCATAGTGACCTGGTTTATTAAACTGAGCTGGCGATAAGCTCATATAATCCATATACTTTCATGATGAATCGCTCGACAAAAACCCAGGACATCGAAAATCAGCAGGAACTCTGGGCAGTATTTGAAACGGCTGCCGATTCCAGTGTGCATGCACAGGCCTGGCTGGCCCTGCAATGTTCGAAGATGGGGGCGGTATCTCTGGCCGTACTGGTACTTGAAGATGAAGATGAAGATGGCTATAGCCCCTGTGCACTTTACCCCGATGGTGCGCGTGACAGTCAACGGCTGGCCGATCTGATCGATCGTAGCCTGCAACAAAAAAAACCGTTGTGGTTAAAAATGGAAGCAGTAACACCCGCAGCCGTTTCCTCCCTGCCCGTTTATGCATTGAGTTATCCGCTTAAAGTTAATGAAAAAATCATCGGTGTAGTGGCCGTCGAGCTGCCCATTCGGCATGAATCAGAGCTTGCCGAGGCCATGCAACAACTACGCTGGGGTATGGGCTGGTTGCAGCTGGATTTCTGGCGCAGGCAGGCGGTCGCCGATGAAAAAATTATCAGTCGATTGCAACCGGCGGTGGATCTACTTGCGCGGGTATTATCAGAAACTCAGTTTGACGTGGCGGCACTGGCGCTGGTGAATGAAATGGCCGCCCTGTTTGACTGTGAGCGGGTCAGTATCGGTTTTGTCGATGCGGATCAGATCCAGCTCGTGGCCTTGTCCCACAGTGCCCGGTTTGCACAAAAGATGAATCTGACCCGGCTATTGATCAGCGCTATGGATGAAACGCTCGATCAGGTAAGTATTATTCATTGGCCGCAGAAATCGGTACAGGGACTGATTACCCGTGACCATGAACGACTCGCAGCCGAAGAGGGAAGCGGGACTATTCTTAGTTTACCGTTGACTAATAATCGGCAGTGTTATGCGGTGTTAATGTTAGAGCGTGCTTCAGCACAGATCTTTTCCAGCAAAGAAATTGAAACGGCAAAAGGTATTGCCTGCCTTGCCGGTGCGGCGCTGGATGACAAACGGAGATTGGAATTGCCGCTGGTAAAATTTGTCCGGCAGCGTGTTCATAAGCGACAACAATCCCAGGAATGGGGGGCTTATGGTTTGCTGGGTTTGGTGCTGTTTGTGATTGCGTTCTTTAGTTTTGTTCAAGGTGATTATCTTCTCAATGCCGATTCAGTACTTGAAGGTGCCGTACAACGAGTGATTGCTGCACCCTTTACTGGTTTTATCGAACAGGCCCCGGCACGAGCCGGTGATGTGGTGAAGCAGGGCGCTTTGCTGGCACAACTGGATGATCGTGATCTACGGCTTGAGCGTATTAAATGGTTAAGTGAACAGGCACGTTTACAAAAGCAATCCCAGGATGCTCGTGCACGTAGGCAACGTGCCGAAGTCACCATACTGGAATCCCAGATTGCTCAATCACGTGCGGAATTACAATTAGTTGAAAATAGACTAACGCGGACTTATTTGGGAGCACCGTTTGATGGTCTGATAGTCAGTGGTGATTTAAGTCAACGACTGGGTGGTGCAGTGCAGCAGGGTGAAGTGCTGTTTGAGTTGGCACCGCTGGAAGCTTACCGCTTAATTTTACAGGTCGATGAGTCACGTATTACGGATGTTAAAAGCGGACAGCAGGGGCAACTGGTATTAACCGCATTGCCCGATCAATCATTCCCCTTTGTGATTGAAAAAATAACTCCGGTGGCCAGTGCCGCTGACGGTGCGAACCGATTTCGGGTGGAAGCAACACTAGGCGAGGTTGCGGCAGAGTTTCGACCAGGCATGGAAGGTATTGCCAAAATTCAGGTTGATCAACGGTTGTTGATTTCTATCTGGAGTCGGAACCTGCGTGAATGGCTGGCGCTTCAATACTGGTATTGGTTGGGTTAAATCATCGTCGCTGTGGAAAATACAAATCCAAGTCAAAGTCCTCACTGGTACCGCATTGCCAACATAAAACCGGCATTGCGCAGTCATGTACGCATTCATCGTCAGCGCCATCGTGGTCAGCGATTCTATATATTACAGGATGCGATTACTGGCGCATTCCATCGCTTTTCACCGCAGGCCTGGCAGTTGATTGGGTTGATGAATGGCGACAATAGCATGCAGGTGATTTGGGAACGAGCCTGTACTAGTCAGGCAGATACGCCACCCACACAAGATGAATTGCTGCATCTGCTTTCACAACTTCATCAGTTTGATGTTCTGCGTACCGATATTCCCACCGATATTATTGAAATGGTGGAACGAGGACAGCGGCAGACGCGGCAACAGAAAAAAGCCCGTTGGCGCAGTCCGCTGGCCCTGCGTTTTCCACTCATCGATCCAGATCGTTTTTTAGATGCGACCCTGCCCCTGTTACGGCCGCTATTTAGCCGCGTGTTTTTCAGCCTCTGGTTAGTGCTAGCATTATTCACCGGGGTGATGGCCTTAATGCAGTGGCCGGGATTAACCGAGAATATCAGCGACCGTATTTTAAGCATGGAAAATCTTTTACTGCTCTGGTTTGTTTATCCGCTGGTGAAAGGACTGCATGAGTTGGGACACGCTTTTGCAGTAAAACGCTGGGGCGGTGAAGTGCATGAAATGGGGATCATGCTATTGGTGTTAATGCCGGTACCCTATGTTGATGCCAGTGCCTCTTCTGCCTTTAACAGTAAATATCAGCGCATGATAGTGAGTGGTGCGGGGATGATGGTGGAATTATTTCTTGCCGGGCTGGCCATGTTGATCTGGCTTAATGTTGAGCCGGGACTGGTACGGGCACTGGCTTTTAATGTGATGATCGTAGCGGGTGTTTCAACCCTCATGCTAAATGGTAATCCACTGTTACGTTTTGACGGTTATTATCTTTTGTCCGACTGGCTGGAAATTCCTAACTTTGCAACACGCAGTAATCGCTATTGGGGCTATCTGGGGCAGCGTTATTTACTGGGCGTGAAAAATGCCAGTGCGCCCGCGATGCAGACCTCAGAACGTCGCTGGTTATTCAGCTATTCACCGCTGGCTTTTATTTATCGAATTTTTATTAGTCTTAGTATTGCTCTATTCGTTGCCCAGCAGTTTTTTATTTTCGGTGTTTTGTTAGCAATATGGTCTTTAAGTAATAGTTTATTGATGCCAGTGCTTAAACTATTGCAAAGGCTGGCATTGCACCCTGGCCGGAAAAAACGTGGTCTGGCGTTGGCCGCAGGAGTGACGGGTTTGTTCATGTTTGTGCTCTTTGTTTTGCCATTGCCATCGGCAACACAGGCACAGGGAGTGCTTTGGGTCGCCGATGAAGCACGCTTGACCAATGGCGTTGATGGTTTTGTCAAAGAAATAAAAATCACAAACGGAGAAGCCGTTCAGCAGGGACAGGTATTGATCATTCTTGCTTCTATCAACCTGGAAAAAGAGAAGCAGGTATTAGTGGCTCGACTTAAGGAGTTTCGTGCACGTTTTCATGCCGGGCTGCAACAGGATCGCGCACAGGCATTAGTATTAAAAGAAGAAATCAGTTTTCTCAAAGCCGAACTTCAACGTGCCAATGAGCGTTTAAGCGCCTTACAGATAAAAAGTCCACTGGATGGTGTGGTTCTGATTCCAGAGCTGGATGATTTACCGGGACGTTTCCTGCGCCGGGGAGTGGAAATAGGTTACATACTGGATCAGCGCGATGCTACTGTACGCGTGGTGGTTCAGCAGAATGATATCGAACAGGTTCGCCATCACACCCAGGCGTTAAGTGCACGACTGGCGGATTCTCCTTTGCAAACTCGTGTGGCAAGTTTATTACGTGAGGTTCCCGCTGCATCGAATGCCCTGCCTGGTCTGGCTTTAAGCCTGGAAGGCGGAGGGGATTTTGCTCTTGATCCCTCGGCAAGTTCTGCTGAGGATAAAATAAATAATCCGCCTGACTCTATACGGGTGTTGAGCCCCTTATTTCAATTTGATGTGAGCTTACCCGGTACCCGGAATGAACTCATAGGTGAACGCGTTTACATTCGCTTCGAACATCCTTCCGAAGCAGCCGGGCAACGACTTTGGCGCGAATTGCGTCGATTATTCTTGAGACGATTTAATGTCTGATCAGACTGCCTTATCATCGGAAACATCCTCGGGATATGTGGTAAATTTTGAACCGCGCCCGCTTAAATTCGATCGCATCGGTAATTTCTTGTCGCGCCACTGGCATGAGACTTTTTTGGTAGATAAACAGATCGGGCAGCGCGAATTTTACTCCATGGCTGATAAAAGCCACTCTCAATGGGATGGGCTCACAAATTCGGAGTTGATAAAGAAATTACAGAATAGTAAACCGACCATTGACCCTGTCGTATCGTTCATGTTCTTGCAGTACATGGCAAGCCGTTTGTTTAAGTCGGATACTGATATAGTTGATATTAATCTATGGCGGGCATACCAAATGTATCTGGGACGAGCTGTGAATATAGATGCACCGATAAATCTGCTTGAATCAGGTATTGCTGCTGCTGCTTTGGTGCTTGATGGGAAACAGGTCCATCTTGTTTATTCGGATAAGACTGCGCTATTGATTGCAAGAAAACAACTCAATCCATTTTTTAATGCGCTGAAGATAGAATCTGGTAGCGTGGACTCAGAGACTTTGGCTAATGAACGTCACCGACAATATCAATATAAAATTTGTTTTTGTCTGGCTCAGGAACTGGTCTTTGATTATCTGCGTGACCGATTGAAAATAGGTAGTATGACTCAAGGTCTGCGCCTACAGGTCGAAGTGCTGTATCATGAAACACCACGAATACAAACTCTGGCATTAGGAGGTTTACAGTTTGCCCTGATAGCCGATATGGATAAGGTGCTTATGGATGCGGCGCGTGCGCCGCTGGAAATAACTGAGGCCATAGACAATAATGAGGATGAAAAGATTACTCTCGCGCGTCTTAGTTACCCGGGATTTTTTCGTCGTTACGAACAGTTGAGTGGCTATGGGTATCTCTCTGAATTTAAGTCTGAACTATGGGAAACCTATCGGCTGGGTTTAATGGCAAGGCAAAGACAAGCTGCGGCTAAAATGAAACCACTGAAAGATAAAGTGTATTATTATCAGCATGAAGAAGACAAGTGGGCGGCGCTGATTGAAAAAGTGCAGCGCTATCTAGCTGATGGGCAGTCGGTATATTTGAGTGTTGAATTACAGGCTAGCGTAGAAAAAATACAACTCATACTTGAACAGGCTAAAATCACATTTAGCATTAATAACGCTGACAATCTAAATCAGCAGGCAGTGTCAATATCTGCCGCTCAGGTTTATCTGCAATTTTCGGATAATATTTTACACGCACGCCATGATGGCATTTTAATTTTCATTGAATATACGAGAGCACGGCGACGAAGCAGAATGATTAAAGATTTCATTGCAGCGACATCTTCAAAACAGGCGTTGTTGTTTGTTAGCCCGAATGATAAGGGTTTATCTAACATAATTTCTAATAGTCCAGGTTTGCAAATGCTTATTCGCATATTGAAGGCAGGGTTAAATTCAAACACACAAATTGGAAATTTTTTGCTGCATCAATTAATATCTATTGCAGATAAAGTGGGAGAGCGCATGCAGGCAAAGACACGGCGCAGCCTGCTGCAACAGGAAATTCAAAAAGGAAAAATGCTATCTTTTGCGGGTAGGGGAGAATAAACAATATTATGTTTAGAGTGGTCACTTTTTTTATTTTAGGCATATTTTTAGTTAATCATGCAATCGGGGAAAACCTGGAATTGCCGGTTTATGATGAGGCGCTCGATTGCTTGCTTGAACCCAATGAGGAAATTCAATTAAGTAGCCAGATTCCAGGCATTATTGATAAAATACAGGTTGAACGAGGCGATCGGGTAAAAAGAGGGCAGATTGTTACAGTATTAAAATCCGGCGTGGAACGGGCGGCGGTGGCGTTGGCACAGGCAAAGGTGGATTTTGGAAAACGTAAGCTGGTGCGAAATAAAGATCTCTATCGGCAGGAATTGATCTCAGTTCATGAAAAAGATGAAATGGAAACTGAACACAGAATCACACAGCTGGAATTAAAAGAGGTAAAAGAAAAATTAAAGTTGCGCACTCTGCGCAGCCCCATTAATGGAATCGTTACTGAACGGCATCATTCGGTCGGTGAATTTGTTGGAGAAGATCCGGTTCTGACTCTGGTCAGTATTGACCCGCTCAATGTTGAAATTATTGTCCCGGTTTCACGTATTGGTTCGATTCGTAAAGGCATGAAGGCGATAGTTGAACCTGAGTCTTTTTCCGGTAAAAAATTTACAGGTACGGTCGATATTGTGGATCAAGTTATTGATGCGGCCAGTGGCACTTATACGGTCAGGGTTAAATTGCCAAATCCGAAACATCAGATTACCGCCGGACTTAAGTGTCAGATTCATTTTGAAAAATAAAAAACATTAATATGGAAAATACAACTCAACTAATATGGAGTATTTTATTTGGAGGCATCGGGCTAGGATTTTTTTCCTATGGTAAAAAGCAGAAAGCTGTGGTGCCCTTTGTTATTGGTGTGGCGCTGTTTGTGTTTCCCTATTTTATAACTAACACGTATCTATTAGTGATCACCGGAATAGTATTGGTGGCCATTCCTTATTTTGTGAAAATTTAGAATATTGTATTATCAGTACAATAAAATTAATTGAGTTTGCCTACCATGAAGAATATGCTAAGAAAAATATTTTCCCCGATTTTAAATCAGTTCGAGTCTGGCTCGGATCCTTATTCCTATAAACCCTCACATAGGCTGATTTTAATTATTATGGGTGTGTTGTTCACCGCCTTAGCAAGCGTGGTCTACTGGTTTGCCCGAGGCATGGATCCCGTCTACCTATTACCGGTTGCTATATTTTATGGGCTGGGTTTGCTGAGCTTGTTGGTTGGTCTGGTGGGTACGGATCGTGGAGTAGCAAAAATATGGGGCTCACGATAAATTATTTCCCTCTCCCCAGCCCCTGGTAGATGGCGCAGGCCGATTCAGAGTTTAGTAGCAGGCTGGAGCAGCCTACAGGTTGGCACCTTAACGGCTAAATAACTGTTCCAAATCCCTATCCAGTTAGGGAACTTAAGTGCCAAATCAAGATCAGATCTTGTGTCCCCAAAACCAACCAGGAAGAGGCACTCAAGTGAAGGTTAGTATAAATAAAATGACGCGCCCTGTCAGAAGACGATTGCAAAAAATACTCCAAAAACATAAAGACGGTAATTATCGAAGACGAGCCAATGCCATTTTGTTATTAAATGAAGGGCAGACAGTGAGCACTACGGCAAAATTATTAAAAGCCTCGCGCAGCAGTATTCGTGATTGGTGCTCACGATATAACACCTATGGCGAAGTGGGTTTGGTGCCAGAAGAACCGGGGCGACCCGCTGAAACGGTAACCGATAAAGTATGCACCACCCTCTTAGAATTACTTCAAAAAGAACCTGAAGGCTATGGCTATCTGAGGAGCCGCTGGACATCCGAAATGTTGGCAGAACAAGTCTATGAACATATTGGACAACCGATCCACGCTTCAACGGTACGGCGACTGCTACCGAAACTGGGTATTGTCTGGAATCGGGCACGTCCCACGCTGTGTATTAAAGA
>UOFY01000051.1_pt1 | contig 44815 bp, 49 predicted proteins | sample 1990141 | NCBI WGS metagenome assembly UOFY01 (sample SAMEA4728526, study PRJEB27164) | hydrothermal vent metagenome | biome: marine basaltic hydrothermal vent biome; feature: marine hydrothermal vent; material: mineral | place: Pacific Ocean | collected 2011-06-14/2011-07-23 | depth 1741 m | reverse complement strand
CATACAGCCCTTCGACTTCGCTCAGGACGAATGGATATATAATAACAAACCGTTCAAATCAACACACCGTTCGTCCTGAGCTTGTCGAAGGAAGCCTGTCGAAGGAAGCTTGTCGAAGGAAGCCTGTCGAAGGAAGCTTGTCGAAGGAAGCCTGTCGAAGGAAGCTTGTCGAAGGAAGCCTGTCGAAGGACAAACAGCTTTTAAGCATGTTTTCCAGTATTTCCACGCTCATGGTTTGACGGGCCTTCTGAGCCTGGAATTAGGAATGCTTATTAAACGTATTCCCTCAGATCTCAGAATATAAAGTTTGCTGCATTGTTGAGTGCCGCAGCATCAACTCTCTCCAACAGGATAAAGCTGCGACTACGCCCTGCGCCAGCACTACCGTCAGGATCGACCTGTACCAGTGCACTGCTACCTCGTGAGATCACTGCGACATAAGCGTCACCAAGCGCATCGATACCACTGTAACCCAGGCTCAGCAACACAGCGGATAGATTGATACGATCCGCCCCTACTTCAAAATCCGTAATCGTATCACCACCATCCACCACGCTCGAATAAACCAGAATATCCTGCCCAGCCAGTGTGGTAATCCTGTCGCGCCCCGGCCCACCGCTAATGCGATCATTTGCATTACTGCCAATTAAGATATCGCGGCCACGAGTGCCAACTATCTCGTTAAACGAGGTTTGTAAGTCAATACCAATCATAACCGGGTCGTGATCCGAGGCACGGTAAACCACATTGCTATCAAAGATCGCTGGGCTACGTCCGAAATCCAGATTGTAATCAAGTGCATCAGGCTCATCAGCATTGATGTGCCATTCTCCCACCGCACTGATCTGGCTAAGCATTGATGTATTCGCCAACGCATAATCTAGCACTCCGGCCTGGCCATCAAATACATATGTATACGATAAATCACCTGCCCCCAGTGTTTGCATCAGGTTACTGTAACCACGATTCGCCAACAAGCTATGAGGATCTTCGTGCTGATAAGAATTGAGATCGCCAATAATCAGCAGATCTGCCTCATTAACACCGGTTGGATTTGTCTCCAGCCATGCACTTAATGCCGTAGCGGCAGCCACGCGGCGCGCATTCCAGAACGCCTGTCCATCAAGTTGATCACAGTTGGGTTCAGTAGCAGGATCAATATCAACGCCACAGGTGCTACCGGCATCATCCAGTGTGGAAGGGCCTTTGGACTTGAAATGATTCACTACGACAGTGAGTGATTCAGCACTGGCTTTTTCCGTGAACGTCACAGCCAATGGCGCACGGTTAGTTGCCACGCCGTTGAAGACAGGACCACTCAATCCCAGCGCGGGTAAAGCGGCATCATTGAGCACAGCCGGAGTACTACCAGCCGTCAAAGATACGGTATCGGTACAGTAGATTAAGCCCACGGCGATTGCATCATCACCAATCCGGCTCGCACCCGGAGGCACAACATAATCATAGCCTCCAGCACAGGTGGTGGTTGCCGCCGCATTCAAGGCATCGACCAGATCATCAATCGAACTCGCCTCAGCATCCGGGTAGTCATTTTCAATTTCAACCAAGCCAATAATATCGGCACCCAACGCGCCTATCTCGATGCTCGTTTTCTGTAACTGACGAGCAAACTCTTCAGGGTTGCTGGCACCGCGACAATCGGACGAGGTGTTGGATGGGAAACAACGGCCACTGCCATCAGCCAGATCGTTGAAAAAGTTCAGCACATTAATACTTGCTACACGCAACCGCCCCACAGACAGGGGAGCTATCGTCGGCCGCGTATTCGTGGCAACGAATACAGGTTCAGCCGTGGGCATTAAACGATAGCTTTCATCACCACGACCACCACTACCACGACTAAAACGCAGGTTGCCGATAAGGTCGGTGACACTATCACCGATACGTACCGTATTAGTTGTATTCAGGCCGGGAGCTGGATATCGAATGGGATCCGGATTCTGGATTATCAAACCATCGTCGAGCATCAGACTACGTCGAGCTACATCTTCAAGATGTGCTTGAAAGCCCGCGGCATCCGGCGCATTAGCATTAGTAAACTGGAACAAACGTCCGCCTTGCACCAGACGTATCTCACCAAAGCGATCCAGATTATATATCTCCGCTACACTGAAGGACTGTCCAAAGCTTACCCGCATCCCTTCAAACGATTCGAGATCAGCAATCAGCTCACCATCAGCATTCAGCCGTGTACTTACATTAGCGCCCAACTGCACATTGACTGCCACTGGCAGTGCATTACCGCTGCTCAGGGTGGTAACCGTAGCAGCACTGATCTGGGTCTCACCAAAAAATTCGTTGACCGTTCCAGTGACCCTTACCCGATCACCCGGATTAACATCAACCGCCGGTGAACTTCCATCAAAAATGAAAATACCATCCGAGCTAGTCGCCAGATCATCACCCATTTCATCCTGAATAAAGAAGCCATTGAGATCACCATGACTACCATTGACTCCATCCTGAAAATCACCTGTCACCACACCTTCTACGGTGACCGTGGTGCCAACCAGTAAGCTAGCCACATCGCTACCTTGCACATCATATATAGGTGTAAGCGTCAACGCTGATTGACAAAGGTTTGCACGGCCAGGAGTGGGGGCAAACAGAGCAAAGACTGAGCTTTGCCCGGCTCCGCCGGAGCCGTTAGGGCAACGCTGCAGAGCATCAAAATCTTTGTTGCCGTTTGCATCTTCGTCCACCTGCGGCTCGCCCGCCGCCAGCAATACCAACAGGTCAATATCGTCAGCATCCCCGGTATCATAAACTACAGCATCCAGCAGCGAGGAACTAACCACTAAGGACAGGCCATTAGGGAAGTCGATAGCATCGCCCTGATATAGCGCAACCGCATCGGCACCATTTTGCAGAGTATTATCTGGAAACACAAAATCAACATTGGCAACCGCAGCATTACCCAGCACATAATAACCCTGGGCATCCGTACTTGCGCCATCCAGATCAAAGCTGGCATAAACCGTGTCACTGCTGCCATTGTAAAACACCAACACCAAACCGCTTAAATCGGTATTGGCAGCAGCAAACAACTCAACAAACTCCAGCGTGTCGGAGCCAGCAGTATCAGCGTCCAGTTCGTTGATCAAAATTAGCTGCGGGGTGCCGCCAGTGAAAGACTGTGATGTATTGATAGCGCCAAAGGTATGATTGGCCGATGCGCTCCAGACAAAATCTTCGGCAACGCTACCGCTGCCATTTAACTGCAGAGACGAACCCACGGCGGTCGAGCTACTCTCGGCGATGCCTATGTCAACACTGGTTAAACCATCAGCTGGCCCGCCTAATGCGGTAAAGCTACCTTCGTAACTGAGGAACTGCACGACATTTCCCAGCACATCGACCAATGCAATAGCATCCGGCGCACCATTTTGAATACCATTACTCGGATAGTCTTCGCGTTGCACACCAAAACCGTTACCCAAATCAAGCAGTATGCCGTTTAAAACCCGCGTATCGTAAACGGCTAGTGATGAAGATGAACCATTATAAAGCACCAAACTCCAACCTGTGAGATCCGTTCCGGCAGGCCCCGCAATCTCGATCGCTTCGCCCTGATCGGTGGATACATTGTCATAGTGAATCTCGTTAATGAACACAGGTGTTATTGCGAAAGCCACTGAATTTGTCAGTGCTGTTAACGCTAGAAATATAACAACGGTAAAATAAGTGCGCGATTGCATTAGATGTATCCTCAATTTTTTAAAATTTAGAATAAATCTAGCACCGATATATTTCGTATTTATGAAGCTTTATTGAAGTTCGGGGCTTCGTCACAAATACGCATGTGTATTTTGATCATAACGACTCATACTCCCCAGATACTCGCCAATTCCATCATGTTGTGGCCGAAATCCAGATCTATAACACCGCAGAATTCCCGCTAAACTCAGGTAGGAATAACGAATAGATATTCGTTTGGCAATCTACGGGGTAAGCAGTTACTTTATTTGATGATTATTTTTTGAACACGTGTTGTCGCGATTATAATTAAGGCCACCGCCTACAAACCTGGATTCTAAAGAATATCGCTTTATTTTTTATAAAACCGTTGTCCTTTTTCTATTGGGATAACAATACTTCGATTAACTTATATCCCTCATTGCTAGCCCAATCCCGCTCACCGATGATGCGACCGATAAACTTACCGTCACGTCCAATAAGGTAGCTGGTCGGCAAAGCACGTATTTCATACTTTGCCCGCGCTTCGCCTTCTGTATCCAGTAATACTGGAAAACTATAGCCACCCTCTTTAATAAACCGCCCGACTTCTTTTAAATTATCCCGATCAGCCGAGAGTGCCAGCACCACCAGTCCCTGTTCACGATAATGCTGCCATATATTTTCCAGCGCTGGCATTTCTTTACGGCAGGGAGCGCAGAAACTGGCCCAAAAATTCAATAACACCAGCTTGCCTTTAAAGTCTGATAATCGAATCGAAGCACTTTGTAAACCCGGTAAATCAAACGCGGGTGCAGATAATATTTTTTGCGGCACATTGATCTTCATCGCTGAAAGAGCCTGCTGCCGTGTCACCTCATCGGCAAAGGCCGCAGGCATTCCCAACAACAATAAACTACAAAGTGTCGCGGCTATTATAAATGGTGTTTGCATCACGTCATTATCGCGCATGTTCAGCAAGATAAGCCATTAATTTATTGCGCTGTGCCTCCGTCAGGGGCTCATGATCCCGTTCCTCCCGACGTGCATCCATCACCACAACCAAATCCTTCCAGGCAGCCGCACTTAAGCGCTGAGGATGTGGCACTGCATGACAAGCACCACATTGTTCGATATACACAAGGGCATTTTCCGTTTTGGCATCCGGCAAATATGCATGTGAATTTTTTGAATCATAGGCACATGCGGTTAATAACCCTGCCAATATCAGGAATAAAAACAGAGTCTTAAATAATTTTAATTTTTTCATTTTAAAATCCCAGCTTGCTATCTGACTCAGCCCCTGAACCGAGACCATAACGAATACTTTTCTTCGAAGGTATTTCCAGATACCAGGTCAGCATCAGGCGATAGTCCTGCTCCAGCTGCGGGCCATTCAAATCTTGATATAGTGGCAGGCCAATTGAGAAATCAACTATTTGCAGGGGTACGGGCTGCCATTGCACTCCCAGAGTCACAAATACCTGGGTGCCACCATAATTTCCGGTATCCCACGCCGGCGACATATAGGGCGAGTCCGGATCATTCTGTGTGGTACGACCCGAAGCACCACTTACCGCTTCATCCATTTCACCACGGATTTTGCCTTTATATTCGGCGTTAATCTGAAATTGTAGCAAGGTGTCATAGCGAAACTGAAACATACTGTATAAATCCAGCTTAAATTCATCGCCCAAACGGTAGTCACGTTTATTATCATACAGGCGGGCAATGTAAGTTGCATTCGCTCCCCACCATAAGGGCGAACTAGAACCCTGATATAAAAGTCCAATCATGGGATCAACAGTCCCCGAACCCAGTTGCATCGCGTAAGACTGGAGTTCACCCTGACGCATGGCCAGAGGATGAGTCGTATTGCGTTCATCAATGGAGCCAGTGGGCAGGCTCAGACCAAACAGCAGAGAAGACTGTCGTTTTGGAATCAAGGGATCATCGGCATACAGTCGGTATTTTCCCATCAGCATAGTATCGCCTAATCCCTCTGATCTCATTGCATAACCTGCCTCGCCGGTAAGCGTCTGCATTGCCGAGTTGAATTTCATATCCATACTATTGGATTTATACATAAACATCACGCCACCGAATAACTCATCACTAAAACTATAGCCGGTAGAAACATTCAGCATATTCATATCCATCTGCGTCGGCACGGCCATAAATTTGCCCGTGGCCTGCCCCAGCATAGTAGGCATGCCCAACAAGTCATCAGGATTGACGCTTTCTGTTCCCTCACGCAGGCCTTCCATACGCATAAACATGGTGCTGACTTTAACCCGGTACTCATACGTCTCGGGGATCCCGCCACCGGGTATGTTCATCGGCATGTTGCCACCACATTTTCCGCAGCACAGTCCAACATAGGCCTGAACACCCGTAGAAGCAAGTACTGCCAGTATTCCTATAGTGTTAGATAAGTGTTTGAACAGTTTCATTGTTTTCCCGCCTATTGCTAAAATGATGGCATGCATACTAACAACAGAGATCGGCAGCAGGAATGCGGCACAATGTCGCGCGACAAATTGTCGCAGGCTGTGCCAATAAGCCCACGATGTTGAACCTCCGCAGTCTTCTGTTATTGCGCAGCGTTAGTATTGGTGCTCAGGTGCTAGCGATCCTGCTGGCTATCTACGGCTTTGCGATCACTCTGCCAGTCATTCCACTGCTACTGATCCTCAGCCTGCTCAGTGGTTGGACTCTCTATAGCTGGAACACGAAAGATGAAAAAAGAAACAACGAGGCTCATTTTTTCCTCCAATTGTTAATTGATGTGCTTGCCTTAAGTGCTATATTTTATTTTACCGGCGGGGCGACCAACCCTTTTATCTGGCTATTTTTACTACCTATTATCATTGCTGCCACCATTCTTCCCGCTCTGCCAAATGGCATCCTGGCACTGCTAACGATACTGGCTTATTCTTTATTAATGCGCTTTTACCTGCCGCTGGAATATGCTCACCTCGATCATGAGAGCGGTTTTAACCAGCATATTCTGGGCATGTGGTTCGGGTTCATATTCAGCGCTATCAGCGTGGCCTACTTCATCAACAATATGGCCAGAAATTTACGCCAGCGCGATCAACACCTGGCTGAAGCTCGGGAACAACAGCTTCGCGATGAACGACTGGTAGCATTGGCAACGCTGGCCACCGGTGCCGCGCATGAATTGGGCACACCGCTGGCCACCATGAGCATTATTACCGATGAGCTGTTTGATGAATGCGATAAGCCCGAACTGAATGGGCAATTTGAAATCATGCGTCAGCAAATACAACGCTGTAAGATAGCCCTCTCAACGCTCTCGGCATCGAGTGGTGAAATCCGCGCGGAATCGGGGCAACGGATCCAGGTAAAAGATTACCTGTTACAAATTATTGAACAGTGGCAGGTGCAACGTCCCGGCATTCACTTCAATCACCACTTTCAAACTGATAAACAATCGGCTCACATCATTGCCGATCAGGCGCTTACCCAGGCTCTGATCAATGTTCTCAATAATGCCGCTGATGCCAGTCCGGGAGCGGTCTCATTCCATGCACAATGGGATTGCAATACACTGGAGCTTGCCATTAAAGATCGCGGTGCCGGACTTAGCTCCCTTGCCTCAAACAAACTGGGCAAGGAACCCTATAGTTCAAAGCAGCAGGGATCGGAATCAGGCCTGGGACTAGGACTGTTTTTAGCCCATGCAAGTATCAAACGTATGGGTGGAGACATTACTCTATTTAACCGTAAACGAGGAGGAGTCTGCACCCGCATCACCCTGCCACTGGAAAATTTTAATACGCTAAACACGCCATGATCCATACTGATGATCCAGCACAATATCGAGCAAAACTTATCGTCATTGATGACGATGAAACCTTTGCCCAAGTACTCAGTTCGGCCCTGACCCGACAGGGATTCGATGCTGTCTATGCCTTAAATAGCACACAGGCGCTTGAGCTTGGCATACAACATCAACCTGATTACGCCATCGTCGATCTACGCATAGGGCAAGAATCAGGACTTAACCTGATTCAACAACTGCGAAGCATCAATAACGATATGCACATCCTGATACTCACCGGCTATGCCAGTATCGCCACCGCCGTGGCAGCCATCAAACTTGGCGCAGCCCAGTACCTGACCAAGCCGGCCAGTACTCAGGAGATCATCAAGGCTCTGCAAAAGCAGCATGCGGATCCCAGTATTGAACCCGCATCACGTCCACTGTCAGTTAAACGACTGGAATGGGAACATCTGCAAAAAGTATTGCTGGATCATGATGGTAATATTTCGGCGGCGGCGCGAGCACTTGGTATGCATCGACGCACACTACAACGTAAACTGGCAAAGAAACCGAGTCGGGAATAAATAACAAAATGCCCAATTAGATAAATGACCCCTCTTCCCGCCAGGGAGAGTGTGTTAACGGAACAGCCGTGACATTTAATATTAGTTTTTCTGTATCGGCTTTAACTTCACGTTCAGGCAACTGCACTTGCAGTTTGGCAATCACCTGTTTTGCCGTGGCCCGATACCCCGTTAATTTCCCGCCATATAAACTTATCAACCCGGGGGGGCTTAAATGCAAAACCGTATCACGGGGCCGATTAAAAAAACGACCAGAGGTTTTCGGTAACACTCGAACACCAGCAAACGAATCAATCATCTCTGCCGGATCGCCGGGGAAATAATCAGCATAAACCGATAGCAGGTACTGTATTTCTTTTTCAGTCGGTCTTACCTGATCAGGCTCCCCCTGAAAAAAAGTTTCCGTTGTACCGACCAGAGTCCGGTCTTTCCAGGGCATCACAAAAACGGCGCGTTTATCGGCTACCGCTTCGACATAATAAATGGCTGAGGGTGCAGGCCGATCTAATAACACGTGAGTACCCTGCACCAGATCCACTTCCAGGCGGGGAGATTGAGGGAATAATTTTTCCAGCACCTGATTGACCCAGGGCCCGGAGGCATTGACTAAGGCATGACAATGAAGCTGCTTTTCACCCGAATGATCCTTGTAACGAAGATGATAAGAATTCTTGTGATAATGGGCTGAGATTACTTCAGCTGGACAAATCAATTCGGCTCCCAGCATCTGTGCAGAATTCATCACCGCCCGGGTCAAGGCAGCATCATCAGTTTGTGCATCCCAGTATTGGTACTCAGCAACAAGCCCTTCTGCTTTCAGACCATCTTGATTTTCTGAAGCCTTAACCGCCACGTGCTGAAAACGATTTAAGGGTTTTAACCCACCTAATAGCGCATACAGGCTTAAGCCCAGCCAAATTTTCCAGGCAGCTCGAATACTGGTTTTATAAACCGGGATATGAAAAGCAACCGGTTTAACCAGTTCCGGGGCAATGCGCAAAAGAATATCCCGTTCCCTCAGAGCTTTTCTCACCAGCCCAAATTGCATACTTTCAAGATAGCGCAAACCGCCGTGAATCAATTTGCTCGAACGGCTTGAGGTAGCCGAAGCAATGGCCGTTTTTTCCAGTAACAAAACATTATAACCTGCCGCAGCCCCTGCTTGCGCCACACCGGCACCCTGAATGCCACCACCTATTACAAGCAAATCGTAATCAACTGTACTCACAAATCTTTGCCCTTCTGCAGGCTCACAATCATCTCACCGATAGCAAAAGTCTCGACCAGATCTACGCCCCGGTTTAATACCTCCCTTGCCAGCCCCGCATCGATGCATTCATACACGGCCAGAACAGCGCCGGGAATATGCACGTCATCCTGCTCAGGTAAACTTTGAATATCACAAAACAGGTATTCAGGCTGCAGAGCCTGCACCGGTATCTGTTTTAATTCCAGCCAGTTATCCGCCACCACTGCAATCGGCTGGGAGCTTAGTTCCCGTACTTTTTCCAAAGCCGAGAGGGAATAGGAAATCATCACGCACTGATTTAAAACCGGCTGCAATATATTCAACACGGTGGTGACTATTTGTTCCTCACCAAAGTGGGCAATGCTGATACGTTTAAGCTCGATGAAGGCGGTGACCGATGGGTGAGACTCTAACAATACCGTTAAGGCTTTTAGTTCAGGGATTTTGCTGCCACCGCTGCGAAACATTTTCAGCTCACGCAAACCATAGCGGTACAATGCCCCGGGCTGGTGACACAGGCGTTGCAGATCCCGATCATGAAACAGCATGGCCACGCCATCAGCACTCAATTGCACATCGACTTCGATATATTTTGCCCCGGCCTGAATCGCCGCATCGATCCCAGACAGCGTGTTTTCCGGGTAATGCCGGGGGTAACCCCGATGCGCGACCAGCCTGTCTGCAGCGATATTCACTTCATACCCCCTCATTCATCTCTCCCGCTTTATTTGCATCAACTCTGTTATAATTGTGAATCGTATTTCTAACTATAGAACATCATGCTCCAGCACCTTTCGACTATTCAGATCATTTCGGTTGCCATTCTGCCCCTGTTATTCGCCATTATTGTGCATGAAGTCGCGCATGGCTGGGTAGCAAAACAACGCGGGGACCGCACCGCAGAAATGCTTGGCCGCCTGACCTTAAACCCCATTAAACATATCGATCCGGTTGGCACCCTGCTGGTGCCCATCGTCATGTTGGCAACGCTGGGCTTCGCCTTTGGCTGGGCCAAACCGGTGCCCATTGATTATCGCAACCTGCGTAACCCTAAACGCGACATGGTATTAGTCGCGTTGGCCGGCCCGGTCTCCAATTTGCTCATGGCCTTTGCCTGGGCATTGATTACCAAAATCGCCATGCTCATGCCCGAAAGTATGCATTTTGTCTCCGAACCGTTGACCTACATGGGCACTATCGGCATTTTCATCAATGTCCTGCTCATGGTGTTTAATCTTATTCCTCTGCCGCCACTGGATGGCGGTCGCGTTGCCGTCGGCCTGTTACCCCCGCAAATGAGCTACCGCCTGAGCAAACTCGAACCCTATGGTCTGTTCATCATCCTCGCGCTGTTCGCCACCGGTTTTTTATCCAAAGTCATCTGGCCGGTTATCTCCACCGTGGCCGGCCTTATCGAGTCCCTGGTCGGACTTTAATCTCTTAGGATTTAATCCCGGTTGTAGGTGTGGCTTCAGTCGTACCCGGTTCATTTACAACAAAATCTCTAACTCAGAATTCCAGCCGTTGTAGCGAAACAAAGCGTCGATTTTCATCAAACTCCAGTTCAAACAGGCCGGATACCCCTGTGTGGCTCAGATAAGGGCGCAAAATAGCGGCGGGAAATCGCAAATTCTGACCCTCCAGGGATCTAACCTGCACTTCATTCACCTGCCCCTGATAATAATGACGGTAGGTCTCAACGGTAATATTGAGATGAAAACGCAGACTAGTCATACATTATAATTCCTTAATATTCAATACCCTGCCAATCATCAGGGATAAATCAGAGAAGACAATCCATTAATTATAGGTGTAGAATCCTGATACAGGATCGGCATGTGCAAGACATGCTCCTGTTTTGACTCAGTCCCCATTTCTGCTTTTATTATTTTGACTTACGGGGCGCATGATAATTACAACGACAACTAAAAAAGAGAGTAAACAACGTTATGAAATTTACCTTTCCAACTACAAAATACTTTATCAAATCAATCGTCATCTCAGCTCTGCTCGGCCTGCTGGCCTTTTTCCTCGCGCCTCAATTCTCAATTGAAATTCTGGGTAGCGCAAGCGGCTTTGCCTTTGGTGTCCTCGCCGGGGCACTGATTGGCTCCCTGCTCGCCGCCACCCGCGTTATTCCTGCCACGGCGAGTAAAATGGAATCTATTTTTGTGGGCAATCTGGCTTTTCGTGCTTCCAGCAATGCCGTGCGCGAATTATTTGGAAAATACGGGGAAGTTCATGCAGTACGCCTGATGACAGATCGTGTCACCCGTAAGCCTCGCGGCTTTGGCTTTATTGAAATGAGTCACCGCGATGCCCTCAAAGCCATTAGTGCTCTGCATGGTGAAGAGTTTCAGGGTCGCGAGCTGAAGGTGAATATTGCCAATGAAAGAAAACCACGCGAAGAAATGAGCCCGGCCAGTAGTTAATACGCTTCTCGCGAAGGATAAAAAAAAGGAGCCTGTGGGCTCCCTTTTTTCATCCTGGCAGGCAATATTTAAGCCCGCACTTCCAGTAACGCCACTTCAAACAGTAAGGTGGCATTAGCTGGAATAACCCCACCAGCACCAGCCGCGCCATATCCCATATCCGGGGGAATAATCAGGCTGCGCTTACCGCCCACTTTCATCCCGGCAAACCCCTGATCCCAGCCTTTGATGACCATGCCTGCGCCGAGCACGAATGAAAAAGGATCATTGCGATCCAGCGAGCTATCAAACTTGCTGCCTTTCTTATCCGCCGCCGCATCATCATAAAGCCAGCCGGAATAATGTACGACGATAGATTTTCCGGAAACGGCCTCATCACCGTCACCCTGAGCCTGGTCGTTAATCTGTAATTCTGTGATATTTTCTGTGGACATTAAGTCTTCCTCATATAATTTATAAGCCAATTGATTTTAAGGCGACGCATCCCTGTTCCCACATCACCTCAAACTAAATTTTGCTTTAGTAATTTTCACATGCGCCGTTATATAGGGGCATAGCGTATTAGTACAGTATGTCATAAATCTCAGCCAAATCAGAATTTTAAGCTGTAGATCGGCGGCCACAAAAGCAAAAATTAATTGCATGACAGGATAGCATTATGAATTCATCGTTTATTACTTCTGTTGACGAGCGCACCAAACTGGCAGGCGCTAACCGTCTGGAAATCTTATTGTTTAGTCTTGGCTTTGACTCCAATACCCAGCGCGAAGAAGTCTTCGGACTCAATGTTTTCAAAATTCGAGAAGTCATCCAGGTACCTGAAATTACTCGCGCCCCCGATATGCCTGTCGGTGTTAAAGGCATGGTCAGTCTACGTGGTGTAATGATCCCGGTTATCGATATGGCGCATTTTTGCGGGATGTCGGTTGAAGAACCCGCCAGTAAACTTATCGTAACGGAATACAATAAATCCACTCAGGGCTTGCTGGTCAGTTCCGTCGAACAAATATTACGGCTGGAGTGGAATGACATCAAAGTTCCCCCCTCAATGATGGCAAACCGCTTAGGTGGCCTGATTACCGCGGTTACTGAGCTGAATGACAAGCGCATAGTGATGTTGCTGGATGTAGAAAAAGTGCTGGTTGAAACAGCAGGAACCCAGGATGATCCCAGTATGTTCGAAGGTATCGAGAGACTGGATACTCCTGCCACGGTATTCTTTGCTGATGATTCCAGCGTCGCCCGCCGTCAGATTGAAAACACCCTGGATCGTCTGGGAGCAAACTATTACAGTGCCAAGAATGGCGAAGAAGCCTGGGAAAAACTCCAGGAAATTGCCGCCCGCGCAGATGCCAGTCACACTCCGATCAGCGAAATAATTAATGCCATTATTACCGATGTAGAAATGCCAGGCATGGATGGCTATGTGCTTACCAAACATATAAAAAGTGATGCCCGCTTCAAAGGCGTTCCGGTACTCATGCACTCATCACTATCGGCTGATGCCAATATGCTCTTAGGCAGCAAGGTCGGTGCGGATGCGTATATTGCCAAATTTGATCCGGTTGAATTATCAAACGCATTGATCCCTTTTTTGAGCAAAAATATAACCGACTAAATCACCGAGCATCATAAAATCATAGTCGATAGCTATTCGGCTATCAGGTTCTCTTCCAGAAAATGCTGGTAATTTTCGGCACTCACCAGTTGTGTACCATCACAGTTGAATTGAATCCGCACAAAGCTCTGCACCATACAGATGGTCACATTGCGAATATAGTATTCCGGCATTTCACGCAAAACTTTCAGGGTAGAGATAATATTCGTGATTTCATCCAGCTCCATGGGTTCCCATTCAGCATTACGTTTATTCAAAATATTCTGCCAATAACCCGGCAGTTTTTTGTAAATCGGATTAGATGCAATATTCCAGTAAAGATCATTAACAAAGCGAATCTTGTCTTCATAGGCAAGCGCAGGAAACTGTCGCTTGATGTAATCCCGATCCGCCATTTTCTCGGCTTCATGAACCTCGATACGCATAGGATCAAAAACTGATGCCGTACGAATCTCGCCATTATTAAAACCAATATACAACCGATAAGTGCTGCGATTCAGTAATAATTCTTTAAAATTCTCAGCCAGTGGTTCATATAAGCGATCCACCGCACTATTATATTTTTTCCGCGCATAGGTCGTTTCACGCAAAGAGGGATCACCCTTAATACCAATCTGTAACTTCTCAGAATTCAGACCACTGGCACTGAGTATACTTTCTCTCAATACCTTTTCTTCAATTTCTATATCTCGCGCTGACATATTATCCTCTTCAGTCAGTTATGGTTAGCTGATCACCCGCATCGGCCTGCTGCAACCAGTCAATGAATCCCGACACAGCATCCGCCTGTTCCTTCGAAGCATGCAGCAAAATCTTTATCTTCCAGTGGCGACTGTCTGGCTGACTCGATCAGCTCAGCCAGCACCTCACTATTTATTTTTTTAGTTTCCAATTTCATCCTACCAATGGTATCAAACACTTATTACGCTTATAATTAACTCTTCACTCAAAACAAATATTTTTATGAAACCTGTAAAAAATAACTCCGATATCTATGTTGTAGATCTAATTGATTTCGATGACAAAGTCATCGAAGCTTCACGGCAACGGCCGGTGCTACTCGATCTCTGGGCCGACTGGTGCTCTCCCTGCATTGTGATCGCTCCCATCCTAAAACAGGTGATCGAGAAATTTGAAGGCCGTATCGCACTCGCCAAAGTTGAAGTCGATGAAGGCGAAAACATGAAACTGGCTGGTCGTTACAAAGTGCGGGGATTCCCGACTATTATCCTGTTTCAGGACGGCGAAGCCAAAGCCCATTTCAGTGGCGCTCATCCCGCCTCATATATCGAAAACTTTATTTATCAAAACACTGATCTCTAAGCCAACGCTGAATCAACTGCCCTGCCGCAAGCGGACGGGGGGATTAGTTGTTTTTCGCTGCAAGCGGCAGGGAATTAAACGATTGTTTATTCGAATATGATTTTTTTCAGTTACTTTTTATTGCCGGTATAAAACACACCGGGAATCCAGGTCTTGTACAGTTGCGAAGTTTCATCCAGCTCCCCTCCGTTTTCATCAACGAACTGAAACGTATTGACGCCGATACGAATCACGTCACCATTACTAAGTTTGTACAGGGAAACAGGCTTGTCATTCACGAAGGTATGATTGGTACTCTCCAGATCCTGCAGAATATACTCAACCTGAGCCTCTTTTTTCGAACGCAGCACAACTTCAATAGCTGCATGTTCCTTGCTCACCAGATCATCATCAATACAAATTTCATTCTCCGCACCACGGCCAATGCGAATGCGCTGCTTGTCGATGGGGAATTTTATTCCTGCATTATTGTATTGAATCAGAATTGCCATTGAATCTACTTTACCTGTATTGATGTATCGACTGCGACCGTTTTTCGAGCGGATTCACGCTGAATAAATTTTTCCACCAGATCCAGTGGGATCGCACCTATTTGCTGCACTTTTAATTCACCTTCGGGAGAATAGACTAACAGCGTTGGCGTTCCCATCCAGCTTTGCCCGGTTAATTTTTCAAACCATACGGCCAGCTTATCAGGCTCACTGATAATGTTCGGGAAATTTATTTCATGACGTTTAATAAATAATTTAGCCTCTTCTTTTTTCGCCTGCCCGTCGATCGAAATTCCCAGCACCCGTGCATTGCTTTCTTCATGCTTAAAATGAAAGTCTACGTAGGCATGGGCTTCACGATTACAGATGTGGCAATCCGAGGCCCAGATCATCACCAATAGCCATTTATCGTCAGCAATATAATCGCCTATTTCAACCGGCTTACCTGCAAAGCTTGAAAACAGGGGCGTTCCCGCCTGCACTGAAACATTGAGCGACAAAGCCAGCAGGATGCTGAACAAGCTTTTGCTAAAATAATTTCCTGATTTTTTTGTCATCATAATTTTACTCATTAAATCGCATGTTAATCTTTTCTGGGTTTAATTTCCCGCAGCAAGCTGACGAGATAATTTATTAAATCTCACCATCACAAGCAGTGGGAATAACATTTGTGAAAATTCACTTCGAGGCCGGCATACATGCCTTAGGTTGCAAGCGCAGTTTCGCAAACTCACTGGCAATATCACCAACATCCAGCTCGTCATAGGCCTGCCGGTTAAAGGTAATCGTGCCCCCGCCCATTTCGTACCAGGAGAATCCCCCGCTCCACTCAGCCGGTACATAATCGCCCTGACGCTTGCGTGGAAAAATCAGGAGCTCGCCGGGTCGATAAATTAAATTAAAGGGGATCTGCTGCTGGTGCAAATTGTCGATATATGACCATGCCTGGCTGCAATCGTTCAGTTTTTCACAATAGGCCGGGTAAGCCTTCTCACCTCCATTATGATGCCAGTGAGCAGCCATTACCGGCAGGCCCTGTGGGCGCAGAAACATCTGAAAATGCAGATGGTTAACCGAGGCGTGTGCACCATAGGAATTATAGCCAAACCCCAGTCCGGACAGCTGTTCACCTAACTCTTCGCTCAACTGCCAGACATAGCGGTGATATTCTTCCAGCAGAAACTGTGGCAAATTCTTCTCACGTTCAGGTAACAACAGGCCATGGTAATCAATAAAGGGATATTTATTATAAAACAGGGAAACTGGGCGACCATTTAGCTGACCTTCCCAGAAACACTCTTTTTGCATAAACGGCTTATTAAAATGGAAGCCATTTTCATTAAACGGTGCATGAATACCACTGCCCACCTGACCACTCATGCGCCGGGGACGAAATGCCCGTACCTGATTAAATTGTATGTCCCACTCCCCTTCCTGCCGGAATGAGGTTTGTTCCAGTTGCTCAAAGCCCACTACCAGCATTTTCAAAAACACCAGCAGATCTTCATCACTTTCATTGATCTGCCTGCCCTGATTGAAATCTTCGCGAAAGCGGGTTTCCAGTTTCTTGAATTGCGTGCGCAGGGCAGAATGCGTGGCTTCAAAAATAAAGGGATCAAAGGTTGCATTGGCGCAGCCCAGAATCAGGGTGCCCAGGCTGTCATGGTTCAACATCTCGACCAGACCTTCATTGAAGGCCTGACGAAAATGTTGGGCAGAAGAAAATATCGTGTTCTTCATGATCTCGGCAACAACTAGTGAAGGAACGTGATTATCGCTTGTTATGCCTCCGCTATCCAGTGCCCCGCCTATTCACGGCTATCCAGAGCCAACACCTGGATGTCATTACCCCGCACTTCCCAGCGCAAATCAAAATCCAGCAAGTGCATGGCGTACACTTCAGTCGCCCCCTCCTTACCACCACGATAGGCCGGGCGGGGATCCAGACGAAGCAGACCATCGATTAAGCGGAATAAGGCCGGGTAACCACCGGGATAGTTCTGCGCCTGCTGCTGACATTGCACCTCAGCCTCATCACTGAAATACAATTTACCCCGCGCTTCGGGAGCTTCGGGCGCATAACCACTTTGCGCATCCGCAAGGCTGTCGGCATAGGGCAGGTAAGGCTTGATATCCAGTACCGGGGTTCCCTGCAGTAAATCCACGCCGCTTATTTGCAGGTATAACTTGCCCGGCCGCCGCACCATGCCCTCAAACTTCACCACTGACAGACCTAGCGGATTGGGACGAAAAGTGGAACGAGAGGCAAACACGCCGACCCGCTGATTTCCCCCCAGTCGAGGCGGACGCACGGTGGCTTTCCAGTTATCACGCTGAGACTGGTGAAAAACAAAAATTACCCAGATATGTGAAAAGGATTCCAGACTTCTGAAAGCTTCATCCCGATCAAAGGGGGGCAATATTTCAATCTCGGCACGCGCCTCAAGCACCAGCCCCGGTTGTCTCGGGATACCAAATTTTTCCTTGAAACAGGAATGCACCAGACCGATGCACTGCATCTCCGGCAATATCGTCATAAGCCGACCAGATGCGGACGTGAAAGATGGGGTCTGGCCAGGTAGGCTTTGCCACTCATTTCATGCAGGCGACTCAGGGTGCGTTGAAACGCCTCCTCCTGACCTCGACCCCGGTACAACTCCGCAATGGGTTTTTCGGCCGCTAATATCAGCTTAACGTTATGATCATAAAGCGCATCGATCAAGTGAATGAAGCGCTTGGCAATGCTGTCCTCGGCTTCTTTCATGACATAGATATCGCTGACAAAAACAGCATGATAAAGCTGGGCAATTTCAAGATAGTCGTGGGCCGAGCGCGGAGTATTGCAGAGCGCATTAAAGTCAAACCAGATCACATCATCTGAGAGGGCAAGATAATTAATCTTCCGCCCGTTAATTTCAATCTCACGGTTATGTTTCGGCGTCGACGGTGCCAGCGCCTTGAACTTCTGCTCCAGCAGGGCTTTTTCAGGGGCAAGATAATACGCCTGTCCCTTTTCCAGTAATGCCAGCCGGTAATCCTGTTCTCCGGTTAAAAAGACCTCCTGCGTATACTCCTGTAACAAGGCAATCGCATACATGAAGCGTTCACGCTGCAAGCCGTTTTTATACAGCGCCTGAATGGGAATATTCGAGGTAGTCACCAGCGTCACCCCGTTATCAAACAGGGCCTTTAACAGACCGGCCAGCAACATTGCATCGGCAATATCATGGACATGAAACTCATCCAGACACAGTACCCGAATATTATGAGCAATTTTTTCAGCAACAATAACCAGTGGATCAGGAGATTTCGGCAATAGCCTGAGTTGCTCATGGATATCGCGCATAAAACGGTGAAAATGTATCCGGTTTTTTTCTGCAAAAGGCAGACAATCATAAAAGCAGTCCACCAGCCAGGTTTTGCCTCGACCGGGCTCACCGCAAAAATAGAGTCCTTTTACCGGCACCGATCGGGCATGAAACCAGCGTCGCCAGCCACGGAGACGCAGCGATGGAACCTGTAATTCATCATATAAGCGTTGGGTCGCAACCACCGCCTGCGCCTGAGCCGGATCAGTTTGAAACGCCCCGCTCGCCAATTCCTGCTGATAACGCTCAGTGGGAGTCACATTGTTGTCCCTTCATCCCTGGACTGATCATCGCTAAAGAATAGTTGGCAATAAAAAATACCCTGTTCATGAATCCACCTCAAAGCCACAGCGCTTGTGGCTGACATCGCAGAAAGGTTTTTTGCTCGACTGTCCACAGCGGCAAAGTGCACCCCGACTGCGCTGCGTACGAAAACGACCATCCGCAGATTGAATCGCGACCGGCCCTTTGAGTATCAACATGGCATTAGGCTTCACGGTAATCAGGAGGGGACCACTCACGTCAGCCAATGCCTCTGCCCGCTCATCTCCAAATTCACCGTGGTCATGAAAATCCGCCTGCCGGTGGCGGCCATCACAAAAGGGCATTTTCTTTGACTGACCACAGCGGCACAACCAGGCTTCACTGTCTTTCAGTAACACCGTTCCCTCGGCATCAATGACCGTAATGTCACCACGACAAACCATCGGCCCGTCCACTTTAAGGGTAATACTGTTTTCAATTGCTTCTGCCAATTCGGACTCCAAATATAATCAAGCCTAATCAAGCTCTTGCACACGGGAACACTATACCGTAATAACGCTCACCGATGAAAATGAGAAACCCCACTGGCAAATGTAGGAAATGTCCTACACGACTTTCATCCCTGTCTGACAGACAATTCACTCGCGACTACGTATTCTTTATCCATGGTTCAGGCTCTTATTTACAGGGGGAGCGCGACTCTCAGGGAGAATCAGAGTACGGGAAAGGATTCCAGTACTACGCAGGGAACGCACCATCGCCACACAGTGATGTAGGACGGACACAGAGCCTGAACCACCAATTTTTCTGAGTTATTAACTATCGGTGCCAGATCATGCAAATGACAACATTGAACACCCGCCGTAATGAACAGCGCTTCATCCATATCACCCCTCAGGGCTGGTATTTACGCACTCGTGAAGGACTTAAAGGGCCATTTGAGAACCGCAACAACGCACAATTATTTTTAGACAGTATCATCGAAAAAACTCGAATCAGAGCCTATAATTAATTATCCAATAAAAACCATCAAGATTATGAATCAATCAATATCACAAAACTCAAACCTAAACCGCTACGGCGAGCAGGGGAATATCCCGCAACGGAAAAAACGTATCTATTCCCTAAATAATGAATGGTATTTTCTGACCCGTGAATATGGCGTTTTTGGACCCTACAACACAGTATTAAAAGCCCGACAGGAACTAGCCTTATATATGCGCCGTCTCGGCATTGTTCGGGCTGCAGTATCCTGAAAAAATAGAGCTGAATTGTGGGGGAGTGGCTTTCCAGCCCTGCGCCCCCTGTTTATCATCCCATTCCAGGCCATAAATTCAATCACACTTGCCCCCTCTTCCCATCCGGAGGAATGTATCAGGGGGCAGCCACAACGCCTCAACTTCTGTCAGCCCAGGCCGATAACTATCGGCGCGGCAATGACCATAAAGAACGCATACTTATTCTGTATAATAATCGCAAGCACTGCAGCAGCCTCTAATGACATTCATGATACGACTGACACCACCGACAATAACTCTTGCGGTTGTCATAAAACTGTAATACAACCCATACTCATATTACGGTAATATTTCAGTCACAATAGGGAGTTTTAAAAAAACGTGGAAGAAGTGAAAGAAGTGGAAGAAGTCGACTTACATCAACCTGAGCTTTATATTAACCGCGAGCTTAGCTTGCTTGAATTCAACCGGCGGGTGCTCAAGCTATCGAGAGACGAGCAAATGCCGCTGCTCGAGCGCCTGCGCTACCTGTGTATTTCCAGCACCAATCTGGATGAATTTTTCGAAATCCGAGTGGCGGGATTAAAAGAAAAAGTGGATGTCCCCGGCAGCCACAATACGCCTGACAATATGTCCGCTATGGAAACTCTCAAGGCCATCCGTAATACAGCACTGGAATTAGTCGAAGAACAATACCGAGTACTCAATAACGAATTTTTTCCCTTATTGGAAAGAGAAAACATCAATTTTATTCGCCGTAGCGAATGGAGCGAGAGACAGGAAAACTGGCTGCACTGTTACTTTGAAGAAAGTCTGTTACCCATGCTCACCCCCATGGGACTGGATCCAGCGCATCCCTTTCCCCGCATTATCAACAAATCGCTCTCCTTCATCATTTCACTGCAGGGCAAAGATGCTTTTGGACGTGATAGCGGCATGGCGGTGGTGCAAGCCCCGCGCTCGTTGCCCCGCCTGATCCAGCTGCCCCCCAATGAGGACGGCAATGGCGAAAATGACTATGTTTTCCTCTCATCCATCATCCATGCCTATGTCAGCGATCTGTTTCATGGCATGAAAATCACCGGCACCTACCAGTTTCGTATTACCCGTAATAGCGACCTGTTTGTTGACACGGAAGAAGTGGATGATCTGCTTCACGCGCTGGAAGGTGAACTCCTGTCCCGACGCTATAGCGATGTGGTACGGCTAGAAGTGGATGGTGACTGTCCTGACGAAATCATTTACTTTTTGCTAAAAACATTCCGTCTTAAAGAAAATGATCTTTATCGTGCAGATGGCCCGGTTAACCTTAACCGTCTATTGCAAATCTGTGATTTACCCGATAAATCTAATTTACGTTTTCAACCTTTCACCCCGAATATCCCCCCTAAATTACGCAGCAATCCGGATATTTTCAGTGTCATTCGCAAGCAGGACATTCTTCTGTTTCACCCTTTTGACTCTTTTTTACCTTTCATTGATTTCCTGCGTCAGGCTTCCACCGATCCCCAGGTACTGGCAATCAAGCAAACCCTTTATCGCACCGGCCCCAAGTCTACCGTGGTAGATACACTGGTGCAGGCCGCACGAAATAATAAAGTCGTCACCGTAGTCATCGAAATCCGCGCCCGCTTTGATGAAGCCGACAATATCACTCTCGCCAACCGTTTGCAGGAAGCCGGAGCACACGTAGTCTACGGGGTGGTCGGCTATAAAACTCACGTTAAAATGGCGCTGGTCGTACGCCGCGAAGAATCCGGTCTGAAACAATACGCCCACCTCAGCACCGGCAACTATCATCCGCGTACTGCGCGTATCTATACTGACTACGGCCTGTTCACTGCGGATAAAGCCATCGGTGAAGACGTGCATAAAGCCTTCATGCAATTAACCGGACTGGGTAAGGTATCAAAACTTAACAAACTACTGCTTTCGCCTTTTACCATGCATCAGGCCGTACTGGATAAAATTCAGCGCGAAGAAGATAACGTAAAAAATGAATTACCCGCGCGCATCATTGTAAAGATGAATGCCCTGATCGAACCAAAAGTTGTCCGTGCACTCTATAAAGCATCCATGGCCGGAGTCAAAATTGATCTTATCATCCGGGGCATCTGTCGCATCCGCCCCGGCGTAAAAGGTATTTCGGAGAATATTCAAGTACGTTCGATAGTTGGACGTTTTCTGGAACATACCCGAGTTATGTATTTTCAAAATAATGACAAACCCGAAATATATTGCTCCAGCGCCGACTGGATGGAACGCAACTTCTTTCAGCGGGTTGAGCTGGGTTTTCCCATCGCCGCCAAAAAGCTCAGCGATGCCATCCTTCACCATCTTGATTATTACCTGCGCGACAACACCCAGGCCTGGGTGCTAAACAGCGATGGTAGCTATACCCTCCTGCAACCCGGTAAGGACGATCCCTTCTCGGCACAACAGCAGTTGCTGGCCGAACTGGCCGATCACTAAAGCAGAGAACGGGGTATCGGTAATTATGTAACTACGGCTTCAGCCGTACTATTCAAATGAAAGCTCGATGTCCCGCTTGCTCAAACGGCGGGCTTCCTCTTCCAGATCTACGCGGGTAAGGGGGTGTTGTTGCAACCACTTGTCAGCAAATATCAGTTTTATCGACTTCTCAGTTAACTGACAAATCGGTGTGCTAACCGTCGCCTGACTGCGACTACGATGCAGAATCACGGCCAGCCGTAAAAACAGTGACAACTTCACCGCTTTACTTCTCCATCTCTCGGGAAGACGATTAAAAATATCTTCGGGAAAACTGCGCCGGTGCGATTGTACAATCGCAGCCAGTACCTGCTGTTCCTGCCAGGAGAAACCAAACAGATCCGCATGGCGAAGAATATATCCCGCATGTTTATGATGCTGACTGTGAGCAATACTTAAACCCAGCTCATGCAGGCGTGCCGCCCAGCCCAGCATTTTTTCACAATCGATATTCAGCAACGGCGTATCTGGTGCAACCTGTTTCCACAGTGCCACTGCCGTATTTTCAACTCGCCGGGCCTGCTCACCATCTAGTTTATAACGCTTACCAAGATCCACCACGGTCTGTTGGCGAGTGCTCTTTTTCTGACTACGTCCGATCAGATCATATAACAGGCCTTCCCGCAAAGCACCGCTGGATACCATCATTGTCTGAATTTCAAAAGCTTCAAAGATGGCCGCAAGGATAATTGCCCCGCCTAAAAAAACGGGCGCGCGCTCAGCTTTTAAACCCTCCAGCTTAGTTTGCACAAGACTGCCAGCCTGAATATACGATTGAATTATATTGGCCAGTGCAGCTGCATTGATCTCACCGTTACCCCAACCATTTGCGCGCGCAACATATTCAACCGCACGTGCAGTACCGGATGCGCCAATGCTATCTGTCCAGCCCAGTTCTCTGAATAAATTGATATGGGGTTCCAACTCCAGCATAGCGGTAAGCCGTGCTTTGGCAACCCGTTTTTCACTGACATTACCATCAGAAAAGTAACGCTGGGTCATGCTCACACAGCCCATGTACAGGCTTTCCATACGCAAGGGTTCAAATCGTTCGCCAACAATGATTTCGGTGCTGCCACCACCAATATCCACCACCATACGACGACCATTGTTACTCGCAATGCTATGTGCCACGCCAAGATAAATCAGTCGAGCCTCTTCGATACCCGAGATAATTTCAATTTCATGTCCAAGTAACAGTTGTGCCTGCTTAATAAATTTATTGCTTTTGCGGGCGGCCCTTAAGGTATTGGTGCCAACAATACGAATGGCATCCGGGCTGATATGACGAATGTGCTGACCAAATCTAGACAGGCATACCAGTGCCCGTTCCTTTGTCTCACTATCAATGCTTCTGTCTGCCTGCAGACCGGAGGCCAGGCGCACCATTTCCTTGTCCTGATCGATGACCTGAATGCCTTTATTCATCGGCCGAGCAACCAGTAAATGAAAACTATTCGAACCCAGATCAATGGCAGCAATACTAGCGGTCAAGAGGTAACTCCCTATCGTTAAATAAACAACCCAACAAATCAGCTGCAACTATATTGCACTAAACATAAATAAACAAACACTCAAGCCTGAACTATACTTATCTGGATCAATATAGGAAGCCGTTTTCATGAGCCTGTTTAACCGATGAAAAAACAGAAGCCAAAAATCAGCATCGTTATGTCAGGAGGCGGTGCGCGTGCGGCTTATCAGGTCGGCGTATTAAAGGCTGTCGCGGAAATGTTGCCGGATGATGCAAGCAACCCCTTTGACATAATATGTGGCACCTCAGCCGGTGCCATCAATGCGGCTGCACTGGCGACTCACGCTTATAATTTTAAAAAATCGGTACAACGCATTCATAATATCTGGGCGGGCTTTCATGCCCATCATGTTTTTAAAACCGATAGTTGGAGTTTAATCAAAACCAGCAGTAACTGGTTTTTGGCTATGCTCTCTGCGGGGATGAATAAACGCCGGGGCTCTCTATATTTACTCGACCGCAGCCCGCTAAAAAAACTACTGGAACAATACATCCAGACTAAGGATATTCAGTATTCACTCGACCAGGGTTATCTGCATGCCCTTTCGATAACGGCATCTGGCTATACGACTCAGCAGTCCGTCTCCTTCTTTCAAAGCAATGACATACATCCGCCCTGGTTTCGCTCACGACGTATTGGCGCACAGGCTAACATCACCGTGACTCATCTGATGGCCTCGTCGGCTATTCCCTTTATATTTGCCCCGGTGCGCCTGAATCGAGAGTTTTTTGGTGATGGTTCTATGCGCCAGATTGCGCCCATTAGCCCGGCCTTACATCTGGGGGCGGATAAAATACTGATCATTGGTAATCGTCAGGAAGTCCTGCCTACCATGCCTCGTCGTCGAATTATCTCTGAACCCAGCATCGCGCAAATTGCCGGTCATGCACTGGACAGTATTTTTCTTGATAGTCTTACCGCTGATATTGAGCGCGTTCAGCGCATCAACAAAACCATTGATATTATTCCCGAAAAAATACGTATAAAACATGGAATTGAATTACGCAAAGTAGATGTACTGGTAGTATCTCCCAGTTGCAACCTGGGTGAGCTTGCCTTGCAATATCTGCATGAATTGCCCGCCAGCCTGCGTTTTCTGTTAAAAAGTATTGGTGCCTACAGCCAAAACAGCTCCAGTCTGGCGAGCTATTTATTATTTGAAAGAGGCTACTGCCGCGCGCTCATCGAGCTGGGTTATAAAGACACCATGAACAAACAACCCGAAATTATAGAGTTTTTATCTGTGCCTGACAGGTACAGATAAAGTAAAAATCCGAACAGCCAAACACCCGGATTATTAATGAATAAAAAACAGGGCAATAACCCCACCGGTTAAGCGGAAATGATATCCGGGTGAATGCCTTCACTTTCCAGCTTTTCAACTATCATAATCGGCACATTGTGATTCGCGTCAAATTCAACCAGCATGTCATGTGGAATTTTATTGTTAAATTCAACATTGTGCACATGCGGAATCGTCAACATAATGTTTTTTACGTCCTGCAGACGGCTGGCATTAAGGGTTTCTTCAATATAAACTTGCACTGCATGCATAAATTCCTCCAGATAAAACATTAGAATGTGTCAAATTGACAAGCTCTCTAATGGATATAGAAGAGGAAACCGAACGCGTCAAGACGGGTATTGTAAGAACTGTCACACTGTAAAACGATTATGCAAAAAATTCTGACAATTCAAACCCGTGGACGGGGTACTTATAATATTAGTGCGGAGCTGACTCAGTGTGTGCAGGCATCCGGTATCGATTGTGGACTCTGTCACTGTTTCGTACATCATACCAGTGCCTCACTGATACTTTGCGAAAATGCGGATCCGGATGTACGTCACGATCTGGAAACCTTTATGAGCAAACTGGTTCCCGATGGTGATCCGATGTTTGTTCATATTGATGAAGGCAAAGATGATATGCCGGCTCATGTTCGCAGCATACTCACCCAGGCTAGCATCAGTATCCCAATCACTAATGGCCGCCCGGGGCTGGGTACCTGGCAAGGTCTGTATTTGTGGGAACATCGTCTTCACCCGCATCAGCGGCAGATTACGGTCACCCTGATTCAAGCTTAGTATCAGCCGTTCAGGCCGTATGGATTAGGGCCTGATTGATCCGGGCCTCAATAGCTTCAAGTGGCTCCTGTTGTTCACCAAGAATGGCAATGCTGCCACCACGAGTGGGAATCAACAGCCCGCGCATGTTTTGTTCCTGCAAGGTCGTACGTGCCATCACATATTCACCCGGCATTATTAGCACAGTGACCTTTCCATACTCACCATTGATCACCAGATGTGCCCCCACATACTGGCGAATCCGGCAGGGCATGGCAAAGTTAACCCGGCCTATGGCCTGTTGTAGTTTCATATTATAAGGTGCGAGTAAATCATTCACCCGGGAAAGCTGAATATCACCTTCAGCCTGCAGCGCCATTTTCTCCTCGTCCACATGCGCCAATGTCGCCGCTTCCAGTGAATAGGGATAATTCACCATCAACATACCACTAATCAGGCCCACGGTGAGGACAACACTGGCGGCCAGTGCCTGCCAGTGATTGCGCCGCATCCGATAACGCTTCTCTTCACCCAGGCCATGCTGCAGCAGAATCCGCGAGGCTAATCCTTCCGGTGCAGCAACCGTCAGCTTCTCACTGATCTGCCGGCTGAGCATGGCTTCCTGTTCAGCATAACGGGCACAACTCTTACAAGTTTTGAGATGCGCTAACACATCGGCAGCTAATGAAACCTGCGTTGCCGCCAGTATTCTTCGTACATCAAGACATAACATCATCGCCTCACTCCACTTTTACGGTGGATAATTCGCTCTCAAGTGAAAGCCGTAGTTTTTGTCGCGCTCGAAATAGACGGGTCATAACCGCACCGGATTTAATTTGCATTATTCCAGCAATTTCATCACAACTGTAGCCACCCAGCGCCTGCAATAACAGCGGCTCGCGGTAGTCCAGCGGCAATGCATCCAACGCCTGGGTAAATTCTATGTCCGCCGCACCATCACTGGCCGGGGAAGCAAAATGCTGTGACTCATAGTCCATCTCATCCATGGAAACCAGATCCAGCGAGGGCCGGGAATAGTGACGGGCATGTTCACGCCGAAGAATGGTAAACAGCCACGCCTTTGATGCCTTGCTGTCTTTAAGTCCATCCAGACCTTTCCATGCCCGCATAAAGGTTTCCTGCACCAGATCTTCAGCCTGCGCCTGATTCCGGCAAAGCCAGAACCCATAGCGATATAAATCTGCAGAATAAGCATTCACCAATGCTTCAAATGTCATCGTTCGATTATCCATGTAGTTATAAAGACCCCGGCAGCGGCTGAATTATTACAGCTGGGGGAAACTATTTAATGGCAATAAACTACCTCGCCGCAAGCGAACGGGGTATTAAATTGTAAGTTGGGCTGAGTGAAACGAAGTCCAACAATTTTCCGCCGTCTTGTTGGGCTTCGCGTTGCTCTGCCCAACCTACTATTTTTTCGCTGCTAGCAACGGGGAATTAACCCCATATTAAGTTATAAGGCGATGAATCAAAGCGAACCGCTCTGAAACAAATAATTTTTTGAGACCTGTAATATTGACAAGCCCGCCAGGGTCTAGTTATATCAGCACAGTCCGTTATTCTGTGCGGACACTACGCAACTATTTAACTACACATATACATGGAGAAAATCAATGAAAAATCTTAAAGTCCTGCTAAGCGGCATAGTCACCATCGGTCTGATGACAGCGGCATCCGCAGCTTTTGCCGGCAAGCCAGGTATGGAAAAATGTTACGGCATCGTTAAAGCGGGCATGAATGACTGTGGTAACAGTGCCCACGCCTGTGCCGGACAGGCCTCCAAAGACAAAAGCGCATCCGAGTGGGTTTATGTTCCTGAAGGCACCTGTAAAAAGATTGCCGGCGGCAGCACTAAATCTAAATAAGACCCCGCTCTAGTTTGCTGGATGTGGCGGCGGGTTAATTTTCAAATTACCCGTCGCATCATCTTCTACCCGGCTCTTTTCCACCATCCAAAAATACCTCACACCCGGAGCACGTTTCATGGCCAATTTTGACACTATAATGAATTCTACCTTGATGCAGAAAGCCTTTGCACTCGACTCACTGTATAGCCGTGTTCTCGGATTGATCATCCCCGTGATTGAACTGGGCCTGAAACTCTGGGTTGCCAATGCCTTTTTTAAATCAGGTCTGACCAAAATACAAAGTTTTGAAACCACCATCATGCTGTTTGAATATGAATACAGCGTGCCCTTACTCTCCCCCACACTCGCCGCTTATATGGGTACCGCTGCTGAACTAATGTTACCTGTCCTGCTGGTCATCGGCCTCATGGGTCGTTATGCCGCTATGGCCTTGTTTCTGTTTAATATTGTTGCGGCCACATCCTATCCTGATATCAGTCCACTGGGCCTGAGCCAGCATTATCTCTGGGGCATGGCGCTGTTAATGGCCGCACTCTACGGGCCGGGGAAATTATCGCTGGATCATTTTATATGCACCAGATGTTCAGGTGCTAACAGATAAGTGAATTATTCTGATACAGAATAATCGCAAGATGCATTAACGGGAGTGGCTGTCTGCCGCTCCCGGCATCAACTCACTATAAACATGTTCCGCGAAACCTGCCCCCGCCTCGGCATATAAGTTAAAAGCCGCATGCACACCCGCCTGTTTTAAGGCTTCAACTTCATCTTCATATCGAGCCACCGCCGCCACCTTACCACTGTACCCCGTCTCATTGAGCTGCCGTGCGGCCAATAGGTTTTCCTGGGTATTCGGCATCGCCATTACAATTAACTTTACGTTATCTAGATTCAAATTAATACGATTCCAGAAATCTGAATCCGTCGCACTGCCTCGTATCACATTCAAACCACGAGCCCTAAGCCTACTTACCTTTGCATCATCAAAATCCACACCCAGCACCTGCTCACCTTCATGTTGGCGAAACACATCATAAGCCCCGCTCCCCACACGCCCCATTCCAAAAACAATAACCTGGGCATTACCGGAATGTATCTCTTCTTCTTCAGCGATATTATTAGCTGTTTCAAAACGTGATAGCCAGCCACGCATAGTGGCATAAATACGATAGGACGCACTGTTTAACGGTGCCGACACGATAAATGACAGAGCCAATGCAATGGCAATAATAATTAGCCACTCACTACCAAGCCAGGCCTTATCAACACCTACGGCGACGACAATTAAGCCAAACTCGCTAAAGTTCGCTAAACTCAGCGAACCTAATAGCGAAGTTCGCTTGCGCAAATCAAAGCGGCTCATCAACCAGAAAAACAATGCCGTTTTAAAGGGAACAAGCAGTAATAGTAAAGCCCCCATGGTCACCGCATTCCAGCTTAACGGCCCGGACAAACCGATGGAAAGAAAAAACCCCACCAGAAACAAATCCTTAAAACCAAGCAACTGACGTGCTAACTCGGGAGCACGTTTATGATTGGCCAGAATTATTCCTAAAATTAATGCCCCCAGATCCCCCTTGATGCTCACCATTTCGAATAATTGTGCGCCGCCCAATGCCAGCGTTAAACCGAATAAAACCTGTAACTCACCGTGGCCTGATTTTTCCAGCACTTTATACAACAGGGGTCGAAGTGGAATTAAAGCGAGCAAACCCAAAGCCCAAAGAGAGGGGATTTTACCGGTTGATGCGGCGAGGAAAACCACCGCACCAATATCCTGCATAATTAAAATACCAATCGCTATACGACCATACAGCGAACTCATTTCACCTTTTTCATCCAGCACTTTGACCGCAAATACGGTACTGGAAAAACTCAGTGCAAACGCAATCAGGGCCACTTCGGTTAGTTCCAGCCCGCTAAACATGGACACGCCAATAAGTGCTAATAGAAGTATGAATCCAGCGCCAAGGATAACCGTTACCAACATATGTAATGAAGCCACGGCCCATATTTGCGGCATAAGTAAACTCCGCAACTGCAATTTAAGACCGATGCTGAATAACAGCAGGGTAACACCCATGCCGGAAAACTCTTTCAATGTGGGCGTTAATACGCCACCACTGGCATAGAGCGCAAAGCCGGCCACAAGGTAACCCAATAGAGGAGGTAAACCGATGGCACGCGCACCGAGTCCAAGTATATAGGCGATGCCAATCGCAATAATGTCTGCTTCCAAGTCGAATTCCTTTTTGCCCTGACAAATGAAAGGGGTTCATTAAATTAACATTTACTATGATATTGCCGATAAATAACAATAGATTATCCACAAAGAATATAACATTGCAGCTGAGCTAAGGATATAAATCTGCGCACCTAAAAGCGACCTCTCAAGGAGACAAAATGAGCTTACAAGTCACGCTAAAACCCAGTGGTCATCAGTTTAATGTTGAGTTTGGTGAGACGCTGCTCGAAGCCGCATTACGAAGCGGCATCAGTCTTGAGTACAACTGCAATAATGGTACGTGTGGAAAATGTCAGGCCAGCCTGGTTGATGGCGAGATAGCCGAAACTCTGCATTCTGATTTTGTTTTTAAAAATACCGGCAAGGTAGAGAAGCAAATTTTGCTCTGTCGCTGTAAACCGGCAACGGATCTCATCCTTGAAGCCCGCGAAGCCAGCAATGCGGATGAAATTCCCGAGCAGAGCATACAAACTCAGGTCTATCGCATTGAAGAGGCCAGCGGTGACATCCGGCTGTTACAATTACGCACCCCACGCAGTCAATCCCTGCAATTTCTCGCTGGCCAGCATGTTCGGCTCAAAGTCGAGGGTTTACCTGCACGCCATAAATCCATTGCCAGTTGTCCGTGCAATGGAATGTACCTGCAATTTCATTTTCGCAATAACCCCGATAATGAATTTTCAAATTATATTTTCAATCAGGTAAAAACCAAAAGTAAGATCACCGTCACCGGCCCCTATGGTGGCTTTCATCTTGATGAAGATTCACCACGCACTATTATTTTTATTGCCTATGAGACTGGCTTTGCACCCATCAAAAGTCTGGTTGAACATGCACTCGCACGCGAAATGTCACAGGACATACATCTGTACTGGCTGAGTCGGACCAATACCCCACACTATCTGGAAAATTACTGTCGTGCCTGGTCAGACGCGGAAGATAATTTTCATTATCATAGTGTCACTCTGGCAACCGATGTTGATGCGCAGATACCGCAACAATTAGAACATTGGGGTGACTCACTGCTGGACAAACATCCTGTTCTATCCGACTGTGATATTTATATCAATGGCCCTGATGAAAAATTTAAGCGGCTAAGTGACAAGCTAATAGAAAATGGCTTACCCAGGGCACAGCTGCAGATTGATAATATGCAACGCTATTAAATAACCTGAACTCAGGATAAGCCAAACACAGCAAAAAAGAAGGTTGATATCTTAGATACCGACATTCTGGTATATTTTACTGATAAGCCAGCTCAGGACCGAGCAGGAAATCAAGCATTTCAAAACCATGTGCTTCCAGCTCGGCAGCAATATCCTCCCAGTCATAATCGGCATTTTCTTCTTCAACCCGTGCGATCACGCCGGTGACATAGCGATAGGCTTCCTGCTCTTCAAAATCATCGGGCACTCGCACCAGCTGAATAGCATTAGCTTTTGTCGCCGGTAGAATCATCAATCTTGACTTCATTCATTTACTCCATTGCAATATTTTTTAGCCTGCAGGTTCGACTTCAGTTCGTACAAGTCCGAAGCTCCCCAGCCATTTTCCTTGTCCCCGTTCGATTGAAATCGAACCTACAGGCAGGATAGTTTATTCACCAAATTCATGGCTGGTTATCGTCCAGCCAGCCGACCAAATAATACAGTTTAACCCCTTCTGAAGAACGTGCCGGCCCCATCACCCGAGCCGCATAGCAGCGTTGGTTCGGCTCAGCCTGCGCCATTGCCGAGGCGGCAGAATCCATCACTGTAACATTGGTTTCCGGGTAGCGTTTGCGATGCCGGCCCGGCACATATACCACCGCAAAGACTTCTGCCGTTACCGCCGTCTCTGAGTCCAGATAGATACCTTTCATTTTCGCTATACTGCCCTACGAGAAATAAGGCCATAATATGGTATAATTCGGGATTATTAAAATTTTAGCGAGAAATATCATGCAAATAGCGGAAAATCGGGTGGTCACCCTTAATTACACCCTCAAAGATAACGAAGGCAATGTCATTGACAGCGCAGACGATGGCAGCTTTGCCTATCTGCATGGCGCGGCCAATATCATTCCTGGACTGGAACATGCTCTGCTCGACAAAGCCGCCGGTGATGAGCTTTCCATTACCGTCGAACCGGAACAGGGCTATGGTGAACGTAACGAAAGCATGACGCAAGTTGTGCCGCGTAAGATGTTTGAAACCGATGATGAAATTGCGGTCGGTATGCAGTTTCACGCCGAGTCACCCGAAGGCCAGCCTATGAGTGTCACGGTCATTAGCGTGAGTGATGATGAAGTTACCATTGATGGCAATCACCCGTTGGCCGGCACGGTCCTTAATTTTGATGTGAAAGTCTTAGCCGTTCGTGAAGCCACGGCAGAAGAGCAGGAACATGGGCATGCCCATGGCGAAGGCGGCCATCAGCACTAATTCAAAGTCATCCATGGGCGGGTTAAAACCCGCCCTACATTATTTTTCTTCCTGATGAACTCGTAGGTTGGGCTGAATAAAATGAAGCCCAACAGAAGTTTTGCCATCCCTGCCAGCCTGCGCTTTTATCTATTTACGATTAAATTATTTTTCTTCCTGATGTCCATAGAGGCGGCTATACAAACCGTTGCTGCGAATTAGCTCCTCATGCACGCCTTCTTCGATTATCTGTCCATCCTCAAACACGTAAACCCGATCGGCCTGTTTTACCGCGCTTAAGCGGTGAGCGATGATCAAGGTAGTACGTGGTTGCAGGAAGTCACGCATGGCCGCATGCAGACGGGCCTCAGTGGCCGTGTCTAATGCCGAGGTGGCTTCATCTAGAATCACCACTTCCGGTTCGGTCAGCAGCATACGCGCGATGGCTAAACGCTGACGCTGTCCGCCGGAAAGACGCACGCCATGTTGTCCGATCAGGGTGTCTAAGCCTGCCGGCATGGCCTTCACCACATCGCCTAACTGAGCAGTCTCCAGCGCCTGCCATAAGCGTTGATCGGTCAGTGTCAGTCCCAGACTTAAATTTTGGCGCACGCTGTCATTAAACATCGCGGGGTGTTGCATTACCGTAGCCACATTATCCCGCACCACATCCAGACCAATTTCCGTCACCGGCACATTATCAAAATATAGTTCACCCTGTTGCGGGGGATACATGCCGAGTATCACCTGCACCAGGGTGGACTTGCCGCCGCCACTGGCCCCGACTAATGCCACCGTTTCTGCCGGGCGAATATCCAGATTCAGATGACGCAAAACCGGCTCACTATCCGCCCCGTAGCTAAAGCAGATATCATGCATGCTGATGCCGACCGTTTGTTTACCGGAAAAAGGATTATGCAGATGCGGGTATTTGGGCTCCTGCTGCAATTCAAACAAGTGATTAATACGACTCATGGCCGCCTTTGCCGCATACCAGGCATACTGAATATTCAGCACCTCCTGCACCGGTCCCATCATAAACCAGAGATAGCCGAACACCGCCATCATCTCGCCCACGCTGAGATCGGAGAACACCACCATCAACATACTGATGGCACGAAATATGTCAAAGCCAATCAGAAAAATGCCAAAGGAAAAACGATTCGCCGCATCGGTCTTCCAGGAAAAAGCGGCGGAATGTTGTTTGATTTTTTCGGCCTCAGCTTTTACCCGGCCCAGATAATGACGCTCACGATTGCCCGCACGGATTTCATGAATGCCGTCCAGGGTTTCGACTAATGCTTGCTGGAAAATTTCAAAGGCACTGTTTTCCCGTTTCTTTAAATGCTTGACCCGCTTACCCAGTACCACGGTAAAATAAATTACCAGGGGGTTCATCAGTAGAATAAACAGCGCCAGTTGCCAGTGCATCCACAGCAAAATAAAAGTTATGCCAACCAGGCTCAATATCGAAACCAGTGTTTTACTGAGTGAGGCACCGACAAACTCATCAATAACATTGAGATCAGTCACAAAGCGAGAGGACACTGCACCGCTGCCCAGGGTTTCATATTCTGCCATGGAAATACTTTGTAGACGATCCAGCAAGCCCCGACGCATCCGGTAAGTCACATCTTTTGCTATCAGGGTAAAGCGCATGGTCTGCCAGACACTCATTAGCAAACCCAGCAGGCGTAGCGCCACGGTCAAGACGAGAATGCTCACGATATATAAAACCGGCCCATGCCAGGATGCGGGAAAAAGAGAATCCATCAGCATCACCAGCGTAGCCGGCTTCTGCAACAATACCTCATCCACTAGTAAGGGCATTAATAAGGGGATAGGCACCGTTGCCAGTACCGCTAAAATGGCAACGACGTGAGCGAGGATCAGATCCCGTCGATGTTCTTTCGCGACTGTGAAAATATAGCCCCAGTCATAGTGGCCGGAATCAGGCGTTACGTTATTTTCCTGTGTTGATGCTTGCCCGGTTTGTTGCATGCCTGATACATTTCTCGTTGTTGGTAAATTAATGCCGTGTATTATATGTGGATATGGCTTTGGCCGTATGCTCAGATATTGCACGGCTGCAGCCGTATCTACAGATTCAGGCAGGAGCTTGGTATAATTAAGATTCTATCGGCTCAGCACGTAAATGAGAATATCCCCACTAAATGAAATCCCGACTCAAACATTCGACTCTGGCTCAATCCGGTCAAACTGAGTCTACCCCTGCACGGCCTCGCTACCTGATCATCGACGTACTGCGTGGCGTCGCGATTGCGATGATGTTTCATTATCACTTCAGTTTTGATCTTAACCACTTCGGTTTTATCGAGCAGGACTTTTATCGTGATCCGTTCTGGATAAATTATCGCACTCTTATCGTCAGCCTGTTCCTCGGTCTGGTGGGGGTCAGTCTTTCCCTCGCCAGCCAACAGCGTTTTAATCCGCGTTCCTATTTCCGCCGTCTGGGGCTGCTGATATTTTTTGCCGCGCTGGTCAGTATCGGCAGTTACATACAGTTTGCCGATCGGATGATCTTTTTCGGCATTCTGCATTTCATCGCCGTAGCCAGTGTACTGGGTCTGGCCTTCGTCCGTTTTTACTGGCTCAACTTGCTGCTGGGCACCGGCCTGATTATCCTCGGTTCCCAGTTTCAACATGCCTTCTTCGACCAGCCCTGGCTACAATGGCTGGGGATGATGACCCATAAACCCTTCACCGAGGATTATGCGCCTCTGCTACCCTGGTTTGGTGTAGTTCTGCTCGGCATGTTTGTGGGCAAACTTGTATTTGAAAAGCATCCACAACTCTGGCTGCAAAACTGGCACCATCATGATCCTCTGAGCCGTAGCTTGAGCTTTGCCGGTAAACATGGGTTAATCATTTATATGCTCCACCAACCTGTTTTCATGGGGCTGCTGTACCTCCTTTCCCTCACCATAGCGTAACGATTATTATGAACACTCCCTGTACCGCCAAAGCGGGTAAACACCCCCCCGAAGAAATTATCGCCTATCCGCTGCATGGTAACTGTTATCTCAACATTACCTGGCACTGCACCCTGCGTTGTGCCTTCTGTCCTAAATACAACGGTGAATGGGTAGTGCAGGGATATGATCTTCGCTTGCTGCGTGAGCCTGAGGTTGATGAGGTAATCAGTGCTATCGGCAATCCTGAGTCTTATAAACAAATCGTTTTCTGTGGCCTTGGTGAACCGACCATGCAACTGGACAACCTGCTTGAGATTGCCCGGCAACTAAAAGCTGAACATCCCGGCATCCAGATCCGTATCAATACCGACGGCCTTGCAAATCTGGTTTATGAGGAAGATGTCACGCCCCGGATGGCCGGTATGATCGATGAATTATCTATTTCCATGAATGCCCAAAACGAAGCCGTGTACATACAACATTGCCGCCCCAAACGGGAGGGGGCCTTTGCTGCCATGCTGGATTTTTCTGTTCGCGCGATGCAGCATGTACCGACGGTGAGCTTAACTGCGATTGACGGACTTGAAGGTGTGGACATTAGCGCCTGTGAAAAACTCTGTGAGCAGCGTGGCCTGAACTTCCGCCGCCGGGTACTGGATATCGTCGGTTAAAAAATGCTCCTCCTGCGATGAACATGTACGGCTGAAGCCGTCACCATTTTCATAAAGTTGCCATATTCACGTCACATCAGCGACACATTGCTTGCCTATATTCTCGGTATGTTCAATACAGAGGATATGCACATGCCAAAGTATCGCCTTTTAAATCTGGAAAAAACAACACCGCCCAGTAACGCAAGAACAAAACGCTGGTACCGCTATACCATCACTAACGGTATCAATGAAATCAACGGTTTCCGTTCGGGAACAGAAAAGGAAGTCAGGGAGTTTAGCCGCGACTGCATCAAACATCTGAACAAGGATATTAAACACACTGAGCGGCCACATAGTTTCCGCCCGGCCTACATGCATTATGCTTATGAAATGAGTCTGTAAATCATCATCCGGCAGGGTGGGCAAGTAAAGGAAGTACCCATGCGGGATAGATTTAACCCAAACATGGCAGACTGAAGTCCACCCTGCCGGGACAGTTCAACTCACAATACAGCGAAGAAAAATATCCAGCTCATCATTGATAAAATGCTCGCGATCCCAGAGTCGGGAACTTAATAGTTCCCGGCTTTCTTCTGGCACCACATAGGCCAGCGCATTAATACCCATTCCATTTTCAACGATGACCCGCAGCTTACGTTTTTCGTAGCAGGTATCTTCATATTCATCCAGTCGTGCCATTAGCACATCATCCAGATCCAGATACAGGGTTCCACTAATACTCGCGCCTACTTCGGGTATAATGCCCGGATAGGCCTGATCTTTCAGCAGATAACGGGCATAGCCTTCAAGGTGAGCCGGCATGCCGGTGAGCACCTGACCTGTTATAATCTGCACTACCTGGGGGATTTCAAGCGTACCGTAGGTAAAAAGGTTAATATTCATGGGCGCGTAGTGTAAAAGAATTTCTCCAATGGGTACACGGCCCTCTCCGCTATTTATTTAACATTAACACAGCCACTCAGAACACCACACAGCTAATGACAAACAATGAATTAATCCCCGGCCAACGCTGGATCAGCGACTCCGAACCTGAACTGGGTCTAGGTGTAATTACCCAATCCGACATACGCACCGTCAGCCTGCATTATCCTGCCAGTGAAGAATCCCGCGTCTATGCCCGCGAAGGCGCGCCCTTAACCCGGGTGCGTTTCAGCCCTCACGATAGCATTGAAGATGTTAAAGGCATCAAGATCAAGGTCAAAAAAGTCAAAGAGACTGATGGCCTGCTAGTTTACAGCGGTGAAGATGAGAATGGTGAATATCACCATATTAAGGAAGGTTATCTCAATCATGCAATGAAACTGAACAAGCCCCGTGATCGTTTATTCAATCTGCAACTGGACAAAAACAGCGCCTACGAGCTGCGTTACATTACCCTGAACCGGCTTCATACTTTACTGCCCTCACCCATTCGCGGCCTCGCCGGTGCCCGCGTCAGCCTCATCCCGCATCAATTATTCATTGCCCAGGAGCTGGCTTCACGCACGGCTCCCCGAGTCCTGCTGGCCGATGAGGTGGGGCTGGGAAAAACCATTGAGGCAGGATTAATCCTGCACCAGCAACTACTCAATGGCCGTGCCCGCCGCGTGCTGATTATGCTGCCAGAAACCCTGCAGCATCAGTGGCTGGTGGAAATGCTGCGCCGCTTTAATTTGCGCTTCAGTATTTTCAACGAACAGCGCTGTGAATCACTGCAACATGATAATGAAAACCCATTTCACAGTGAGCAGCTGGTTCTTTGCACACAGAAATTTTTACAGGACAGTCCCCTGCGCCGGGAACAAATTCTGGCCGGCAACTGGGATACCCTGGTGGTGGATGAAGCCCACCACCTACAATGGCAGGTGGGCAATCCCAGCCCGGAATATGAACTGGTCGAAGCCCTGAGCCGGGTCACGCCCGGGGTGCTTTTGCTGACCGCCACTCCAGAGCAACTAGGAGCGGAAGGTCACTTCGCCCGCCTGCGCCTGCTCGATCCGGATCGTTTTTTCAGTCTTGAAGAGTTTCTTGCCGAAGAAAGTCTGTACGCACCTATCGCCCATGCGGTTGAAGATTTACAGGAACGCGGTTACTTAAATGAAGCTAATCAGCAAGCCCTTAAAATTGCGCTGGCAGACAATCCGCACAGCCTGAACCTGATTAAACAGCTTGAAGCCGCTGACGCTGACCAGCGCGAAGAAGCAGCCGAGACTTTGATTAGCCTGTTGCGTGATCGCCACGGAACCGGTCGCATTTTATTTCGCAACACGCGCAATACCATCAAGGGTTTTCCTGAGCGTGAGCTACAGGCTTTTCCCTTAGCCGTCGAAACCGAAGAATACCTGCCCACTATCCTTCAGGCTACACGGGATGCAAAGCCGCACGCGGATACTGCCCGTTTTGCGCTGACCCCGGAACGTATCTATCAGGAATATAAAAAAGACAATCAGGCCGACTGGGTGGATCTCGATCCCCGGGTTGACTGGCTTTATCAGATGATAAAAAGTCTACGGGGTAAAAAGGTGCTGGTGATCTGCGCCTCGGCCACCACCGTGCTCGAACTCGAAGCCACACTACGCCAACGCCACGGCATGCATGCTGCCGTATTCCATGAAGCTATGAGCATCATCGAGCGAGATCGTGCCGCCGCCTGGTTTGCCGACATGGAAGAAGGCGTGCAAACCCTGCTCTGTTCAGAAATTGGCAGCGAGGGTCGTAACTTCCAGTTTTCTCATCATTTGATCATGTTCGATTTACCGCTGAATCCGGATTTACTGGAGCAGCGTATCGGCCGACTGGATCGCATCGGCCAGACTCATGCCATCCAGATTCTGGTGCCATATCTGGAAGGCAGCGCGCAGGCCATTATGCTCGACTGGTATCATCAGGGTATCGATGCTTTTACTCGTACCTGCCCGGCCGGACAAAGCGTATATCAGCAGGTGGAGACTGAATTGCTCCACCTGCTACTGCAACCTGAAAACAGCGAGCGTGCAAAACAGGCGCTGCTGCAACAGACCCAACCACTATTCCGCACAGTCTCTCTACGCCTGAAACAGGGACGAGATCGACTATTGGAATTAAACTCTTTCCGCGCAAGCAAAGCACATCAGATTGTCTCCCTGCTGGAAAAACAGGATCAGGATTCCGGCTGCGCCGACTACATGCAACTGGTCTTTGATACCTATGGGGTAGACTACGAGCAACATGATTTCAAAAGTTTTGTCGCGCGACCGAATGATCACATGCTCATCCCCCATTTCCCTGAACTGCCCGATGAAGGCATGACTCTGACCTATTCACGCGAACATGCGCTGGTGCATGAAGATCAGCATTTTATGAGCTGGGAACATCCCATGGTCAGCGGCGTCATGGATCTCATTCTCAGCAGTGAACAGGGCAATGCCGCGTTGGCAATTTGCAAACACCCGAAACTTAAAACCGGTGATATCTTATTGGAAACCCTGTTTCGCATCGAAGCGTCCGCCCCTCGACAATTACAGATTAACCGCTTCCTGCCGCCGCAATTGATCCGCCTGCTGGTGGACTCCCAGCTCAAAGATCGCAGTGAGATAATCCCGATTAATGAGCTGGAAGCCTTAACCGTCGAACTCGATGCCTATACCCTGCGTCAGATCATCGATAGCCAGCAGGACAACTTGCGACAACTTATCCAGCACGCTGAAGCACAGGCAGCAGAACAACTGCCCCTGATTCTGGATCGTCATACCACACGAATGCAGAAACAGCTGGGTGATGAAATACAACGTCTGCAAGAACTGCAGCGGGTCAACCCCAACGTGCGAGATGAAGAAATTAATTTTCTTGAAACTCAACGCGACCAACTGGCTGAACACATACAACAAACCGGCCTGCGACTGGATGCTCTGCGCTTGATAATTGGGGCCTGATTACTCTTCTGCCCTCTCCCATTCATGGGAGAGGGGCCGGGGAAGAAGGCATTATCCCCGTCGATACAAACTTTCAATAAAAACTAAGCATTCTTCTTCGCTAACCAGATCACTTTCTTCCAGCATTAAAACCTCTGGCAAACACTCTCGTAACTCAGCGGCAAACAGACCAGAAGATTTATCCACTTCATTACCCTGCTCGTTAAAGAGTGGCGTACTACCCAGCCCGCAGCTGGGTGAGCGGGATTTAAATATCACGGCTGTGCAGGTCTTCAGCGCATCACGTTGAGTCTGTGCATACGCCTGCAGTTGATCTGTGACATCCAGTTCGGGATCAGTCACTCCCCGTACGTGAATACCCGCCCGGCCCCGCACCAGATGCACCGGCGGGCGTGGCACGCCCAGACCAATCGCCACTTCAGGGCAAAAAGGCAGCAACTCAAATTCCTCAGCCAGGGTCATAATTTGATGATTACGTTTGTCCTCGCCGTCATAACGCACCCGCTCACCCAGCAAACAGGCGCTTACGGCTATGCGAATTCGTGCAGGGGAAGTGCTAGACTGCGCGCCCATTCATACTCCTTTCAACTGAGATAGTTTCTCTGAATTTTTCATGCTGGAAATACTAACACTGCCTCAAATCCTGTTCGCTTTCATCGCCATCACACTGGCCTACGTCGTGCGTGGCATTACCGGTTTCGGTTCGGCCCTGATCGCGGTACCGCTGCTGGCCTTTATACTGCCGCTAAGCAGTATTGTCCCACTGATGGTTTTGCTTGATTTCATCGCTGCCGCCAGCCACGGCCTACGCCACAGAAAAGCCGTGCGCTGGTCGCTGATTTTCCCACTGCTGCCCTTCACCCTGCTCGGGGTAGGCAGTGCCCTGCTGCTGCTCAAATCGGTGGACATGTTCCTGCTGCGTCAGGCCCTGGGCTTATTCATCATGGCCTACGCGGCTTACAGCCTGTTCGCACCATCGCCAGATGGCCGACACAGCCGTTTCTGGGCCATCCCTGCCGGCGGCATGGGTGGGCTCATCGGTACGCTATTCGGTACTGGCGGCCCATTCTATGTGATCTACCTGCAACTACAGCGAGTCGATAAAACCACTTTTCGTGCCACCATTGCCAGCATTTTTCTGATCGACGGCGGGCTACGCCTAAGTGGTTTCATCAGCGCCGGTTTTTACCCAGTGAACACGTTGATGCTGGCGCTTGCCGCCCTGCCGGTCATGTTGATTGCACTTTATACTGGCGACCATATCCACACCAACCTCAAAGCCGACGCCTTCCAACGCGGTATCAGCCTGCTGCTGATTGGCAGTGGCATCGGCCTGCTTTTGCTCTGAACACGAATCACTCAGATAAAACAATGTTTCTCATTATGGTTTAAATTGCCTAAATTTTGACCTGCCCCGCATAATATTCTATACATTGAACAGGAGTCAGGCATTTTGCTGACAATCTCTTTACGCCCTCAGGCCGGAGATGACAAGGAAAATACCTGCTCGCTTACACAAATTGCTGGAGAAAAGACATGATGATGAACAGAAAAGGGGAAAGCGGCGCGGTTCCATTCCGCTCAGGTCGCTTTTTCAATATTGATAGTGACTGGTACTTTGCCTGCCGGGAAGGCCAGAATAACGGCCCCTTCCTGAACCGAGAGGATGCGGCTACTGCACTGAAGAGCTATCTTACTGAATATAGCAGCACGAAAGGTAAAACAATATTCTCAATCAGCCCGACAACAGGCCACTAAAAATGCAAGAAAATTGGTAGCGAGAGGGACTACCGATAAAACCATGTAACCAACTGATAATATATGGATTATCATTCTAGTTGTCGCGCTGTTGCCCCCAAAGTTGCCCCCGCATATGGCAGGTCAGCCCTACTTTTCTGGAATATCCATTTCAAAGCGATCGCAAGATTCATCAGGCTTGCATTCTTTATCGCCAGATACCATTTCACCGTAAACTGCATACACATTTTGCTCACGATCTATGATGCAAATGGAAGATGCCGGGCCATCCAGCATCAAATCTTTTGAGCGGATGTAGTATCTACAGTGCCTACAACAATACCCAGACTGAAGTCGTATCTTCCGTTCCGGATCAATCCCATCTGAGTGACTGCCGGACACTGTTACAATCTCAAGCCTTTTTGATCCGGTTGCCATCTGGCGACATCAATCTGCGCCGTACCAATACCCAGTGAGCGTACCCACTTGGCCGCAGTATCCAGAGAACTCCAGGTCTTGACCGCGCCCTTGAGTGTAAACGCCGTAATAGAACCATTCGGGGTATCAGCTTCAACATGAAAACGGGCACCATCAGCAATAATCCGAACCTTCTTTACAGCACCTGCGTCAACCAGGGCACGCAAGGTCTTCTCATTCATCATTCTCCTCCTTGAACAAGGATTGTTGTTCCGGAATGGGGATACCCTCTTCCTCGCAATATTTACGGATCAGTACTTCAATCATGTTAGCCATTGAGCGATGTTCTCGGAATGCAGCCACTCGCGCCGCTTCTTTCAGAACCGGATCAATACGCAGATTAAGGGTGGCCGTTTTTCGTGCTTTATTCAATCGTTCAAACGTATGCCAGTGCATACCACTGGGTTTCCATCCATTGCCATTAATAACACCCGGCTCCCATTCCAGTTTTTTCCGTATTCTGTCCGCTCGCCTTATTGCTCGCTCATCGGGTGTTTCCCTCTGGCTGGCATAAGCAGCAGAAAAAATCGTTTTAAACCCGGTGGGAGTAAACTGTCACTTTTTATATACATCAGGGCCAGCTTAACCAATGCGCGTGAAAACTGACGATCACCCCGCCGAGCCATGCGATAGGCGTGGTAATGTATTTTCATATATTCCATGAACGATAAATCGGCTGCGCCAGTTGGAAAAATTCACTACAACGCACCTTAAAAAACTCGCGGAACTGTAAATAGCAAGCCTGCAGGGTATGCCAACAAAATCTTTGCTGGTGTAGTTCCAGACCATGTGATCCTCCAGAGAATTTTCACCTTCAATCCCTTGGATTATATGGCACTTTGCAGTACATTACAGTACATTTGCAGTCGCCTTTGAGGGAAATCATGGCCAGCACCAAAACCGCTACATTGACCTTTCGCATCGACCCCGGATTGAAAGAGGCGTTACGCACCGCCGCCCGGCAGGAGCACCGCTCCATCGCCAATATGGTGGAGGTGATGATTCGAGACCATTGTCAGCGCACTGGCATAGCGATCCCCGAACAACCGACCCTCTTTAAGGAAGACAATCAATGAAATTAACCCTTGCCCGCCTGGAAAGCCTGTTACTCACTGCCTGCGACGACCTGCGTGGCAGTATGGATGCCAGCGAATACAAGGAATATATCTTCGGCATGCTGTTCCTGAAACGGGCCAGCGATCTGTTTGACCAGCGTCAGGCCGAGTTACGTGCTCAGTTCACAGCTCAGGGGATGTCTGCCCAAGACATTGAGATCGAGCTGAACGATGCCGATCACTACTCCGGCAAATACTTCTTTGTGCCGCCCCGCGCCCGCTGGAGTCAGGGCTGGCAGGAGGAGGTGGTGGTGGAAGACGGGCAAAAGAAACTCATCCAGCGCCCGGCTCTAAAGCATATCAAGGAAAACGTCGGCACCACCCTGCACAAGGCGTTGGAGGCTATCGAAGAGGCCAGCCCCGATGCCCTGCAGGACGTGCTCAAAGGCATTAACTTCAACCGCAAGATCGGTCAGCGCACACTGGATGACGATACCCTGGCCGACTTCGTGCAGAACTTCGAGAAGATACCGCTCAAGGACAGCGACTTTGAATTCCCCGATCTGCTTGGCGCTGCCTACGAATGGCTGATCAAATACTTCGCCGACTCTGCGGGCAAAAAGGCCGGTGAATTCTACACCCCCGCCGAGGTGGTGCGTATTTGCGTCGAGATTTGTGACCCTGAAGAGGGCATGAGCGTATATGACCCCACAGTCGGCTCCGGTGGCATGCTGATCCAGATGCGCGACTACCTGCGCGAAAAGGGCGGCGATGCTAATGAGCTGGCCCTTTTCGGTCAGGAGAAAATGGGCACCACCTGGTCCATCTGCAAAATGAATATGCTGTTGCACGGCATCTCTCACGCCGACATTCGTCAGGAGGATACCCTCCGCGAACCACAACACATGGACGACGATAACGAACTGAAACGCTTCGACCGGGTGGTGGCCAATCCGCCCTTCAGTCAGAACTACATCAGGAAAGATCTCAAGTTCTCCGGCCGCTTCCCGGTGATGATGCCGGAGAAGGGTAAAAAGGCCGATCTGATGTTCGTCCAGCACATGCTGGCAGTGCTTAAGCACGATGGCCGCCTGGCCTCGGTAATGCCCCACGGCGTGCTGTTCCGGGGGGGTGAGGAACGCGAGGCGCGCAAATACTTTATCGAGCACGGTTATCTGGAGGCCATCATCGGCCTGCCCAGCAACCTGTTTTACGGCACCGGTATCCCCGCCTGTATTCTGGTGATGAACAAAGAGGGCGCCGCCAACCGCAAGCATGTCCTTTTCATCAACGCCGATCGTGAATACCGTGAAGGCAAGGCGCAAAACCACCTGCGCCCGGAAGACA
>UOFY01000001.1_pt1 | contig 47419 bp, 55 predicted proteins | sample 1990141 | NCBI WGS metagenome assembly UOFY01 (sample SAMEA4728526, study PRJEB27164) | hydrothermal vent metagenome | biome: marine basaltic hydrothermal vent biome; feature: marine hydrothermal vent; material: mineral | place: Pacific Ocean | collected 2011-06-14/2011-07-23 | depth 1741 m | reverse complement strand
AACTACCCAGCGTAGAGAATATTGAAGGCTTCGTTTCCGCCCATCAGGTTGCGATTACCCAACTGGCCTTTGATTATTGCAATATCATGATCGAAGACAGCACCTTGCGCAGTGCCTTCTTTGGCAATGGCTTTGACTTCAATGCCAACATGGCCACCGCCTTTGCCAACAAGTCCGCCACCATCGATGCGCTGGCTACCAGCCTGTACAACAAAATGATTGGCAGCAATATTGGTACCGGGCCAACATATACCGAAGTACGCACAGAATTAAGCAGCACCGTTGATGCCGATGGCGATACCAAGGGGGATGGCCTGTATGAGCAGCTTGACGGATATTGCCCGACAGCGGTGACCAATTGTGACGATGCCGCCCGCACTCGCACCATCGTAAAGAGCATGTGTACCGCCGTACTTGGCAGTGCTGCCATGTTGATTCAATAGAGGACGCATTTTATGGCTAAGAAAACAAAACACCAGAGCAACGACGGCCCCTATTATCACCGTGATCACAAACGCCCGGTCAGTCGGCGTGACTTTCTCGGTCAGGGCTTTCTCGCCGGTTCCGGACTGGTGCTGGGCAGCAGCCCACTGCTAAGTCTGTTTGCCAGCCCCGGAGTCGCCAATGCAACACTGTCCAGCGATATGCAGGCTCTGCAAACCGCCTGTGGCATTACCTCGGTGGGAGCCGGAAAAGTCCCCTTTATCTGTTTTGACCTGGCTGGCGGCGCGAATATTGCTGGCTCCAACGTGCTGGTGGGCGGCCGTGGCGGGCAACTGGATTTTCTATCCACGGCGGGTTACAGCAAACTCGGCCTGCCCGGTGACATGCTGCCCTCCGTCAGCCAGGGTAATTTTATCAATACCGACATGGGCCTGGCCTTTCATTCTGATAGTGCTTTTTTGCGCGGTATCACCGATATTCTCGGCGCTGGTGACCCGGACGGCGTGCTGGCCAATACCAATGGCGCAATTATTCCAGCGCGTTCTGGCAATGACACTGCCAACAACCCTCATAACCCAATGTACGGTATTTACAAAGCTGGCGCACGCGGCGAGTTGCTAGATTTAATCGGCTCACGTAATTCTGAGTCCGGTGGTAACTCCGTTGCCCCTCCCACTATGATCGATGTCGAAGCCCGACCTACCAAAGTGGATCGGCCCAGCGATGTGCAGGGCATGGTCGATACCGGTAACCTGGTGGATGCAAATACCAAAGATAGCACCGATGCAGTGAAAGTCATGGAGTCGGTCGCCCGTCTAAGTCGTAAAAAACTCAACAAGGTCAGTACCGGGCTGAGCACCGACACCGCTATCAAGGACAAGATTGAGTGCGCCTATGTAAAAAGCGCCGGGCTGGTGGATCGCTACGGCGATCCCGCTACCCTGAATCCCGATCCCTCTGTGGATACCGAGGTTGCCGAGATTTTTAGAACAACTGATTTTAGCACTCTTGCTGGCCGTGATCGCAGTGAATTCCAGAAAACCGCCTCGGTAATGAAGCTAGTGGTCAACGGCTATGCCGGTGCCGGTACCATACAGATGGGCGGCTTCGACTATCACACAGGTAACCGCTCCGTCGGAGAGGATCGGGATTTTCGTGCCGGTCAGTGTATGGGGGCCTGCCTGAGATATGCCGCAAAACGCAGTCAACCTTTAATGCTCTATGTGTTCAGCGATGGCTCCGTCTCCAGTAACGGTACACTGGATAATTCCGCCGCCGGCCGCGGCAAAGGTGTCTGGACCGGCGACAATGGCTCCACCGCCGCCTCGTTCTTCCTGGTCTACAATCCCGGCGGTCGCCCTGTCCTGCGTAACACGGCTGGCGACTCCACCGTACATCAGCAGATTGGCTACATGGATAGCGGTGCCTCTACCATCACCTCCTCCAGTCCGGCCGCCAATAACGTCAACCTGCTAGTGGAAATGATGGTGCTCAACTACATGGCTCTGCACAGTGAGCAGGGCAATTTTTCCACCCTCTTCCCCAACCACGGCCTGGGCAGCGATCTGGATAAATATCTGGCCTTTAATAGCATTGTCTGATTTATTCCAGGTACGCCACCTCGATCATTCAAGGGTCTTACAACACCGAACGTCTGGAGTACGGCCATAACCTGGCGGCTAAAGAGGTGAAAACCAGGGATAAGGAACAGCGCCCTCGCTTTTACTCATCGGCCACTTCAGCTATACTTGTTTTGGTATTACCGAGGTATTATCATGAAAACAATCACAGTAAAAGCTGATAGTGAGTTCGATGCCATGTTAAGCCAGCTAGCATCACGCCTGCACACGACTCGCAGCCGTGTTATTCGGGATGCTGTAAAAAATTATTTAAAGCACCTTGATAGAGAAGCACTTCGACAGAAAATTCAAGCTGCGTCACTTAAAACAAGAGAACAGGCCAGTCAGGCAGCGACTGACTTTGAGGTGGCAAATAGCGATGGCCTTTAAAAGAGGCGCTATATACCTGGCTAACTTTAATCCTTCCAAAGGCACGGAGGCAGGAAAAATCCGCCCGTGCCTTGTGCTGCAAAGTGATTTGCTGAATGAAGCCAATCACCCGAGTACAACTGTATTGCCATTAACAACACAGTTAATTGATGATGCCGAACCTTTGCGGTACCGCATTAAGTCACGCGATAAACTGAAATCTGATTCCGATATTATGCTGGATCAAACAAGAACCATTGATAATCACCGAATGACAGCGGCGGCGCTCACAACACTCAGCAGTGCAGAAATAATTGAAGTAGAGATATTATGGCAAACCGTTTTAGGACTTGAATAAACGGTTAATCATTGTCGGTTCACCCTTTACCCTTCGGGCACAGGTACAACAAACAGATACGGCTGAAGCCGAACAGGTAAGTTGCTATCATCTGTTTTTCAACGCAAACTCGCTTTATGAAGCTCGCTGTCCGACTCTTTCTATTCACCCTCTATTTTTTATTCATAACGCTCAGCCATGCACAAAATCCTCAACCTGACTGGCAAATAATCGAAAATTACGACGATATTCTAGTCTACAGCACGGCAGTGGACGGCTCAAAAATTATCAAGGTCAAAACCGAGGTCACCATTGCGGCCTCACTAGAATCCATTCGTTTAATTTTGGACGATGCGCCTCGTCGTCATCAATGGGTTCCTCATCTCGGCCATTCCAAAGTGTTGCAGCAATTATCAAACACCGAACGGCTGGAATACAGCCACTTCATCGCCCCCTGGCCGGCCTCGGATCGGGACTTTGTGTATCGCATTCACCTGCAACAACAAAGTGACAGGCAACTTATTTTTCAGATGCGTTCTGAAGTTAATACGTTAATGCCAGAACAGGCAGGTATCATCCGTGCCGAACTGGTCGAAAGTGTGTACACCATGACGGCTCTGAGCCCGAAGCTGACCCAGGTCGAACTCATTTTTCACGCCGATCCCAAAGGCTGGCTGCCGATCTGGATCATCAACATCATTCAACGTCACCTACCCTTTATGATGTTAAAAAATCTGCGCGCACGAGCTGAGAGACGAAAGCTGTGGTAAATTAATACTATGTACTCACGCATTTACCGCCTCTCCCTGTTACTAATACTCTTCAACCTACTGCTACCTACTTCCCTCATGGCACAGTGGTTCGAGGATGAGCAGGCCATCATGGGTACACCGATACGGGTCGAACTGTGGTCTGACGATGCGTCAGAGGCCAAAGCCGCCATCAAGACCGTAATGAGCGAAATACAGCGCATCGATGCCCTCATGAGCCCGTTCAAAGACAATAGTGAGTTAGCGCGTATTAACCAGCAAGCCGGTGATACCCCTGTTATTCTTAGCAAAGAATTGTTTCAACTCATCCTGCGGGCAGAAACTGTTTCCGAGATGACCGGGGGCGTATTTGATATCAGTTTTGCCAGCGTCGGCTATCTCTATGATTACCGCAAAGGCATCCATCCCTCGACAAAGGAAATAAAAGCACAGCTCCCTGCCGTCAATTACCGCGCCATTAAACTGGATAGCAAAACCCGCAGCATATTTTTCAGCCTGCCCGGCATGCGTATCGATCTGGGTGGCATAGCCAAAGGCTATGCCGTAGACAAAGCTGCTCACCTGCTGCGACAGCGCGGGATTCAACATGCCTTAGTCAGCGCCGGCGGTGATAGCCGCCTGCTCGGTGATCGGCATGGCCGCCCCTGGATGATTGGCATCCGCCACCCGCGCGACACGCCAAAGAAAACTACGGCCGAAAAAGCCCGTACCAGCCCCGTGGTGCTACCACTGTCGAATATCGCCATTTCCACTTCCGGTGATTACGAGCGTTTCTTCATTCGAGACGGTGTGCGCTATCACCACATTATTAATACCAAAACCGGCCGCGCAGCCCGTGCCAGTCAAAGCGCCACCGTCATCGGCCCCGATGCCACCCTCACCGACGCACTCTCCACCAGCGTTTTTATCCTCGGCGCAAAAAAGGGCATTGCCCTGATTAACCGCCTGCCCGGATTCGATGCCGTGGTTATCGATAGCCACGGCCAGTTATATTACTCTGACGGGCTGATGCCACCGCAGAAGTAAAAATGAAAGCAAATAATCCAGACGGTCTGGGTATTTTGTGACCGTTTCTACAGCATCTTTTCGCAACTGCCGCTAAAGTTACAAAAGCAGATAAATCTTATAATCCTGACAAGCTGCTATCCATATCCACCACTTCAGGCTATGTTAAAAAAGCCCCTTCCTGTAAAATGGATTCTTAACATAAACTCAGGGGTTTATGTGACACTTTACAGGCAGGCCATGAACAACATCGATAACACACACATGATAAAATTTATTTTTATATTGTTTACTCTGCTGCTATCCGCGACCGCTCTGCAGGCGGCAGAAAAAACAGCGGCAACTAAAACCGCCAGCACGCCGATCCCCGCTAAAAAACAATCACTGGAAAGCCGGGTTCAGGATCTGAAAAAACAGGTGTTAGAACTTAATCGCGATCTATTCCAGCTCGAAGAAGAATTACTGTTTCCCGCCAATACCCAGTTCACCGTTTTCCTTTCTTTCGACATTGGTGATTACTTCAATCTCGATGCAGTACAAATAAAACTTAATGACAAGGTCGTTGCCAACCACCTGTACACTGAACGTGAAATCAATGCGCTCAAACGCGGCGGGACTCAACGGCTTTATCTGGGCAACCTACGTTCGGGTGAACATGAACTGGTGGCTTTTTTTACCGGCAAGGGCCCGAAGGGACGAGACTACCGCCGAGGCAGCAGCATCAAGCTTAAAAAAGGCAGTGAGCCTCAATACGTCGAGTTACAAATTACGGACAATACCCGCCAGCAACAACCTGAATTTAAAATTAAAGTCTGGGATTAATCCGGCACGATGTTAATTGCCCTGAACACTCGAAAATCAGCACACTCAACCATCACCTCAATCAGCCTGTTGCTGATCCTGTTGCTGTCCGGTTTATCTATTCGTCCTTTATCTGCTGAAGTCAGTGAAAATGAAGTCATTCGTGATCTGCGTTACGGCGAAGCGCTTTATTATTTTTATCAGGAAAAATATTTTAGCGCCATCACCCGTTTGATGCGAGCCAGAAAATATGCGCCGATTCAACAGCATGGTGACATGCCTGAAATTCTACTGGGCGGGCTTTATCAAAGTTACGGCCTGCGAGATGAATCACGACATATTTTCACCGAGCTATTAAATAACGATATTGATTACCAAACCCGCGATCAAGCCTGGTACTACCTGGGCAAGTCCTACTATCAACATGGCGAGTATGACAAAGCCAGTCACGCGCTAAACCAGATCACCACCACCCTGCCGGCCATCCGCAATGAAGAACGCTTCAATCTGCTGGCGAATATATATCAGCATCAGGGCAAGCCCGAAAAAGCCGTCGAGATACTGGAAGATCTGGACAGTGATTCAGTCTGGAAACACTATGCCCAGTTTAACCTTGGCGTTGCCCTGATTAAATCCGGCCAGCCGGAAGACGGACAAGACTTACTCGAGGATAGCGGCGACATCCAGTCCCACGACGACGAACATGCTGGTTTAAAAGATCGCGCCAATCTCGCGCTGGGATTTTCCTACATTCAGCAACAGGACAGCAAGGCTGCGATTAAATATCTTAAGGAAATACGTCTGGTGGGCCCGTTTTCCAACAAGGCCCTGCTCGGGCTGGGCTGGGCCTACAATATCGCCGGCGATCACCGCCGCGCACTTTCCGCCTGGCGCGAACTGGCCAAACGTGATGCCATTGATCCGGCGGTTCAGGAAGCTCTGTTAGCCATTCCCTATTCCACCGATACAGTGGGAGCACCCGGACGGGCACTGGATGAATACGAGGAAGCAATCAAGATTTATACGCAGCAGCAGGTGCGCCTGAAGCAGGTTATCAAACTCGTTGAACAAGGCGAAATTGAAAAAATACTGCGCACCGATACTCGTGATCTTGAAATCATAACGCCGCTGGAAATTAAACAGGCCAGCTCAGCTCAGTCACTTCCCTATCTCAGTCATTTACTGGCCAGCTACAAGTTTCAGGTGGCCTATAAAAATTACCGTGATCTGTTTTATCTGCGCCATGTTTTAGCCGACTGGCAGGAACAGATACCCACGCTGCAAACAATGTTAACCGAGCGTAAAAAAGCCTGGCAGAAAAAATTGAATCGTATTAGCACCGATCCACGCTTACACAAGATCAATCAGCACACCCGGCTACAAAAACAGTTAAATGCAGAATTCCAGCGCATTTATAAAAAACAGGATGCACTTGCCCTCGCCTCAACCACTGAACAGGAACAGCTGGCCTTACTGCAATCTATTAAAAAACAAATTGATCGCTTACAGACCGAAGAAAGTCTGGAAAAAGAAATGCAAGACAAGCTGGAAAAATACCGACTTTACTACGGCATGCTCTACTGGAAAATCAGCACTGACTTTGCGCCACGCTCATGGCAGGTCAAAAAAGAACTCAAACAGCTGGATGCCAGTCTGAAGACTACGATCGAAACTCGTGATTCACTAACCCGCAGCTGGAAGAATGGGCCGAAAAATTTCCGCGGCTATGCCCATCAACTAAAAAGCCGTCAACGCAAAATAAAACATTTAAATGTCCGCCTTGATGCACTCCTGCGCGCTCAGGCTCATCATCTACAAAAACTTGCATTGGCAAAGCTTGAACAGCGTCAACAACAGCTCAGCAATTATCAGGTTCGCGCGCAATATAATATTTCTCTGTTACTGGATAAACTTTCCATTAATAATTATAAATTTAAGGAAGCGGAAGAATGAACCGGTCGCCGCTGCTATTCCTGTTACCGCTATTCATGCTTGCGGCCTGTTCCTCCGGCCCGGCCACCATTGACTCGCTCTCCGATACCCCGGTGGCGGTCACACCCAAACCGGATGTTAACATTACCCGCGCTCAAGCCATTGCTCACTACCGCCGTTTTATTGAACTCGCCCCCGATAGCCCCATGTACCCGCAGGCATTAAGGCGACTGGCCGAACTTGAAATACTCAATGCCGAGGATGCCAATACTTCAGGACAGAAAGCCGATATCAAAAATGCCCGCCTACAGGCAGACAGTGCCATCCAGCTCTATGCCACCTATCTGAGCACCTACCCGGACGATCCTGAAAATGATCGCATTCTTTACCAACAGGCCAAAGCCTATGAATTGCGCGGGGAAATAAGCAAAGCCCTTACTGCACTGAAGCTGCTCAGCGAAAAATACCCTGATAGCCGCTTTGTCGATGAAGCCAGTTTTCGACGGGGTGAAATTCTCTTTACCCAGCAACGCTATGCAGAAGCTGAACAGGCCTTTCACTTAATCGGCATTCATCCAGCCTCACCCTACCGGGAAAAAGCACTGTATAAATATGCCTGGACCCTGTTCAAACAAAGCCGCTACGATGAGGCTCTGAATGCCTTTTTTAAATTGCTGGACTATCAACAGCAATACGGCATGCTCAATGCGATGGACTTTGCAGATAAAGTTTCCAGTACCGAACGAGCCTTGATGGAAGATGCCATGCGGGCTATTTCACTAGCCGTCTCCTATAAAGAAGGTACAAAAACGCTTAATATCTACCTCTCCCGGCATCAGGCACAGCAATATGAAGCACTCTTATACAATAGCCTGGCTAAACTTTATTTAAGCAAAGAGCGTTACACCGATGCCGCCGATACCTTTCTTGCTTTTATCGAACGGCATCCGAATAATATTCATGCACCAGAATTTCACCAACAGGCCATTGCCGCCTACCAGGCCGCACAACTGCCACATCAGGTATTGCCAGCCAAGGCCGACTTTATTAAACGCTATGATCGCTACAGCCGTTTCTGGATGGTTCAAGATGAGGAAGTACGCAATAAAATTTCGCCTCTGGTCAACCAGCACCTACGCGATCTTGCCAGCTATTATCACGCCGCTGCGCGCAAACAGAAGAAAAAGGAATACTATCAAAAAGCCGCGTACTGGTATGATTATTATCTCAGAAGCTTCCCGGATGCGGAAAATACGGTAGCAGTTAATTTTCTGCTGGCCGAAGTTTTATATGAGGGTAAAAACTATACCCGCGCCATCACCGAGTTTGAACGTACTGCCTATGAATACCCCTATAACAAAAAAAGTGCGGAAGCCGCTTATGCCGCCTTACTCATTTATCCACGGGTAGAAAAACAACTGGATAAAAGTCAGCGCCCAACATGGCAACAAAAAGATATTAGCAGTGCCCTGCGTTTCAGTGATTACTTTGCCAAAGACACACGCGCCATCAGTGTACTCGCCAAAACCGCTGAAAAACTCTATGCCAGGGGAGATTATCCGCGTGCACGGGATACCGCCCGAACCTTAACCCAGCGCCTCACCGTCAACAACAAAACCAGCTTACATCGCACCGCCTGGATCGTGCTGGGTCATGCCAGCTTTGAGCTGGGTGATTTTAAAGAAGCTGAAACCGCCTACAACCATGCGCTCGAACACATCAATACGAAAGACAAAAAGAAAACGGTTAAAACTCAGCGCAAAGACATTCAGGAGCGTCTCGCAGCCAGCATTTATAAACAGGGTGAAGCCGCACAAAAACAGGGTAATATCGATCTGGCTATTTTTCATTTCTCCCGCATCAAGAGCGTGGCCCCAACTTCAAAAATACGCTTAACCGCCGACTATGATGCCGCCTCTTTGCTTATCCAGTCGAAGAAAATTGCCGATGCCCAACCGATGCTGGAAAATCTACGCCGCAGCTATCCAAAGCAGAGCTCACTTCAAGCTGGCATTACCGCCAAACTTGCTTTTATTTACTCACAAACAGGGCAGTCACTAAAAGCCGCACGCGAACTTGAAACTCTTGCCTTCAGCAAGACCACAACAAACAGTACAAAAGAAAAGCGGAGAATGCTGCTGCAATCCGCCGAGCTTTATTCCACTGCCGGACATAAAAAAGATGCTACACGACTGCATAAACAATATGTTCGACTTTACCCGCAGCCCTTTGCCGAAGCAATTGAAGCACGCCAGAGTCTGGTAGAGTATTATCAGGCACAGAAAAATCACAAAGCCGCCTACTACTGGATGAATGAAATCATCAAGGCCGATAACAAGGCCGGCACGCAACGCAATGACCGCAGTCGCTATCTTGCCGCCAATGCAAGCCTGCAGCTGGCCAAACCTTCCCGCCTTGCTTATCAGCGTGTTCGTTTAACGGTACCGTTAAAAAAGAGTCTGAAGAAGAAAAAGAAGTTAATGAAAAAATCGCTCAAAGCTTATCAACGAGCATTGAGTTATAAAGTTGCTGAAGTCAGCACTCAGGCAAGCTATCAGATAGCCGAAATATATAATAATTTTTCCCGTGCATTGATGAAATCTCAGCGACCCAAAGGTCTGTCCGCTGACGCACTCGAACAATACGATATTCTGCTCGAAGAGCAGGCTTTCCCGTTTGAGGAAAAAGCTATCGACATCCATCAGGCTAACCTTAAAAACATACATCAGGGTATTTATGATGACTGGGTTAAAAAGAGTCTGAAACAACTGCAAAAACTACAACCTGTGCGCTATGCCAAAACAGAGAAAATAGACAGCCATGTATCCAGTCTTTACTAAAATAAATAAGATCGGTTTAAACAAGACTGGCTTCCTCGCCCTGCTACTGGTATTACTACTCCCTGCCTGCAGCAATATGCCGGGAGCGAATAAGCCCCTGTCAAAACAGGAACAGGCAAGCAAAAATAGAATCCAACGTGAATTTCAGCAAGCCCTGATTCTTATGCAAAAAAATGAGTTGCCAGCCGCAGCAGAAAAATTTCACGACATCATCGAACGCTATCCACAAATGGCCGGGGCATGGGCAAACCTGGGCCGTATTCACATCAAATCCCGCGAGTGGGAAAAAGCACGTGAAGCCCTGCAGCAAGCTATCACGCTGAATCCAAAACAGGCTCCTGCCTATAATTACCTGGGCGTAGTCGAGCGCAACCTTGGTCAGTTTAAAGCCTCCGAATATGCCTACAAACAGGCGCTTGAAAACGATCCCGGCTATGCTATTGCCTGGTTGAATCTCGGTATCCTTTACGATATTTACATGGATAAACCCGCACTGGCACTGCCGCAATACGAGCAATATCAAAAACTAACGAAAAACACAGATAAAAAAGTCTATAAATGGATCGTCGAACTGAAACGTCGAATTCCAAAACAATCCCGATTAATCAATATTCAGGGAGACCGACTCAATGGCTAACATCCTGACCCATTTGAAAAATAAAATACCCATGGGGCTGATATTAATATCTGCCGCCACCTTTTCACAGGCTGAAACTCGCATGGAAATGCAGGGCACTTCGGTTATCGGCAACCAGGAACTGCCCAAAATTCTTTATGTTGTGCCCTGGAAAAAATCCGGTCTGCCGGATATGCGCCGCCCGCCAATATCCCAGCTAGTGAATGAGGTTCTGGCCCCCCTGGATCGTGAAGAATTTCGTCGCGAAATATATTATCATCGGGTGTTTTTTGAGAACCAGTAGTAATATCGAGGAATTAGATACCATCTGGTTCCGGAAGCTGCATTAAAATCAGCTATAAATGCATGGGCAGCGTTTTAACGTTAGCAAATATTTGAAGAGGAGATGGGAATGTACGCAAGTGTTGTAGGTTTTTTTCAGGAGGGTGGTACTTTCATGTATCCCATCATGGTCGTGCTGGCCATTGGTATAGCCATCACCATTGAACGTTATATTTATATCACCGCCGCCAAACGCAGTAATAGCAAACTACTCAATAAAGTCCTGCCAATGCTGCAAAACGGGGATTTCAAACAGGCCTATAATCTTTCCAGCAAGTCCAACAATGCTGTCAGTCGCATGCTCTCACAGGGGCTGGCACGTTTTAACACCGCCAATAACCGTGACGACATTGAAACCGCGATGGAAGAAAGTATGCTCGAAGCCATTCCCCGGCTTGAACGGCGCACGCATTATCTGGCCATGCTTGCCAACATTGCTACCTTACTCGGTCTGCTCGGTACCATTATCGGCCTGATTAAAGCCTTCACCGCCGTTGCCGCCGTTGATCCTTCTTTGAAAGCGGAAATTCTCTCCACCAGTATTTCCGTGGCCATGAATACCACCGCCTTCGGCCTGATGGTTGCCATTCCCATGTTGCTATTCTTCACCGTGTTACAGACTAAAACAACGCAGGTGGTAGACAGCCTGGAAATGGCGACGGTCAAATTTACTAACCTGATGATGCAGCGCAAAAACATCACTGACGCATGAGCCGTATCCGCCACCGCCATCGGCGCAAGCCCGCCAGCGTCGAGCTGAACATCACCGCCTTCATGAATTTGATGGTGGTGCTGGTTCCGTTTCTGCTGATGACCGCCGTTTTTTCACACCTGACGATTCTCGAATTGAATTTGCCTGATGGTGCCAGCAAGGCAGGCAATGATAAGCCGGGCTTTCAGATCCAGATCATTATCAATAAAAATTCACTGCTGGTGGCCGACAGCAAGGGTGGGCTCATTAAGCGTATTCCGGTCACCGATAAATCCGACAAGCCCTACTTTGCCCTGCGCGAAACGCTTAAGCAAATCAAAGCTCGGCTACCGGATAAAACCGATGCCACCATTCTCTCTCAGGCGGATACCCCCTATGACACCCTGGTAAAAGTCATGGACACCGTGCGTATCTATCCCGCACAGGTCGACGGGGAAATGGTGAATGCCGAGCTGTTTCCTGATATTTCCATTGGCGATGCACCGAAGCTGAAGTAACGAGTCAACGCATGAATAATTCCCGCCGCATCAAACGCATTATCCGTCACCATAAACGTGGCGAGGACAGCAATGCCTCGCTGAACATGGTTTCATTGATGGATATTTTTACCATTCTGGTTTTTTTCCTGCTGGTAACCTCGAGCGATTCGGAAGTCCTGCCCACGCCCAAGGCCGTAAACCTGCCGGAATCCAGTGCTGAAAAGATGCCAAAAGAAACTCTGGTGATCATGGTCAATGGCATCGATATTCGTATTCATGATAAGCATATTGCCTCGGTCGATCAGGTCATAGCGAATAAAAAAACCACCATTCCCGCACTACAACAGGCGCTCAATAACTACCGCAAAGGCGTGGCCTCGCGGCAGGTTAAGATCAATCGCAAAGCCGTCACCATCATGGGTGACAAAGATATTCCCTATAAGCTGTTGAAAAAGATCATGCTCACCTGTGCAAGCAGCAAGTTCACCAATATTTCACTGGCGGTGAGTAAAAAATCGGCTAAGGGCACATAAACGTGGTTCTGATCAACGCTTATCCTCACACCCCGCTGCTACCCTGGACCGAAACCAGGCATGATCGGCGCTTTCGCCAGATTCTGATCATCTGCCTGCTGCTCTCTGCTGTGCTTGGCAGCATGGTCTCATACCTGCCAAAACCTGAAATTCAGCAACAGGAACTCAAACAGATATCGCCGCGCCTGGCCAAACTAATCCTGCAAAAGAAACAGGAACCTAAACCCAAGCCCGTCATTCCTGAGATTAAAAAAGTCGAGAAGAAAAAAACAGTCGAAAAAAAGAAACCCAAACAGAAGAAGAAAAAGATCGAAAAGAAAAAAGCCGTTGATAAAACCGCAAAAGCACGTAAAAAAGCCCAGAACAGTGGTCTGCTCGCGATGCAGGATGAACTGGCTGATCTGCGCGACAGCTTCGACATTGCCGCCATGCAGGGGCTAACCCCTCAGCAAAACAAGGGTAAGACCCGCAGCCAGCCACAGGCGGCGGCCGTTCTCTCTGTAGCGGCAGGCAAAGGCAGCAGCGGTATTAACACCCGCAACCTCAGTCGCAGTACCGGTGGGCAGGCACTGGTCAGCCGCAGCAGCAGTAAGGTGGAAAGCAAGCTTGAAAAAAGTGTGCAAACACCGAAAGCACGGGCCGGTTACAAAAGTGCCCGCAGTCAGGAAGAAATCGAGCTGGTCTTTCAGAAAAACAAAGGCGCAATTTATAGCCTTTATAATCGCGCATTGCGCCGCGACCCCACCCTGCAGGGCAAGGTACTGCTGGAACTCACCATTGCCCCTGGTGGTGAAGTAACTCGCGCCCGTATACTCAGCAGCGATCTGAATTCACCCAAACTGGAAAAACGTCTGCTCAGTCGAATCAGATTATTCCGCTTCGCCGCCCGTGATGTGGACACGGTCACCTTGACCTATCCCATTGATTTCCTGCCCTCCTGAGCACCTGTAGGTTCAGTTTCAATCGAACAGGTGTGAGAGATGACGCTTGAGGAACTTCAAGTTGGTACGGCTAAAGCCGTATCGACAGGGTTTTCACCACAAGCCGCGAAGAGTTAACGAGAATTCACATTAAAATATAATGGTTTTCTGATGCCGTTATTTGGCACAGGTCACAAATCCTATAATTTCAGATAGCTAGCGGTTCAGAGAGTCCGATGATGTGAGTGAATTCACACCTTGACCATACAACATCGGCTAATATTTAAGCTGTTAGAAAAAATATTTCAGAAAATCTTTGAAATTTTAAAGTTCTAGCACAGATATCCGCTTATACAGTGTCAGACTCCGGTTTGACCATTGAACCATCACCAAATAGTAGAAGAACACAGCCCCATGGCCAAAAGTAAAATTATTCTCGATAAAAAACTACTGAGAACGCTGGATCCCATGCATGAGATGGGCTTCGATAAACTCGATGAGCTGGTCAATAAATCCCAGATCGAAGAACTGCCCGCCGGCTACATGTTGTTTAAACAGGGTGAACGGGATAAACGCACCCGCTTCCTGCTCGCCGGTCAGGTTGAGCTCAGCAGCATTGGTGATAATAAGGCCAGGCTGATCCGGGCCAAGTCCCATGACGCGAAAAAACCACTCGCCGATGAAATACCCCGCAGCCACACCTGCCGCACGAAAACCGAAGCCACCATCCTCACTATTGATTCCGATTTGCTGGAAATCCTGGTTGACGAAAACCCCTCCGGACTCTACGAAGTGGATGAACTTGACAGTGATGACAGCAGTTACTGGATGATGCGCTTCCTGCAATCCCGCGCCTTCCTCAATCTGCCCACGGAAAATATTCAGGCCCTGCTCATGGCTCTGGAAGAAATGCCAGTGGAAAAAAATCAGATCATTATCAGCCAGGGCAAAAACGATAATTATTATTACATCGTGCAAAAAGGTAAATGTTCGGTCAGCCGTCGTCCAGCCCCCCGAGCTGCCGAGATGCAACTGGCTATTCTCTCCGAAGGCGATGGCTTCGGCGAAGAAGCGCTAATCACTAACGGCATGCGTAATGCCAGCATCACCATGCTGGAAAGCGGTACGCTCATGCGCCTGAAGAAAGAAGATTTTCTACAGCATCTTGCTAACCCACTGATTGAGTACACCGATGAAAAAGATGTGCTGGCAGAAGTTAGCAAAGGCAGCCTGCTCATTGACGTGCGCAGTAACGATGAATATCAGGCCAACCGGGTCGAGGGTTCGGTCAACATTCCACTTTCCATGCTACGTTTGAAACTGGAAGGCATGAACGACAGCCGGAATTACATTCTCTGTTGTGCCGATGGTACCCGAAGTGCGGCAGCAGCCTTCCTGCTTACCCAACATGGTCTCACCTGTCATGTACTTCGCGGAGGTCTGGATAAAGCGAATATTAAACTTCCCGAAGCCAACCTCTCGGTCTCAGTCGCACCCAAAGTTGAAACTCAAAAAACCCAGGCTGCCGATCGTAATTTCAAAGCCGCTGAAGAAAAAGCAGAAAAGCTCAAACAACAGGCCGAAAAAGCACGTGACGAAGCCCGCGAAATTGCCCAACGGGTAGAAAAAGCAGAAGCAACCCGGCGCAAAGCCGCCAAAGAAGTCGAGCGTCAGCAAAAAGAAGAAATTAACCAGCGCGATGCCGCTATCCGTTCGGCCAAAATGCGCATTGAAAGCCAGGCTAACCAAGCACGCGAAGCTGAAGAAAAAGCCGCCAGGCTCAAACTTGAGGCCAAAGCGGTCAGTCTCAAAGCGGAAGAAGAATTACAACGTATTCGAAAGGAAGCGGAATCAGTTAAAAAACGCCAGCAGTCATTAAATAATTCGCTGAAACGTGCCGAGCAAATAACCACAGAAGCTAACAAAGCCGCTCAGGAAGCACGGCTTCAGGCTGAAAAAGAAGCCAATAAAATCCGCCAGGAAGCCGAGCTGGAAGCTCAGCAGTTACGCGAAGAAATGGAAGCCACTACCAAAAAAATTCTTACTGAAACCAAAGCGGCAAGGAAGAAAGAGGAAGCCGAGCGCCAGGCAATGATGGCCACCGTTCGCTTAAAAGAAAAAGAAGCCGACGAAATTCGCAAACAGGCCAAACTAGAAGCACAAAAAATGCGTAAGAAAATGCAAACTGAGCACTCATTATTGCTCGAGCAAGCTGAAAAAGACCGGCAGGAAAAAAACGCTGAACGCCAGACGGCTATTGAACTGGCACGTCGCAAAGCAAGTGAAGCAGAAGAAATTCGTCGTCAGGCCGAGCTGGATGCACAAAAAATACGTACCAGCCTGTCTGAGCATGAGGCCTCATTACTCGCCGCACGTGAAAACAGTGATCGTGAGCGTCAGAGAATGCTGGAAGAAGCACAACAGCAGGCGCAGAAAGTAATCGAAGAAACCAGTCGTAAAGCCGATGCCGAAGCTGAAGCTATTCGCCGCCGAGCCGAAGAAGAAGCAATAAAATTACAACATGAACTTGAAGAAGCCCGACAAGATCTGGAAGCCTCACGGAACAATATTGCAAAAACAGAAGCACTGCAGCGTGAAACCATGCTGGAAGAATCTCGTAAGCAAGCTGAAGAACTCATTAAACAAAGTACTCAGCATGCCGAGGCGGAAGCCGAAACCATTCGCAAGCATGCTGAAGAAGAAGCTCAACAGCTTCGGCGTGAACTGGAAGACACGCGCCAGCAGCTTGAATCATCACGCAGCAGTTTTGCGGAAACCGGGCGCATACAGGGTGAAACCCTGCTCGATGAATCTCGCAGGCAAGCCAGGGATTTAATCAAACAAAGTACACAGGATGCCGAGACCGACGCTGAAAAAATTCGTCAACAGGCCCGGGCAGAAGCAGAGCAACTACGCGCCGAGCTCGCCCGTGCACGAACTCAAATTCAGGAAACCATATCACAGGCCAAAAACTCCGGAACTGAAGAGCGCGATACAATTATTGGTGATGCTGAAAAACATGCACGGGAACTCATGCTTGAGGCAAATCGAAAAGCGGAGGAAGAAGCAACACGCATTCGTGTTACTGCAGAGCAAGAAGCACAACGTGTACGTGATGAACTGGAACAGTCACGTCAGCAACTTGCAGAACAGGCCAAAAACATTAAAAAAGTGCAGGCGATTAATAGCCGCTTTGAAAAAGAAAAACTACAAAAAGAACAGCTCGCTAAAAAGCAACAACTTGCCAAACGTAGTCAGAAAAAGCAGGTACAGGCACGTCTCATGGCCGAGCAGATCAAAGCGCGGCTGGAACAGGCTGAGCAGCAACGTCAGAATAATGAACAGCAAAACAATAACAATGGAATGTCTTTGGCTGAAGTCACGCTCAAACGCGTCGGTGACCGAATCATTCTTGAAGGCACGAATGATATTTTCATTTTTAAAGAACCCAGTGCGGCTCCGGTGGAAGATGCGATTCCTGAATTGCAGGCCGCAGTAAACCGGGATGATGATGGGCTTCCCTCATTTACTGTTGATAGCCAGGATGCACCCACTGCCGAGCCATTTAATAGCCAGGAATTCGAGCAAGCCATGCGTGAGCGTGACGAAGTGCTCAATCAGGCGAATAAAAATAAGCGCAAGGGGCTATTCACCGCTGCCGCCAGCCTTATTTTTACCGTTGCCATCGCCGTTGGCGTCCTGTTTTATAACCCGGATTTGCAACAGGAATTACAACTGAGTGAGAGCACACCGGCACCCGAACTCAAAGCTAAAGCTTCAATCAATCCAGTCAGTGCATTAAAACAAACTCTTGATATTCCATCCAAGCTGGCCATTGCTAACGAAGAGTCTCGCCTGTTGAAAGAAGCGGAAGCTTCATTTGATATGTTAGTAGATAAATGGAATACTCTCGTTACCAGTGCCACAAGCGCATCATCTGTAGAGGAAGAATCGGTACCCGTAATAGACTTACCGTTTATTGAAGATGAGCCACTGCCGGCGGCACCCGCACAAAATACTCCGACCGAGGAAGCTGTCACTGAAAATGGTGATGAGGATGCACTGCCTTAAACGCGTGATTAGCAACCATCGACAAGCAGCATCGTATCTACAGCGGTAGATACGACTTCAGTCGTACCCAGCCCCCCCGAAATCAGCCTTACTCGCGGAGCCATTTATAGAAGGGTAATTCTATTTTTATTCCATTAACGGCAAAATAATATTTTTTTCACCTGATGTACTGTCAACATAATAAAAAACAGCGGCGGTTAGCGGCCAGCCCTGACCATCCCGGACGATAACCGTCCATTTTCCGGTCATAGAGGGATCCAGTTCTTTCTGTGAATACACGCGCCAGCGCGGTCCCTTTACAGTAAAGCTTTTCTTTGAAATAAGCTGTCCATTATAGATCCAGTTATGCGTGACCACACCACCTTCCATGTGCCGCACGTCAGCAAAATAATATACGGTAGTGATGTCATTAGTAATGACCGCAACCTTATCGACGGGTTCGCGATCTTCAATTGCAGTCGTAAATTGTGAACGTGCAATGCTGCCCTTACTGGCCGCAACAGCCATGTCGACTAAACATAGGGAAAATAATAGCAGCAATAATTTTTGAGTAATTGAATTATGATACAGGGAGTTTTGCATTATTTTTTAGGTGTCTAACACTCATTGAGGCCCAACAAACTATCCTTTCATTCCGCTTCACTCTGTGAACATGCTCACATTTTAAATCAGCCGGCGTCACTTTTTGCTCGCTCCCGGGCAAAAATGTAATCCGAATGGCGAATATAAAGCAACTCGGCTATCTGCCTGACCAGATGCTCTTCGTATTTATCCACGTTGTCATCGGACAAAACTACCCGCCATATCTGTTCCAGTAGATTCAGTTTTTCTTCCGGCTTTAAATCACTATTAAGTATAGAGGTATATTTCTGTAATGAAACAACATCTTTTGCATGGTCTTCCGCAATTTCAAATATTTCTCTCACCTCTTCATCGGATAAATCAAAGATATTCTTTAATCCTGCCTGAACCGCCTTTTTCTCTCGTTCATCAATATTATGATCGGCATTCATCACCTCAACCAGCAACAAAGCTGCTGCCAGCTGTGTATTGTCTCCTGTATCCACAACTGATTCCGAACCATTCAGAACATTATCAAAAAATAGTTTAACCTTACTCAGCATACTCGGGTCTCCGATAAAATATTATTTCTAAGCTTGTCCCAGGCATCCTGCTCTGCAACCCTGGTGCCTTGAGCAGGCACATCAGCAAACCGCTGTTTTGCTTCAATAACAGAAATCACATTATCTGGCTTACCTTTAGGAAACGACACGCAGGTTGAGAAAACCAAAATTCCGCTAATATTAATTTTAGGGAAGTTAGCTTTCACTGCGGCAATATCCTGCTCCAGCTTAAGTAAAGGATTGTTAAATTTGTAACTGCGCTTGCCCACCACCTGAGTCCATAAATCTATTTTTTCAGAAGCGAATACAGCTCCCTGGTAGCGGCCAACAGAAACCACTAAAATGCCATCTGCCATTAAAACCAGATTATCAATACAAACCGTGCCGTCCATACCATCTGTCAAAATGATATTTTGTAAAATGTCATTTCCCAATTTTTTAACCGTCGCAAATAAATACCAGTCTGTATAACGACGTTTTATTTGTTTTGAAAACAGAAGGCCAAGGCCGACTGACAGTAAGAGGAATACTGACATACCATACGCAAGGGTTTCGTTAGCGGTCATATTATCCTTGTTTATCTATATTTTTATATTTGTATTTGAGTATCACGCTGACATACACTCTTTTAGCCAGCCCAATTTAAACAGTAAGTACTAAGCATGTATTTCTGACAACAAAATGATACGTTGGCAATAATGTTTGCAGGACAACACGTCAGGTATTCAGGTTTTGTTACGAAATTTTCAAGCCAGAAAAATTCTGAGCAGGAGAAAGCTGCTCACGATTATGGATGTCTTTGAGGACGGTTTCAACTTCATTGAAATCAAGACAAACGATACGCACGGTATCACGCTTACCTTTTACCTTGATGTGCTGTTTTTTTTCCCGAATCAGTTCCTCAGGCAGATGCCGATAAGCCATTTCACTCATGACTACATCGGTGCCAAGTACTTTGGTTGCACTCTCCAGCCGGAAGGCTACATTCACCGCATCGCCCAGCGCCGTATTATCCTGACCAATGCCCAAAGAAGCGGCACCGGTATTAATACCCACACCAATCCGGATTTCCTCTGATATTTCAGGATAGGTCCGATCCAGTTCCTGGGTAATGCGGTTAATGTGAAAGGCCGCCGTCAGTGCCTGAATGACGGTTTTTTTCTGATCCACCTCTGACTCCCAGCAGGCAAATACGCAGTCACCAATAAATTTATCCACCACACCACCATTATTAAAAATAGCATTGCTGACTTTGTGAAACCAGGAATTCATTAGTTTGGTCAGGGTGCGAATATTGACCCGCTCGGAAAGGGAAGTAAAACCACGGATGTCGGCCACCAGAATCGTGATCTGTTTGATTTCCGGCGTATCTGAAATCAGGGTATCTTGCAGTGAACGTGTATCGATGTGCTTTTGTATCTTGGCATCCTGAGTAAACAGGAGCTGTATCCGCCCGATACTGATGCAATCACCATTACATAATAACTTCGGTGTGGCGATACGTTTTTTATTGACGTAACTGCCATTCGAGCTGCCGCTGTCGATCAGATAATAATCGCCCTGGCCCACGCAGCGGATAATGGCATGGTTGCGTGAAGCATGCAGATCGTTGAGCACCACATCATTATTTTTATCACGACCGAAGGTCAGCGCCATTTCACATGGCACTTTCTTAATGCTCTTGCCTTGCTTTAATGTGATAACTGCAGTCATAAGATCCGGGACAAACTGTCCTTTTTAAAAATAAGGGTACTAAAATCATTTATTTACCTATTATAGTACTCGATCCTGATGCAAGTTTTAATCCCTTGATTTATATGTCGTCACGTAAAAAAAACCGCAAATTGCGGCAACGGGGAAATAAAACCAACGCTATATAATCTTGCACTTATATTGCTGCTTTTATCGGCAACTCCAAACTCCGCTGTTCTGACATAGAACGATACAACGCCACTCCCTCTGCGGCTTTCATGCCACTAAGTATATCTTCGTAATCTGCGACTTCGGTGGAAACGGCCTCCCGCACAAACTCAAGCGTATCGCCATATTGCTCCTTCACATAGCGGTTAATTGCAGTTTGGGCCTCGGGATTGACCATAAACTCGGCCACTTTACCGGCTACCCGAAACAACCAGGCTTGCGCAAAAACATCGCCCCGGCGCAGATTTTCAGCTTCATCCTGACCATGATCTTCTTCGATAAAGTCAGTCCGTGCCTGCTCCAGCTTGCGATAAAGCACGGTAAAGGTGTAAGTGGCAACGTGGGGGGAACAATCCATACCGATAAAACGATATTCAGGCTGGCGGCCAAAACAGCGGGCAATTAGTACTCTACAATCAAAGGCATGAGCAACAATATCGGACAACGCCAGCGCCCAGAAAGGTGGATTGAATTCAATCCCATTATACGCCGATTCTTCTTCCACCAGTAATGTCTGGATCTGATCATCACTTACATGATATTTTTTCATCAGGTTACGAGCCTGCCGCAATGCCGCAGCCGCCTCATTGGGATTACAGGATTCTGACAGGCGTAAACACTTGCTGATTTTATCGAGAACTTTTTGCCGATCCATGCTGCCTCGCAAGAACGTGAAATAACTTAAAGTGATAATACTATAAAAACATCAGGTTACAAGGCTTTTGTGATAATTAACATTAAATCTGTGCGGCGCTTGGCAGCCCACACAATATAATCAGTCTATCTAATAAGAGTAGCTATGCAAAAAATAGGGCTTGTTTTAAACTGCTTAAAATCATATACATAAACAACAAACTAGCCAGAACTGGCCCCTTTTAACAGGCATTGACTTGTTGACTATATCCGACAACTTATGAATACAGCCCATCCCTCGATCATTGTTGATGACCTTGAAATTCGCCAGCAGGCGCTTGCAGTTCAACGTCCACAGCCCCTGTCAGATCATGAACGACAACAACTTGTTGCGCGTATCAAACTTCAGCTCAAAGAAAAAAATGCGGTACTGGTGGCCCATTATTACACTGAAGATGATCTGCAGATGCTCGCCGATGAAACTGGCGGCTGTGTTTCAGATTCACTGGAAATGGCACGCTTCGGCCATGCCCATTCCGCCACAACCATTGTTGTCGCGGGTGTACGCTTCATGGGTGAAACAGCCAAAATACTCAACCCTGAAAAGCAGATATTAATGCCCGTCCTGGAAGCCGAGTGCTCACTGGATCTCAGCTGCCCAGCCAACAGCTTTAATGCCTTCTGTGATGAGCACCCGGATCGTACGGTGGTGGTCTATGCCAATACCAGTGCCGAAGTCAAAGCCCGCGCCGACTGGGTGGTTACCTCCAGTATCGCCACTAAAATCGTTCGTCATCTGCATGAGAAAGGCGAAAAAATTCTCTGGGCACCGGATCGTTATCTCGGTGGTTATATTCAGAAAGTCACCGGTGCCGATATGCTCATGTGGCAAGGCTCCTGCATTGTCCATGATGAATTCAAAGCGCGAGAACTGATCAAACTACACAGCAAACACCCAGACGCGGCAGTGCTGGTGCATCCGGAGTCCCCTCTGGATGTGATCAATCAGGCTGATCTGGTGGGCTCCACTACCGAGATTATTCGCGCAGCAACGACAATGAAAAACGATACTTTCATCGTCGCCACGGATCGCGGTATTTTTTACAAAATGAAACAGGCCGCCCCGGATAAACATTTCATTATTGCTCCCACTGGTGGTGAGGGTGCCAGCTGTGGCAGCTGCGCACATTGCCCCTGGATGGCCAGCAATAGCCTGGAAAATCTGGCGCAAACCCTGGAACACTCAAGCAATGAAGTCCAGCTTGATCCGCAACTGGGCAAACAGGCTATGGTCTCGGTCAAGCGTATGCTCGACTTTGCCAAAAGCCTCAAAACCCCGGTCACTGGAGAGGCGAATATCGCATCACCGGCTTAGTCACGCACAAAACTTTCCACCGCCCCCCCCCTCTGCCCCCCCTTTTTTCTGGCCTGGCATCAATCCTGCAAAACAGATTGAGACTATTCATTTTCAAGGGGAGACAGATGAAATCATTACTAATAAAAACCGGCAACCACCTTATGCTAGGCGTATTCGCCAGCATAACAATCTTTACTTTCTTGATTTTATTACAATTATCCTTATCCGGAATATTACAGCAAACACTACTCAGGATTTCATTTGGAAACTGAGCCCATCGTTATTCATTGTCATCAATGTAACATTGTTGTGTACACAACCGACAAAAGCACAAACAAAAAGGCCCTGTAAAACAGGGCCTTAATATTTATAATAAACTCTTTCTATTTATTTTTAAAATGGAATGTCGTCATCAAAGTCCCCGGCCGGAGCGGGCTGTGACTGCGGTGCGGAACGCTGTGGTGCGGGCGCACTTTGACTTTGACTTTGATCGAAGCTGGTACTGCCACCACCGCGAGAGTCCAGCATCTGCATTTCATTAGCAACCACTTCCGTGGTGTAACGATCCTGACCGTTTTGATCCTGCCATTTACGCGTCTGCAACTTGCCTTCAATATAGACTTTGGAACCTTTTTTCAGGTATTCCCCAGCAATTTCAGCCAGGCGGCGGAAAAATACCACCCGATGCCATTCCGTTTTATCCACCTGTTCGCCAGTATTTTTGTCCTTCCATGACTCGCTGGTTGCCAGTGTAATATTGGCAATGGCATTGCCATTAGCGGCATATTTGACTTCAGGATCCTTCCCCAGATTGCCTATCAAAATGACTTTGTTGATACCCCGTGCCATAACATTCTCCTGTAATTTATAAATATATTGTATTGATTTGTAAGCTGATTTTAAGTTTCAGCCTGTGAAAAAGCGTACAGCGCATCCGTGTCCAGTTTCGCCTTGTCCACTTTAAGGTAGGCTACGCCATCCTCGGCGATAATCATAGCCTCTTCCACCCCGCGGATCCTCGCTAATTCGACTGCCAACTTATCCGCTGCGGACTTGCTGATCTTGCCGATATTCAATAACTGGGAGCTGAAATAGCGCGGATTTTTCATGGTAGCCACCAGTAGCAGCCAGATCAGGGTAACCGCAGCATTAAACATGAACACGGCCTCGTTGCCCAGATGCTCACTGATACCCCCACCAATAACGCCACCGGCGAACACCCCCATAAATTGTGATGTGGTATAAGCCCCCATTGCCGTGCCTTTGTGTGCAGTGGGAGCCAGCTTGGCCACCAATGAGGGCAGGGTGGCTTCCAGCAGGTTGAAAGCGATAAAGAACAGTCCCAGCATCGCTACCATCCCGGTCAACGTGCTGTCCAGTTGGCTCAGACCCCATTGGGCCAGGATCAGGGTGGTTATTGCACCCAGCATGATTTCCTTAATTTTGCGTTTTTTCTCGGCAATGATGATAAATGGCACAATGGCAATCATGGCCACGCCCATCACGGGTAAATACACCATCCAGTGCTGACCGCCATCCAGTCCCAGACCCTGCTGCAAAATGCCGGGAATGACAATGAAGGAAGCCATTAAATTAAGATGCAGAATAAAAATACCGGCATCCACACGCAACAGCTGGGTGTCACGCAAGGCATTTTTAAACCAGCCCGGTTCAATTTCCGTATCTCGGTGAAAGCGGCTCACTCCCGGACGCGGTACTGCAAAATAGACAATCGCAATGCCCGCCAGAGCCAACAGAGCGGTGGCCCAGAAAATTCCCGGAACCCCAAACCAGCCATGTAATAGCGGCCCGATCACCATGGCAGCAGCGAACGATACACCAATACTGATGCCGATCAGCGCCATCACCTTGATACGATGTTCCTCACGGGTCAGATCGGCAGCCAGGGCCATCACCGCACTGGCAATGGCTCCAGCCCCCTGCAACGCCCGTCCGGCAATCACACCGTTAATATCCGTTGCCAGTGCCGCCAGTACACTGCCTGCTGCAAACACCAACAAGCCGCCGATGATCACCGGCTTTCTGCCGATGCGATCCGATAACATTCCCAGTGGGATCTGAAACATGGCCTGGGTCAGACCATAAATCCCCATGGCGATGCCCGCCAGGGTAACGCTATAACCCTGCAGATCCTGCGCATAGAGCGTGAACACGGGCAGGATCATAAACAGCCCAAGCATACGCGTGGAAAATATGCCTGCCAGGGACAGGGCAATGCGACGCTCGCGCGGGGTCATGTTTTCAGGCTGGAGGCCGAGGGGACTTTTTGACATTTTTAACGCTATAAAAACCTTGGATAGCAGACAGCGTGCCCTTGCAATAAACTTTTCGCCTCAGGGGTAACGCGGAATTAATCAGCCGTTTTCAGGAAATTCCCCTGAAATTCAAAATTGCTTTGGCTGCCTTGCGGTAGACAGCGTATATTAGCAGGTTCGCCGTTAACAAAGAATCAAAGATGGACTTCATACACATTCGTGGGGCACGCACCCACAACCTGAAAAATATCGATGTCACCCTGCCCCGGGATAAACTCATCGTCATCACTGGCTTATCCGGTTCAGGCAAATCCTCACTGGCCTTTGACACGATTTATGCTGAGGGTCAGCGACGCTATGTTGAATCGCTTTCCGCCTATGCCCGGCAATTTCTCTCGGTGATGGAAAAGCCCGATGTGGATCACATTGAGGGGCTGTCACCGGCAATTTCTATCGAGCAGAAATCCACCTCACACAACCCGCGTTCCACCGTCGGTACCATTACTGAAATTTACGACTACCTGCGCCTGCTCTTTGCCCGTGCCGGAGAACCACGTTGCCCGGATCATGATCTGCCTTTAAACGCGCAGACCGTCAGCCAGATGGTTGACCATGTGCTGGCCCTGCCCGAGGGTAGCAAGATGATGCTGCTCGCACCGGTAGTTGAAAACCGCAAGGGCGAACACCAGCAAATTATCGAACAACTGCGAGTTGAAGGCTATATCCGTGCACGTGTAGATGGCGAAGTGTATGAACTGGAACAAATCCCAACGCTGGATTTGCGCCGCAAACATACGATTGAAGCAGTCGTCGATCGCTTCAAAGTTCGCGAGGACATACAGACTCGGCTGGCAGACTCTTTTGAAACCACCCTTAACCTCACTGATGGCATCGCCCGCATTGCCTTTATGGATAATGTGGATGAGCAGGGACAAAAGAAAGCCGAACTTATTTTCTCTGCCCGCTACGCCTGCCCGACCTGTGGCTATTCCATCAACGAACTGGAACCACGCCTGTTCTCATTTAACAACCCGGCCGGTGCTTGTCCGGGCTGTGACGGGCTGGGTAATAACCAGTTTTTTGATTCCAGCCGGGTGGTGGCCCACCCTGAACTCAGTCTGAGCAGCGGTGCGGTGCGCGGCTGGGATCGGCGCACGGTGTATTATTTCCAGCTGCTGCTGTCACTGTCAAAGCACTATGACTTTAATATGGACATGCCTTTCGAGGAGCTGCCAGAACATATTCAGAATGTCATTTTATATGGCAGCGGTGAGGAAGAAATTGAGTTCGTTTATTTCAACGACCGCGGCGGAGAGCATCGCAAGGTGCAGGTTTTCGAGGGCATTATTAACAATATGCAACGCCGCTATCGGGATACCGAATCCAACGTGGTGCGCGAGGAACTGGCCAAATATCTCAGCAACCAGCCCTGCCCAGACTGTCACGGCAGCCGCCTGAACCGCGCAGCGCGTCATGTTTTTATCGACGAAGCCACCCTGCCGCAAACCTCGTCTTTACCCATTGATGCAGCACTGGATTTTTTCCGCCAGCTGCATCTGCCCGGTCATCGGGGTGAAATCGCCAAAAAAATCGTCAAAGAAATTATTCAGCGACTAGAATTTCTGGTGAATGTCGGTCTTGATTATCTGACCCTGGAGCGCTGTGCTGACACGCTCTCCGGAGGTGAGGCCCAGCGCATTCGCCTTGCTAGCCAGATTGGTGCGGGGCTAGTAGGTGTCATGTATGTACTGGATGAGCCTTCCATCGGTCTGCATCAACGCGACAATACCCGCCTGCTAAGCACACTCAATTATTTACGTGATTTAGGCAATACCGTGATCGTGGTTGAGCATGATGAAGAAGCGATTTTAAGCGCCGATCATGTTATCGATATCGGCCCCGGTGCCGGCGTTCATGGCGGGCAGATTATTGCCCAGGGAACCCCGGCTGAAGTACTGGCGAATCCCGAATCACTCACCGGCCAGTACCTTTCCGGCAAGAAAAGTATCCGCATTCCAGCACAACGTACTCCCGTCGATCCCACACGTATGCTCACTGTCTATAAGGCCAGCGGCAATAATCTGAAACAGGTTGATTTACACCTTCCGATAGGTTTGATAACGGCCATTACTGGCGTTTCTGGCTCAGGTAAATCCACCTTGATTAACGACACCCTTTACCGGCATGCGGCGGCCGAAATTAATAAGGCAGGCACCGAGCCTGCCCCCTGCGAAAGCGTCAGTGGTTTGGGGCAGTTTGATAAAGTCGTCGATATCGATCAAAGCCCAATAGGTCGCACCCCGCGCTCTAACCCGGCCACCTATACCCAGTTATTCACCCCTATTCGTGAATTGTTCTCCGGCACCCCCGAAGCCCGTGCACGTGGTTATTCACCGGGACGCTTCAGTTTTAATGTTAAAGGCGGGCGCTGTGAAGCCTGTCAGGGTGATGGGGTAATTAAAGTTGAAATGCATTTTTTACCGGATATATACGTACCCTGCGATATCTGTAAATGCAAACGTTATAATCGGGAAACCCTGGAGATAAAATACAAAGGTAAAACGATTTATGAAGTACTCGACTTAACCGTCGAAGATGCGCTGGTATTTTTTGATGCCATTCCGCCTATCCGGCGTAAATTACAAACCCTGTTGGACGTGGGTCTAAGTTATATCCGCCTCGGACAGAACGCAACCACACTCTCCGGTGGTGAAGCGCAGCGCATCAAACTGGCCCGTGAATTATCCAAACGCGATACTGGCAACACCCTTTATATACTGGATGAACCCACCACCGGTCTACACTTTCATGACATTGAGCAATTGCTACAGGTGCTGCATCGCCTGCGTGATCACGGCAATACCATCATCATCATCGAACATAATCTCGATGTAATTAAAACCGTAGACTGGGTTATTGACCTGGGGCCAGAGGGAGGGAACAAGGGCGGTGAGATTGTATGCGCAGGAACGCCGGAAGAGGTTGCTGCACACCCTGGTTCACATACGGGATATTATCTAAAGCACGTATTAACGAAATGAATTTTACCGCAGGGAGGAGCAGGGTCAGGTCTTGCAATCAAGCATTTTCTTTCCTGTCTTTGTTATTGCCCGGCACACTGTTGAGTCGTGGATGTTAAAATATTCAGCAATATCCTCATCGTGCAATCGCCAGTTAAATAGATCCTAAGCTTAAGATTGCTTAATTGCAAAAACAGAGCCTTTAACACGTTCTGTACAAGTTATATTCCACTACCAGCCATCCTTATAACCCAGGAAGATCTTTTCACTCTTTCCCTTTATACAGTTTTATTTCAGCCTGTATTCGATTGAAAAACATCAGTTTTCCCCTTCAAGTCAGAGGGCCAACATCCTCAGTTGGTTAACGAGGCTAATACCGGTTCACTTGTACGGCCAGTAACGTTGCCCTTACATAACTTACAACAGTTAATCATTTAAATACTGCTTTGTAGTGCGGCCTGGATGAATGGGCAAATTCCTGAACAGGACTTTAACCTGTTAGATAAATTAACGGCAATAGCGTATGAAACAACGGTCACATGTAAAGCCTGACCCGAACGGCGCGATTGATCACTTGTAAACGGGGCGTTTAAATTTGCTTGAAACGTTACAAAATTATGACAGGTAAAGTTCTGCTTTACTGTGCCGATAGCGCAGGAAACCATTCATTAACCCCGAATATTTGTATGCTTTTTCGGGATATGCAGAAAAACCTGGAGTTATTTATAATATGAATATGCAAGATATGAAGGCAACGCTTGCAGATGCCATTGAACAACAGAACCTTACCTCAGTTTTTCAACCAATTGTTAGTTTTAGACAAAAAAGGATACATGGTTTTGAAGCGCTGAGTCGGGGGCCTTCAGTCAGCCCCTTACATAGTCCTGAGGTGTTATTTGATATCGCACAGCAGACTGGTCGGCTTTATGAGCTGGAAAAACTGTGCCTTTCTCTCGCAGTGAATCGATTCCAGGAACAAAGTTTACCAGGGAAAATTTTTCTTAACGCAAGTCCGGCAAGCTTACTTGAAAAGAATAATCAACTTGATGAAATGCAACGATTACTTGGGGGGCTGGCCATACCCCCCGAATCCGTTGTCATCGAGTTAACCGAGCAATATCCTCTTGATGAGTACGATGTCTTACGTAAAGCCACACATTATTATCGTTCGATGGGGTTTCAGATTGCCATTGACGACCTGGGGGCTGGTTATGCCGGCCTACGGATGTGGTCAGAGTTACGTCCTGATTATGTGAAAATAGATCGGCATTTCGTTCAGGGGGTGGATGAAGATCAGATTAAACAGGAATTCATTTATTCTATTCATGACATAGCAAAAAGCATGAATTGCAAAGTAATTGCCGAAGGCATTGAAACCATAACAGAATGTCAGACCATTTGTGACATCGGTATCGAATTTGGCCAGGGATATTATTTTGCACATCCTCATGCTAAGCCAAAAATATTTCTTAAAAATAATTTATTACCCTGTGAGAGAAAATCCAGTCTCGAAAATAAAAAGCAATTTCGTCTTTCTGATTCGGTCAACAGTTTATTGCGGGAATCACCCTCTATCAGCACAGAAGCATCACTTGAATTTGTTGTTGATAAATTTCGAAATGATCGTTCACTAAGTACACTTGCCGTAGTTGATGAATCACTGCAGCCGGTGGGAATTACTCGGCGCAGCGTATTGCTGGATCTGTTTGTTAATCCTTATGGCCGTGCCCTTTATGGAAAAAAGCCCATCCGACTTTTCATGGAAGAGGATCCGGTAATGGTGGACAAAAATTTATATGTTGAAGATGCCAGCAAACTTATTACCGATAATAGTAATCTGGCTATCGAAGATGACTTTATTATTGTCGATAATGGTTATTTTGCGGGAATCGGCAAAGTTGTCGATTTACTAAAAAAAATTACTGATCTTCAGATTAGAAATGCCCGTCATGCCAACCCCCTGACTATGTTGCCAGGAAATGTACCCATCTATGAATTGATTGATAGAATTCTGAAAGAAAAAGAAGCGTTTACCATAGGTTATTTTGATCTCGATAATTTCAAACCATTTAATGATGTATACGGTTATCAGCATGGTGATGATGTTATTCGAAAACTGGCGGAGCTTCTCGTATTTCATGTCGATGAAAACCGTGATTTTGTTGGTCATATCGGCGGAGATGATTTTATTGTCATTTTTCAAAGTGGCGACTGGAAGATTCGTTGCGAAAATATACTGGAACAATTCGAAAAAGATATTCCTGTCTATTATAGCGTAGCCGATCGAAAACGCGGCGGAATACTTGCCAGTGATCGCCGTGGCCGTAAGCAGTTTTATGACATGTTAAGCCTCTCCATTGGTGCGGTCAGCCCTGATATCATTAACTGCCACTCACACCATGACGTAGCTGCACTTGCGACTGAAGCGAAACGACAGGCTAAAAAAATAACCGGGAACAGCCTGTTTATAGAACGTCGTTGCCAGCCATATCGATCTGATTAGAATGCAGAAACGGGATGGCCTGCAAATGGAACCAATTTCTGCCTATTAACCTTTTACTTCAACGTAACCCCAGCTTTATTTTCGCCGCAGTACGATTGAAATCGAACGCAGGGTTAAACGATGTCGCATTGTCACTTCGATTAGTACGACTGAAGTCATATCTACAAGTCGAAGCGTGTATGGTCGCAACAGCGTTCAACCATCAAAATATGAATGTAAATCTAGAAAGGAGGATTAATATATAGACTGTCGCCGAAATTGTTATATTTATCCTTCAGGCTGATACATATTTACTGGATCGCCAATTTTTAAGTTATAAGCCAGTGCCGCCTGTCCCTGATTGACTGCGATTTCAACGAGACCATTAGCATTGATATACCAGAACCCTTCTCCTTCTGCGACAGCGGAAAATGTTTCTGCAAAACCCACATCGCGATCCCCCAGACGAATACGCATGTCGATTGAAACCGTCTCCGCCCTGAGTCCACTTATTGCATTAGCAAAATTATCAATGTAAATCACTTCAGCCAAATCCAGTAACCAGTCTTTAAAACCAATCTCGTCGCAGGCAAGTGGGGTCAACTCGGCTTCGCCTCCTGATTCCAGCAGGGCCGCAATGGGAGCAAAGAGATCACGTCCATGAAAAGTTTTTCCCAAGCCTTCCGGCCGCCAGTCAATCTGCCAAAATTCAAGCTTTTGAGCATGTTTGGCAACCACGTTTAGAAGGCCATTGTCCGGGCCAACATACCAACGCGCATCGGCTTTCATCACCAGTGGACGGCGTGAGTCATTACCAACCCCAGGATCCACTACGGCAAGCACAACCACTTCAGGGGGAAGAAAATCTATTAGTGAGGCTAGCAGGTAGGCCGAAGCACGAGGATTAAACGGAGGTGCGTCATGTTGCAGGTCGATGACGGATAGCGAGGCGGATACCTCGTAAATAGCCGCCTTAAGCTGGCCGACATAGGCGGCCTGCCAACCATAATCAGTAAAGAGCAGGATCATACCTGACGCCTTTATTGCTCATGGATTGCCAAAGCGAAGGCTGTAACTGACTGAATACATATCCACATCACTACCGCCAAGACTTTTATAGCGTTCCCACTCACCACGTATGGCATGGTGATAATCAACATTATATTTCAAACCCAATCCATAGGTGATTTCATTATCATTTGTTTTTGTGCCAGAAACATCGAGTTGATAATAATACATACCGGCCTTGGCTATTAACCTGAATGCATCGGTCAAAGGCGCAAAAGCCACTAGATTCAAAGCCACGGCATGTTCTTTAACATTACCATTCGCAAAACTGCCCAAGTAGGCATAAGAAACTTCAAGTGCGCTAAATGTATTATAAGTCGCACCCGCAAAGATCTTGCCCGAAACAACGGTTTCATTATAAAACTTATCGAGTATTACGTCTTTACTTACGCCCACTCCGCCACCAAGATAGGTATTGAGATTTCTTACTTTCTCTACAGCCATTGATGCCGATGAAATAAGTACTAATACGATAAACCACCCAAGTTTCTTCATCTCCCTCTCCCCTGTTTAAATCCCGTCACAGATGCATAAGCATGTAATCCTAATAACACTAAGTCTAGTGTGTTCAATGCAAAGAGACAACACATAATCGGAACCGCTGTCCTCCATTCAACAAACCAGTTTACCTGGTCATTTTTTATAAAAAAAAACCGGGCAAATGCCCGGCTTTTTTCAGAATAATTAGTCTCAGGCCGTTGCGGCTTCACTAACACCTTCGTCAACTTCTTCTGCAACAACCGGCCGATCAAGCAGCTCCACATAAGCCATCGGCGCATTGTCACCGGGGCGGAATCCACATTTAAGAACACGTACGTAACCACCCGGGCGTTCTTTATAACGCGGGCCGAGTTCTTCAAATAGCTTGGTGACGATTTCACGATCACGCAGGCGGGAAAAAGCCAGTCGACGATTCGCAACACTATCTTCTTTCGCCAGGGTAATCAGAGGCTCAGCCTTACCGCGCAGTTCTTTGGCCTTGGCCAGAGTAGTACGAATAAGTTCATGCTCAAACAATGATGCCGACATATTACGGAACATCGCTTTGCGGTGGCTACTATTACGATTAAATTTACGACCACTTTTACGGTGACGCATAGCTCTCTACCTTATAAATTCTATTTACTAAATTTAAACATAGTGCGAACTAATAGTAGTTCACACTCAAATACAATTAACTGTCCTGCTTATCCTGCAAACTTGCAGGTGGCCAGTTTTCCAGACGCATACCCAACGACAACCCACGGGTCGCCAGAACATCTTTAATCTCAGTTAATGATTTCTTACCAAGATTAGGTGTTTTTAACAACTCAACTTCTGTGCGCTGAATAAGATCACCAATATGGAAAATCTGTTCGGCCTTGAGGCAGTTAGCAGAACGTACTGTCAGCTCCAGATCATCAACGGGACGCAAGAGCACTGGATCGATATCAGGTTCCTGCTCTTCCGGCTCAACTTCTTCACGACCACGCAGATCAACGAAGGCATAGAGTTGATCCTGCAGAATAGTCGCAGCATTGCGAATAGCCTGTTCTGGCTCAATGGTGCCGTTGGTTTCCAGCTCAATGATCAATTTATCCAGATCAGTACGCTGTTCAACACGGGCACGATCCACATTATAGGCAACCCGATGAACCGGGCTAAAGCTAGCATCTAATTGCAGGCGGCCAATGGGACGATCTTCAGACTCGTCTGTCAGTCGTGAACTGGCAGGAACATAACCGCGTCCGCGTGCGACTTTCAAGGTCATATTCAATTCACCGGCTTCAGTCAGGTTGGCAATGACATGTTCCGGATTAATCACTTCAATATTATGATCAAGCGTAATATCACCCGCAGTCACAACACCGGGACCTTTCTTGTTCAAGGTCAGCTTGGCTTCCGGCTCACCTTCCATGAGCATGGATACACCTTTCAGGTTAAGAAGAATATCAATCACATCTTCCTGTACACCTTCAATGGTCGTGTATTCATGCAGTACGCCTTCGATTTCAGCTTCAACTATAGCTGCGCCATCCAGTGACGATAAAAGAATGCGCCGCAGGGCGTTACCCAACGTATGACCAAAACCACGTTCCAGTGGTTCCAGTGTTATCCTGGCATGGGTTGAATCCGTTTGTTGAACGTCAACAATCCGAGGTGTTAAAAATTCCGCTACAAACCCCTGCATGAATTAGCCTCTTAAAATTAATCCGACTCTAAATGAGTACAAGATGATCCCCACCAGGGAATCAAATATAGTAATTACTTGGAATATAATTCCACAACCAGATGTTCATTAATGTCTGATGGCAGATCACTGCGATCAGGAACATTCTTGAAAATACCTTCAAATTTACCGGTATTGACATCCAGCCATTCAACAATACCACGCTGTTGTGCCGCATCAAGTGCGCCTTTAATGCGCAGCTGATTTTTAGATGCCTCTGAAATAGCAATCATGTCACCCGCACTAATCTGTGCGGAAGGGATATTCATTTTATTACCATTCACAGTAATCGCATTATGGCGAACCAGTTGCCGTGCTTCAGAACGTGAGGCACCAAAACCCATGCGATAAACGATGTTGTCTAAACGTGATTCCAGCAACTGCAGCAGATTTTCACCGGTAGAACCTTTCAGACGATCGGCATCTTTATAATAAGCGCGAAACTGTTTTTCCAGCACGCCATAAATACGACGCAATTTCTGCTTTTCACGTAACTGGCTGGCATAATCCGATGCCCGACTACGACGTTGTCCGTGCTGACCAGGAGGAAATGCACGATTTTCCATTGCACATTTACCGCTGTAACATTTTTCGCCCTTGATAAACAGTTTTTCACCTTCACGGCGGCACTGTCTGCATTTTGATCCAATATATTTAGCCACAATAATTCTCCCGCTTACACACGACGTTTCTTAGGTGGACGGCAACCATTATGTGGAATGGGCGTCACGTCGGAAATATTGGTTATTTTAAAGCCTTTGCCATTCAGTGCACGTACAGCAGATTCACGGCCCGGACCCGGTCCTTTGACACAGACTTCGAGATTCTTCATACCAAATTCTTTGGCCAGGGCTCCAACACGTTCAGCAGCAACCTGAGCGGCAAACGGGGTACTTTTACGTGAGCCACGGAAGCCTGAACCCCCGGCGGTCGCCCAGCAAAGTGCATTGCCCTGACGATCGGTAATAGTAACAATAGTGTTATTAAAGGAAGCATGGATATGCGCGATACCATCGGCAATATCTCTTTTAATCTTCTTACGGGTACGACCTGACTTAGCTGCCATGTTTTAAACCTGAATTGTGCTTAACGTTTAATGGGTTTACGCGGACCCTTACGGGTACGTGCATTGGTGCGGGTACGCTGACCACGAAGAGGCAGGCCACGGCGATGACGAATGCCGCGATAGCTACCTAAATCCATGAGGCGTTTAATATTCATTGAAACTTCGCGGCGCAGATCACCTTCAACAGTAAACTTTGCCACTTCTGTACGCAGAGATTCGACATCAACTTCAGCCAGCTCGCCAACCTTGGCGCTGGGATTGACACCCGCATCGGTGCAAAGCTGTTTTGCGCGTGTACGCCCGATGCCGTAAATAGCCGTCAGGGCAATTTCTGCATGTTTGTTGTCGGGTATGTTAATACCAGCTATACGGGCCATCTAGCCACTCCTAAAATTACTTTTTAAGTCGAAAATTCTTGTGCGGGACACGCGAAAACGCGCAATTCTACGCGCAAATACCGCCCCGCGCAAGCCTGCTCGGGTAATCTATACCCGGAAACTAACCTTTACTGCAACATTAGCCCTGACGCTGCTTATGGCGCGGGTCTGTACAAATTACGCGAACGACACCTTTGCGTTTAATGACCTTACAGTTACGGCACAACTTCTTAACCGATGCACGTACTTTCATTGTTTTTCTCCAAACTAAAATTTATATTCAGACTAACCTAGCAGTCCACCGCCTGACCCACCCAGGTTAGACTTTTTCATCAGGCCTTCATACTGGTGAGACATCATGTGCGCCTGAACCTGGGCCATAAAATCCATCACCACGACTACAATAATCAGCAGTGAAGTGCCGCCGAAATAAAACGGGACATTCCAGTAAACAATCAAAAACTCTGGCAATAAACAAACTGCCGTAATATAGGCCGCCCCCACCAGGGTTAAGCGTCCTAATATAGTATCGATGTATTTTGCCGTCTGTTCGCCCGGACGAATCCCCGGTACAAACGCACCGGAGCGTTTCAAATTATCAGCCGTTTCTTTCGGATTAAACATCAATGCCGTATAGAAAAAGCAAAAGAATACAATCGCCAGCGCATACAACATCACATACAGAGGCTGCCCCGGTGACAACATCGTCGCCACATCCTGCAACCAGCCCATTGGGCCGTCCCCTGCGCCGCCAAACCAGCCCGCGATTGTCGCCGGAAAAAGAATAATACTGGAGGCAAAAATCGGCGGAATCACGCCCGCCATATTAATTTTCAATGGCAAATGGCTGGTCTGCGCTGCAAACATTTTACGCCCCTGCTGACGCTTGGCGTAATTAACCGTGATTCTTCGCTGTCCGCGCTCCATGAAAATCACAAAGGCGGTCACCGCCAGTGCCAGTAAAAATAGCACCAGAATAAAACCATAACTTAACTCACCGGTACGCCCCAACTCCAGAGTTCCGGCAATCGCCGCAGGAAGACCGGCCACAATCCCGCCAAAAATAATCATCGAGATGCCGTTGCCAATCCCGCGTTCGGTAATCTGTTCACCCAACCACATTAAGAACATGGTGCCGGTTACCAGAGTAACGACGGTAGTCAGATAAAAGGTATTGTGATCAATAATCACCAGCCCATCCTGACGGGAAAGTGCTACGGCAACACCAAGGGCCTGAAACGTCGCCAGCCCTAAGGTAGCAAAACGGGTGTACTGAGTAATCTTTCGCTTACCGGCCGCGCCTTCTTTACTCAACTGTTCAAGCTTGGGATGCACTTTAGTCAGCAACTGAATAATAATCGACGCTGATATATAAGGCATAATGCCAAGGGCAAACAGGGACAAACGCGACAGTGCACCACCGGAGAACATGTTAAACATGGCCATAATGGTGCCGCTTTGCTGCTCAAACAAACGCGCCAGCGTATCGGGATCAATCCCCGGTACGGTAATAAATGAACCTACTCGAAAAACCAGTAAGGCACCTAGAACAAATAGAATGCGTTGCTTGAGCTCTTTAAATTTTCCGCCCGCAGCCGCGTTTGGAGTCCCTGCGCGTTTGCCAGCCATAATTTACTCTTCTACCTTTCCGCCAGCCGCTTCAATCGCTTCACGGGCACCTTTGCTGACACGAATGCCTTTCAACGTCACGGCTTTTTCAATTTTGCCAGAGACCATAATCTTCACATGCAGGATACCTTTATTGATCAGGTTGGCCTTTCTCAGAACGTCCAGATCAATCACATCAGCGGCAAGATTATTTAATTCATGCAAACGAATTTCATCGGTTACCCGACCCACACGTGAGCTAAAGCCAACTTTTGGGACGCGACGCTGCAAAGGCATCTGTCCACCTTCAAAACCCACTTTATGATAACCACCTGAACGCGATTTCTGACCCTTATGACCACGGCCACAAGTTTTACCGAAACCTGAGCCAATACCACGACCAACACGTTTGCGGTTTTGTTTCGCACCATCAGCGGGTTTTAATGTATTCAAATACATGATTAATTCTCCCCTACAACCTGAACCATATAGTGGACTTTATCGATCATGCCACGAGTACAGGGTGTATCTTCAACTTCAACAACATGATTAATGCGACGCAAACCTAAACCGGTGACACAGCCTTTATGAGAAGCCAGTCTTCCGTGCATGCTGCGAACCAGCGTTACCTTGATTTTGCCTTTTTCTGCCATGAGCTTATTCCAGAATATCTTGAACTGATTTACCGCGTTTCGCGGCAACACTTTCAGGTGAAGCCATCTTGCTCAAACCTTCAATCGTTGCCCGCACCACGTTAATGGGATTATTTGTACCAATGCATTTAGCCAGTACGTTACGTACACCCACCACATCGAACACCGCACGCATCGGGCCACCGGCAATAACGCCAGTACCGTCAGAGGCAGGCTGCATATAAACTTTGGCCGCACCGATTTCAGAAGTAATCGGATATTGTAAGGTGCCTTCGTTCAAAGCGACTTTACACATGTTTTTGCGCGCATTTTCCATTGCCTTCTGAATCGCAATAGGTACTTCGCGTGCTTTACCACGACCATAACCGACGCTACCATTACCATCGCCTACAACGGTCAGTGCGGAGAAACCGAAAACCCGACCGCCTTTAACAACTTTTGCAACACGGCGAATACCTACAAGACGTTCCTGCAAGCCATCACTGTTCTGTTCTTTATCAAATCCAGCCATTATCTTTAACCTATTCCAGTTTTAATCCGGGTTTAAATTTTCAAGCCGGCTTCGCGCGCGGCATCAGCCAGAGCCTTGACCCGGCCATGATATCGAAAGCCTGAACGATCAAAAGCAACCGATTCAATACCTGCCGTCTTCGCTTTTTCAGCAATGGCTTTACCCACAACAACAGCGGCTTCGGAATTACCTGTGTATTTAAGCGCAGACTTAATCTCACCCTGTACTGTTGAAGCAGAAGCAACAACTTCGCTGCCATTAGCGGCAATGATCTGGGCATAAATATGCTTTGATGTGCGGAAAATACTCAATCGAGGCACAGCCAGCTCACGAATCTTGGCGCGAGTCCGACGTGCACGACGCAAACGGTTAGTTTTTTTATCCATTCTCTTATACCTGCCTTACTTCTTCTTCGCTTCTTTGCGAACAATATGTTCATCTGCATACTTCACACCTTTGCCTTTATATGGCTCGGGTGGACGGAATGCACGAATTTCTGCGGCTGCCTGACCGACGCGCTGCTTATCGATACCCTTCAGTATAACTTCAGTCTGACTCGGGGTTTCAACACTCACGCCTTCAGGCATTTCATAATTAACCGGATGGGAAAAGCCCAGGGTCAGGTTCAATTTATTGCCCTGTGCCTGAGCGCGATAACCCACCCCAACCAATTCCAGCTTTTTCTCAAAACCATTACTCACACCCAGGATCATATTATTGATCAATGCGCGTGCGGTTCCACTTTGCGCAATGGCATTGGAATATCCATCACGGGGAGACAGGCTAACGACATTATCTGCACTGGATACTTCCACCGCAGTGTGAACCTGGTGAGCCAGGCTTCCCTTACTGCCTTTAACTGTAACCGTTTGCTCCTGGATGCTGACTTCAACACCTTTGGGAACGGTAATCGGATTTAATCTTGCCATTATCTACTTGCCCTTACTGTACGTAACACAGTACTTCACCGCCACAGCCCGCTTTACGCGCTGCACGGTCGGTCATCAGACCCGTTGAAGTGGAGATGATTGCGATTCCCAGACCTGCCATCACTTTGGGCAATTCATTCTTACCCTTGTAAATGCGTAAACCCGGACGACTAACTCGCTTAATTTTGCCAATAACCGCATTACCATTGAAATATTTCAATTCAATCGTAAGTTGTGGCTTGCCATCATTTTCAGCGCGGGAGCTGCTACTGATGTAACCCTCGGCTTCCAGCAAATTAGCAATGGCCTGTTTCTGTTTAGAAAAAGGCATGCTTACATTTTCCTTACCCGCACTTAATGCATTACGGATACGGGTCAGCAAGTCTGCAATAGGATCTGTCATACTCATAATTTATATCTCCTGCCAATTACCAGCTGGCCTTACGAACGCCCGGCACATCACCGCGCATCGTGGCTTCGCGTAATTTATTACGGCAAAGACCAAATTTACGATAAACCGCATGCGGACGTCCGGTAATCCGGCAGCGACGCTGCATACGAACGGGACTGGCATTACGCGGCAACTTCTGTAACTGCTGCTGTGCCTCGAAACGTTCCTCGTATCCGAGTTCAGTATTCTTAATGATAGCTTTCAGCTCTTTACGCTTTACGTCATATTTTTGTACGGTTTTCAGACGTTTTGCTTCACGTGCTTTCATGCTGGACTTGGCCATCTTATTCTCCTGCGCCTTTAATAGTTTTCAGAGGAAAGTTGAATGCCGCAAGTAAAGCGCGTCCTTCTTCGTCTGTTTTTGCAGTTGTTGTTATCGTGATATCCATACCACGCAATGTATCAATTTTATCGTAATCAATTTCAGGGAAAATAATCTGCTCACGCACACCCATACTGAAATTACCACGACCATCAAATGATTTAGAATTCAAACCACGAAAGTCACGAATACGCGGAATAGCGATATTAATCAGCCGATCCAGGAATTCAAACATGCGCTCACGACGCAAGGTCACCTTACAACCGATGGGCCAGTCCTCTCGAACTTTGAATCCGGCGATTGACTTACGCGCCTTGGTAATAATGGGCTTCTGACCAGCAATAGTTGCCATATCTGAAACCGCATGTTCCAGCACTTTTTTGTCTGTCAGTGCTTCACCCACACCCATATTCAGGGTGATCTTGGTAATGCGCGGAACTTCCATTACACTTTTGTAAGCAAACTGTTCTTTCAGTTTGTCGACGATTGTATCTTTATAAAAACCTTGCAAGCGTGCCATCATTAATAACCTGAATAATCTATTCGAATATATTGTTTATCAAGCGTCCAGCACTTCGCCGTTCGACTTAAAGTAACGAACCTTACGGCCATCTTCAAGGAACTTGAAACCAAGTCTGTCAGCTTTACCGGTAGAAGGATTAAAAATTGCCACATTCGATACGGCTAATGGCATTTCCTTCTCGATAATCCCGCCAGGAACGCCGGCATTAGGATTCGGCTTCTGGTGCTTTTTAACTACGTTAATATTATCAACAAAAACCCGGGCAGTTTCCGTTACTACACGGCTAACCGTGCCCCGCTTGCCCTTATCTTTGCCTGCGATGACAATAACATCATCACCTTTTTTAATCTTGTTCATGCCTTATCTACCTTTTATTTCACTAATATCAGAGGACAACGACTTAAAGTACTTCTGGTGCCAGTGAAATAATTTTCATAAAGTTTTCGGTGCGCAGCTCGCGAGTAACCGGCCCAAAAATACGAGTACCAATAGGCTGCAACTGTGCGTTCAATAACACCGCCGCATTAGTATCAAAGCGAATGACTGAACCGTTTGGACGGCGCACACCTTTACGAGTACGAACGACAACCGCGTTAAAGACTTCGCCTTTTTTTGCTTTTCCGCGAGGAATAGCTTCCTTGACGCTCACCTTGATCACATCGCCAATTCTGGCATAACGGCGTTTGGAACCGCCCAATACTTTTATACACTGTACTCGACGAGCGCCGCTGTTATCGGCAACTTCGAGTGTTGTTTGCATCTGGATCATAAGTGACTCCGCTAAATCCTGTAATGTTTTCTATAAATACGAATGCGCATTAAATGCTGGGCGCGCGCTCAACAACGGTTTCCAGTTTCCAGCATTTATTCTTGGAAATTGGACGGCATGAGCTAACGGTAACCAGATCACCTTCGTTACAGGTATTATCTGCATCATGTGCAAACAGCTTGCTTGAACGTTTAATATACTTACCATAAACGGCATGCTTAACTTTACGTTCAATCAGCACCGTAATCGATTTATCCATTTTATTACTAACAACGCGACCGGTTACTGTGCGCTGAGCTTTTGTTTCTTCACTCATTCTGTTTTACCTGCTTTTTCATTCAGAACAGTTTTCAGCCGTGCGATACTACGACGCACAGTTTTCATCTGGTGTGGACGTCCCATCTGACCTGTTGCCTGTTGCATACGCAGATTGAACTGTTCACGCGTCAGGCTTAATAACTCGACATTAAGCTCTTCGGCTGTTTTTTCACGTAATTCTGTCGCATTCATTTAGAGTACCGTCCTGCTAACAAAAGTGGTTTTAAGAGGCAGTTTAGCGGCTGCCAGACGGAAAGCCTCGCGGGCAATTTCTTCGCTCACGCCTTCCATTTCATAAAGCATACGGCCGGGCTGAATCTGGGCTACCCAGTACTCAACATTACCCTTACCTTTACCCTGCCTGACTTCCAGAGGTTTCTTGGAAATAGGCTTGTCGGGGAAAATTCGAATCCAGATTTTACCACCACGCTTAATATGACGCGTCATAGCTCGACGTGCGGCTTCAATCTGACGCGCAGTAATTCTTCCACGCGCGGTTGACTTCAAACCAAACTCACCAAAGCTAACTTTATTGGCGCGATTGGCAAGGCCGCGGTTACGACCTTTTTGTTGTTTACGAAATTTTGTACGTTTTGGCTGCAGCATGATTCAGACTCCTGGTTAGCCGGCTGCCGCTTTCGCGGATTCAGTTTCGGCTTCATCTTTAGTACCGATGACTTCACCTTTGAAGATCCAGACCTTCACGCCAATGATGCCGTAGGTTGTTTTCGCTTCGGCAACACCATAATCAATGTCGGCACGTAAGGTATGCAAGGGCACACGGCCTTCGCGATACCATTCTGTACGGGCAATTTCTGCACCATTCAGACGTCCGGCGACATTAATACGAATACCTTGTGCGCCCAGGCGCATACTATTTTGCACGGCGCGCTTCATAGCACGACGGAACATAATCCGGCGTTCCAGCTGCTGCGCGACACTTTCAGCAACTAACGTTGCATCCAGCTCAGGCTTGCGAATTTCTTCGATGTTCATTCGAACATGCGCCAACCCCATCATCTTGGTAACGTCTTTACGCAGGCGCTCAATATCTTCACCTTTTTTACCAATAACCAAACCTGGACGGGCAGTGTGAATGGCAATGGTGGCATTACCTGTTGTCCGCTCAATCTGAATACGGCTAACCGATGCATGTGCAAGCTTCTTCTTAATGAAGGCGCGCACTTCAAGATCGGTATTCAACATATCCGGATAGTCCTTCGAGTTGGCGTACCACTTTGAAGTCCAGTCCTTGACGATGCCAAGGCGAATACCTGTAGGATGTACTTTCTGACCCATAATTGCTCTCTTATATTTCCGCAACAGTCACAGTAATGTGGCTGGTACGTTTGAAAATATGGTTAACAGAACCTTTAGCGCGAGCTCTCCAACGCTTTAAAGTCGGCCCTTCATCAACAAAGACGCGTTCGACTTTCAGTTCATCGATATCGGCACCTTCATTATGTTCCGCATTCGCTATCGCTGACTCAAGCAATTTTTTAATAATTGCGGCCGCCTTTTTCGGGCTGTATGTCAGTGTCTGCAATGCATCTTCAACAGGAAGACCGCGAATCTGGTCGGCTACAAGACGACCTTTCTGCGCGGATATACGCGCATGTCTTAATTTAGCTGCAACTTCCATTCTCTTCCCTACCTCGATTTCTTGTCAGCAATGTGACCACGATAAGTACGAGTGGGAGCAAACTCACCCAGCTTATGACCGATCATGTTTTCGGAAATTAGCACAGGAACATGCTGCCTTCCATTATGCACAGCGATAGTCAGGCCAATCATGTCAGGAATAATCATGGAACGACGCGACCAGGTTTTGATCGGGCGCTTTGAGTTGGCGTCAATTGCTGTCTTCACCTTTTTTACAAGGTGCAAGTCAATAAATGGTCCTTTTCTGATAGAACGTGGCACTGTTAATTACTCGCTGTCAGTTAATTCAAATAAAATTATTTCTTGTTACGGCGGCGTACGATCATGTTATCGGTACGTTTGTTCTTGCGGGTCTTATAACCCTTGGTCGGAACACCCCAGGGGCTAACCGGATGACGACCACCCGAAGTACGACCTTCACCACCACCATGCGGATGGTCAACCGGGTTCATGGCAACACCACGAACTGTCGGACGAACACCACGCCAGCGTGCTGCACCGGCTTTACCCAGCTTGCGCAGGTTGTGTTCGGAATTACTTACGGCGCCGATAGTTGCACGGCAGTCCGCTAGCACTTTGCGCATTTCACCGGAGCGTAAACGCAGGGTGGCATGTGTGCCTTCACGGGCAATCAGCTGCGCGGAAGTCCCGGCACTACGTGCCATTTGAGCACCTTTACCCGGCTTTAATTCAACCGCATGTACTATGGTACCCACGGGAATATTACGCAACGGTAAACAGTTACCTGTTTTAATCGCAGCATCCGGCCCGGTTACTAATTCATCACCAACATTTACACCCTGCGGCGCAAGAATGTAACGACGCTCACCGTCGGCAAACAGCAGCAAAGCAATAAACGGGCTGCGGTTTGGATCATATTCCAGACGTTCAACCTTGCAGGGAATAGAATCTTTATTGCGTTTAAAATCGATAACGCGATAATGTTGCTTATGACCACCACCTTTATGGCGAGTGGTAATACGACCCCGATTATTACGTCCGCCAGTCCTGGATTTTTTCTCCAGCAGCGGCGCATAGGGGTCACCCTTGTACAGGTCGGGATTAACGACCCTGACTACAAAGCGGCGGCCCGCAGAAGTCGGTTTTGATTTGACGATTGCCATCTTTACTTTTCCCGTAACCTTTATTCTGTACCAACGAAGTTAATATCCTGACCTTCTTTCAGACGGATATAAGCTTTTTTCCAGTTTTTACGTCGACCAAAGCCACGCTGTGTGCGTTTGGTTTTACCCTTTACGTTGGCAACCTGTACTGATTCGACATCAACTTCAAACATCATTTCCACTGCTTTTCTGATCTCAGCTTTATTCGCATCAGTGACAACTTTAAATACAATCTGATTATGCTTGTCAGCAACAACGCTACTTTTTTCTGAGACATGCGGCCCAAGCAGCACATTCATTAAACGTTCCTGACTCATACCAATGACTCCTCAAGCTTTTTGATCGCAGATACTGTCATCAGTACCTTCTCAAAACGCACCAGGCTAACCGGGTCGATATAACCGACTTCGCAAATGCCTACTTTGTATAAATTTCGTGCCGACAAAAATAATGCTTCATTCAAATCATCCGTGACCAGCAATACTTTTTCTACACCCAGAGCATCCAGCTTTGCAGACAGTTCTTTTGTTTTTGGCGTTTCCATTTTGAAATCGTCAATCACAATCAAACGTTCATTGCGCAGCAACTCGGAAAAAATTGAACGCATCGCTGCGCGATACATCTTCTTATTCAGCTTTTTCGAGAAGTCCTGAGGTCTGGCTGCAAAGGTAACACCACCACTACGCCAAATCGGGCTGCGAATTGTACCAGAACGCGCGCGCCCTGTCCCCTTTTGTCGCCATGGTTTTTTACCACCACCACGAACGTCAGAACGGTTCTTTTGTGCACGAGTTCCGGCGCGAGCACCGGCCAGATATGAGGTCACGGCCTGATGTACCAAATCCTCATTAAAATCCGCTGTAAATATTTCGTCAGGCAGATCAACCGTTTTCTTTGAAGTCTTGCCGGTTGCTGTTGTTAATGCTAATTCCATCGTCTATTCCTCTTAAGCCTTGACTGCAGGGCGAACAATCACACTACCGCCTTTGCTACCTGGAACTGCACCTTTAACCAGCAACAGATTCCGCTCGCCATCAACCCGAACCACTTCGAGGTTCTGCATGGTGCGTTTTACTGCGCCCATGTGGCCAGCCATTTTTTTACCTTTAAATACGCGACCCGGAGTCTGACATTGGCCGATGGAACCCGGCGCACGATGTGAAAGCGAGTTGCCGTGGGTGGCATCCTGCATCGCAAAGTGATGACGTTTGACCACACCAGCAAAACCTTTACCGATACTGGTGCCGGTAACATCCACTTTCTGTCCGGCTTCAAATATATCCACTTTAATCTCAGACTTAAGTTCAAGCTCAGTGCCTTCACCTTCATCCAGTCGGAATTCCCATAATCCACGCCCGGCTTCAACCCCGGCTTTGGCGTAATGCCCTGCAGCCGGTTTCGTTACCCGTTTTGCTTTTCGCGTGCCGGTCGTAACCTGCACCGCAGAATAGCCATCTATTTCGTCTGTTTTGACCTGAGTCACCTTATTGGGCTCAACCTCAATGACGGTCACAGGCAGGGAAACTCCCTCTTCTGTGAAGACACGTGTCATTCCAATTTTGCGACCCACTACACCAATCGTCATTTTCTTAACTCCCGTTCCCGGTTAAATGCCAGCTATGCAATTTAAAATTACTTATTGCAGCTGTATTTGAACATCAACGCCTGCAGCCAAATCCAGCTTCATCAGGGCATCTACCGTTTTATCTGTAGGATCAACAATATCCATCAGACGTTTATGCGTACGCAGCTCATACTGATCACGCGCATCCTTATTGACATGCGGAGAAACCAGTATCGTAAAGCGCTCTTTCTTGGTCGGCAGGGGAATTGGCCCCTTAACCTGCGCACCTGTGCGCTTTGCTGTTTCCACGATTTCACGTGCTGACTGATCGATTAAACGATAGTCAAAAGCCTTAAGGCGGATTCGGATATTCTGATTTTTGCTCATTTACTTTACCTTATAAAAACAAGTGACGAGTTACGTGGGACGAGTGACAGGGAAAACCTTGTCACTCGTAACGAGGTACTCGTTACTCGATAACTTTGGATACTACGCCGGCACCTACGGTACGTCCGCCTTCGCGAATCGCAAAGCGTAAACCTTCTTCCATCGCAATCGGTGCGATCAGCGATACCGTCATTTTCACGTTATCACCTGGCATCACCATTTCCACACCTTCAGGCAAATCACAGGCACCCGTTACGTCCGTGGTACGGAAGTAAAACTGCGGACGGTAATTACTGAAGAATGGGGTGTGACGACCGCCTTCATCTTTAGAGAGAACGTAAACTTCACATTCGAACTTGGTATGTGGAGTAATCGAACCAGCTTTTGCCAGTACCTGACCACGCTCCACTTCTTCACGTTTGGTGCCACGTAACAGCACACCCACGTTATCACCGGCCTGACCCTGATCCAGCAATTTGCGGAACATTTCAACACCGGTACAGGTAGTGGTCATGGTGTCTTTAATGCCGACGATTTCAATTTCTTCGCCGACTTTAATAATACCGCGCTCAATACGTCCGGTCACCACCGTGCCACGACCTGAAATCGAGAACACATCTTCTACCGGCATCAGGAAATCACCATCGATGGCGCGTTCAGGCAGAGGGATATAATCATCCATCGCCGCAACCAGCTTCTCAATCGAAGGCACACCAATTTCCGAAGTATCGCCTTCCAGTGCTTTTAAAGCGGAACCGGTAATAATCGGGGTGTCATCACCAGGGAAGTCATAGGAATCCAGCAGTTCGCGGATTTCCATTTCGACCAGTTCCAGTAACTCATCGTCATCAACCATGTCGGCCTTGTTCATGTAAACAAGGATATAAGGCACACCCACCTGACGTGACAGCAGGATGTGCTCACGCGTCTGAGGCATGGGACCATCGGCTGCGGAACAAACTAAAATAGCGCCATCCATCTGCGCTGCACCGGTGATCATGTTTTTCACATAATCCGCATGGCCAGGACAATCCACGTGCGCGTAATGGCGGTTTTCACTTTCATATTCAACGTGCGCCGTCGCAATCGTAATACCACGCGCGCGCTCTTCCGGGGCGCTATCGATATTCGCGTAATCCTTGAATTCGCCACCGTGCTTCTCTGCCATCACTTTCGTGATCGCTGCAGTCAAGGTTGTTTTACCATGATCAACGTGGCCAATCGTGCCGACGTTGACATGGGGCTTTGTTCGTTCAAATTTTTCCTTGGACACCGT
>UOFY01000021.1_pt1 | contig 50185 bp, 46 predicted proteins | sample 1990141 | NCBI WGS metagenome assembly UOFY01 (sample SAMEA4728526, study PRJEB27164) | hydrothermal vent metagenome | biome: marine basaltic hydrothermal vent biome; feature: marine hydrothermal vent; material: mineral | place: Pacific Ocean | collected 2011-06-14/2011-07-23 | depth 1741 m | reverse complement strand
TACCGGCATGGGTTGTTTGGGTTTGGTGAGCTGCTCGGCTGGATTGGTTTCTTCCAGGGCGTCATCCAGTTCCTCATCTTTAAGAATGGAATACATGCGCTGGATGGTGCTGATGCATACTTGGCTGTCTTTGGCCACAAAAGATGATTTCAGCCGCTGCACATTATAGAGTTCGGTGAATTTGCGGTTATCATCATTGGGTACATAGGCCATCATTTCCTGCTCGGCCTGCTCGCCCAGGTTTTTGGTATCAACCAGAAACAGGATGCGTTTTGCATTGGCGTGTTTGAGCAGACGGTAGATAGAAGTAATGGCGGTATAGGTTTTACCCGCGCCAGTTGCCATTTGAATCAGCGCCCGTGGCTTGTCCAGGATAAATGATTTCTCCAGATTCTGAATCGCATTTATCTGGCAGTCACGCAGGCCATCGGTTTCCAGTAACGGCATGGCCTGAAGGCGTGCGCGCAGGCTTGCGGGCTGACGTAGCCATTCCTGCAAAGTTTGCGGGCGGAAGAAACTGAACACTTCTCTGGAGCGTGGTGCGGGATCGCGCGCATCATGAAAATGGGTAATGACACCGGTGCTTTCATAGATAAACGGTAGTGGTTCATTGTTTTTAATCCACTTTAGCTTTGCTGCGGCATACGCTTCTGACTGCAACTCTACAGCGGTAAGATTTTGTGCTTCTTCTTCACGCTTGGCCTCGATAACACCCACGGCCTGTTTATCCACAAACAGGACGTAATCTGCCGGGCCAACATCGGTCTGGTATTCACGTACCGCTATGCCCAGACCTGCATTCCAATTGATTTCAGTTTTATTCTGCACCACCCAGCCAGAAGCCAGCAGCATCCTGTCGATGTTGTCGCGGGCTTTTTGCTCTGGGTTCTGGTTAATATCAGACATTGTTATTTTTTAGTGTAGACCGTACCTGCACGCCTGAAGGCGTACCTACTCATCATCTCCGTTTTTCTCTACTTTTTCTGAATCCGGGATATGCTCAACCAACGCCTCAATTTTGCACTGGAAATAAGCACATAGCCGATCAAGCGTGTCCGTCCCCGCGTTATAGCCTTTTTGATTGATCAGTTTTGAAAGCGTCATTCTGTGAATGCCTGCTGCCTCGGCAACTTCGGCAATGGTGATCCGCCTGCCCTCATCAAATTCCTTCCTGGCAATTATTTCTTTGATTTTGAATCGAAGCATATTCGTATCAACTCTTTACATGTGTTTAGCAAATGATACATAAAAGTATCAAATAATGCTTGCATTTATCATTGTGTGTCATATATTGCTATCAAATGATGCGTTTATGTATCATTTGATAGCGTAAGGAGTGCTAGCTATGAGTGATACTTAATCTTACTACCGAAGAACTTTCGACACGAATCAAATACGACTGCCGCACCATCCGCGAGCGTTTGAAGGATTCAGTGCTGCTGGAGGAGGGGTTTGCCATGGGTAATATTCGTGCACGTTCAGACAATGGAAAATGGTTCTTCGATTTCCGTTTTCAGGGCAAGCGCTGTCGGGAACAAACCACCTTAGATAACAACACCGCGAATACCAGGAAGCTAAAAAAGATTCTGGAGCAGATTGAGGCTGAAATCACATTGGGCAGCTTTGAGTATGCCAAATATTTTCCCAATAGCCCGATGGCAGCAAAATTTGTATCTCCAGCGCGTGAACTCCCATCGACAGGGGACACGCCCCTATTCAAGGATTTTGCTGAAACCTGGCTAGCTGAGATGCGTATCCAATGGCGGGATTCTCACTATAACACTATGTGTCATACGTTTAAGAAACACCTGAACCCTGCCTTTGGCGATAGGGCTGTCAGTTGCATTACCAAAGTCGATATCCTGAACTTTCGCTCATCACTGGCCAATGTACCCTACCGGAATAATGGCGGCCTGTCTGCGACGCGCATTAATCACATCCTGACACCATTGCGCATGCTCGAAGCTGCTGATCGCTATGATTTTATCACCCCTTACAGGAGGATTAAGTCACTTAAGATTCCAAAGACCGATGTTCAGCCTTTTACGCTTGATGAAGTCAAACTCATTCTGGCCACTGTGCGCAGCGATTTTAAAGATTAATCTCACGTCATGCATATCAGGACATGCGGTGGATAAATTCTTATGCAATAATTTAATGGCTTTCATGGCGAGTTCCAAATCAGTTTATGGTGAACCAATTTGATCAAACTTTGCCATGACAGTACATCTATTTTTTTAATTTCACTGGATTACCCTAAAAAATTCGTGGGGATAACTCAGTAATAAAATTTAATATTTTGGTATGAATGTTGCATTTTCCTCTCTCTGAAACTTTGTTTCGTCACAATTACGGATAACTTGATAAGAGAGGTAGAAGAAAATGGATATTAGATCATTCGCGATAGCGGCAACCACCTTGGTGTTATCAACAGGTGTCAATGCAGCCACAGCCACCTATGGCTATTTGACATCAGATGATACAACCAATTACATCTTAGACATGAATACGGGTCGCCAATACCTTCGATTCGACGAGAATCGATTGACTTACGCGGACACCCTGATAGCAATCAGCACAGGCGGTGCTTATGAAGGTTGGAGTATGGCTACATCTACTATCGCGGACGATTTCTACAGTGCGATTCTAGGAACTGCGACAACACCCTGTACGGGGGCAACACCTCAATATACAACATGTGGATACGTCACCGGCTGGGTGGATAATGTCTTCGGAACGTCATCAAGGACCTGGAGGGATCAATTTTTCTACTTATCCACCTTTACTACGCCCGGTGTTTTCGCACGTGACGTTGGACTCTTCAATATCGAGGACACCGGACAGCTCCGTGATACCGATGATGCCATGAGTTTTTTCGACGCTGATGTGAATGTAACGACGACGGCAGATTTTATAGTGGGGTACATGTTGTACCGTGATGTCGCTGCGGTTCCCGTCCCTTCAGCAGTATGGCTCTTCGGCTCCGGCTTGTTAGGGATGTTCGGGGTGGCAAGAAGGAAAATACGCTCATAGAATAAATACAATACGATTGTTATAAACCCCGCCCAGTTGGCGGGGTTTATATTGATTCGTATTTATTCGTTACTTGTTCATCGATATAAAGTCCTGCGCATGTTCATCGTTACCACCTACGCACGTATTCACCAAGTACCGTATCACAAATCGGTTGGTGCTTTCTTTTGCTCATAAAGCCGGTGTAAACAAAAAAGCCAAGGGTCAAATATTGACTTAACATATTATAATCTCTAGCAATCTTTGATTGCCATCAACCGATTTAACCTTCATATTGTCTGTGACACCATTGAATTATAGTTGTATTAATCGTTGCATAAGTATTCACACCATAATCTCCCCTCCCTCTGCTGTTATATTTAACCTCGTTCCCATGCTCTGCGTGGGAATGCATACGATGGTAACAAAGTGATGCGAGATATGGGTTCCCACGCAGACCGTGGGAACCCGCTTCTCCCCCCCCCTCCCCCTCCCCCTCTGGAACAGGGTTGGGGTGAGGGGATAAAATACATGCAAATACTTATGCAACGATTAATACATAACCACCTAACTCCGTATCGCTTTAACTTTTCTAATAACCAATCCCTAACAAAGAAAGCCTTGCACCTCATCACGCCACTGACAAATTTTGTCACTAAAATAATCTTCGAATTGTGTAGTTAAGATTATTATTATTCAAGCTGGCTCCCAGCCGGGGCTGTGATTTCAGGTTCATCCTTAAGTCGGTGCTTGTTGCATCAAACCCAAGAAAAATACCAATCGCATTATCATAAATAGGCATACTTATCTGAAATGCGGCATGATAAAAAGGATTTTTGGTTTTATTAAAAAGCGCGCAGGATTTTAGCGTTTCCGAGCTGATAAAATTCATTACCAACATTCCATTTTTATTAAGGTTATCAGTAATAAGCTTTAACCAGTCAGAATCGGCAGCCACTGCGCGCACGGGCTCACCCTCTTCTTCTGTGAATAAATCATCAATTATCAGGTCAAACGGTGGGCCACTATATTCTTTAAGCCAGGCAACAGCATCGGCCTCGATTAATTCGGCTTCGGAATTCCCAACACCAAAATATTTTTTAGCGACATACAGATGTATTGGGTTAAGCTCGATACCGATGATACTATCGGGTGAGGTAAACCGATTTAACTGACGGATCACAGCCCCACCCCCTACACCCATTACCAGTACCCGCTTGATCTCTTCCAGCGGTTTAAAAAAAGCAGGAATCATGAGTAAGTCCCAAATCCCACCAGTGACTACGCGTGCAGGGTTATACTGGGTATGAAATACACCATTAGTATAAAGCCTGCGACTTCTCCCGGCCGCCCTGACTTCATATATCGAACCTTCATGTTTTTTGCGCCAGATTACGGCCATAAACTGTTCCTGCTTTGGCGACAAACTCTGCGGCCAATTAAAAGCCGATATTATCTCATTAATACCGGCTTTTATTCTACCCTATCTAAATTAAAACCATCCCTCACCCCAATGGGAAGAAGGGCTTAACAGAACAACAGTGAAATATTATTTTTCATTTTTTTCATCTGCATCTGAATCAACCGCATCCAGCTCTATTTCAAGATCACCGACTTCTTCAGTCGCGTCGCCCTCATTAACATCCGCACCTTTTTCCATAACCTGTTTTAATTTAAACATTTCATTTTTCATACGCTGTTCACCGTCTTTTTTACCACCTTCATACATGGAGGCATATTCTGACATCATTGATTCCATTGTCTGCATCGCGGCGTCCAGATCTTTCTTTAACTTGGCATTGGTTACACGCAAGTCAGTATTTTCCTCACGCATGAGTGTCACTTTTGAACTCTTTGTTTCCCCTTCCTGGTTATCATTTTTCTCATCACCTTGACCCTGCCCGGCATGAATGGTTTTATAAGATCCAATTAAATCATTAAGATGCCCATCAAATTTGGTTATCGCTTCCCTATCTTTTTTCAGGAAAGTCTTCAGCAAATTATCATATACTGTTTTTTCAAAACCGATCAGCACCTCTATTTTTTCTTCCGCCTTTTCGTCATCATAACCATATTCTTCTTTCAATATCGTTAATAAATTCTCTCGCTTTTTGGGTTCTGAATTTTTAATTTTATCCACCAGAACCATTGCAAGAGCCTTGTCTCTCATCTTTCTTTTTTTTGCTACGACTAAAACCGTCCCAAGTATCAAAATAAGCAATATACCTATCTCACTTATCAATAGAAAAATACTTGAGTAATAGTCATTCATAATGCCACATCCTTATCATCTTCATCATCTTTTGCGGCTTTCTTTTTCTTCCACATCTGAAATACAAGCACCCCTATTATTCCAACAACAAGGTTAACAATCATTGTGATCCAGCCAATTAAAATCCAGTTTGTTTCTTCAGAATCCCCAGACACCTCCTCAACCACATCATGCGCCACCTTATTCTCATGCGAATCCGCTTCTTTTTTATGCTCTTCATTATCATACTCACCTGAATTCTGTGGTTGGTGGTGATTAGGTTTAGAGGTGAATACAACTAGTTTCTTTTTAATTTCTGAATGAACCTGTTCGCCTGTGTGCCGTTTTGCCTGCAGCTTGATAAGGACAAATTTACCCGCCTTGTCTTTTTTAATTTCACTTATCCACAGCCCGCCTGGCTCCTGATTGATATCCAGTTTATCACCCGCCTCAAGAGTTAGTTCTATCTCTACACTTTCCGGGTCTAATATTTCCAAATGAGGAATAATTGAAAGATAAAAATTTTCAGCCGTTTCATCTTCACTCAACTTAACATCCATGATACTGAGAAAATTATCCAGGGTATAACGAAACTCACGTTCAAAAGTAGCCCCCTTCGCCCGTATAATCAACGACTGCTCTCCTGCTGATAATTTCCCTATTATGTCTGCACTATAGTGACCATCATTTTTATGTCTGTCGGCTCCTTTTCCCGAATCGTTCAATGGATACCGCTGTTCACCGTTAACTTCAACTTCAAAAGTCACCAAATTCAAAAATGATTTTCGGCTTATGTGCTTTCCTTTATCTAGTAGTTCAGCTTCCACTCTAAATTCATCACCAGCAAGAATACTGGGAGGTAACTCACGGGTATTTAGTTTCAAATTGGTTACGATCATGACCCTGTTGTCGGGATCAATAGAACCTTTCACAACCCACTCTCCGGCTGCCGGTTTTTTTACAGTTATCAATTCATACGATTGTTCCTGGCTCCAACTAAAATTATGCGGATGTTTATGATAATCTATGGTTTTTCCCTGCGGGGTTGTTAAGGCAACCTGTTCTGATTCCTTTCTAAACACCAGCACGGTCATGTCCTGCACACTGGTATCAACTTTAAAGCGATTCCCTTTAATGGGTAGACTGTCTGCCGGCGTTGTTTTTTCAAATAATTTCAAAAAGGCTCGTTCAAGGGAATTGGCATTGTCAACTTGTACATAACTTCCTCCTGTCACCCCGCTGATCTGTTTTAGCAAGGCCTTATCAGCGCCATCAGATAAAGCAATAGAGTGAATCCGCACTCCTGCTTTTTTAAACGCGGGAATGATCTCATTCAGAATTCGTTGACGTGAGGCTTCATTTTTCTTTGCCTCACGGGAAATGTCGACCATGCCATCGGTAAGTAAAATAAGATTACGGCGTGTATTTGTATCGGCATGATTCCAGCCAAAGGATGCCTTCTTCAACGCATCCTCAATATTAGTGAATAACCCACGAGAGTGAATTTTTTCTGATTCTAAGCGTGCCCGTTTTTTCCAGCGACTGTCTACACGGCCATGCTTAACCTGCATATTTACATACTGTGCAAATGTCCAGATCCCTGATTCTGAACCTTCCGGCAATAGACCCACCAGTAAACGAAGCGCCGGTGCGCGCAGTTTATGAGGATCATTTTTCTTCATGCTCCCGGAAACATCAATCAATACTCTGAGATCATTTTTTTTGCCAGGCTGATTTTCAGAATGTGCCGGCACCAGCACAAACAAAAGCAGCATCAAAATGATGACTGCAGGCTGGGTCACTTTCATACTCTACTGACCGGCTCAAAGGCGTCTGTGTGTTGCTGCTGTACCAAGATCTTATCCTCTAGAAAAATATGTTTTAAAAAATATATAAAAAGCAAATACTTGCCACCTTGCTTTCATATCGGCCATTAACTTAAAAGTATTAGCAGCCCCCTATTTTTCACACAGAATGCAGACTCACCCACCGATTCAGATCTGCCCCTGAACCCGCATTCATGTTATTCTCATGAAATATATTTACCTGAATTCAATTCATTCCCCACATCTTCTAAAATACTGACAAAATAAAGACTAAATGCAGTTCGAAATACCTGAAAATGATAAAAAAGCAGCTCGCCATCCCCACGAGTTGTTTTTAGTGAACCTGATTACCAACCATATTCTACTCTTTGTGGGTCTGCTCGGAATGGCGGGCAACTACCCGGTTCTGATGTTGATCACACCCACAATTTCGCTGTGTATGCTGCTTTATATTCTTTATCGCGCTCGTTTGTCACTGAGCCGGGATACCTGGTTCGTGATGTGTCACTGGCAAATTGCTGCACGTCGCAGCCACCTGTTTATCACTATGCTAATAATATTAGGACTGGTCATTGCTGCGGTATATTTCGTTTCTGGGGGTGAACTAAGACCACAACATTACGCCTTTGCCGGTGTCGGTGCCTTGCCAACCATGTTCACTATTCTGGCTTTGATTGTGATGGAATCTGATGCTATGCATCAGGCAAAACTAGGGCAGCTGCCGGATAGTATTGTCCAGCAGTTCCCAAATGCAGATGCTATTCGGGTCAATTGCGAGTGAAGCAAGGACAAGTTTTTCTTGGTATTCTCGGCTTCAGCTTATTAGCATTGGCAGTGGCCGTTTACTTTCCCGCACAAAAGTCAAATGTACCTACTTTGACTCAAAGCCTGCCCTGGCAAATTGAAGTAACAGACGATGGCAGTATTCGTGTCTTTGATCTAGTGCTGGAGCAAAGCACGATAAATGATGCTATTCATCGCTTTCAGGAAAGTGCCGAGGTCAGCCTGTTTGTCTCACCCGAAAACACACAGGTCATAGAAGTCTATTTTAACAACACCCGCTTAGCCGGACTCCGAGCTAAACTCGTACTTGCAGTATCAATAGATAAAACCCAACTGGCTGCAATCTATGATCGCGGCACGCGTATCAGTACATTAGGTGATGGCAGCCGTAAAGTGACATTGCATCCGGATGATCTTCTTCGTGTTAAACAATCTAAAATTGCCAGTATAACTTACCTGCCCAAAACCAGGCTGGACACAGAATTATTGCAGGCGCGTTTTGGTGAACCTGGCCGACGAATTCGAGAAACTAAAACGACAACACTGCACTGGCTGTACCCTGATTTGGGTTTAGATATTGCGCAGGATCAAGACGGGCGCACGGTGCTTCAGTATTTACCGCCCACAAAGTTTGAACAAATAATACAACCACTATTGGAACAGGGAAAAGAAGAGCTCAATTAAAATACTTTTCTGAAAAGGCGGCAGGCAGCCATATTATTAATCGTTGCATAAGTATTTGCACCATAACCCCCTCTCCCTCTGGGCTGTCTCCTGGTCACATCTTCTAAACGTAGGCTGGGCGACCAAGAAAATGCCAGGTACCTCGAAGCGCATCAACTTACGAGTTGCTTTCATCCTTCATCTGCATCCGGCCAATTCCGCCTGTCATCGCCTTTCTTTTTTTCTTTCTGATTTTCAGGCAGCAGGGGATCATCATCATCCATGAGTATACGATTGGCATCGCCATCAAGATCTTCGTACTGACCTTTTTTAACGGCCCATATCAATATGCCCACCATGATTAAACCAAGGAAAATCATACCGGGTATCAGTGTATATATGACTTCCATAATATTTCTCTCTTACTTTTCTTTTTTAAACAGGGCTCGAATTCGTGCGGCATTAGCAATCACCAACAGAGAACTTATCGGCATCGAGATAGCCGCAACCAGAGGGGTAATAAAAGTCATCATTGCCAGCGGAACCATAATTAGATTATAGGTGAAAGAAATGCCAATGTTCTGCCGGATCGTTTTCAGTGTCCGCCGAGATAGTTTCACAGCTAGATTAATTTTCTCAAGATCATCCTGGATTAAAATAATATCAGCACTTTCCACCGAAACATCTGTGCCCGAGCCAACCGCCATGCCCACGTCTGCTCGTATCAATGCGGGTGCATCATTAATACCATCGCCGACCATAGCGACCCGTTCACCCTGCGTCTGCAATGCCTGAATGGCCGCATCCTTATCCTCTGGCAATACTTCAGCGATAACCTGCATCCCGCCCAGCTCATCCGCAATCGCATCCGCAACAGCTTGTCTGTCCCCGGTTAATAAGGTCAGCTTCATTCCCTGCCGGCGCAGAGCCCTGATTAATGGCTTCGCCTGTGTACGTAGACTATCGGCAATCACAATCATTGCAACATGTACACCCGCTTTTGCTACATGCACACAAGTCTTTCCTTGCGCTTCATATTTTTGCGCTTGTGCTATTAATTTCGAATCAAGCCTAACGGATAGCTTTTGCAAATAGGTCTGTGTGCCACAGGCAAGAATAGCACCATCAAACTCACCACTCACACCATAACCCGGTTCATTGTGAAAATTATTCAAGCGGGCATAATCCTGTTTTAATCCACGCTTCTCAGCTTCGTAAATGATCGCACGCGCAATACTGTGCTCTGAACGACTCTCCAGTACTGCTACCGCATTGATTAACTTGTCTTCCTCACCACGTTCTGTGCTGACAATACGACTAATACTCATTCTACCTTCTGTCAGCGTACCTGTTTTATCAAACACGAAATGAGTAATGGATGACAGGGTTTCCAGAGCTTCGCCATTTTTCACCAGAATACCGTTGCGAGCACCCAGACCTGAGGCCACAGCAATTGCCATCGGTGTGGCCAGTCCAAAGGCGCAGGGACAGGTGATAATCAATACGGAAGTGGCGGCCATGAGTGCCCGCTCAAAATCGTTCTGATACCAGAGAATAAAGGTTAGCGTGGCTAAAAATAAAGTGGCAGCAACAAACCATGGCACAATCCGATCAGCCATACATTGAATCGGTGCCTTTGAGGACTGTGCTTCCTCCACTAGACTAATGATGCGTCCCAGTGCGGTATTGCGCAAGGTTCCGCTCACCTCTACCGTTAAAGCTCCCTGCATATTAATGGTTCCGGCACAAACCAGATCTCCCACCTGCTTTTTTAAAGGCTGTGACTCACCACTTAACATACTTTCATCCACTAAGCTTTGCCCCTCCACAACACACCCATCCACGGCAATGCTTGCACCGGGCTTAATCAATACCTGTTCGGCTATTTTAATTGATCGTACCGGGACGATTTTTTCTTCACCATCCCGCAGCACACTGGCAACACGTGGCTGCAAATCCAGTAGTCGTTGTGTCGCAGCAACAGCGTGACGTTTGGATAGAGATTCCAGGTGTCGTCCGACTAAAATCACAAATAGAAAATTGACTACGGTGTCATAATAAACTTCGCCTGTTGCAGTGGGATTTAATGTTATATAAACAGAGTATGCCCAGGTGGCGGTGGCACCTATGGCAATGGGTAGATCCATACCCAGACGTAACTGGCGCAGCCCCGTCCAGGCACCTTTTAAAAATGGCCAGCCTGAATAGAACAATGTAGGTGTGGCCAGTGAAAATCCGACCCAGTAAAATAAACTACGGAACTCACCCTTATCTGCACCACTATAAAGAGCAATAGATATCCATAGCAGATTCATCATCGCAAACCCGGCAAAGGCCATACGAAATAGCAATGCACGGTTCTGTTTTTTTAGTGCACCTTCAGCAGCATCGGGATCATAGGGAACGGCGCGATAGCCAATTTCAGCCAGTGACTGTAACACCCGGGAAAGTGAAGTGCGTCGGTTATCCCAGCGCAGATGCAAACGGCGGCCACTGAGGTTCACGCGCGCACTGAGAACTCCGCCCAGTGAGGTTAAACTACGTTCGATTAACCAAACACAGGCCGCACAATGAATGCCTTCCACCAGTAGATGAATATTGCGAAGATCACCCAGTTCAGTAATATACTCGGCCTGAACTTCATCAATATCATAGAGACTGAGATCAGATGGTGGTTCTGGTGGAGGGGCGAGCAAACTTCCTTCGGGCGTACGTTGGTAAAAACCTTGCAGACCGGCGTTATAAATTGCTTCACAAACTGACTGGCATCCGAAACAGCAAAAGTGCCGCAGCTGATCATTTATCTGTGCGCTGAAACTATTGTGTTCTGACAGTGGCAAACCACAGTGGTAACAGGAAGAAGCATTATTTGCTTCACCATTCATACATAAATCCAGCTCAGTGAGTCTTGACAGATATGCGCTGTTCAATCAAATCAAAGCTCTCTGCTGCCTGACTGGCTTTCAGTTTCAGCTCCCAGACACCCTTGAGCGGAAAAACGGCCTGCGCCTGATATTGACCCGGTGCAAAGGATTCTAATTTTAATTTAAAATCAGCATTGGCATCAGAAGGCCGATAAGCCAGCACTTCGACATCAAGATCATTAACTGCCAGCCCTAATTTGTCGACTACGTTAAAACGTAAGGTATGCGTCTGTTCAAGAACCAGCTCTGCCGGCACATCCAGTTTAAAGTTCCAGCCCAGCGCATGTCGTGCGGCCTGTTTCTTTAAAAAGTTTTTCTCATGATCTCGGCCTTTTTCGTAATAGTCTTCTTCGACCAAACCGGAGTTGGTGATAACCGCCATACTGATCATTCCGGCATTAACCAGTAACACGAAAACCACTAATCCAATCCAACCTAGCACCCAGGGATTGCGCATGGCCTGTTTATTTGCCTGAGATATAAATTTACTGTTCATCACTTTAGTCGCTGTCATTTTTACTAACCTGCCAATTCAAATCATTTATAAGCCGGGGCTAAAAAACATACTTTCGTATTCTACTTTTGCATCTTTGCCGATCATTTCCGCCTTAAAGGTGATCAATATACGTGGCTTGTTTAACGTATTTTTGGGTATCTTTAAAAATACAGTATGCGGTGTAACACCACCTTCACGTATTTTTAGCGGTTTATCCAGTCCTTTAACCTGCATCGCATCTGGCCCTTCTACTGTGACGATAACTTCGGCTTCTTTATCCGTCTTGTTCAATAGCTTGAGAACGTACTTGTTCTGAATCATATTATTTCTGAGTAAGACAAACAAAGGCTGTCGTTCATGCAAAACTTTCAACTCAAGCGAACCAAGGTTGATCAGACCATAGAGTATGCCACCGGCCGCAATCAACATAATAGCAAAATAGACCAGCACGCGTGGCCGTTTGATTAATGCTGTCTCCGGCTTGCCCAACATGACATCTAATGATGCATACCGAATCAGACCTCGCGGCCTGCTAATTTTATCCATCACTGAGTCGCAGGCATCCAGACACAGTCCACAGGTGATGCAGCCTTCCTGTTGCCCTTGGCGAATATCCACGCCGGTGGGACACACGGCCACACATTGATTACACATAATGCAATCGCCCTGATCATCCGGTACCCCTTCCTTTTTTAAGCGTCCGCGAGGCTCCCCTCGCTTAACATCATAAGTTGGGAGAACGGTTTCACTATCGTACATAACCCCCTGAATGCGGGCATAGGGACAAAGCCAGAAACAAGTCTGTTCACGCATAAAACCGGCAAGAATAAAGGTGCCTACGGTGAACATACCAATAACAACCATGGCTGTCGTTGTGAGTTGAAAGCTGAAAAAATCCAGCCACAACTGCTGTGCATCTGTGAACCAGATAACAAAACTGATCCCGGTAAAGCCTGAAATTAAGAGCCAGAAGAAATATTTCATACTCCGCAGCTTTATTTTTTTAAGCGTCCAGGCACTCTTGTCCAGCTTATGCCGTTGTGCTGGCTTACCTTCCAATTTTTCTTCAACCCAGGTAAAAACTTCCGTCCAGATTGTTTGAAAGCAGAAATAACCGCAAAAAGCACGGCCAATGGTCGAGGTAACGGCCGCCAGTAGAATCGCAAAAAATAATAATATCAGTGATAAAATCCAGACATCCTGAGGCAGGATGGTAATGCCATAAAAATGAAACTGCCGCTCAGGGATGTCAAATAAAATCGCCTGGCGATCACCATAGCGTAAATAAGGAACTAAAAAATAAGGAAGCCATACCAATGAGGAAAACTGCTTTATCGTTCGGAAACGTCCGGACATACGTTTGGCATGGATGGTCTCTTCACCCGTGTTGACATGCCAGGCACCTAATTCTTCGTAAATAGCGCTATCGCCAGATTGCTCATTATTACTCAAAACTTACTCCCATACATACCGCCGAATAAAGCCGGCCAGCTCAACAGTATGACGAAAAACAGATTAATTTTTTTCCAACAGGTCGACAACCAGGTTGCTGACATTTTTGCGAATGACCTCCCCTGGATGGGGAAGTGCGCGTGATTTCAGTTTAACACGATCCAGCAATTCGCTGAAACGATAAACCCGTTGATGCTAAACCGTATGGGCAAGAGCCCACGCGGTTTACATGGGTGTTACTGCCCGCCTCCCAGCTTGTGCACATAAACGGCCAGTTTCTTGATGTCCGTTTCAGACAGTTTACTATCACCAAATTTAGGCATTTCAGCACGCCGAGTCTTTGCATCGGAGGCATCGTTGACACCATGTCTAATGGTATAAGCAATACTTTCTTCCGTACCCGGCGCAAAGCGTGAAATACCATCCATCAAGTTAGCTGAACCCAGCGCTGCCATGCCCGTACCTGCTGGTGTATGGCAACCTACACAGCCTTTTTCCATATACAGCGGCTCTTCAATCACCTTGCCTGCTGCAATGGCACTAGCCAGTTTACTGATTTCCGCATCGCTCAACACCATACCACCCATCTTCGGCATCATGCCAAGACGACCGTTGGTAATGCTTTGTTGGATAGTTTCAATCGTACCACCATAAAGCCAGTCATCATCTGCCAATACCGGGAAACCAGGATTACCGGAACCACCTGCGCCATGACAGGCCGCACAGTTTTCACCAAACAGAACCTTGGCTGAGCGTATGGCATATTCACTTAACTCTTCATCGGCCAGAATGGCGGCCACCGACATACCCGGTAACTTGTCTTCATATTTTGCTCGTACTGACTCAATGGCCTGCATATCTTCTTTGAATTCCTTAATGGCTGTCCATCCAGTTAAACCTTTAGTGTGACTATTGACTAAAGGAATGGCTGGGTAAATCAGGCAATAAACAATGACAAATATCCAGCTGGCATGAAAGCCGATCCACCACCACTTTGGTGGCTCGTTGAGTAGTTCGCCCAGGGTTTCGTCCCACACGTGTCCGGTAGTCGGTACACTGTAAGGATTTTTCTTTTCACTCATTTCTTTACCTCCGCATTAAAACGGTCATCATCATTGAGGAGATGGCGTTGTGCTTCCAGCCTCTCCTTATTTTTAGGATGGAATACCAGAACATAAACGATGATCATAATAATAAATATACCTACTGTCATGATCATGCCGATCCAGTCATGCAGGGTCATCGCGGCCCAGTCCGTACTAAAATATTCCTTGAGACTATTCACGGTAATCAATGCCTTCGTCAAAGCGAATCATAGTGCCCAGCACTTGCAAGTACGCGACCATGGCATCCATTTCGGTCTTGCCTTCGACACTGGCGGCGGCAGCCGCAAAATCCGCATCAATATAAGGAACACCGACCATCTTCATGCCTTTCATGGTGGCAACGGTTTCATCCGCATCAACCCTGTTTTTAGCCAACCAGGGATAGTTAGGCATCACGGATTCGGGAACCACTGAACGCGGTGCGAGCAGGTGTTGCACATGCCACTCATTAGAGTATTTACTGCCTACACGCGCCAGATCCGGCCCAGTGCGCTTTGAACCCCACTGGAAAGGATGATCGTACATTGACTCGGAAGCCAGAGAGTAATGCCCATAGCGTTCCTTCTCATCCCGGAAAGGACGAATCATCTGTGAGTGGCACAGATAACAACCTTCACGGATATAAACCATGCGGCCCATTAATTCCAGTGGTTTATAGGGACGAACGCCATCACCGGCTTTCCAGTCATCCAGAGAAGCTCCGGCTTTACGCTGCCAGACGATCTCAGGATGCTGGTTATGTTCCATGGTCTCGTCTAAATAGAACAGGGGAACAATTTCCACCAGCCCACCGACGGACAATAAAACCAGAAGCATCAGCAACATGACAATGCCGCTACGCTCGACCTTGTCCTGCAATTTTGTTGAATGAATTTTATCTGCCATTGTTATTGACTCCTTAATCAGGCGTTAGCCGTGGCCGCAGTAACAGCAGGCCGCGAGCTGGCTGTACGAATGGTCATGATTACGTTGTAGAGCATTACCACACCGCCTGCCCAGTAAATCATACCGCCTACTGCACGCATGGCGTAGTAGGGATGCATAGCCGCAACGGATTCAGCGAAGGTATAGGTCAAGGTGCCGAAGGCATCATAATCACGCCACATCAAACCCTGCATAATGCCGGATACCCACATCGCAGTGATATAAATCACCGTACCGATGGTGGCCATCCAGAAGTGCATGTTCACCAGGCTGGTGGAATACATGCGGGTATTCCACAGCCGCTCGACCATATGATAGAGCGCACCGGCGGCCACCATGGCGACCCAACCCAAGGCACCGGAATGAACATGACCAATCGTCCAGTCCGTGTAGTGAGACAGTGCATTCACAGTTTTCACTGACATCACCGGGCCTTCAAAAACGGACATGGCATAAAACGCCAACGACATAATCATAAAGCGCAAAATATAATCGGTACGCAGTTTGTCCCAGGCACCGGAGAGGGTCATCATGCCGTTAATCGCACCGCCCCAGGAAGGAATAATCATGGCCAGAGAAACGGCCGCCCCGATGGATCCGGTCCAGTCAGGCAGCGCGGTATATTGCAAATGGTGGGCTCCCAGCCAGACATAACCGAACATCAGCGCCCAGAAATGAATCACCGATAAACGATAGGAAAATACCGGGCGATTGGCCTGCTTGGGAACAAAGTAATACATGATGCCAAGGAAGCCTGCGGTCAGATAGAACCCCACCGCATTGTGTCCCCACCACCACTGAATCATCGCATCCTGTACCCCGGAGAACACCGAGTAAGATTTGAACAAGCCCACCGGAATCGCCAGACTGTTAACTACATGTAGATAGGTGATCATCACCATCATGCCAAGGAAGAACCAGTTGGAAACATAGATATGTGAGGTTTTGCGCTTCATCATGGTCATGAAAAAGTTAATCGAATACGACAGCCAGACCACCGCAATTGCTAAATCGATGGGCCATTCCAGCTCAGCATATTCCTTACCCTGGGTTATGCCCAGTGGCAGGGTAATGACGGCGGCAACGATAATCAGGTTCCAGCCCCAAAAGGTAAACCAGGCCATTTTGTTGCTCCACAAGGCTACGCCACAGGTGCGCTGTACCGTGTAGAAAGCCGTGGCCATGAGTGCACAACCACCAAAAGCGAAAATCACCGCATTGGTGTGCAGGGGACGAAGTCGACCAAAGGACAGTTCGGCTATATCCAGGTTCAAAACCGGCCAGGCCAGTTCTGAGGCAATATAAACCCCCACCAGAGTGCCGACCACCAGATAGATCACCGCAGCAACGGTAAACCACTGTACCACCTCAAAATTATATTTCTGTTCTACTTGTGCTGTTGCCACCAGTAGTCTCCTCTTTGTGTTGACAAAATTAATGTCGTCGCTGAAATATTAAAAACCTGAATTAACATGGGTAATCGTATGACTAAAATAGCCCAGAGACACACTGGGTTACTACACCCTTGCAGACAATGATGAAATTTACGACTTAAGTTACAGTTTAAAAAGACAAATTATAATTACTTCGCAACAGGCCACCCTCTCTGACCTTTGAATCCCCCATAGAAAGCGAGACCAATTTTAGTATACCCGATTTTTGTATTCTGTCCAAAAAGTACGGGTAAAAAATAGTGGTAAATTACGCCTGGTCTAGTTCTAGCACATTGAAAGGAAAACCATGGAATACCAGAGCAACAAAGTCAGCCATTAAACTACAAATACCCTGGTATACCAGTATACTAACGTGACATATCCAGTTTGAAATCCAGATAAATACGCGCCTCACTTTCATGTTCCAGTGTCGCCAGAAGAGGCGCATCGAGGCACTGTTTAAGAGTCTCAATATTCTCATCCACATAGGGGTAATTGCCCTGCACTTTGTTCGCAATCCAGCCCTGTAAGCTTACGCCACTTTGTATAATTGCCCGTGCGCTTAACAGTGCATGATTAATGCAACCGAGACGCATACCAACCACTAATAAAACCGGCAGCTTTAAGCTGTTAGCTAAATCAGCAATGGTCTGTTCTGAATTCAAGGGCACCAGCCAACCTCCTACACCCTCGACCAGAATGAAATCTGATAATTCTGACAATGCAGAAAAAGATTTTTTTATACGTTTAAAATCAATTTCAACACCGGCCTGCCTTGCAGCAAGGTGTGGTGCAATAGCCTCCGGAAAAACATAGGGATTAATCTGAGCATACGCTGCACTGACATTTGCCGCCTGCTGTAATCGCAATGCATCGTCATTAACATAATGATCTTCTATTTTTTCGGCGCCACTGGCCACCGGTTTCATCGCGGTAGTTCTTACGCCCTGCCGGTCGAGCATATGCAACAGGGCGCAACTGACATAAGTCTTACCGACTTCGGTATCGGTGCCGGTGACGAAAATACCGCGCTGCATTTTTATGTTTACTCCTCTGCCAAACAGGCACGACTGAAGTCGAACCTACAAATAAAACGTTATTTAATATCCGCAGGAGAAATATACAGCTCAGCCGGCTGATTATTTTTTCCCGGCACATTTTCGCTACGCCATGCCAACCCGTATATGGCTTCATAACTAACCGGGAGCAGCCCATCCTTTCGATAATCTTCATAGGCTCGCTCTAGTTGTTGTAAACGTCCCTTGCCGGTTAGGCCCCGGGCACGGCCATGAGTAAGATTATGTGCACCAATCTGTTTTAAATCCTGCATAATGCTACGCACATTTTTATAAGTCACCGTAATCATTTCCATATCGACAACGGGATCGGTAAAGCCAGACTGTAATAAGGCATCACCCATGTCGTGCATATCAGCAAATTGATTAACATGACTATGAGCATCAACGCCTGACCAGCACTGACGTAATTCTTTTAAAGTATCCGGGCCAAAGTTGGTAAATAGTAACATGCCTCCCGGTTTTAACAGCCGCTGACATTCACTGAATACCGCGACCAAATCAGCGCACCATTGCAGGGTTAAATTGGAAACAATCATGTCCATGCTATTGCTGGCATAGGGCAGTGCATAGACATCGGCACTGACAAAATGATCGCGCCGTTTCATGCGCCGCAACCAACTGATTTTTTTTCGTGCCTGTCGTAACATTCCCGTGGCAAGATCCAGGGAATGAATCTCTGCCACCGGATAGCGTTGCGCCAGTGCCTGCTGGCAAAAACCGGTGCCAGAACCCAGATCAAGAATTCGTTCGGGGCTGAAACGAATATACTCAAGCCGTTCAAGTAAACGCGAACCCACTTCGCGTTGCAGCACCGCCGCTTTATCATAGTCGGCTGCAGCCTGCTCAAAGCTGCGCCGCACCTGCATCAATTCAAATGCGGGTTGATTTTTACTTTCTATTGTTTCAGGCATATAAAAATGTCATTAACTGTTGTTGGAAAATCTGCTGATGAGAAATAAACGGCGCATGCCCAGCACCTTTAATAATAGAAAGTTCAACACGTGCAAATTGTGCGGCAATATTTTGCAGGGCTGCCACCGGGGTCAGACTGTCATTCTCGCCACCGATCAAATATACCGGTTGTTCTATTTTAACTACCTGCCAGCGAAGATCCTCGTCCTGTAATATTTTCAAACCGGCACTTAAACTTTCACTATCCGGCTCACTGCGAGCAAATAAATGATCACGCAAACAACGCAATCCTTCGCGTGCATGACTATCCCCTTTAAATTGCAAGGCTAGAAACCGGGATAAAGTGCTGCGGTAATCTTTACCTAATTGTTCTGCAAATAAAGCCAACACCTTTGCATCCATCGCATCAGGCCAGCCATCTGTTTTACAAAAACATAAACTGGATGAAACGATCACCAGCTTTGCCACCTGCTGTGGATACAGTACGGCCATGTTAGACACCAGCATACCTCCCAGTGACCAGCCTAACCAGATAGCGGATGCTTGCAGGTGTGCGCTGGCATAGTCATGCAATTCGGCACTAACCGTGGCTAATGAAAAAACCTCACTCAAGGCTGCACTATGACCATGCCCGGGTAAGTCCACTATGTGCAGACGAAAGTTTTTTTCCAGTTCAAGTAGTAATTGTTCAGGCCAGATACCGCCATGCATCGCCCAGCCATGCACGAAAACCAGATCCGGCCCTTCACCTCTAACCACTACATGCAATATCTTACTCAACGATGGCTTCCTTGTGCAGTAAACTTTCCAAAGCCTCTAGCAGGTGGTCGATATCCGTCTGTTCATGTTCAGCAGAAAGAGTGATCCGCAATCGCGCCTGATTTTTAGGTACGGTGGGTGGACGAATGGCGCTGATTAAGAACCCCTGTTCATCAAGTTGCTGGCTAAGGTACACCGCCTTTTCACTGGCGCCTAATAATAAAGGTTGAATAGCCGTATCGGATGGCAACAAAGGCAAGGCTAACTGACTAGCTCCCTGCTTCCAGTAAGCAATTAAGCCATGCAGTTTTTCCCGCCGCCAGTTTTCTTTTTTCAACAAACGTAAACTACTACGGGTAGCCGCAGCCACCGCCGGGGGCAGGGCCGTGGTATACACGTAACTGCGGGCACGATTAATAAGGGCTTCAATCAAAATTTCATCACCGGCAACAAATGCACCGAAGCTGCCCAGCGCTTTTCCCAACGTGCCCATTAACACGGGTACGGAGTTTGCATCCAAACCAGCTTGCTCAACAATGCCCGCCCCAGTTTTACCCAGCACGCCAAAACCATGAGCATCATCAATCATTAACATGGCATCGCGCTCAACAGCAAGTGATGCCATCTGCTCAATAGCCGCAAGATCACCGTCCATGCTAAAGACTCCATCACTGACAATGAGTTTTTCCCCCTTACCACTTTGTGTCAGTTTTTCCGTCAGTGCGACCATGTCATTATGTGCATACCGTTGCAGGCGGGCACGGGATAAAATCCCCGCATCAATTAAGGAGGCATGATTAAGGCGATCGGCAAATAAATTATCACCCCGTTCAAGCAAGGTAGAGACGATACCAAGATTAGCCATGTAGCCAGTTGAAAACAACAATGCTCGTTGCCTGCCGGTAAAAGCCGCCAGCTCTTCTTCCAGTGCGTGATGTTCTTTTGAATGACCGTTGATTAAATGTGCCGAGCCACTGCCAACGCCATACTTATTCGCCGCCTGTTTAAAACTTTTTATTAGCTCAGGATGATTTGCCAGACCCAGATAATCATTACTGCAAAAATTAAGATACTCACGGCCATCAAGGCAAACCCGGATACTCTGTGGGCTCGACATGATCCTGCGCCGACGATAACAATGCGCCTGCTCGCGTTCATGTAATTGTTGCTTGAGTCGTTCGAATAACACGATCTACACCCTGTTAAACTGCGAAGATCGCAGAATTATGCAGAGAAATCTTTTTAACACCGTTTTCCTCTGTGTAACTCTGCGACCTCTGCGGTAAATATTTTTCTCTTCCCTGAAAAAAAAGGAAGCATAAGCAGCGCAGAATAGTCATCAACAATCAAACGGCTCGGATTCCGAGACGGTCAAACAATTGTTGATCGGTATCCGCAGCCGGGTTCGATGTAGTCAGTAATTTTTCACCATAGAAAATAGAATTGGCACCGGCAAAAAAACACAGGGCCTGGGTTTCATCACTCATACTTTCCCGCCCGGCAGATAAACGCACCTGTGAGCGCGGCATGAGAATACGCGCAGCAGCAATGCTGCGCACAAATTCAAGATGATCTAGATCCGGCGCATTTTCCAGTGGCGTACCTTCCACCTTGATCAGTAAGTTGATCGGCACACTCTCAGGATGCTTCTCCTGATTCGCTAGCTGTTGCAGTAGACGCACCCGATCTCGGCGCGCCTCCCCCATGCCAAGAATGCCGCCGCTGCAAACCTTGATGTCGGCATCCCGCACATGCTGCAGGGTATCGAGTCTGTCCTGATAAGTCCGGGTAGTGATCACCTCAGCATAAAATTCCGGCGAGGTATCAAGATTGTGATTGTAGTAATCCAGCCCAGCCTGTTTTAACTGCTGACTCTGTTTGGCACTCAACATGCCGAGGGTCATGCAGGTATCCATATCCAGCGCCTTTACTGCCTTGACCATTTCCATCACTGGCAACAGATCGCGATCTTTAGGAGAACGCCAGGCCGCCCCCATACAGAAGCGACTTGCGCCTTTGGCTTTAGCGGCTTTGGCTGCGTCGATAACCTCATCCAGGGGTAGCAACGGCTCAGATTCCAGCTCGGTATCATGGTGGGCGCTTTGCGGACAGTAACCGCAATCCTCGGAACAACGACCAGTTTTAATACTCAATAGCGAGCTTACCTGTACTTCATTGGCCACAAAATTCTGCCGGTGGATAGTCTGCGCCTGAAACAGGAGATCGTTGAAGGGCAGAGTGAACAATGCCGTGATTTCATCTTCCTGCCAGTCATGGCGTAACTCACCATTATTTGAAATACTCGGGGCTCTGGATTCCATTGATTTTTACCGGGTTATATACTGAAATAGGAATACCGGATTCTAGACATTACTACACCGGTGTCAACTGACAAGGAGGTCAAAAGTGAACAAGTGGATTAACTTCAATCAACTCAACTTCAATATATTCCCCTGCCTGCTCTGCGGCTGTGCTCATGCCAATAAGACGAGACTCTGCTTCGCCTGCGAACAGGCACTGCCACATAACCTCTCGGCCTGTCGACGTTGTGCATTACCCATCCCGCCAGATAGCCATACCCGCCTCTGCGGCCAGTGTCTGGATTCCACTCCACCCAGCTCGGCGGCCCATATACCTTATGTATATGCAGCCCCGCTTGATGCCTTACTTACCGGGCTGAAATTTCGTCAGCAGTTACACCATGGCCACCTGCTCGGGAATCTGCTCACCCACTATTTGCATAAAAAATTGCGCCAGCTACCCGAATGCATTGTCCCCGTCCCCCTGCATGCTTCGCGGCTGCGCGAACGAGGCTACAATCAGGCGCTGGAAATTGCCCGACCCATAGCTCGCTCACTAGGGATTAAACTGGAAAAAAATCTTGTTCTCCGAGTTCGAAAAACACAGGCGCAAAGTGATTTAAAACAGGCCGCCCGTGCCGCCAATCTGCACCAGGCTTTTAGAATTACCCGCCCGCCGGGCTATGAGCACATCGCACTGGTCGATGATGTGGTCACCAGCGGCCATACCGTTAATTCGCTGGCTGAGGAATTTGCCAAGGTTGGAGTAAAGAAAGTGGAAATCTGGGCGGTTGCCCGTGCGGTTTACCGTGCGTGATATTCATGCTGGACTCACAGGCAGACAGATACGATTGAAGCCGTCTGTTGGTTCAATTTGTACCGCTGAAGCCGCACCTACAAATTGTCGTACAAGTGACGAGGAAGCAAACTCTCGGAGATTAGAATCTCAGACGAAAGTCCAGAAACAAGCCCTTGGATACAGAGCGGCTCTGCAATTGATTCAATTCATCACTGGCATATTTCTGATGCTGCCAGCCACCTTCCAGACCCAGCCCTCCCGCCCATTCATAAGACAGCCGGGCTTTATAATCGAAGCTGGGATTGATGAGCGAATCCGAATGCCGTCCAACAAAGCCTGCGGACAATCCTTTAAAGGGCAACTCAAATAGCGCGGCAGCATAAAACATCGGCACCGCTTCACGGAAATTGCGCTGCTGCTGCTTATAATCTTCAGAGTAGGAAATGGCATTACCATTGATGAAACGAATATTCAGTCCCAGATCGAGATTCATGCCCCGCCTTACCATCGGATAAGACAAGGCCGCATCATACTGGCGCAGGCCGGTTGCTTCATCCGAGATGAGATCTCGAGCCGTCTCACTGGAAAAACGAGGCTGCAGTAAATCCTCACTCACATTCCAGCGACCCCCTACCTTGTCATGACTGAGTTGAAAATGCAGGCGAGCCTGTGAATTCGTCGCACTACTAAGACTAAATGGGCTACGCTGATGACCGGCATCAAGTCTGTACTCAGAAGGTGAATCGGCCATCACCGTAAAGTTGCTGAACAGCGCAATAACAGCAATAGTCAATAATTTAACCATTACTTTTTCCCTGTTGTTTTTAATTGAATTCATCTTAAATTTTAGTGGCCTGGATCCGGCCCAGTCCCACCCTTCTAGTTAAAGGGAGTGCAAGTATAGTCCAGCCCTCAATATTGAGCCATGTGCGGAGTCAACAATTTAGCAACATTATTAAAAAATATTTATAAATTACCTATGCAATTAGTCATAACTCATGTGATTTGTGCTATGCATCGCGGAATACTCCACATAAAATAACCATCATTAGATTTTGATTATTTACTGAAGCCAAACCTAGGATACTAACAATGAAAAAATATGGATTACTACTAACCGGCGTGATGGGACTGATCAGCCATCAGGCTGCTGCTATCAGCATCGTATTTGATTACAGCTATGACAGCAGTGGTTTCTTTGCCGATACTCAGCGCGTCAGTCTGCTTAATGCGGCAGGCAATGCCCTCGGCTCTCGTCTACAGGACACTTTGGGGGCCATCACCCCCGGTGGCGTTAACACCTTTGATGCCAGTTTCATCAATCCCGGCACGGGTAGCACGGCCACGATCAATAATTACAACGTACTTGATAATACCCTGGTCATCTATGTCGGTGGTCGCGATCTGGGCAGTACCCTGGGCATAGGTGGCTCCGGTGGTTTTTCTGCCGGTGGCACCCAGAGCTTCATAGACAGTCTGAATCGTGGTCAGACAGGTGTCGATCTTGCTCCACCAACTGACTTTGGCCCCTGGGGCGGCAGCATTAGTTTTAACTCTACCGCTAACTGGTACTTTGATACCGATCTCAGCACCGATGCGGATATTGTCGGCAATGACTTCTACTCCGTTGCCCTACATGAGCTGGGTCACGTACTGGGTCTGGGTACTGCGGGTTCCTGGGATACCTGGGTTAATAGCACCGATGCTACCTTTACCGGCAATCTCAGTACGCTCGCCTTTGGCAGCGCGGTTCCTTTATATAGCGATCTGAGTCACTGGAATACCGGCACCATGAGTACCGTCGATGGTGTTGCTCAGGAAGCCGCCATGGATCCGAACCTGACCACCGGTACCCGCAAGCTCTTCACCGAACTGGATTATACCGGATTGGGTGACGTAGGCTGGGAAGTCTCTGCCGTACCAGTTCCGGCTGCGGTCTGGTTGTTTGGCAGTGGCCTGCTGGGACTGTTGCACTTCGGGCGACGTAACCGTAAGTCATAAGCATTACTGCTTAACGCTTTAGAAAGGCCGACAGGATATCCTGTCGGCCTTTTTTATTCCCGCAGACAAACACTCTGCAGGCAAGTAAATACATTATAATTCAGTCTCAATAACAGCAGGCGGGAATCCATGGAACAACTTGCTAAGTTCAACACACAACTCAAACCTTTCCTGTACCTGTTCAGCGAAAATCATTTACTCCAGGCGCTAATCGTTATCATTGGTGGTTATTTACTTGCCCGCATCTTTAGCTGGAGCCTCACCACCATCATTTATAAATTAACTCACCGCTCACAGACTACGCTGGATGATCAATTCATCGAGCTGGTTCGTAGCCCGATTTTCTACAGCATTTTGCTCATTGCCGCCTCCATTGCCGGTAACCTGGCACTGGATGGAAAACTTGAAGTTGTCTTCCTCTCACTGCTAAAAACGGCAGCGGTCATTATCTGGTCCACGTTTATTTTACGCCTTGCGCGCATGCTGCTGCGCGCTGCCAGCCAGACCGCAGACAAATTCAATGTGATCAGCACTCAAACGCTACCGCTATTTGAAAACCTGGCTATTCTTATTATCATCGCCATTGCCGTTTATTTTGTTTTCAATGCCTGGAATATTGATATGACCGCCTGGCTGGCCTCCGCCGGTATCGTCGGTATTGCCATTGGCTTTGCCTCAAAAGATACCCTCGCCAATTTATTTTCCGGCGTATTCATTCTTGCGGATGCACCTTATAAAATAGGCGACTATATTGTCCTCGACAGCGGTGAACGCGGAGCCGTCACCCACATTGGAATACGCAGCACCCGTATACTTACCCGTGATGACGTTGAAGTCACCATCCCGAACTCCATCATGGGCAACACCAAAATCATCAATGAAACCGGCGGCCCGCATACAAAGTATCGAATTCGACTTAAAGTGGGCGTGGCCTACGGCTCTGATATCGAGCAGGTAAAAGATACACTGATGAAAGTTGCACTGAAAAATACTTCGGTCTGCGAAGATCCCGAACCCCGCGTGCGCTTTCGCAGCTTCGGTGGTTCCAGTCTGGATTTTGAATTACTCAGCTGGGTGGATGAACCGGTGCTGCGTGGACGGGTATTGGATGAGTTGAACAGCGAAGTCTATCTACATTTTCAAGAGAACAATATTGAGATACCCTTTGCCCAACAGGATATTTATATTAAATCATGGCCGGGGGAAATTAATGCAAGGGGCGAATAAAAAGAGTATTTATAAATCTGTGTCCGATTTATTATATTAATAAGTTACATGCCAAACAGTTGTTTTCTGTCACTCAAGTAATTGGGTTAGCATTCATAACTTCAGCTATAATTTCTGTCAATTGAATTCTCACTTAAAACAAGCACAACCTATTTTGGTATTACTCTTTAATACAACTTCTTCAACTTGGCCATAAAAAACCGCTCACTCCAAAGCGATAAACTTTTACGCTCTATCGGCTTCATAAAGATTTCAACATCATCCGCCGCTGTTTTCCAGTCAATTGAATTAATTTTTTCATTTAAGGCATTCACAAGCCAGCCTTCATCAATATTAAGATCTTGATCTTTCCACGGCCCATATTGAATCAACGCATTTTTCAACAATAATAAATTTGGCGTCACGCCCTGTGTAATATACCAGCCAAAATCATACCAGTCCCTGCCCTTCAAGTGATTCCTACACAGTAGCGCATGGGTTTTTAAGGCAAAATTACTACTCATATCCTGATGACACACTTCAAAATCCACGGGGAAATCGAGATAGGTATAATCAAACCCTGATCCGTTGGGAGAATTACAATCAATTTCTAATTTGATTCTTAACTTACGACCATTTAAGTCATCCATAAAACTCATGTTTAACTGGTGTGCAATAGAGGTGTCTTTAATTATCGCCTTTTTAATACGCTGATCCATGCGTGCTTTGTCTAACGCCTCCGGTTCAACCCCAAATTCTTTACACGTCTCAGTTAGATTATCTAGATAAGGCTGCCACGAAAATGCAGCATCGGGTTTTAATAAAATGAAATCCATGTCTTCTGAAAAGCGTGGTAAACCATGCAAAATTCGTAAACTGGTCCCCCCCTGAAACGCAGCCACTTCAAAGAATTCCGCCTGCCACAAAGAAAACAGCATAATTTCCTGAATAATTTCCTTGAGCGCATTCTCCTCTTCAACCGGGCCTGCAGATTTATACTCTGCTAAACGTTTTTGAATTAAATCAATCATAAACCCTGCCTTAAAAACCCAAGGACCTTAATAACTCTTCAATGAAGTTTTTCTCTCGCTTGCCTTTATAAACATCTAATAGCTTGGCAATACTAAATGAAGAAACCGCCTTAATTGCCTGCTCATCAATACGCAAACCATCCAACAAAAAATCTAGCCCCTGCCACGGCAATTTGCGCATATACACCAAATCGAGTAACGCCCGCATAGGCTCCGCCACAAGCGCCACCTGTTTTTGCAACTCATGTCGGGTAACCGCCTGAAGAAAGTAACCGGATTTAACCGTCATACGTTTAAAATCAAAATCCCCCAACGTGTAATTTTCATAACTCACAGATTTACCCTTTGCGGTAACACTCAACACACTGCGCACGGCCTCAGGAATCCAGCCATGGTAGCTTAATGCTGATTCAGCAGAAACATAGCTGCCAGGCAGTAACTGCTGCGCCAGAGCAAAGGGGTGAAGCGGCTTATCTCGATACTCATTCGCCAGCACATAAATCCCTCGTTTCACCCTGACCAGCTCACCCGCCTTCATGGCACGATTCACCTGGCCATAGCGTCGTTCATTACTGCCACCCAATACGCGGGCTAACTGCCGGTCATTCAAGGTAAAATTAGCCTGTCCATTGGCAATAATCTGTTTAATTAAAGGCGTCATAGTGCAGAGTATATAAAATATTCCAGAAACTTCCACTTTATAAAAGTATCTCGCCAAATAACAACCGACTAATAAGACAGTAGAGCATCTACTGGTATTATTGACATAATTTCCCACTTGTAAGAAACTCTATTATGTCAGTAGATCTCCTACTGTATAATAAGTGTAATACTATGGCCAAAACATGAAGACCACAAACAACACAACGAAGTTAGGCGAACTGGCAGATATCCGCAGCGGTCATCCTTTTCGTGGCAGGGTAAAACATACGCCAGACAAGTGGGATTACTATGTCTTACAGCTTAAGGATGTGCAAAAAAATGGCCATATTGACCTCGCTCAGGCAGCCCAGATTAATATGATGAAAGAAAAGCCACCCCGCCCACTGCAACAGGGTAATATTTTACTCCGTGCCAGAGGCGGTTATTACTACAGTGGCTTATTCAATGCCAACAGAAACAATGTTATCGCTACCAGTCAATTTTTCATTCTGAGCCCCACAGACAAGGTAGTACCAGCTTATTTATGCTGGTATCTCAACCAGCCCATGGCACAGCAATATCTGCAAAGAAACGATACTGGCACCAATATCCCGATGCTCAACAAACAAACCATCAGTGATTTGCCTGTGACGCTCCCCTCAATTAACACCCAGCACAAAATTGCCGAGATTCACCAGCGCTGGCTGAAAGAAAAAAAACTAACAGAAGAATTACTCAATAATCGTGAACAGATGATGCGCGGCCTGTGCCAGCAATACATTAATAAAGACATTATGAACAGAGAAAACCTATGAACACAGAAAACACACAAGCAACCAACCAAACCGAACAGGCCGCTATTAAGCAGAACACCATCAACAAAGCCGTATGGCAAGCCTGCGATACCTTTCGCGGCACGGTAGATGCCAGCATTTACAAAGACTATGTGTTAACCATGTTATTTGTAAAGTACCTCAGTGATGTCTGGCAAGACCACTACGATGAATACCAGCTAGAGCATGGCGACCATCCCGAACTCATTGAAGAGCTAATGAAAAATGAGCGCTTTGTATTGCCTGAGCAATCTAACTTCAACCACCTCTATGAGCATCGCTTTGAGCCCGGCAATGGCGAGCGCATCGACAAAGCCCTGCATGCCATTGAAGAAAACAACCTCAGCAAACTGCGTGATGTATTTCAGGACATCAGCTTCAATGCCAACAAGCTGGGCGAAGAAGCACAAAAAAATGACCTGCTACGTTATCTGTTAGAAGACTTTGCCAATGACGCTTTAGACTTACGCCCCTCTAAAGTCGGCAAGCTGGATATTATTGGCAATGCTTACGAATTTTTAATCAAAAGCTTCGCCTCTGGTGCGGGTAAAAGTGCCGGTGAGTTTTATACCCCGCCTGAAGTATCCGAACTCATTGCCGAACTGGCGCAACCAAAAGAAGGCGATGAAATTTGCGACCCGGCCTGTGGCTCTGCTTCGTTATTATTAAAATGCGGCAATCAAATTAAGCACAATAATAAAGGCTCAAAAAAATACGCCCTCTTCGGCCAGGAAGCCATTGGCTCTACCTGGGCACTGGCAAAAATGAATATGTTTTTGCACGGTGAGGATAATCACCGCATTGAGTGGGGTGACACCTTACGCAACCCAAAACTATTAGACAGCGAAGACAGCCTGAAACATTTTGATGTGGTCGTTGCCAACCCGCCCTTCTCATTAGATAAATGGGGACACGACACCGCCGAGCACGATCACTTTAGTCGCTACCGCCGTGGAATCCCACCCCGCACCAAAGGTGACTATGCCTTTATTCTGCATATGATTGAAACCTTAAAACCCGCAGTCAAAAATCAAACCGGTGGCCGCATGGGTGTTGTCGTACCTCACGGCGTATTATTCCGCGGATCCAGTGAAGGTAAAATTCGTAAACAGCTTATTGATGAGAATTTATTAGATACGGTTATTGGCCTGCCAGAAAAATTATTTTACGGCACAGGTATTCCGGCGGCGGTTTTAATTTTCAAAAAGAAAAAAACAGATGAGAAGGTTTTATTTATTGATGCCAGTCGTGAATTTACGGCGGAGAAAAATCAGAATCGTTTGTCGGTGGAGAATATTGAGAAAATTGTTGATACGTGTCGTAAGCGGAATGAGCTTAGTCACCTCACCAACCCCACCCCAGCCCTCCCCTTGTCAGGGGAGGGAGCCACGGTAAAGCAAGGCTGCGCCCCTCCCTCTGCCAAGGGGGAGGCTGGGAGGGGGTTAGTGCTGGTCGACAAATACGCCTACCTCGCCACAAAAGAAGAAATTTCAGAAAACGATTACAACCTGAATATTCCACGTTATGTCGATACCTTTGAAGAAGAGGAAGAGATTGATTTGATGGCGGTGCGTGCAGAGCGTGAGGTTTTGAAGCAGCAACTTGCTGAGTTAGAAGTTGAGATGGATGGGTATTTGAAGGAGTTGGGTTATGGTGCCTGAGGGATGGAAAGTTTTGACTATTGAAAAGATGGCTAAAGTAACATCCGGCGGGACACCTAGCAGATCTAAAAGTGAATATTGGGAAGGCAGTGTCCCATGGGTTACAACTGCTGAAGTTCACTTCAATACTATTTATGATACAAAACAAAAAATCACTTTAGCAGGCCTAGAAAATTCATCTGCTAAGCTGTTTCCACCAAAAACTATTCTGATGGCTATGTACGGGCAAGGAAAAACTCGTGGACAAGTTGCACAACTTGGTATTGAAGCATCAACTAATCAAGCTTGTTCAGCCATCCTTCTAAAAAAAGATTTTTTTCCAGAATACTACTACTTATATCTACAAAGCCAGTACAAAAACATTAGAAATTTAAGTAATAGTGGTGGCCAAAAAAACTTAAGTGCTAGATTGGTTAAGTCAATTTTAGTACCTGTGCCGCCATTTCTCGAGCAAACCAAAATTGCTAAAATTCTCTCTACCTGGGACCAAGCCATTGAAACCACCGAAAAACTAATTAAAAACAGCCGTGCGCAGAAAAAGGCTTTGATGCAGCAGTTGTTGAGTGGTGAGAGGCGGTTGCCTGGGTTTAATGAGAAGTCAATGCAAGTCACCATTAATCAAATGGGTAAAATCGTATCTGGAGGAACACCGGACACACAGAACCCATCATTCTGGAACGGCGATATCGCCTGGACAACACCAACTGATATTACTGCATTGGAAAGCCGATTTATTAAGCATACAAAAAGAAACATTACAGTAAACGGCATGAATAATAGCTCTGCACAATTATTACCTGTTGGAAGCATTTTAGTTTGCACACGTGCCACAATTGGATACCTGGCAATTTCTTCAAGTGAAATATCCACCAACCAGGGATTTAAAAGTCTAATTCCAAATAACGATTTCGATTCTGATTTTATTTACTACCTGTTTAAATACTATAAACACCTGTTTATCAAATTTGCATGCGGTTCTACCTTTCTTGAAATTTCTAAAAAAGATTTTTCCCAACTAACATTCAAAGTTCCGACTATTGATGAGCAGAAAGGTATCGCAATAGTTTTAAACAATGCGGGGAATGACATCAGAAAATTTGAAGAAACTAGAACGGTTTTGCTAAATGAAAAAAAAGCCCTAATGCAACAACTGCTCACAGGCAAGCGTCGGGTGAAACCATGAAGAAGTTTTCTAGCGCCCAACGCCCCCCCTCCCAACCTCCCCCCTGGCAGGGGGAGGAGCAATCGGCTACCGCTTTACAGGGTATGGGAATCGGTGGGATGGATGCTTGCGGCTCCCACAAAAACCAACCCAAAGCCAACTCAACGCCCTTTCACAATAACAAAACCGAAGTCGACTCTGTGCCCCCTCCCCTGACAAGGGGAGGGCTGGGGTGGGGTCAGGGGTGGGGTCAGGGGTGGGATTAAACAATCCCAAACGTACAAAACCCACCCGCCAAAAACTACGCAAAAACCAAACTGAACCCGAAAAGCGATTCTGGAGCTGGGTACGCGCTAAGCAACTCGGGGTTAAATTCCGCCGCCAACACGGCCTGGGGAAATACATCGTCGATTTTTATTGCACAGAATTAAGCCTGGTAGTCGAACTCGATGGTGACAGCCACTTTACCCCCGAAGGCATTGCCCATGATGCTATTCGAAGTAAATTCATCAACTCACACAACATTAAAATAATCCGTTTTACCAATGAACAAATCATGAAAGGAAAAGAGGCTGTTTTAGTAACACTTAGCAAGATCATACAAAATGTAGAAAAGAATTAAGAGCGAATTATGACCCAGCATACACCCAAAACCCAGGAAGAATACAGCGCCAAAATCCCCGCGCTACAGGTACTCATTTCCATGGGATACGACTACCTGACACCGGAACAGTGCCTTGCATTACGTGGCAATGAGCGTGAAGTATTATTACGGGAAACCTTAATCAAACACTTACAACAATACCGTTTTACATTGCGCGGACAGGAACACGCGCTCTCCACAAATGCCATTGAACAGGTGGTGCGTGATATTGGAACACCCGGCATGAATGAAGGCCTGCTAAGTGCCAATGAGCGTGTATATAACCAGCTAATGCTGGGCATTACAGTCACTGAATTTATCAATGCGAAAAAAGAAAGCATTACCGTGCCACTGATTAACTGGCATGAAATGGATAAAAATGTGTTTCAGGTAACAGAAGAGCTTAGCGTGCTTAACACCGCCGGCACCCAAACACGTCGCCCGGATATTGTGTGTTTTATTAATGGTATTCCGCTGGTTATTATTGAAGCTAAACGCCCGGATAGCCACAACCCCAATAAAGACATGCTGAAGGAAGGCATCTCACAACAGATTCGCAACCAGAAAGCTGATGAAATTCCCTACCTGTTTGCCTACTCACAATTGTTGCTGTCTATTAACGGCATTGATGGCCGTTATGCCACTACCAAAACCGACGCCAAGTTTTGGACTGGCTGGCGTGAAGAAGACTTTACCCGTGATGACTTTAATAAAATTAAAAATAAGCCATTAACGGCTGAACAGAAAAATAACTTATTTGAACAACGTGAACCTGCTTACCGAAAATATTTTGAAACCTTGTGGTCAGAACACATTGTCGCCACTGAGCAGGACACCCTACTGATTAGTTTGTTATTGCCAGAGCGCCTACTGGAATTTGTACAGTACTCTATTTTATTTGATAAAAAAGTCGGCAAGATTGCAGCGCGTTATGCACAGGCTTTTGCGATTAAACGGCTGGTTGAACAAATTAGCGATGTTACACCTGAAGGCAACCGTAAAGGCGGTGTCATTTGGCACACCACGGGCTCAGGTAAATCTTTTACCATGGTGTTTTTAACAAAAGCATTACTATTAAAAGATGAACTTAAAAAATGCCGTGTCGTGGTTGTAACCGACCGCATTGATTTAGAAAAACAATTAGCCCGAACCTTTCTCTCAGGTGGTGCCTTTGGCTCTGCTATTGCTACCAAAAAAGAAGGTGAAAAAGCTAAAGTCAGCTCTGGCCGTGAACTGGCCAAACGCATTGGACAGGGTGAAGACCGAATTATTTTCACTATTATTAATAAGTTTGCCTCCGCTTCAAAACTCAGCGAATGCTACAACCCCAGCGCCGATATGATTGTGCTGGTAGATGAAGGCCACCGAGGCCACGGCAAAGAAAACCATGAACGCATGCGCAAGGCTTTACCCAATGCGGCCTATGTTGCCTTTACCGGCACACCCTTATTAAAAGACGAAAAAACCATCAATAAATTCGGCCCCATTGTGCATGCCTATACCATGCAACGTGCGGTAGAAGATGGCACCGTTACCCCCTTACTTTATGAAGAGCGCCAACCCGAATTAATTGTTAACGAAAAAGCCATTGATAACTGGTTTGAAAAAATCACGGTTACATTAAGTGATGAGCAAAAAGCAGACCTTAAAAAGAAATTTGCCCAAAAAGGTGTGGTGTATTCATCTGATAATCGCATTGAGCTGATTGCCTGGGACATTGCTACCCACTTTGCCAGTAACATTAAATCTTTATGTATGGGTTTAAAGGGTCAGATTGCAACTGATAGCAAAATCTCCGCCATTCGCTATAAAAAACATTTAGATGCCACCGGGCTGGTGACCTCTGCAGTAATAATTTCACCGCCTGACACCCGTGAAGGCCATGAAAGTGTTGATGAAAGCACCCTGCCCGAGGTGCAACAGTGGTGGAAAGACAATATTGGGAATCAACCTGATGATGAATATACACAAAAAACATTACGCGACTTTGCCACCGATGGTGCACCCGATTTATTGATTGTGGTAGATAAGTTACTCACGGGGTTTGATGAACCCAGAAACACCGTGTTGTATATCGACAAGCCATTAAAAGAGCATAACCTTATTCAGGCTATTGCCCGCGTAAACCGTTTGCATGAAGCCAAGCAGTACGGTTTATTAATTGACTACCGGGGTATTTTGGCCTCACTCGATACCGCGATTAGAGATTACCAGGACCTGGCTGAACGCACCCAGAGCGGTTACTCAATTGAGGATATTGATGGCCTGTATCACCAGATGAATACGGAGTACAAACGTTTGCCTGGTTTGCATCAATCCTTATGGGATATTTTTAAGTACGTTTATAACAAGCAGGACCTTGAACAATACCGACAGTTACTCGTGCCCAAATGGCAGGATGATACTGAAGGAGATAGCTATGACACCAACCAAATGCTACGTGAAGACTTTTATCAGGCGCTGACAGAGTTCGGCTTGTGTCTGAAAGTGGCATTATCGTCTAGCAGTTTTTTTGCCGATAGCAGCTTTAGTGAAGCCGATATTTCCCAATACAAAAAAGATTTATTGTTCTTTAATAACTTGCGAAAGATCGCCCGACAAGATGCAGAAGAAACCGTAGATTACAGTGTTTATGATGAACAATTACGCCGACTAGTAGACAAGCAAGTTATTGGTGAATCGGTAAAAGAACCGGATGGTGTTTATATTGTAGGAGAGTTTGGTAAGGAAGAAGACATTAACAAGTGGAGAAAAGAAAAAACCCGCAATGAAACTGACATTATTCGTACACGAATTAAAAAGACGATTAAACAGGATTTAGGTGATGATCTTTATGCACAAAAAGTATTATCGGAACTTCTAAAAGATATTATCAAAGAAGCCGAAGCCCTGTTTGACCACCCTGTTAAACAGTATGCTCTATTCAAGTCTTTTGAAGAGAAAGTAGAAAATCGTGATATTGAGGGTATTCCTGAAGCGCTGAATGGCAATCGACATGCTAAAGCTTATTACGGGACATTTCGACTGGTATTGGGTGAGGATCGCTTTAATGCCATGCAGGAAGATGAAATTCAACAATTTACCAATGAAGCTCTCGCTATTGATGAAGTCGTTAACCAGGCCGTAGCTGAGCACTCTCTTAACCTGGCTAATATTGAAGCTGAAATTCGTAAAAAACTATTACCAAAGTTATTCAAATTAACCGGCATGGATAAAGCCAAAGAGATTATTGAAGATGTGATTCATATCACTCGTATTGGCCTTTCAGGTGGAAAAACAGAGTGAGCAAACAACTCACAATTAAATCCATAAGAACTAACAAGCAAACGTTGCAATATGGTGATAATAAGATCACATATCAGGTTTTTTTTATTCCTAAACAGAAAGCCACGATAATAATTGATGTATTACCCAATGGCTCAGTTCAGGTAAAAGCACCTGAGGCGACAACATTAAAAGACATCAAACTAGCTGTACACAAACGGACCCGCTGGATACACAACCATATAACTAAAATCAAACATCAACTTGCCCATGTGCTTCCACGACAATATGTCAGCGGTGAAAGCCATTATTATTTAGGCCGTCGCTATATATTAAAGGTCATCCTGGTCAAAAACAAAAAGCCACAGGTAAAGCTACTTCGCGGTCAATTACAGGTACATACTCAATCACGAAAAATTGAATCGATTAAAGAGCTATTGCATATTTGGTATGTAGATCATGCAGAAAAAGTATTTGAACGACGACTGAAATCAATAATATTACAGATACCCTGGCTTAAGCAAATCCCCCCCTGGAAAATACGCGCCATGAAAAAACAATGGGGAAACTGCTCACCTCAAGGAATATTGTCACTTAACCCTTATCTGGTAAAGGCACCCAGAGAATGCGTGGACTATGTGATTTTACATGAACTATGCCATCTTAAAGAACACAACCATAGTAAAAAATTTTATTCTTTACTGGGCCGATTTATGCCTGAATGGAAATCAGTAAAAGTGAAACTTGATGGAATGTCTGAGTTTTTATTGGCTGAATAATACAATTATTAGCGCAGCTTGCACATGGTTTAGCTTTTTGATATTTGGGAGTTCAGTTCCAGTTTGGATTTATTCTTCTGGAAAACCAATCTCTTTCAACGCAGTGAGCCGGTTATCTGCATACTGGATCATCTCTACGGCCAGAGTGCCACTGGCGCGAGCTTTTTCATAGGCTTGTCTGGCGGCTACGCTCTCCCCCAATTTTTCCTGTGAAATACCCAGACCAATCCACCATATACCCACCATGGCATTTTCTTTAAGCATGTTCTGATAAAGCGCAACGGCATTTTTGTGCCGACCCTGACGCTGGTAAAGCGCGGCCAATAGCGCATAGTAATCGACATGCTGTGCTATCGGGGGAAGTTTCTGTTCCAGTACCCGCACGGCCTTATCCAGACCATCCTGTTCCAGTAAAACCCGCGCATACAACTTTCGGAACATGCTGTGCTGCGGGTTAATATTTACTCCCTGCTCTAATAATTCGGCGGCTTCAACATAACGTCCGGCCTTAATGTAAATGCCGGCCAGCATTTCGCGTGAACGAATATATCGTGGATGTTGCCGCAGAAGTTCGCGGAACAGGTCTTCGCTATGCGATACGTCTCCCTGCTTTAAAATGGCATAGGCCTTATGAAACGCCTGTTCAGCACGCTGTTTGCGTGTTAGCTGTCGCGGCTGTTTTTCAATACTGCCATCGACGGTGCTGTCATTTGATTCATCATGATCGACTTCATCAAATACCATCCTGCTGTTTATATTCGTTTCTAAATCTTTATTTGCCGGTTTTATTTTTTCTATCTTATCAACCTTATGTTCAGTTTTATCCGCTGTCACCAGACCAACAATCGTACCTTCAACAGGTGGCTTTGTTGTTGCAGAAGCGGGTTCGGCATCAATCGGTCTGAAGGTGACTGCGGGTGCAGGAGGAGTCTGGCCCAAGGTCATCAGCAGTGGCAATTCTATTTCACTTACTCGTTCCCAGAATAGAAAACCTATTGCCAATGACAGAACCAGCAGGATTGCAGCGAAAACATATAAAATCGTGGCGCTGCTTCCACGCGCGACCATATAGCGGGGTGTCGTTATAAATGAGCCTGTGTTAGATAAGCCCGGTTCTTCCCGCCGACGCTCCAGATCTTTGAGTACCTGATTTATTAAGCTCATCGCCGCTTATGCCTTTAAGCACTCTGTACCAGCATGCCTGCGATAGCAGCCAAAGCCAGGCTCACAGCAACCCAGGCACCACCCTGCATCATGTCCTGACCTAAATGCGGTCGTAGCTGTGCATCTTCGGTATCTTTAACGGCAACTTGCATGTGTACCGGACTCACATGCTGATCACCTTTGCCATAGCTGACCAACATAGACTTATGCGAAAGTATATTAATTAATCTAGGAATACCCCGGCTTGCTTTGTAAAGTTTATTCAGCGCCGAAACTGAAAAAAGCTCCCCTCCCTGATAACCTGCAGTCATTAAACGATGAGTAACATAGGATGCCATCCCGGCTTTATCGATCGGTTCCAGTGTGTATGAAAAAGTAATACGCTGTTTAAGCTGGCGGATTTCCTGACAATTAAGTTTGTCATTCAATTCAGGCTGAGCAAACAGCACCACCTGTAATAATTTATTTTTCTCTGTTTCCATGTTGGTTAGCAGGCGCAGTGATTCAAGTGTTTCAATCGACATCGCCTGTGCTTCGTCCATACAGAGCACAATGCGCTTTCCTTCTGTGGTGAATTGAATCAGCCGCTCAGTGATCATTTTTAATAACTGATGATGTCCATAATGCCGATCAATCTTAACCCCCAACTCTTCTGCAACAGCCGTTAATAAACCATAAGGCGTTACCATTGGATTTGGGATGTAGGCGGTAATAAACTTTTCATCCAGAGTATTTAATAGTTTACGACAGAGTAATGTTTTTCCAGTCCCAACTTCACCAGTAACCTTTATAAAACCTTCGCCAGTTTTCAAAGCCACTAACAAGGTATTCAGCGCATCCGCATAATGTCCATAAGAAAAAAAATAACTGGTGTCCGGCGTTAATGAAAACGGTGGCTCGGTTAAACCAAAGTGTTCAAGATACATTACTTATTACCCTGTAAATAATTAGCGATCATAAATACTGTTAATTCTTTTTTCTGAACTATGAATAGAATCAACCCATTGATCATTATTCTCGACCACTATTGGTTTCAATAAAATCACCAGCTCACTCTTTACCTTTACCTTACGAACATGTTTGAACAAACCACCAATTAACGGTAACTCACTCAAAAAGGGTACTGATGCATCTTCATTTTTCATACCATCCTGCATAAGCCCTCCAATCACCACCACCTGTCCATTTTTAGCCCGGATGATGCTATCTGATTCCCGAATAGTACTCAGTGCCAGTGGCACACTGAGGCTGGTGGTACTGGATAGCCCAATATCTTTTATCTTTTCTACTACCTTGCTGACAGAGGGATGAATATGCAGAATGATGTCATTGTTATCACTGATCTGTGGAATCACATCAAGTGCCACACCGGAGAAAAAAGGAGTTAACTCTACATTACTGGTAGTACTGGATGTGCCGGTGGCAATATTTGTATTCGACTGTACATCAGTAATAAAAAACTCATCCTGGCCGACTTTAATAACGGCTTTTTGGTTATTGATAGTAGATATTTTGGGGCTGGATAACACCTGTACATCACCCTGGGTTTGCAGTAGTTCAACAAAGGCAGAAAAATCTTTACCAATATTTAAGGCCAGAGAAAAAATCCCCCCCAGTGCTTCAGTGGTTGAACCGGTTACCTGCGAGAGTGCATCAGGATTAAGATCACCACTATTGCCAGCAGTCGAACCCACGCCACTACCACCAAAAATACTGCCACCCCCCACCTGATTAAGCTGGTAGCGGCTATTAGCTGTAGTTTTTAATGCCGACCAGTTTATCCCTGCCTGGAAGGCATCACTCAGCTCTACTTCGACGATTTTGGCTTCTATGATTACCTGCCGTTGAATCACATCCTGGGTTTTTCTCAAAAACTTTTCGACGATACGCAACTCACTCGGCATACCGCGCACCACGACAATACCCGACTGCGGACTCACTACCGCACTGCGGCCTTTTTTATCGCCAAGCAATACATCAATCGTCTGTTGTAATTCTGTCCAGAATGTAGACTCTGAACTGGTCTCGATTTCACTGCCTGAGACCAGTGAGCGATTGCGCGTATTTGAGTTTGAGGAAGCTGAACCACTCGAACCCCCTATCCGCCTTCCCCCACTTCCTCCCCGGCCAACATTAGGCGATTCCGTCACCTGCCCGGAACTCACTCGCATTTGTGACTTTCCTTTACGCTTGACATCCAGATAATTCACATTGAATACGCGGGTGCTCAAGGTATTAGGAAAAACCTGATAACCTATTTTTGTATACTCGAAATCATAACCGTAAATACTGCGCACAACATCCATCACTTCCGGCACGGTGACATTTTTTAAATCCAGCGTAATGCGGCCGCTGACTTTCGGGTGCACCACCATATTGTAAGGCGTATTTTCTACCAACCCCATAAAGAACTGTTTGACCTTTGCACGATTCACTTTAATATCAAAACGCGGCTCGGTATCAACCACTATGTTTCCTGGAAAATCAAGATTGATCGCCGGCAATAATGCATCCGCTATATTTTTATCAGATACAAGACTCGGCACATCGGTACTATGCGATTCTTTATTTCCAGTATCCGCAAATACTTCGTCAATCGTCGCCATCGGCCTGGACTGCTCTGGTGGCACATTGGTCGCACAGGATGCCAGCAGCATCGATGCTATTAATGAATATATAAATATAGCAATCCTGTTCATCTCATTACACACGAAAAACCGTGCAGCTCCATTAGTTACGATTTGTTTTACTCTGTGATGCCGAATTCTTTTTAACCTGTGCCTTTACCAGCCGTACCGAAAAAAGCCCCTGTGAACCTTTTAACTTTACCTTTTGTGGTAATACTTCAATTAGTCTAGCTTTGTTCACCCATTCACCGACGGCTACTGTCCGTCCATTAATAATGGCAATGCGGTTCTCGGCATCGATGCGAATGGCGCTCAAATGCCAGCCTTTTTTAACGCTGACTTTAGTACCGATTCCTGCCTGCACATAACCCGGCGGTCGCATGGGATCATCCAGCACTTCAGCCTGTGCGCTGAATACATTTAACATCAACCAAAGTAACAGGCCGTAACGCACATCAAACCCCAATCCAGCCGGGGGTGAAACTCAAGGTATGCACGCTTATTACAATTTGAGCCTGCGGGTACTCATCCATCGTGACCTCAATACTGTCCCAGTAAAAATTCCAGGGCAGCGCCTTTAACAGTTTTAGGTAAGCCAACATTTGTAAATAGCTACCTCGAAATTCTATTTGTAAGCCATGCTGATAAACCCCCACCTCACGGACAGTTACTTCATTTTCATCCGAATTCTCTTCTAATAGCGGTCGCACGGGTAAATTATTCAGTTTTTCAAGTTTCAATGCCGATGTCTGCGTCAACACCGCTTCCAGCACTTCAGCCATTTGCGCCGGGGCTATCAGACCCTCCACTTTCATTTGCAACTTTAAATTAAGCTGCTGCATCTGCATTTGCAGGCGTGCCAGTAACTGCTGATTCTCAGCGTTAGGATTCTGGCTTAAGCGTTTTTCTAATAAGGCAATCTGCTGCTCACTCGCACGAACTTGCAGTGTCGTATTTTCTATTTGCTTATGCATGGCCTGGGCCTGAAGCATTTGCGGTTCAAGCACCAGCAAATAAAGAAACATCAACAGTGACACCAGTAACAAACTGCTTACCGCGATCTGCTCACGGGGGGCCAGCGCATCAAAACGCACTAAATAGGTTTTCAGCCAGGCCGCATTCATTGATGAACGCCATTGGCAGCATAGCTTGAAGTTTTTTTATCGGTATTGATGATTTCTCCCACGCCTTGCAATTCAAATACCAGTTGCTCGGGCTGCTCCTGATCCCGCACCATTAATAAGGTACGAAAGGCTTTCCCGGTAAAAACCATTTCAGAAGACAGACGTTGCAAATAGCGCGGTAATAATTCTGCTTTTAAAGTCTGTCCTTTTAGGCCCAGTGATTGCCCGCCCTGACTGATCCTGACTTCACTCAGCCAAAGTCCGTTAATACGCTGGCGTGCAAGACCGCTGACATGCTCAACAAAGCCTTCAATATTTCCAAATTGTTGCTGACCCAGTACTTTCATTACTTTCTGCCTGTTGGCAATGTCCATCATCAGCGCATCGACCTCAGCCTGTAACTGTGCATCTTTACGTCGAGCCTGAATCTTCACCTGCAAGGCTTCGAGTTGGGCCATCTTTATGTTTTGTTCAGCCTGTGCAATTCCCAGACTGTCTTCCAGTTGCATGATCTGAAAAACATAGATCAAACTCAGTATCAGCAGGCCTCCGCTAACCACGCCCATCGCCAGCAGCAGTTTTTGCGCCGAACTGCGAGCATTATTTTTCTGTAAACTTGCCCGATAAAGATTGACCTGTTGCATGGTTATTATTTCAGCCCCATTATTCCAATCTTAACGCGGCACCAATCGCATAAAATGCCTGCGCCTGCATCGCCATGTTGACGCTATCTGGAAGCTCCAACACTTCCGCCAGATCCAGCATCCTCACGTTCAGCCCCAGACTGCTACGAATATAATCCAGCAATTCAGGAACCGGTCGAGGCAATGGGGAAATAAGTAGATTTTTAATCGGCGCTTTACCAAAATGGCTTTCGTAATAATCCAGTGAACGCTGTATTTCCAGCGCCATAGATTCCAGTACTTCACCCGGCTGCGTGCTCAAACTCATCGCGTCATCATTCACCGCCATCGCAACTTGAGTAGAATTTGCCAGCGCCTGATAACCGCTTTTCATTTCACGTGCCAGATACAGGGTAGATTTATGTGTACAGGTAAGAAGTCCATTTTGTTCCTGCAAACTGAGCAGGGCCACACCGGCTTCATCCTCCGGCAGGCAACTGACGATATTGCGCTGCACTAATTCAGGAATATCAATGTAGCGCAGGTTCATTCGGGTGGGCTCGGCCTGCTCAATACATTCACGCACCCGATCTTCATGGGCACAGACGGCATAAATGAGTGGCACCCGCCCCTGCTCTTTAAGTCCAGGGATTTCAAAAACATCAACAATGGCCTGTTCCACCTCATAATCCAGCGAATCCTGTATTTTCCAGCGCACGGCATCCCGCATTTCATCTTCATCGACCTGGGGGGCCTCCAGCAACTGCAGTGAAAAATCTCCCTCAGGCATCACTATTGATAAGGGCTGCTTGCCCAGCTTATGGGTCTCACAAGTGTGACCTAGCTCGCTATCGGCAATAATTTCCAGAAAAGACAATACCGGCCTGCCCGACTCACGCTGAACCTGCGCGAGAATTATTTGCTCCCCGCTACAGCTCATACCGAACAAACCTTTCGCTTTTGCCCGCTTTGTTAAAAATGAAAACAGAATGCCTCTCCCTGTTTTTGAATTAGGTAAGCATGCAGAAACTAGCAATCTCCATACCAGTAAGAGAGTTATCGGCGACTTGTCCGGAAATGTTTACTAAAATCGTATAAAAGACTGAAATAACGGCAAAAAAATATTAACTCGAAGGGTCTTAAAAAAGAAAAGGATGAGTAAAGATAACCCGGGAGGCAGGTTTTAGTAGTAACTCAGGAAAAGGCCGGCAAAAACGGCAAAACCCAGCCAGTTATTATTTAGGAAAGCTTTAAAACAGGCAGAAGGTTCACGTTTGCGAATGAGATATTGCTGGTAGAGAGATAGCCCAAGTGCCACCGCAACGGCAATTGAATAAACCCCAGGGAGCTCAAGCTGCCGCCCCAGCAATACCAGTGCCAACAGCATCAGAGCCTGCAACACCCCGATAATGACGCGATCAGCATCGGCAAACAGCACTGCCGTCGATTTGACGCCGGCTTTGATGTCATCCTCTCTATCCACCATCGCATACATGGTGTCGTAAATCACCGACCAGAGCACATTGATCACATAGAGCAACCAGGCTACTCGCGGCACTTCACCCATTTGCGCAGCGAAAGCCATTGGAATTGACCAGCCAAATGCCATCCCCAGAACCACTTGCGGTAAATGGGTATAACGCTTCATAAAAGGGTAAACTGCAGCCAACGCCACCGCCGCAAAGGCCAGATAGATGGTCAGTCGATTCATACTCAGCACCAGCAGAAATGCCAGCAGGCAAATGGCGGCAAACAGCATCAGGGCTTCTTTCGGTTTGACCTTGCCACTGGCAATGGGCCGATCCCGGGTACGACTAATCTGCGGATCAATTTTACGATCGGCAACATCGTTGATCACACAGCCGGCTGAACGCATCAATATTACGCCCAGGGTAAATACCAGCAAGACCGGCCAATCCGGCCAGCCAGCAGCGGCTATCCACAAGGCCCAGCCGGTGGGCCAGAGCAAAAGTAAAATGCCAATGGGACGATGCAGGCGGGTGAGATAGTAATACTCGGTCACACGCTCACGCATGTATTCCCAGTCGATGGCCTGCCAATATTCTTTCATAGGCTGGATTCTGCTACCTCGCTCCGGGTATTGCAATCGCTGATCCCCGGCAGAAATACTTCGTTAACCAACAAAGGTTTTGCCGATAGATAAAACACCGAACGCCGACCCCAGATAGAAACCGGCGTTGAATCCAGCGCCTGAACCGCGCGGGTGAATACTCGCTGACCGGAACCAATACAGGCCACTTCAACCTCGTCACGAGACATGTTCGGATCGGCAAATAACACGGCGCCTAATGGCCGGTTGCCGAGACAGGCCAGATGCCGCTCCGCTCCGCTGAGAGTCGAAATCGGAATCACAGTACGCGCATATACCACAGGACGACCCTGACACAGCAAGTAAACCTGGCGCACCAGTGCCATTCGATCCGATGACACACCCAGACGCATCGCTTCATTGAGCATCGGCCGCTGCCAGCTTTGTTCCAGCAATTGAACCTGAAACTGATCCGGACAAGCCAGCTGCAGGCGACGGGTGAGAGAACCCCGATCAAAGAGCCAGCTCACCATCTCTACCGGCACCGCCTGAGAAAATAGGCGCGAGCGTACCCGCCACACGGGCTCATAAAGATGACGACCAAATCGATTCAAGACTTACCCCGGGCAAGCATGCCCTTTTCAACATTATATAAGGAATGAAATTTTACACTGAAGCCGGGGGGGACAGAAGAGAAAACAAGGATAAACAACATGGTCGATACGCCTTCGGCCCGTATAGATACTCGATTTCTATCGAACGGGGACGAGAGAATCAGCTGGGGTAGCTTCGGGCTTGTATGACTGAAGCCGTATCAACAAAAGCCGTAGTTCAAACAATATCGTTAAAACGCCGCATCCAACCCGACCAGCGCATAGTTTTCACCCGTAAGATGGCCGGTATAATAAAGACCGGACTGCTCAACCTTTTTCTGGAAATCGGCATTCACTTCCAGCACCGCCTTGATATTACGCATAAAATAATATGAGGCGGTGGCCGTGAGGCTGTTCATATTAATGCCTTCGTAAACAGTATCGGTATTATCCAGATCGCCGGCATCGGTAAAGTTATACAACAGGGAATAGGTCCAGCGATCGCTGTACACATAATCCACTCCGACAAAAGCGCCAAACCAGCGGTAATCCTGATTCACCTCAATGAAACCCTGCCAGTCATTCCAGATAGCCTGGGCAAACCACCAGGTCTTGTCCCCCAGTTTGCCGGACAGATCCACGCCCCAGGCATTTTTATCTGTATCCCGTGTGCCGCTGACCGTTCCCGCCGCACCGGTGGCATTTTTCTGTGAACCGGCGTAATAGAACAGACCCATATCCACCCCGCCGGGAGCAGCCCCAAGGCGGGCAAACAGAGCCTTGTCGGTATCATTATCAAACATATGATCCGGTCGCTTGTAGCCGGGGCTGTTAATGGTCAGGTTATTGCTAATGCCATTGCCATTAACCGCACCAAGATCCAGCCCCACCGGCCCCAGATCATAGTTAAATACCAGCCCCCGATCATAGGTCAGACCGGCCATCCGATAGACCATAAAATCCTGAAAGCTCAGCCGTGTCTCTCTGGGAAACATTAAATCAGAAACCTGAAACTGCCCCAGCATCATCCCCACCTCAGAGCCGAACAGATCATCGTGGGAAAACCAGGCATCCTCAATAATCACGGTACCGTTGTCGCCTTTTTCGGCAAAAATTCCGTAAAAATAATAACTTACGTGATCAGACAGGGGCGCACTGGAAAGCAGTTTAATTAAATACGGCCCCTGAATATCGGTCTTCGCCTGCTCACCATCCCCATTTTCAACTGAAATCGAGCTGGCTTCCCGCTGCTGCACATAGGCCTGGGCACGAATCGCTAATGGCACCGAATCCGGCAGAGCGAGCATGTCATCTCCCGTGTTCACGGTTGAGTCTTTCCAGTTTGGCAGGCGATAATTGTTATCGACAAACTGTTGCCCGAACTCATTCAAGCGTGGAAAGGCTGCATGGCAAGCATTGCAACTCAGCTTATATTTGCGGGCAAATACCGGAATGGCCTCGGCATCCGCAGGCAACAAAAAGATAAGCAACGAAGACAGCAACATACTGAGCAGGAGTAATAAATTCAAGCCTCGCTGAAAGGTGAGCGGTAACTCAAAGGAGAGAGCGGCCTGAGTAGTGAGCTGATGTTGACAATTCATCGTAATTTCCCCCAATGATTACAAAAATAACAAGGAGCCTGACCATCCATACTTAAAATAAAGGTTAACGGCTACGGTGTCTCCATAAATATTTTCTAAAACTTCAAAAAATGTCTGCCCTGCCCTGTTCCCAAACTCGGCAGATAGAATAGACTCATCATTAATAAACTGTTAATAATGACTATACTTTAAGTATAAGAATAATAGCGGAAAATCCACATTGCACCTATGCATGAATTTGACTCACATTTTAAACTCAATAACGCACCAGAACTCAAGGAGTTTCTTGAGCTTAATGATAGCGACATACAGATCCTGACAAACTTACACGACTATCTTAAAAAAGATCCCTCTTTTTTCGTCGATCAATTTTATGCACATTTGCTTAAATTTGAATTCTCAAAATTCCTAATCCCGGATAAAGATACCTTAACAAGATTAAAGAAATCACAAACGCAATATTTCACTTCCCTGACCTCAGGTGAATATGGTGAAGATTACCTGCGCGATCGATTTCAGGTTGGCCGTGCCCATCAGAAAATTGGGCTTGAACCCCGCTGGTATATTGGCGCGTACCGGAAATATCTTTCTCAACTCATTCCTCAAATCTCCCTTTATGCCAAATCGAATGAGCACGACTGTTTGCAGGCCATACAATCTATTCTTAAAGTCGTGTTTCTGGATATTGCCATCGCCATGGAATCCTATATCGATAAAAATAGTGAAGCCATCGCTCGCCGAGCAGAACAACTATCAACTCTCAGCGAAATGGCAATTGCCGTAAATGCCACTCTCGGCGTAAATGAAACACTGAATGAGGTCATGAAATGCGCCATGAATATTGTCAAGGCACAAGCATCGACTATAGTCTTATTTGATGTGGAAACGCGTAGCTTCACTGAAAAATACAGCCGGGGTTTATCACCTCACTTTGTCAAGAATATGAGTTTTCGCCGGAATGGTCTGGCCGATGACGTTTTTAACCATAGTAATTACATCCTCAGCAACGACCTACCAGAAACAAAATACAAACTCAGTCAACTTGCACGAGAAGAAGGCATTGCCTCGTTTGTTTGCCTGCCGCTGGTCAGCCACAAACGCCGACTGGGTGTACAATATCTATATTTTCATCATCGCCAACAATTATATGACGATGAATACGCACTATTAAGTACGCTTTCTCATATTGCCACTGGCGCGATCGGCAATGCTCATCTACACACACGGGCAGTGACGCTTTCAATGACGGACAGTCTGACCAACCTGTTTAACCGGCGTGAATTTATGGTGCGAATAGAGCAGGAACTGTTACGTAGCCGTCACAGCAAAAAGCCGTTCTCAGTGATCATGGCGGACATCGATCACTTCAAAGATATAAACGATAGCTATGGCCATCCTACTGGTGATATGGTATTGACCGAGCTGGCACAAATATTTTTAAATATTACCCGCGATATTGATATTGTTGCGCGCTTCGGCGGTGAAGAATTTATATTTTTACTGCCCGGCATTGAAGGTGATATAGCCCTGCAAATTGCCGAGCGTATCCGCAAAACAGTGGAGCAGTTACAGCTACGTGGCAGTGATAAAAAATTGATCGATGTCCGCATCAGCATGGGGATTTCCTGCTACCCAAAATGTGCACAAGATGAAGACAACCTGGTTAAAAATGCAGATGCGGCACTTTATGCCGCAAAGAATCGGGGACGAAATCAGACCGTACTTTTTTCTGACATTGCCACACAAAATAACCTGTAGATACTCGATTTCAATCGAACAGGTGCGAGTGACGATGTTGAGGAACTTCGAGGTTGCACGACTGAAGTCGCACCTACAGTCGCTTTGTAGGGTGGCATCAAGGCTATAAGTGGTTACAACAATTCAATATGAAGAGCATGGCTTCATCAGCATAATGGAACAGCAGAGCCTTTTAAATCTCCCCCCCTGAGACGATGGTTTGCCTATATACCCATGAAATCTGCATTTTTAGGTCTCACGGGTCTATCAAATCAAACCTCGGCAAAGCGTGAAGCCGATCCTGTCCAGCGTTCAATCAGGGCCTCAGCCGCCGCCGGATTATTTTCCAGCAAATTATCCGCCATCAGTGCAACCTCTTCGACCAGTAATTGATCCCGTTGCAAGTCGGCTATCTTTAACTGCAACAGGCCCGTTTGCTTTGTTCCTAAAATTTCACCGGGGCCCCGCAGAGTCAGATCACGCCTCGCAATTTCAAAGCCGTCATTGGTTTCCCGCATCACACTCAGCCGTTCGCGTGCCTGCTGTGAGAGTTGTTTATACATCAACACACAAACACTGGCTTGCTCACCTCGACCCACACGACCGCGCAGCTGGTGTAGCTGCGCGAGCCCTAAGCGCTCTGAATTTTCTATGATCATCAAACTGGCATTGGGTACATCCACGCCCACTTCAATGACGGTTGTTGCCACCAGCAAATCAATCTCAGCCTGTTTGAAGCGCTTCATCACGGCTTCTTTTTCTACCGCTTTCATACGTCCATGAACCAGATCAGTTTTCACATCGGTCAGCGCCTCAGCTAATTTTTCAGCGGTATCTTCTGCCGCCTGGCATTGCAGCGCTTCCGACTCTTCAATCAGCGTACACACCCAGTAGACTTGCTTACCCTGCTGACAGGCACGATGCACACGTTGCACAATTTCATCACGGCGTGAATCCGGTATCACCACCGTTTCGACGGGCTTACGCCCCGGCGGTAATTCATCGATAATCGACATATCCAAATCCGCATAAGCGGCCATGCTCAGGGTTCGAGGAATAGGTGTCGCGGTCATGATCAACTGATGTGGGTAACGATTGCCATCCCGACCTTTTTCCCGTAAAGCCAGACGCTGATGTACACCAAAGCGATGCTGCTCATCCACCACCACCAGTCCCAGTTTTGCAAACTCGACATCGTTCTGAAATAAAGCATGCGTGCCCACCGCAATCTGACAACCTCCCCCTGCGATTTCTTCCAGTGCCTGACGGCGTTGAGCGGCTTTGAGTTTACCGGATAACCAGCTCACCCGAATATTAAGCGCCTGCATCCAGGCTTCAATATTATGAAAGTGTTGCTCGGCCAGAATTTCAGTCGGCGCCATAATCACCGCCTGATACCCCTGTTCCACTGCTGCCAATGCAGCCAGCACCGCAATCACGGTTTTCCCTGAACCCACATCGCCCTGCACCAGTCGTTGCATGGGACAGCTCAATTGAACATCTTTTTTTATTTGTGCATACACGCGCTGCTGTGCCCCGGTCAAACTGAACGGCAATGCATCAATAAACTTCTGCCCATAAGTGCCGGCCCTTAATTTAGGGGCTGTATGCTCACGCATCCGATGGCGTAATTGACGCAGGCTCAAATAATGTGCCAGCAACTCTTCAAAAATTAGACGGCGATAAGCAGGATGCCGCGCTTCCTGTAAATCACTAAGTCGGGTATCGGTGGGAGGCTGATGAATAAATAATAGAGCCTCTTTCAAACTCGGTAACTGCTTTTCATGCAGTAATTTTTCCGGCAATAATTCCGCCAGTGATATTTTATTTTCGGCTAATTGCGCCACCAGTTGCGCCATTAATTTACGCATACCAATCTGATGCAGACCTTCAGTGACAGGATATATAGGGGTCAGTGAATCATTTTCATCCAGCTCACGGATATCCGCATCCAATTGATATTCGGGGTGCACCATTTCCAGCCCGGCGGGGCTGCGGCGCACTTCGGAGAAGCAACGTATCCGTACACCGGAAACTAATTGTTCTTTTTGCTGATTGGAGAAATGAAAAAAACGTAAAAGTATGGAACCGGTGCCGTCACTGATCCGGGTTAGCAGCATCCGCCGTCGACCGAATTTTATTTCACTGAGATCTACCGTGCCTTCCACCAACACTTCCTCGCCAGGAAGTAAGCTACCAAGTGGTCGCAGACAGGTGCGATCCTGATACCGCAGGGGAAGATGAAATAAAAGATCCGGCAGGTTAAAAATATTTAGCTTCGCCAGTCGCTCGACCATTCGCGGGCCAACGCCTTTGAGAGAGAGCAGAGATGTATCAGCCGTCATGGTATCAAGTCCTTTTAATACGGTAGTACTGAGGAAATCCCACAAGTTCAGATATTGGAATCAACATTTAACACGCTTAAATCTGATATCTTTATAGTAAGTTGACTTCGACACCTGAGGTCTAAATAGCGGTTCCAAATATCAGTCCGCTTTTGGAAAAACCGTTCGTCCTGAGCTTGTCGAAGGACTGCTAGATTAACAATATTTCCACGCTCATGGTTCGACAGGGCCCTCCTGAGCGAAGTCAAAGGGCTCACCACGAACGTGGGAACTTATAAGTGAGCTAGTATTTGGAACGCCTATTTAGGTCTAATCGCCCCCCCCCCCCCCGCCAGGAAGTGGGGGTTATCGTGAATCTGGCCAGCACCGCACACGCACCC
>UOFY01000003.1_pt1 | contig 52108 bp, 54 predicted proteins | sample 1990141 | NCBI WGS metagenome assembly UOFY01 (sample SAMEA4728526, study PRJEB27164) | hydrothermal vent metagenome | biome: marine basaltic hydrothermal vent biome; feature: marine hydrothermal vent; material: mineral | place: Pacific Ocean | collected 2011-06-14/2011-07-23 | depth 1741 m | reverse complement strand
CGTTAATAGTTATTTCATATTGTTGGCCTCGTATTGCGAAGCTGGCAGCTTCGACAAGCTTCCTTCGACAAGCTTCCTTCGACAAGCTTCCTTCGACAGGCTTCCTTCGACAAGCTCAGGACGAACGGTGTGTTGATTTGAACGGTTTGTCATTATATATCCGTTCGTCCTGAGCGAAGTCGAAGGGCTGTATGGCCTTGCCTTTGACAAGCTTGCTTTCGACAGGCTTCCTTCGACAAGCTTCCTTCGACAAGCTTCCTTCGACAAGCTTCCTTCGACAAGCTCAGGACGAACGGTGTGTTGATTTGAACGGTTTGTTATTATATATCCGTTCGTCCTGAGCGAAGTCGAAGGGCTGTATGGCCTTGCCTTTGACAAGCTTGCTTTCGACAGGCTTCCTTCGACAGGCTTCCTTCGACAGGCTCAGGACGAACGGTCGTAATCAAAGGTATCGATATTTGGAACCATTATTTAGGATCATGTTAAACAAAAAACACATACAACAAATACGGAGAAACAGTATGTTAAATTGCAAACCCTTTATAAGTATCGTTTTACTCTCAGGGCTTCTAAGTGCCGCAAATGTTAGTGCCGCGCCCTTTTACATCAATATCGACTCTGGCCCTAATCTTGGGGGAACATTCAATGGCTCTTTTAGCTTTGACAACTCTATTCTGGGCGGTGTTGGTGATGAAGTTATCGCTCTCGATAATTTTGCTGCCAGCTTTGAAGGAATCAACTTTACTCTGGCAGACGATGCCTTTGCCGAGGCCGTTTTTGTTGATGGTGACTTCCTGGGATTGAGTTATTTTGCGGCTACCAGTGGTTTCGAGTTTTCCCTGACACCGGGTTTTTTCGATTTATCTGAAGCCTATTTTAGCTACGACATTTTTGCTGAAGGTGTTGGGTTTGGTTCGGTTGCTTATACGGTTGTTCCGCTACCGGGGGCGCTGCCGTTGATGGTTATGGCACTTGGTCTGTTTGGATGGCTGGGGCGTAAACGCGGCTGAAGAACAGATGAGGAAAGGGTCGTTTGCTCAGTGTTCAAAAGGGCGTTTAGCATTTCTGTTAATTGTGGCAAAAGTATTTACATCATTGTCTTATCGATGGGAGAGGCCAGGGGGAAAGAGGATAAAATAGATGCGCCACTACATGTTGACGACCATTTATTTTTCAATCGGCGTATTCAGTTCATTACCCCAGTCCGACCAGGAACCGGGATAACCTTTTACTTTTTTATAGCCCAGTGATTTAAGCATGATGTAGGTATGGGCGGAACGGTGATGACTGTGACAGTAAGTGATCACCGTTTTGTCCGGGGTGATGCCTCTGGATTCCAGCATGTTTCGTAATTCGGCTTCAGGCTTCAAACGTAGATCATTTTCTCTGTCCATGGCATCAACCCAGTCAATATTTTCTGCCCCAGGAATATGTCCACCACGGGTGGCCATGACTTTAATACCCTGATATTCTTTTTCGCTACGACAATCAAGCAGGGAAATGTGAGCATCACTGATGTGGTCAAGTATATACTGGCGGTTGGCAACAGGCTCATCATTAAATGTTACTGTATAGTCCGGGCCAGAGTTTGGATAGTGTATTTTACTGCTCACCTCAAAACCGCTGTTGACCCAGGCTTGCAGGCCGCCATTGAGCAGTGAATGATTATTGTGACCGACGGCATCCAGGGTCCAGAGGAAACGGCAGGCTCGCCCACCACCTTCATCATCGTAAGTGACGATTTGCGTGTCGGGCTTTATTCCCAGCGCACCGAGGACACGACTGAGTTGTTCTTTTTGTGGCAGTAGCCCCATGCGGGGATGTTCGATGCGCACGATCCAGCTGTAGTCGAGAAAGATGGCATCGGGGAGATGATATTGTACATAGGTTGCCGCCTGCGAAAGATCGACGAGCAGTATGTTATTCTGCGGTCGAGCGGCATTGAGTTGTTCAGGTTCGATCAGTAGTGGCAGCGTGTTTTGGGGCATCAGATTTCCTTGAAGTTTTATTGCGGCTGCAATAAGGAATAAATTATCCGCTTACGCAAAAATTGAACTTATCCTAAGGGGAGTGAAGTTTACAGGAAGCCGAAGAAACCACCAAGGGTCAGAAAACTGATCAAACTGGCGGCAATCCAGGCGAGCACGGAATAGCCTCGGTTGATTCGCCGCAGAGCAAAGCCCAACCAGATGAAGTACAGGCTGACTAGAATCAGGATCACTAGCATATATTTTTTCTCAGTGTATTTTAGCGGGCAGGTTTTCTGCCAGATATAACCAGGTTTCTATCACACTGTCCGGGTTCAGAGAAATGCTGTTAATGCCGCGTTCCATTAACCAGAAAGCCAGCTCCGGGTAGTCGGAAGGAGCCTGCCCGCAGATACCGATATATTTGTTTTTTAGCCGGCAGCTGGATATGGCCATGCTCATCAGCGATTTTACCGCTTCATTGCGTTCATCGAAAAGAAAGGCTACTTTTTCTGAGTCACGATCCAGCCCCAGAGTTAATTGGGTGAGATCGTTGGAGCCGATGGAGAAGCCGTCAAAGTATTTTAGAAAACGCTCAGCGAGCAGGGCATTGGCGGGAATTTCACACATCATAATAATTTTCAAATCATTGACCCCTTTACGAAGATCGTTGTCATGCAAAAGATTAATGACATTGTGCGCTTCTTCGGGCGTTCGCACAAAGGGCACCATAATGGCGACATTGGTGAGCCCCATTTGATCCCGTATTTTTTTAATGGCGAAACATTCAAGCTCGAAACTTTCCTGAAATTCCAGATCCGTGTAGCGACTAGCACCGCGAAAACCCAGCATCGGGTTTTCCTCGACGGGCTCATAGGCTTCACCACCAATCAGGTTACGGTATTCATTGGATTTAAAATCTGACAGACGCACAATAACCGGCTTGGGCCAGAATGCTGCGGCGATGGTGGCAATGCCTTCCACCAGCTTTTCAATATAAAAACTGGTGGGGTCGGCATAACCTCGGCTGCGTTCATCAATCGCCTGTTGAATATCAGTGGGGAGTTTGCGGTAGTTGGGCAGGGCACGGGGATGAATGCCAATATTACGATTAATGATGAACTCCAGTCGTGCCAGTCCAACCCCATCGTTGGGTAAAAACTGAAAATCAAATGCCCGCTCAGGACTGGCAACATTGAGCATGATTTTAAACGGCAGTTCCGGCATGGCAGATAAATTTGTTTCTTGTATTTCAAAGGGCAATTTACCCGCATAGATATAACCGCTATCACCTTCGGCGCAGGAGACGGTTATTTCGTCACCGTCTTTAATTTTATCGCTCGCATCTCCGCAGCCGACCACCGCTGGCACGCCCAGTTCGCGGGCAATGATGGCGGCGTGGCAGGTGCGTCCGCCACGATTGGTGACAATAGCACTGGCGCGTTTCATTACCGGTTCCCAGTCGGGATCGGTCATATCGGTAACCAAAATCTCGCCTGTCTGCAGTTGATCCATTTCGTTTACATTGTGAATGATGCGGGCGATACCGCTGCCTATGCGCTGGCCGACGCTGCGCCCTGAAGTCACGATTTGTCCATATTTCTGTAAGCTATAGCGTTGGAGAATATTTTTCTGACTATGTGCTTTAACGGTTTCCGGGCGAGCCTGAACAATGTAAAGCCTTTGATCGTCAGCATCTTTGGCCCATTCAATGTCCATTGCTTGCTGGTAATGTTTTTCAATGATGAGCGCAAGCCGTGCTAGTTCCATAACCTCATCATCACTGAGACTGAATTGATGTTGTTCCTGGCGGTCAACGTCAATGACACGGGTTGAATGCTGATAATTATGTGTCCCGGTAAAAATCATTTTTTTCTGCTTACTGCCCAGGCTGCGGCGCAGAATAGCGGACTTGCCTTTTTCCAGCATCGGTTTGTGCACGTAGAATTCATCGGGATTGATTTCACCCTGCACGATCATCTCGCCGAGACCATAACTTGAGGTGATAAAAACAACATCTCGAAAACCGGATTCCGTATCCAGAGTAAACATCACCCCACTGCTAGCCTCATCACTGCGTACCATTTTTTGCACAGTGGCAGAGAGCGCCACCTGTTGATGGGCAAAGCCATGATGCACCCGATAGGCAATTGCGCGGTCATTAAATAAGGAAGCATAGACGGCGCGAATGGCATCCAGTAACTCATCTTCCCCTTTTATGTTCAGATAACTTTCTTGCTGGCCGGCAAAGGAGGCATCGGGCAGATCTTCGGCGGTTGCCGAGGAGCGCACTGCAAAGGAAATATCGTCGGAATATTCATTTTGCAAGTGGCGACAGGCTTGTCGTAGTGCCTGTTCGATAGCTTGTGGAAAGGGGGCCTGTAAAATCCATTGGCGGATTTGCTTGCCACGTTGATTGAGTTGGCCAACATCATCCACATCGAGGGCCTCCAGCAATGAATAGATTTTTTCATCCAGCTCATTGAGTTTTAGAAATTCTATGAAGGCGCGGCTGGTGGTGGTAAAACCGTGAGGTACCTGGATACCGCTGTTTTCGAGTTGTTGTAGCATTTCGCCGAGCGAGGCATTTTTTCCACCCACAAGGTTTATGTCTGCTTGGCCGACCTGATTAAGCCAGAGAAAATAGGCATCCACTGTTATGACTCCGTTACTGAAAGTATTAATTGTTGCCCAGGGATTGTCATCTATTTAACGCCCTCTCTCAGGGGGATAGGGCTCGGATGAAAATACGAGTGTAACCATTAATATATTTTTATTGAGATGACAAGCTGTCACTATTTTGCTTACATTACAGCATGAGCACAAATTTGCGCACCATTTTTTTTGTATCGGATAGCACCGGAATTACCGTGGAAAAACTCGGGCACAGTCTGCTTAGTCAGTTTCCTGATATTAATTTCCAGACTGTTTCTCTCAGGTATATAGATTCGAAACAGAAGGCTGAGAATTTACGAGTTGAAATTGAGGGTGCGGCAAAAAAAACAGGTAGGCCACCGATCATTTTCAGTACCCTGGTGGAACCGAAGCTGCGTGAGATAGTAAGAACGGATGTCGCCGTGTTACTGGATCTGTTTGAGATATTTATTGGGCTGCTGGAAGTGCCCTTGAATCAAAAAGCCACGCCGACCGCAGGACACGCACACTATGTGGCTGAGCCGGATAAATATATGGCGCGCATGGATGCGGTCAATTATGCCCTGCGTTATGATGATGGACTGGGTGTGGGGGAGTCAGGCTATGCTCAGGCGGATGTGATTTTGCTGGGTGTGTCACGCTGTGGTAAGACCCCAGTTTGCCTGTATCTGGCCATGCAGTATGGAATCTTTGCGGCGAACTATCCCCTCGTCGATGAGGATTTGCAGACCACGGCATTGCCTGCAAGCCTACGTGCGTTTAAGCCAAAATTATTTGCACTGACGATTGAGCCGCTGCGCTTGCAGAAAATTCGTACTCGGCGGCAGACCGGGGAGGAATACGCAAAAATCGTGCAATGCCGGCGTGAAGTAGCACAGGCGGAAACCCTGTTCGCCGAGAATCAGCTAGCGATGCTGGATACCAGTACTATTTCCATCGAAGAAATTGCCACCCAGATTCTGATGCAGCTGCATCTAAACCGATAATCCGCACGGTTTTGCTCTTGAAATTAATGCTACCTGCCTCCATATCCTCTGAAAATCTGTTTTAGAAAAAAACATCTATTATTTTAACTACTTAGCTTTATCCAGGAGTTCATTCGAAATGAGTGTCGATACACATAAGGAAACCATGAGTTTCCAGACTGAGGTTAAACAGTTGCTGAATCTGATGATTCACTCACTGTATTCTAATAAGGAAATTTTTCTGCGGGAGCTGGTTTCTAATGCGTCCGATGCCTGTGACAAATTGCGCTTTGAAGCGTTAGCAGATGATGCCCTGTTTGAAAATGATAGTGATCTGAAAATTACAGTTAGCTACGACAAAGAAGCCCGTACCGTGACCATCATTGATAATGGTATCGGCATGAACCGTCAGGAAGTGACTGAGAACATCGGCACCATCGCCAACTCTGGTACGCGTAAATTTCTGGATACTTTGAGCAGCGATCAGGCCATGGATTCAAATTTGATTGGTCAGTTCGGGGTTGGCTTTTATTCGGTCTTTATCGTTGCCGATAAGGTGACCCTGGAAACCCGTCGTGCCGGTCTGGAAAAAGAACATGGGGTGCGCTGGGAATCCACCGGTGAAGGTGAATACAGCCTGGAAAATGTTGAGCATGAAGCACGCGGCACTACGATCACCCTGCACCTGCGTGAAGATGAAGCTGAATTCTCTGAACCTCATCGTCTGCGCTCTATTATTAATAAATATTCTGATCATATATCCATGCCCATTCTGATGCCAAAATTAAATGATGAAGGTGAGCCGACGGATGAGATGGAAGCGGCCAATAAAGCCTCGGCCTTGTGGACGCGTGCTAAATCAGAAATCAAGGAAGAAGAGTACACTGAATTTTATAAGCATGTGGCCCATGACTTTGAAGATCCTATGACCTGGATACATAATAAAGTTGAAGGTACGCAGAGCTACACCACACTTTTCTATTTACCCAAACGTGCACCCTTTGATTTATATGATCGGGAAAAACGTTACGGGATTAAACTTTACGTTAAACGTGTGTTCATCATGGATGATGCAGAGCAGTTGATGCCGAATTATTTACGTTTCATCCGCGGTGTAGTGGATTCTGATGATTTACCTTTGAATATTTCACGTGAAATTTTGCAGCATAATCATCAGATCGATACGATCAGAACCGGTTCAGTGAAAAAGGTTCTGAGCCTGCTTGAGAAAATGGCGAAAAATGATGCCGAACAATATGCTACTTTCTGGACCGAATTTGGTAATGTATTGAAGGAAGGTCCGGCAGAAGATTTTGCAAATAAGGAAAGATTATTAAAATTGATGCGCTTTGCTTCAACAGATAATGACTCGGATATACAAAATGTAAATCTGAATGATTACGTCAGTCGCATGCAGGACAAGCAGGATAAAATTTATTATCTAACAGCAGAAAGTTATGCCGCCGCTAAAAACAGTCCGCATCTTGAGCTGTTTCGCAAGAAAAATATCGAAGTGATACTCATGTATGATCGCGTCGATGAGTGGATGATGTCCTATCTTGAAGAATTTGATGGCAAGAAGCTAGTATCGATTGCCAAGGGTAATCTGGATCTGGGTGAGCTTGAAGATAAGGATGATAAGAAAAAGGCCGAGCAGGCTGAGAAAGAATATAAAGATCTGCTTGAACGCATGAAAACAGTTTTGGGTGATAAGGTTAAAGACGTTCGTATTTCCCATCGCCTGACCGATTCACCTTCCTGTCTGGTGGTTGATGAAGATGCCATGGCCTTGAATATGCAGAAGTTGCTTAAACAGGCGGGTCAGAATGTGCCTAGTCTGGAACCGGTTCTGGAAGTGAATCCGGATCATATGCTGGTGGAACGTCTGCAAAATGAACAGGATGAAGATCGCTTCTCCGACTGGAGTCATGTGCTCTTTGAGCAGGCCATGTTAAGTGAAGGTGGACAGCTGGAAGACCCTGCCAGTTTTGTAAGCCGAATCAACCAGTTGTTCAAGGCATTAAGTGAAAAATAAATAGACGGGCTGATGCTAATTAAAAGATGGCCTGCCAGAATTAATTTTCTGAGCAGGCCATTTTTTTAGCCGTGGTTTTTATTTTTCTTTCGGCTAATGCCAAAAAGACCAAGCAGACCACTGCTAAACAACCAGACTGCAGCAGGCAGAGGAACGCTTGATACCGGCAGGGTTGCTGAACCGACCGCCCCAGGTGTGCCAATATCACCGTTGCCATAGATAAAGCTGTCCTGAGTTATCTGATAGCTTTCTATTGTTTCACTGAGCTGAAAAAGTTCCGTGCTTTTACCACTTTGCACAAAGCCACTGCTGTATTCAAGCCGGGTAATTTCAACATCATCGGATGAGATAATAATGGCATCGGATGAGTTGCCGAGTGTAAAACTTGAGTAGACATAATCGGCTTCGACACCACCATTGATATTGATATCGCTGTTGCGGGCGAGCACAAGATACTGACCACTGTCGAGAACAAAGGACACGTCCGTGTTTATTTGATGTCGATTGCTGCCATTGTCGCTGATTACAAGGCCACTGATAATTAGTGAATCAGCGGTCGGGTTAAACAACTCAAACCATTCACCGGCACTGTCTGCAACAGCGGCTGGGTTAGCCATGATTTCGGAAATAAAAAGATCACCGCTTGCGGGCGTGCGGATAGCCGCATGAGAAGCGGTTAGCGGGCTACTTAGGGCAAAGACAAGAGATGAAAGGGTATAAAAAATGCGAGTAGATTTGTTCATGAGTAATTCCTCCTTGATGATAAGAAAAGCAGCACATAATTCCTTTGTGTGCTTAAATAAACTTACAATATAAAAATTCATTGTGCAAGCATGTGTTTACACTTGTGTCTGGCATTATTGCCGATCAATGTCACACCACTGTCACAATCACTATATTATCGGGTAATAAGAGCGGGCAGGTTTATTGATGGATTCACTAGTACTGGTTATTGTTTTAAGCGCGATTGTTTTTTTCTGGTGGGACAGCGTGGGAGCAAAAGAGAAGGCGCGGGAAACGGGTCGTCAGTATTGTCAGAATTCAGAAGTGCAATTTCTTGATGATACTGTAGAGCTGGTTCGCTTGCGTATACGAAGAAACTACCGGGGTCATTTATGTTTTTATCGAAGCTTTCGTTTTGAGTTCAGTAGTACCGGAGAGTCACGTTATCAGGGAATGATATACATGTTGGGAAGGACGGCGGATAAAGTACAGATGGATGCCTATCCACCTGCTTAGCGATACTACTAAATGTACCGTCCCTGGTACATTTAGGAAGTAGTATGAAAATTAACTTGCATATATCTCAGGCCGCCTGTGTCCCACTTGATGCCTGTTCATGCTCAAGTTGCAGGTTGCGGGCATTATGAATATCTTCAAGGCTGATGGTGCTTAAATAGTCGTAAACCATGCATGAAAGTTGTTCCCACATTTGTTGACTGGCCGGTTGATGACTGGGATCACTGTGCTGTTCAGACTGAGCAATTTTCTTTGATTTTCGATCCATATCAATGGCTTTAACAATATCGCTAATTGTTATCTCACTCATTGGTTTACTTAAAATATAACCTCCACCGGGACCACGAACGCTTTTAACCAGGTTGTGCTTGCGCAGTAAGGAAAATATCTGTTCTAAATAAGAAATAGAGATATCTTCCACCTGGGCTAGATAAGCAAGATTAACCGGCTTGTCGGGTGTTGTTGATAATTCGAGCATAGCTTTAGTTGCGTAGTCTGAGCGAGATGATAATTTCATATTTCGTATTCCTTAGATTTAGTCCATGTTTTGTGTTGGCTATATAAAAAGTAGATTTATTCTTGATGGTTTACAAATCCTATTGCGTGAACAATTGTGAAATAATGTCAGGCAAAGTGAAATATCAGCATTTACCCTTATGGATCAGTGCTTCTTACTTAAATTTGTGTATTTAGCGCAGTCACTTGAACCTCTAGATATTGCTATACGATGAGGGATCGGTCTGCGCTATACTTCTCAATTATTAATAACCGTGGAGTATGTGCATGAGCAGGCAAGCCGAAATTGAAACCCGATTATCAGCAGGACTTAACCCGTCATACATGGAGGTTATTAATGAAAGTGATAATCACAATGTTCCTCCCGGTTCAGAGTCACATTTTAAGCTTGTTCTGGTGAGTGCAGAGTTTGATGGAAAGAGTTTACTTGCCCGGCATCGTTTGATTAATAGTCTTCTGGAATACGAGCTTCAGCATGGGGTACATGCGCTGGCGATGCATACTTATACAAAATCAGAATGGGATGATTTGCAAACAGAGGCCCCTGAGTCTCCCCCCTGTTTGGGTGGAGGAAAATAATTAGCGGGAAGTCAGCAGTAATAACGGCATTGCACTTCATGCGCCAGGCTTGGGCATGAGGTGCAATGTCAGGTAGTCATGTAGCCGGTTTAGATAAACAGGCAGACGTCAGATTTAGAGGCAATAGGCAGGAAGGATGCCGCGCCAACGTAGTCCTGAACATCGTCGATGAACTCGTCCTGTGAAAAACCAAACACGTCAACGGTCATCTGACAGGCAACCATTTTCACTTCAGCTTCCACGCAAAGATCACGCAGCTCGTCAACAGAAGCCACACCCTTGTTCTTGAAGGTTTTCTTCATCAGGCCGGTGGCTACATTCTCAAAACCGGGGATACCGGCCATGAGCACGTTTGGCATTGGCCATTCAAAGTCCTGGAACCATTGTGGTCCAAACGGCATTTTCATCGGCATGGCTGGATTTCCCAGGCCGCTGACCTTGGCATTTAAATTCTTTTTCAATAGCAGCAGGCCATAGAAAGTGAAGAAAATGGTCACGTCCCATCCCAGTGCGGCGGCAGTGGAAGCCAGGATAAAGGGAGGATAAGCCCAGTCCAAGGTGCCCTTGGTGGCGATAATGGACATTGAGGGTGTTTTATTGGCTTCGATTTCTTCAAGCTTTTTGGGCAGCATTTCATCTAATTTTTCAGAAATGATACGTTCCAGATCACTTGCGTTTGCTGACTCAACTTGAGCCTCGGCAGTTACTGTCATGGCATGCTCCTTAAGGTGTTAAATATTGTTATGTTGTTCCCGAGGTTTCCCCCCTGATTCAAAGTATAATCGTTGTCATACTTATGCAATAGATAATAAATGAAATTTTGAACTTGGCAAGCTTGGTTTTCAACCTTCAAAAAATATGGTTAACCAAGCTATTTCAATTAAAACAATGAGATAGCAATACTTTCTGGTTATTCACTCAAATATTGACAGAGAATATTGCACAGAATCTACCCTGTTATTGGCTGTTTGTGTGGTGGGAGCTGCAGATAGTAGCCCTGTTGGTCGAGGGCCTGAATCACATTTCTGGCATTATTTTGTGCCAGTTTTGTCTTTTCTGTGACCGGTAACGCCATTACAAACTCGAGCTTTCCAAGAGTTTTAAGCAGATCAGTGGGGAGGTTTTCCAGCTCATCCTCCTGCGGAATAAACAGATAGGTATCCGCTTTGCGGTTACTTTTATAAATAGTGCAAATGCATGCCTTCATGAAGATAGTTTGGTGAAAGGCAAATTTTTGAGAGCGTTCAGTGTATTTTCAAGCAATTTTATTTTATCGTGAAAATTGGTATGGGAAGCGGTTGTTTGTGGTAGTTGCGCGACAAGGCTTGTTGCATCGAGGTAAATTTGTTCAAGTTGTGCCTCATCAAATAATGCCAGAGCGGCATTGAGTCCGGTTTCAGGCTCGGATAGAAGCGTGGCTACCAGTTGATCTTTGTTGATGGGGGAGTCCGGTAACATCAGATCAGCCACCAGGGTGTATTGATGCAGTTCATGGTGCATTTGTCGGGCCTGCTCCTCTTCTGTTAACTTATCCAGAGCTATTGGATCATTTGCAGCACCTTGACGTACTGCTTTCATGATGACCTCAATGAGTTTATTAATTGCCGCCTGAATTTCACTCTGTTCTCCAGGCAGTGCACAGCAGTGCGTGTAGCATTTATCCAGTCGTTCTTTTAGGGCGAGTATGGTTTCACTTTCTGCTTCAGGTTTGAGCTCAATTGCTTCCTGTACCAGATCCCGGAAGTAGCGGAGAAAATGGTTGAGTTCAGTTTCGTCTGCATGGCGGGCTTCTTCAATCTGTGCCTCACTAACATTCTGTTCATCTACCGGGAATAAGGGGTTAGCAAAACACCGCCGCAGTTGGCGCTCGCGTGGACCTGGATGTGGGCTGAATTTAATGCTCATAATGGTTACGGATACGAAAATTAAGGTGATGTTGGGGGCAAATTTTAAATTGCCAGGACAGTATAAAAATGAATATATTCTATACTATAGAGTGAAGACATTGTTTATAGACAGTGCAGGAACGGCTGATAACCATGTGGCACCGTGAATTTCAGTCAAGTATTATAAAGATATACTGAATACAGTTAAAGTATATTTTCGATATGTATTATGGTTCAATTATATGCTTTTTTGTGGGTTAAATAATAAGCATAAAAATTGATATGTAATTTAAGTTTTGGCTCCTTAAAGTTTATGTTTTGTTTTGCCGATAGTACCAGAACATTTCAGTAACTTGTCTAGATTAGGATTTCATATATAGACAAGCCATATGAAAACAAGGAGAAATATATGCAGAAACGGGAAAAACAGATCGGCGCAGGTATGAGTGTTGTGATGACTGGTTGGGGTCGTGTTGTCTTAATATTATTTATACCCGTTTGGCTGGCGGCTTGTACAACGGGTCCTACTATGCACACGTCGCTGCAACATAGCAGCATCAATCTAAATCCGGGCGATTTACAGCATGGCGGGATTGCTTTTATTACACCTTCTTCAATCACGGGGCGGGAAGAGGATCGACAGTCGTTGGCACTGTCCTTTGTTAGCGTCTTAATCAGTGAACATAAAGATATCCGGGTGGTCACGCTGGCGGAAACATTAAGTGCAATTAATCGTGCTAATATGACCGCCGAATACAATGACATGTTTAACGAATATCAAGAGACAGGTATTTTTCAGCAGCATACTTTGCGTAAAATTGGTGAAGTGACCGGAGTACGTTATCTGGCACAGTTGAAGCTGGCTGGTTTTTATCAGCAGTCGGCTGGACGCTTTGGTGTGTTGGGTTTGCGGCTGGTGGAAACCAAGCGCACCAATCTGCGAGTATTTTTACAAATTTGGGATAGTCAGGAAGGTTCCATTGTCTGGGAAGGTCTGGAAGAGCTGACTTTGTCTACCGATACTTTTTCGGAAAAAATAATCAGTTTTAATGATATTGCGCGACAAAGTGCGCGTGAACTACTGGAACATATTCCTTATCAGAAAAACCGGGCGCTGGTTCCGGTGGATGAGGCTAAAAAAAGCAGTGATATAGACTGGGAATTTTAATTACCGGTAGTGTGTTATCTGTTTGGAGCGGTATGCAAAAAGCCGGCACACGCCTTGATAAGTGGCTCTGGTCAGCCCGTTTTTACAAAACCCGGGTGCTGGCGGTCGAAGCCGTCAATGGTGGCCATGTACATATCAATGGAATAAGAGTCAAACCCTCCCGCAATGTCAATGTGGGGGACGAATTACAAATTAACAAAGGCACCACCACATTCATTCTGCAGGTCAGGGCGTTGTCGACCCGGCGCGGGCCGGCAGTACAGGCTCGGGCCCTTTATGAGGAGACTGAACAAAGTCTTCATCAGCGTGAACAGCAGGCTGCTGAGCGTAAGTTGGTGGCTGCCTCATGCGGGCCGAAGAAACGCCCGGATAAACGTGCCCGGCGACGAATCATCCGTTTTATTAATAAAAATCAATTACCCTCATGAACAAACCCACCACTCCCCTGTTGACAGTTGATATTATCATTGAGCTTATCGATCGTCCCGAGCAGCCTGTTATCCTGATCAAACGTCGTTACCCGCCCTATGGCTGGGCCCTGCCTGGTGGCTTTGTGGATGTGGGGGAAACGCTTGAGCAGGCTGCCGTGCGTGAAGCCGAGGAAGAAATTTCACTTCAGGTGGAATTAAAATGCCTGCTGGGTTGTTATTCTGATCCGGCTCGGGATACCCGTACTCACACCACAAGTGCGGTTTATATTGCCCAGGCGAGCGGACAGCCGGTTGCGGCAGACGATGCCCGTGAGCTTGAGTTATTCCCGGTGGTCGATTTACCGGATAAGTTGGCTTTTGATCATGCTCGTATCCTGGAGGATTATCGGCATTTTTTGAAAACGGGGGAGGTGGCCGAGCTGAATTCGGTTTGAGGCCGGGTATTACGATAACCTGTAGATACGATTTCAGTCGTACAAATTCGAAGTCTCCCCAGCCGTTTCCCTCGCCCCACCCGATTGAAATCGAGTATATACAACAATACCCCGGAGCAGCTTTATGGGTATGTTTTCCTACTGTTTATACTCCCCCTGTTTTGAATTTTTTGAGCGTGTTACTTGAAATTTCGACGAATAACACTATATTAGTGTATTCTAATTTTATATTATTTCTAAATCATGTAGGAGAATGGCGATGGCCACCGTTGAACTTAATAAAGATAATTTACCCGAAGTGATTGAGAATAATGACTTTGTAATCCTGGATTTCTGGGCACCCTGGTGTGGACCCTGTCAGTCATTTGGTCCGGTTTATGAAGAAATATCAGAAAAATACCCGGATGTGGTTTTTGCCAAGGTCAATACGGAGGCGGAGCAGGAGCTCGCCGGACAGTTTAATATTCGTTCTATCCCGACGCTGATGATTTTTCGCGAGCAAATTATTATTTATTCTGAAGCCGGAGCAATGCAGGGGCCGGCTTTCGAACAGCTACTCGAACGTGCCAGGCAGCTGGATATGGATGAAGTACGGAAGCAGGTTGAAGAAGAGCAAACGGCTCAAAATGCCTGAAAACCCGTAGTTATTTCGGATTCCCACGGTTTTTTGTGGGAATCCGAACCGTCCCTTACATCAAGCTACTGAATGGCTGTACTTCAACTTCACTTCCCGCTTCCACCATACCTTGCTCAGCTGAGAGAATGATAAAGCAGTTAGCTCGACTCATGCTACTGAGAATGTGTGAGCCTTGTGCACCCACGCCGCGCACCACTAACTCATCCCCTTCATAATCAAGAATGCCGCGCTGGAAATCTATGCGTCCCGGTCTTTTCTTTAACGTATCCAGACAGCGTAGCTTGAGTCGTAATGCGGGTTGCGGTGTTTTGCCCATTAATTTATGCAGAGCGGGCAGGGCGACCTGATAAAACGTGGCCATGGCTGAAACTGGATTACCGGGCAGGCCGAAGAAATAGGCTTTATCAATGCGACCGAAGGCCAGGGGTTTGCCGGGTTTCATGGCAATTTTCCAAAGGTTGACCGTGCCCAGTTTTTCCAGCGTTTGTTTGACAAAATCGGCGTCCCCCACCGAGACCCCGCCTGAAGTGAAAACAATATCGGCCAGTTCTGCGGCGCGTTTAAAAGCGGCTTCAACATCTTCACGTTTGTCCCGAATCACACCAAGGTCGTGAATTTCCACACCCTGTCCCTTGAGCATGCCGAAAATGGTGTAACGGTTACTGTCGTAGATCTGGCCTTCTTCCAATGTTTCACCCACGGCACGTAATTCATCACCGGTAGAGAAAAAGGCAGCCTTGAGTGGACGGTAGACTTTAACCTTGGCAATACCCAGTGAGGCCAGCAGGCCCAGTTCCGCCGCATTGAGAGACTTGCCCGGTTGCAGGACGACATCCCCCTCTTTGATGTCTTCACCGATGTGGCGCACATGCTGGCCGGCCTGATGGCAGTCGCCAATACTTATTTGCTGATCATTTACCTGCACCTGTTCCTGCATAATTACGGTGTTCGCGCCCTCAGGCATTTTTGCACCGGTCATAATGCGTACACATTGTTTTTCGCCTACCTCACCGGCAAACGGTGTTCCCGCCCAGGATGTGCCGATTAGCTTTAGGCTGATATCGCCGGAGTCCGGGAGATCGGCTGAGCGCACCGCGTAACCGTCCATTGCTGAATTCTGGTAAGGCGGTACATTAAGAGGGGATGTGATGGGTTCGGCGAGAACACGACCAAAGGCATCTATGATGGTCAGCGTCTCGACCATGTCGATGGGGGTAATATCGGCGAGAATTTTTTCCAGAGCCTGTTTCAGACTCATTAATGAGGATTGAGATTGATTCATATTTTTCATTCTTCAGGTTAGGAGTGAAATAAAAAGATTAAGAAAAAAGCAGGACGGCTTAGCTTGCCAGAAAGTGTTGTTTGATAAAATATGTAATTGCGTCAGGCTGGTTGAGATCAAGCACGGGCAGTGTACATTCCTGATTCAGCGGGGCATCGGTGGCCACCGCAAGGATGTCCGCATCATCTGGAAACAGCAGGGGATGACCCAGAGAAGGACGGTGTAATTCCAATTTGGGAAAGGTCACGTGCTTGAAGCCTTCGACCAGAATTAAATCCAGGCTGGCCTGATCCAGATGTGCCAGCATCTCACTCAGCTCAGGATCACCGTCCTGTTCCGGGGTTTCCAAGATCATTGCCCAGCGCTGTTGTGAGGCCACCAGAACCTGATCGGCTCCGGCCTTGCGCAGCTCATAACTGTCCTTGCCGGGAATGTCGATATCAAAGTGGTGGTGGGCATGCTTGATCAGACCCAGCTTCAGATTCTGAGATTTCAGCAGTGGAATCAGTTGTTTCAGCAAGGTGGTTTTGCCGGTGCCACTAAAGGCGACAACACCCAGCAGAGGGCAGTTTTGATTATGGAGCATTATCTTCGAGATATTCCTGTAGATCATCGGTACTGTTGATATTAACAAAGGCATGTTTTTGTGTGGAAAAATCAACCTGCACAGCCTTTTCCTGTTGTAGCCAGTCACCGGTCTTGCGGCCACCGCTGGCGATATAATTTTCGAGGCTATCCAGCATAGAACGGTGAATCATACAAAAAGTTGGCTGTATCCATTTACTATCCCTTGCTACCGCGAGGTGATTTTCCTCACCCAAAGCCTGAGCAAAACAGGTCACTAGATCCAGCGGTAGCAAAGGCGCATCGCAGGGTACACAGACAATCCAGTCTGAGTGTTCCTTAAGCTGGCGCAAGCCTTGTAACATGCCTGACAGGGGGCCCTGAAAGTCCTGATTGGCATCACAGAATACCGGGAAACCCAATTGGCGGTAATCACCCAGATTGCGGTTGGCATTGATGTGAATGCTCCCCACCTGGAGCTGAAGCCGGTTGATAACATGCTGGATTAGGGGCTGTTGTTGGAGTTTAATCAGGCCCTTATCTTGCCCCTGCATCCGGGTTGCCCGCCCCCCGGCAAGGATAATGCCGGTAATAAAATAGGGGGTCTGTAAATCTGTGCGCATCAAGTCATAGTTCCGGATGAGTGAATTGAGTGGGTTGAGAATTATATCAGTAAGTAGTAAGTCGCGTTGATTGCCCCCTAAGCATCTAAATATTAAAGCATAAATCTCGAGAGTGGAATAAAAATAAGGATACTATGGGGACTTAAGTTTTTAAACACCTGCGCCGATATAGGCAGAGTAAGAGACTGTCTGTTCAGAAATAAAGGGTAGAACCGAATGGCTATGGGTATTGAACGAATTCTAAGTGACGCAGTAAGTGGTGCCCAGCAGGGGCTATTTTCGGCCAGGAAAAATTCCGCACAACTGGCGGCGGCAGGTGGTGGCAGCTCAAAGGCTGAAAATGAGGGCTCAAATGCACGGGTAGAAAAGGCCGCCGATGCTGACCTGGGTAAACTGGTTGATGTTAAAGCCTGATAACGAGCCTAAAATATGAATACATTGCCAATAGAACAGGCACAAAATGATGTTTGTCTAGCGGTGCATAGCCTGCAGGATTTACCATCGATTTCACCGATGGCAAATAAGTTGCTGACTATCATCGGTGATGATGAGGTCACCATCAATCAGCTGGCAGATATTATTCGACAGGATGCCAGTTTAGGGGCAAGAATTATCGGTCTCGCTAACTCAGCCTATTTTGGTCAGAGTGAGCCGATCACCTCAATCGAAGATGCGATTTTCAAAGCCCTGGGATTGCGCCTGACTCAAAATATGACCCTGGGCATTGCCCTTGCCGGGCCTTTCAAATCGCAGGTGCAATGTAAGGCCTTTGATTTGAATCGCTTCTGGTTAAATGCGGTGCTCACCGCCAGTCTGGCACAGAGTTTTTGCAAGCTGTTGCAGAATGAACATCTTATTGATAAAGATACGGCCTATCTTGCAGGGTTACTGCATGAGTTTGGTTTACTGCCTCTGGTCTATCTTTTCCCTGAACAGATGGATTCTCTGTTTACCAGCTATAATGGCGATGAATATTTACATGAGATTTTACAACGGGAGCTGGATACGGATCAGCACGAAGTGGGAGCCTGCCTGGCGGCAAAATGGAAGGTTCCTGCGGCCATTATTGATGTGATTGCCCATTATTCACACCCGGAGTATTGCGGGGAAAATCAACTGCTGTTAATACTCATTCGCTTCTGTTCTCACTGGGCGACTCAGTATATGGAGAATAAACCCTGGGATGAGTTACCGGAGGATACCGATGCCCTGCTGGAGTTCAGTGGCATTGAACATGCTCAGGTTCTGAGATTATTAAAACAGCACTATGTGAAGTCTGAGGCGCTGAGGTCGATGGCTAATGCCTTAGTGGCTGGTGAATAATTATATATGGACAACAAGCCGTTTATAGAAGCCTATCAGGAAATCAATTCGCGTTTTATTAAGCTGCTGAGTTCGATGTCAGCATTGCGTAGTTTATCCAGTATTGAAATAAAATATCGCGATGAAAATGAGATTATTGATGATTCTCTGAGGGTGTTACTGGACTACCATGAGCTTGATTATGTGTCTATTTTTATGTACGAATCAGATAGCCTGAAACAGATAGCTTGTAAGAGCTGGAATGCAGGTTCTAAATGTTCAGGCTCGAAATATCAGGCGCTATGCAACGAGCACTGGGTATTATTGAGTGAAGTGGAAACCACGCATAAGGTGCAACAGATTAATCAGGCTCCGGGTGAAAATTTTACTGGTTCGGCCAGCGCCATCCCGATCAATGCCGGTGATAAAATGATTGGAATATTTTTGGCCTGCCATCCTGCCGATGAATTTTTCTCTGTTTCCAATGAACGCAATTTAGTGATTTATTGTAATTTCCTGGGTCAGTTGATCATGAATAATCGTTTACTTCATGGTATGGATGAAATGGTAAATGAACGTACCCAGCAGCTACAGGAGGCACTGGATGAAACCCGGATATTGAAGCAGCGCTATGAAGCGTTATCGATCATTGATGAAATGACCAAGCTGCACAACCGACGTTTCTTTTTCCCCGAAACGCGTGCGGCGATAGCGCAGGCGATACGCTACAAAAAATCATTTTCAGTTTTAATGATGGATGTGGATCATTTTAAAATTATTAATGATCGTTATGGCCATGCAATGGGAGATGAGGTCTTGAAGGATATTGCCATAGCCTTCAAGACCGAAGCCCGTGAGGCGGATATCCTTGCCCGCTTTGGCGGTGAAGAATTTGTATTTGCCCTGCCTGAAACCGATGAAAGTGGTGCCATGGTGATGGCGGAAAGAATACGCACAAAAGTTAAATCTATGCGCTGGCAGGCTGATGGAAAAGATATTTCGATCACCATTACTATCGGCATCACCGAGCTTGAAAACCGGACTACCAATGATTATATTGAAGCGCTGGACGAATTGTTGCAACAGGCTGACTTGGCGCTCTATCATGGTAAGGATTGCGGACGTGATCAGTATAATCTATACAGTTCGATTGCCGGTTTAATTGATACGGGTGAAGAGACCGGATAAACACGGCAGATTATTATTTCTGTTTTGTTTTTTGTTCAAGCAGGCTCCAGCGTAAATGTTCCAGCAAAAGTTCAGATGCTGTTTTCATTTGTTCCTCTAGTGCATAAATAATTAATTCATCAAATGGCGCATTGCCCAGTGCTATTGCAATATTACGCGACCAGCGTTGATGACCCATGCGACGTAGTGGGCTGCCTTCGGTACGTTGTAAAAATGTTGCTTCATCCCAGTTAAACAAATCCAGTAAAAGTGGTGCATCCAGTTCATTGCGGGGTAGATAATCCGGCTCAGCACTGGCTTGGGCAAAGCGGTTCCAGGGGCAGACTAGCTGGCAGTCATCACAGCCATATATACGGTTGCCCATTGCTCTGCGCAGTTCGATTGGAATCGCCCCGGCGTGTTCGATAGTGAGATAGGAAATACACAGCCGGGCATCGACCGTGTAAGGCGCGACGATGGCGTGTGTTGGACAAATATCAATACAGGCCTGACAGGAGCCGCAGTGATTCTCGGCAGGCTCATCTAAGGGCAGAGGCAGATCGGTAAATAATTCACCCAGGAAAAACCAGGAACCGGCCTGTGAGTTAATAATATTGGAGTGTTTGCCGGCCCAGCCCAGTCCGGCTTTTTCAGCCAGTGCTTTTTCCTGCACCGGGGCACTATCGACAAAGGCACGATAGCCGAATGGGCCGATTTTGGTGTGGATTTTATCGGCCAGTTTTTGTAGTCGCTTACGCATGATTTTGTGATAGTCACGTCCCAGGGCATAACGGGAAACATAGCCGAGTGAGGCATTATCGAGTACATTTTGCGGATCACAACCGGCAGGGGGCAGATAATCCATACGCACACTGATGATGCGCAAGGTGCCGGGTACCAGTTCCTGTGGCCGGGTACGCAAGGAGCCGTGGCGCTGCATCCATTCCATTTCACCATGAAAACCCTGATTCAGCCAATTCAATAAATGCACTTCGCTGGCCGATAGATTGGTATCGGTAAACCCGGTTTGCTGGAAGCCCAGCTCCTGGCTCCAGCGTCTGATTTTGTCGGCCAGTTCGCGCAGTGTCTCGGCAGAGAGTGAAGGCCGGTTTTTTGTTCCATCCATAACGCGCTATGATAACTTGCATGAACTCATTACCCTACCTTCTTTATACCGCCGCGCAGACCCGTGAACTGGATCGTTTTGTAATTGATAAGCACGATCTGTCCTCAAATATACTTTTAGAACGGGCAGGTGAAGCAGGCTACGCGCTAATGAATTTACGCTGGCCAAAAATTCAGCGCATTGCGGTATTTTGTGGCATCGGCAATAACGGTGGTGACGGTTTTGTGCTGGCACGTCTGGCGCATGAAGCCGGTATTGAAACCCGGGTTTATCAGGTAGGGGATAGGGATAAATTACAGGGTGATGCCCTGGCCGCTATGCAACGACTACAGGGCGCCGGTGTTACCCCAGTTGTATTTTGTGAACAGAGCCTACAGGAAGTCGAACTTATTGTTGATGGCCTTCTCGGGACCGGGATACAAGGTGAGGTCAGGGCCGATTTCCGTAAAGCGATTGAAGCCATCAATGCGACGATCGCGCCAGTGCTGGCATTGGATTTACCTTCCGGTTTAAATGCGGATACCGGGGTTAGTTGCGGGATTGCGGTACAGGCCGCGGCTACGATTTCTTTTATTGGTCTTAAACAGGGGCTGATGACGGGGGCGGGGGTGCAACTCTGCGGTGAGTTGCATTTTTCTGATCTTAATGTCCCCCGGGAAATTTATCTTCAACAGAAGCCATCTGCACGGCGGCTGGATTATGCACGGCTGAAAAAACATTTGCCGCCGCGTCGGCGTGATGCCCATAAAGGAGATGCGGGTCATCTTCTTGTGATCGGAGGAGATCACGGCATGAGTGGTGCGGTGCGTCTGGCCGGTGAAGCGGCTTTACGTGCGGGTGCCGGATTAGTGAGTATTGCTACCCGCACCACACATGCGGCCCTGATTACCAATGCTCGTCCCGAATTAATGTGCCACGGGATTGAACAGGCAGAGGAACTTGAAGCCCTGCTGAGTCGTGCTAACGCCATTATTATCGGCCCCGGCCTGGGACAAACGGATTGGGCAAAGGATATGCTCAACTCGGTGGTTGCTGCGGGCAAACCCCTGCTGCTGGATGCTGATGCTTTGAATTTGATCGCTGACGGAGCGTTGCCCGAGGTCATGTTGCGAGGTGCTAAGCGAATACTTACTCCACACCCTGGTGAAGCCGCACGCCTGCTGGGGCAGGATGTTGGACAGATTCAAATGGATAGATTCGCGGCAGTCACTGCCCTGTTGAATAAATATGCCGGTGTCTGTGTGCTCAAAGGTGCTGGAACGCTGGTGGCTAGCGAGGCAGGAGTGGGGCTGTGCAATGCAGGCAATCCGGGCATGGCCAGTGGCGGGATGGGCGATGTGCTGTCAGGCATTATCGGAGCCTTGATGGCACAGAAGCTGGAACCTGTAGATGCAGTGCAGTTGGGTGTGTGTGTACATGCACAGGCGGCGGATCTAGCAGTCAGAACAATTGGCGAACGGGGATTGATTGCCAGCGATCTGATGCCGGCCATTCGGCGACTGGCCAATCCTGATTTGCTGTCTGCCGTGAATTGATGGGGTGAATATTTTTCTCGCCGATGAGGCGGCCACTGAAGATCTGGGACGGGCGCTGGCAAAAGTTTGTCCCGCCCATTGCCTGATTTTTTTAAAGGGTGATCTGGGTGCCGGTAAAACCACGTTTAGTCGAGGTTTTCTGCGCGGTCTGGGTTACACTGGTCGGGTTAAATCGCCTACCTACACCTTGCTGGAACCCTATGACATTCCTTCGGATGATAAATCTCGCGTACAACATGTTTGTCATTTTGATCTTTATCGCCTTGCCGATCCTGAAGAATTAGCTTACCTCGGTGCAGAAGATTGTTTTGCCGACGGCTCCGTGATTCTGGTGGAATGGCCGGAGCAGGGTGAAGGCATGTTGCCGGTGGCGGATGTGACTCTTTTTCTTCAATACCAGAACAATAGTCGGCAGGCGCATTTGCTGGCTGGCACTGAACGTGGCCAGCAACTGTTGCAATTATTGGCTTCACCTCAACTTTAAATCCTGAGAGACCCCCACAAATTTAGAGTGAAAAACCAATATTTATGAGTTTTTTGATCGTTATTTGTGGGGGTAACTCAGCTTTAATCATGGACACACTAGCCATACGCGGCTATTTAAAGTTTTTCTATTTGACTGCGTTTCGTATGGCTTTTAAAGTGCGTGCCATCTTCATTCAGGGAGCAGGGGAAAATGAAATATTTATGGAGTGCATGCCTACTGTGCTTGTTTAGCATGTCGTCGCTGGCTGCGGTGGAAGCCGAGCCGGATAAAGATAAAAAACACTGGAAAGGTGAAGCCGGTCTGGGGTATGTGGCGACCACGGGGAATACCGAAACCTCCACCTTTGCGGCTAAGCTGGATGCCACACATGAAAAAGAAAAATGGCGCAACAATTTAACGGCAAATACGTTATATACAAAAAACGCTGAGTTAAAAACAGCTGAGAAATATTTTATCTCCGCTCAGAGTAACTATAAATATGCTGTGCACATGTTTTTATTCGGACGTGCCAGCTATGAAGACGATCGTTTCAGTGGTTTTGAATATCAAAGTACTGCAACGATGGGTCTAGGTTACCGCTTTTTAGCGGACATTGTTGCAATGACGCTGGATCTTGAAGGCGGTGGTGGTATCAAAGCTTATCAGGAAGAAGGCCGGAACAGTGAAAGTGAAGGCATTGCCCGGCTTGCTGGCAAGTATGTCTGGGATTTCCGTGAGAAGTCGAAATTCACTCAGGAACTCAGTTCGGAGTTCGGTAAGTCATTCGATGTGTATAAATCCATTAGCAGCTTGACCGCACAATTAGCGGGAAATTTTGCCATCAACCTGGGCTATACCGTTAAATATACCTCTGAAGTACCGCCAGGCAAGGAAAAAACAGATACGGAAACTACGATCAATCTGGTGTATGTCTTCTAATGCGCGTTTGTAGGCGCGGCTTCAGCTGTGCTTACATTTATATCCCGTAGCTTGCTGCGGCTTGCTTATTTTAGATGGTAACAGGCTGAGTTCAGGCAACTTTTAATAATCCTCTGTAAGAAAACTTCCTATCCCTATAAAAATATTGAATATTTTACTTGAATATTCTGTATTCTCATGCACAATTAGACTATTCACCGTTCTGATTGGGGATACACACGGGATATGGCGCGGATACTGGTATTTATTACGCTATTTTGTCTGGCAGCAGGCAGCTTTGCGGTCGAGGTCAAACAGGTTCGAATGTGGCCAGCACCGGATAATACCCGTTTGGTCTTTGACCTTAGCGGCCCGGTTGAACACAGTGTTTTCTCTCTGAAAGCACCGAATCGTGTCGTCATTGATTTAAAATCTAGCCAGTTTTCCGGCAAACTCACCGAACTCGATTATCGCCAAACCCGTATTCGCACGATTCGCTACGCTCGGCGCAAGCAGGGCGAACTACGTTTTGTTATTGATCTCAGCTCGGCGGTGCAACCGAAAAGTTTTATTCTGAAACCTCAGGGTGACTATGGTCACCGGTTGGTGATCGATCTTAATCACGGTAAAAAGAAGGCGGTTAAAACCAGCCGTAAAATTTACGCACCACAAAAAAATGGAAAGCGTGATGTTGTGATTGCGATTGATGCCGGGCACGGGGGGGACGATCCCGGTGCGCTCGGTCAGCGGGGGACACGTGAAAAAGATGTGGTGCTGGCCATTGCTCGCAAACTGGAAAAGCTGATCCGTAAAGAACCGGGAATGACCCCAGTGATGATTCGCCGTGGCGATTATTACGTCGGTTTGAAACAGCGGGTTAAAATTGCGCGAAAAAAACAGGCCGATCTTTTTATCTCGATACACGCGGACGCGTTCCGTAATGGTAAGGCGCATGGTTCTTCTGTATTTGTACTCTCTGAACGGGGGGCCAGTAGTGAAGTGGCCAGCTTCCTTGCCCGTTCGGAAAATCGCTCGGATTTGATCGGTGGCATCAATCTGGATGATAAGGATGATTTATTGAAATTGGTATTGCTGGATATGGTAAAAAATTCCACCATTGAGGATAGCCATGATATCGCCGCGCGGGTATTGGGTAATCTAAAAGGGGTTAATCGCCTGCATAAGTCGCGGGTTGAACGTGCGGGCTTCCGGGTATTGAAAGCGCCGGATGTGCCTTCAATTTTGATTGAAACCGCGTTTATTTCCAACCGGGAAGAAGAGCGCAAGTTAAAAAGCAGTCGCCATCAGCAGGCCCTGGCGAATTCGATTTTAAAAGGGGTGCGGAGCTATTTCCATGCTAACCCACCGCCCGGCACCCGGCTGGCACTGAAGCCGAAGAAACATATTATTTCTCGTGGTGAAACCCTGTCCGGGATTGCAGCACGTTACCAGATCAGCATTGCCTCATTAAAGCGCAGTAACAGTTTGCGTAGCAATACTTTGAAAGTTGGCAAGGTTTTGCATATTCCGGTTAGCTGAAAATTTCTGATATTTAAAACGCAACGCCGGGTTGTTAACACTCCCCTCCCCTGAGGGGGAGGGTGAGAGAGATGCCTAGCCATCAATACAACCCTGGGGTGCTGGCAGACCGGCGATGCGGGAACCCTGGCGTGACGGGCCGCCGGGAAAGAGCTTATTAAGCGTGTCGCGGTTGCTAACATCGGTGCCCATTTCTTCTCCCATGTGCCTGATCAGAATTTTCACCATGGGCGTAATGCCATACTTGAAATAGAATTTTCTCAGATAGCAGAGCACGTTCCAGTGCGCCTTGGTTAGCTCAAGATTTTCCTTTTGCGCGAGATGGACGGCTAGTTCTTCATCCCATTCTTCGGGATGCACCAGATTCCCACTGGGATAAACCTTGATGTGCTTATCCTTGAAATCAAACCCATCGTTATAATGTTGTGCCCCTGACGTGGTTGTGGCCTTGCTGAGCTGAGTATTTTGTTCTAGCTCGGAGTCCAGCATGGGAACCGGGATACCGGCAATCTTACTGCCCTGATATTGCATGCCCCCAGGAAACAGTGCGCTGGTGGCAAGCTCTGTTGCTTGTTCCGGGCTGAGTTTCTTGGCGATTTCACGTTTTAATAATTTAGTGATGGGAGGAATGTTGTAAGTTGAATAATAATCGCGCATCAGCTTGAGTATGTCCCAGTGGGCATCGGTTAGACTTAGGCCTTCTGCTTTGGCGATGGCTTTGGCGACATCGGGATTCCAGTCCGCAAGATTATTCAGACGGCCATCGAAAGTAAGGTTGAAATTGTTACCATTGACGACGAGATTGCTCATGTATTTTCTCCATTTTGTTTTCTAATATGCTTACAGATTTAATTTAAGTGCCGGTTGATCACGTTTCGACCCGCTGTATTCACTTCTTCGGTGATTCCGGGTTTTCGCCTTTCGACTATTGCTTTAAGCTATAACAATGTCATCCACCCCGTTTATTTGTTTTCTTTCCCGCCAGCTAGCCAATCAGATTGCGGCGGGTGAGGTGGTTGAACGTCCGGCATCGATTCTTAAGGAATTACTGGAAAACAGTCTCGATGCGAAAGCCCATAAAATAGATATAGACGTTGAACAGGGTGGAATCAAGCTCATTAGTATTCGTGATGATGGTTATGGGATTGCCGCTGACGAACTGGCGCTGGCGGTGAGTCGTCATGCCACCAGCAAGATTCACTCACTGCCGGATCTGGAAGCCATTGCCAGTATGGGTTTTCGGGGTGAGGCACTGGCCAGTATCGGCTCGGTATCACGCTTGCAATTAACTTCCCGGCAGGCAGATAGCGAGCAGGCCTGGCAGTTACAAATCAGCGATGCCGATCGAGATCCTGCACCACCGATCCCGGCGGCACATCCCATCGGTACTACGGTGGAAACCCGCAACCTTTTTTATAATATTCCCGCAAGGCGTAAGTTTCTGCGCAGCGAGCGTACGGAATACCGGCACCTCGAAGAAGTGGTGCGGCGCATGGCCTTGGCTCGTTTCGATGTTAGTTTTCGCCTGCGCCATAATCAGCGGGAGATATTTCAGTTACCGGTGGCCACGGATCTGACCGCACAGGAGCGCCGGCTAGGGCGACTCTGTGGCAAGGCATTTGTGCAGCAGGCACGGCGTATCGATAGTAGCAGCAATGATTCTCCCCGCCTGCAATTAAGCGGTTGGGTGTTGCCACCCGAGGCGGCACGCAGTCAGGCTGATCTGCAGTTCTTTTTTGTCAATGGTCGCATTATTCGTGATCGTTTGGTGAACCATGCTTTGCGTCAGGCCTATGAAGATCGTATTTATCCTGGCCGTCATGCGGGCTGGGTCTTGTATCTGCAACTCGATCCCCATCAGGTGGATGTGAATGTGCACCCCACCAAGCATGAGGTTCGCTTTCGTGAGGCGCGGCAGGTGCATGATTTTCTTTCCCATAGTTTGGCGCAGATTTTTTCAATGTCTGAATCCACAGTCGATACGCCGGAGTCGACTGCGGCGCGGGCATGGGTAACCGCGGCGGAGGGGAATGTGCCGCAGGCTGCTGCCTCTTCGAACTATATTCATGAACGTGCAGGGGGGCGGAGCAGCCATCTGTCTCCTTCTCGATCTAGTCTGCGTGAATCGGGGACTGTTTATGATCGTCTGCGTGGTCTGGCATCGGCCTCGACCTCGACAGAGGTGGTATTGCCTGCGAATGAAAGTTCCGGCTTGCAGCTGCTGACGCGTATTGGTGATCACTGCCTGCTGGCCAAGGTCGATAACCGTTTGCTGTTAGTGGACATCCCGGCGGCTCGAAGTTGGTTGTTGCAGCAGCAGTTGCAACTGTATTTAGATAAGCAGCCGGTCAGCCAGCCCTTATTGTTTCCCCTGTTATTTGAGCTGAATACTATTCAGCAACAAGGCTTAAAACAGCAGGGAAGCCTATTGAGCGCGCTGGGTTTTGAATGGCAACAGCCTGCCACTGACAGTTTGCAATTGCGTGCCGCCCCTGCGGCACTGCGGCAGTTGGACTTTCAACAATACCTGCCTAATTTGCTGACCGCTTTGGCGGATGAGCATGTATCAGCATTGACTGAATGTGCTTCGCTGGCCTCCCACTTGCTGGCCAGCGGCCATCTTGAGAGCGGAGAATGGCTGGCTGAACTGTGGGCACGGCAACCTGAGTCCAGGGCCGGGATCTGGCGACAACTGGATGCCGATGAGCTGGCGGCGTTGATTCATGCAGATTAATAAATCTTCTGCACAAATGTCATCGTCTCCAGTGGTGGTGTTGATGGGGCCGACCGCTTCGGGTAAGACCGATCTGGCGATTGAACTGCAACAGCATTTGCCGCTGGATATTATCAGCGTTGATTCAGTGATGGTCTATCGTGGTATGGACATCGGTTCGGCCAAGCCTGATGCAGAGACACTGGTGCGCGCACCGCACCGCCTGATTGATATTCGTGATCCGGCAGAAGCCTATTCGGCAGCAGAATTTTGTGCGGATGCTGAGCGGGAAATCAGTGCTATTCACGCGGCAGGACGTATTCCCCTGCTCACCGGGGGCACCATGCTTTATTATCGGGCCTTACTTTATGGCCTTTCTGAGTTACCCGCCGCCGATGTAGCAACCCGGCAGAAGCTGGAAGCTGAAGCCGCACAAATTGGCTGGACTGCTATGCATCAGCGTTTGGCCGAGATTGATCCGCCTGCCGCTGAACGTATTCATCCTAATGATCCACAGCGTATTCAGCGTGCGCTGGAAGTCTACGAATTGACTGGCCAGCCGCTCTCGGTCCTGCAGCAGCAGGATAGAAATAAACTGGCATTGCCTTATCCGGTGATCAAGCTGGCGGTGGCACCAGAGGATCGCAGCGTGTTGCATCAGCGCATCGAATTACGCTTTGGGCAGATGATGGAACAGGGACTGGTGGCGGAAGTGGAAGCCTTGATGGCACGAGGCGATCTGAATTCCTCCATGCCTTCTATTCGCGCGGTGGGTTATCGACAGGTGTGGGAACTTTTATCGGGGAGAATAGACTATACTGAGGCAATCGAGAAAAGCATCATCGCCACCCGGCAATTGGCCAAGCGTCAGTTTACCTGGATGCGTTCCGAAAAGGATTTGCACTGTTTCGACAGCATGAATTCTGATCTCGGTCATGAAGTGTTGAATTACCTGGATGGCGCCCTCAGGTAACAGTGACACCGATGTGATAAACTTTAGCTTTGATAGAATATTCAGAATACTCTGAAATAACAACATATATAACAAGGATTTGAACCCGCCATCCGGCGTTAAATCTGACACTATATAATAACTTTGCGGAGATAATAATTATGAGCAAAGGGCAATCCCTTCAAGATCCTTTTTTGAATGCGCTTAGGAAAGAGCGTATTCCCGTTTCGATCTTTTTAGTAAACGGTATCAAATTGCACGGACAGATTGAGTCTTTTGATCAGTTCGTGGTTTTGTTGAAGAACACGGTCAGCCAGATGGTTTATAAGCATGCCATTTCGACGGTGGTGCCGGCGCGCAATGTTAAATTGGCTCCCGCTGAAACAAATGGCCAAAGCGGTCACGATATTGCAGATAAAGGTAATGTATAAGTCGTGTTCCTGCTCGTTGTTTCCAGGATGATGTTGTTTGTTTGAACGTCCACAAAAGGGTGAACGGGCGGTGCTCGTTCATCTCGATCTCTACTCTGATCTGAACCGCGAAGATTTGCGTGAATTCCGCGAGCTGGTTATCTCAGCGGGGGCTGAACCGTTGCTCACGATTACTGGTTCGCGCACGGCTCCCCATTCCCGTTATTTTATCGGCACCGGCAAGGCCGAAGAAGTGCGAGAGTGTGTGGAACGCGAAGAAGCCGACGTGGTGTTATTCAATCACGCCCTGAGTCCGGTGCAGGAACGTAATCTGGAACAACTGTTCCAGTGTCGGGTGCTGGATCGCACCGGCCTGATTCTGGACATTTTCGCCCAGCGGGCACGAACGCATGAAGGTAAATTACAGGTGGAGCTGGCCCAGCTCAAACATTTATCAACGCGGCTGGTGCGAGGCTGGACCCATCTGGAACGGCAAAAAGGCGGTATAGGCCTGCGCGGGCCGGGTGAAACCCAACTGGAAACCGATCGTCGCCTGCTCGGGGATCGTATTCGCACCTTAAATAAAAGGCTGGTTAAAGTCCGGCGGCAACGGGAGCAGGGACGACGGGCCCGTAAGCGGGCAGAGATGGCAACCGTGTCACTGGTGGGCTACACCAATGCCGGCAAGTCCACGCTGTTTAATGCATTAACCAAGGCTGATGTGATGGTGGCCAATCAATTATTTGCCACCCTCGATCCAACGCTGCGGCGGCTGGATTTGGCTGGAGGACAATCGGTGGTGCTGGCGGACACGGTGGGTTTTATCCGTCATCTGCCGCATGATTTGGTGGAAGCCTTTCGTTCTACACTACAGGAAACCCGCGACGCGGATATGCTTCTGCATATTGTCGATGCGGCCAGTGAAGAGCGTAGCGAACAGATGGAACAGGTGAATCTGGTGCTGGAGGAGATCGGCGCTCAGGAGCAGCCGCAGCTGCTGGTTTATAACAAGATTGATCAGCTTACCGATGTTGCTCCGCGGATTGAACGAGATGGTGAGGGGCGACCCCTACGGGTCTGGATTTCGGCACTGAGTGGGCAGGGACTGGATCTGCTGCGTGAGGCTATTGTTGAAGTGTTGGACCAGGGCCGTGTGATTCAACATCTGCAATTGTCAGCGGCGGAAGGTCGTCTACGTGCACAGCTGTATGAGCGAGGACAAATCCTGCAAGAGTCTGTTGATGAGCAGGGCAACTGGCTGCTCAAAGTAGAATTACCGGCCAGTGAATGGCAGTTTCTGGACAAGCAGGAAAACATTAGCGGTCATATAATAAGCATTGATCAAAATCCCCTCCTTGCGGTTATGGGCGAAGCCCCATAGAATCCACATCTTAGTGTGATGGTCAGATGATGGTCTGTCACCCCAACTTACAACAACGACAACACTTACGGAGTCATGATATGGCCTGGAACGAACCCGGTGGTTCAGGAAATAATGGATCAGGAAATAAAGATCCCTGGGGAAACCGTGGAAATCAGGGCCCCCCTGATTTAGATGAGTTCATTAAAAAGCTACAGGCCAAACTGGGCGGGCTTTTTGGTGGCAAAGGAGGCTCCGGTTCTACCGGTGGCAGTGGCGCGAGTAGCAATGCCGGTTCGATCAGTTTGGGTTTGATCGCCATCGTGCTGCTGGGTGTCTGGGCACTGTCCGGGATTTATATTGTTGATCAGGGTCGTCAAGGGGTGGTTCAGCAGTTTGGTGCCTTCAACACGATTACCGAGCCGGGGCCACACTGGTATCCCCGATTTATCCAGACTGTTGAAATTGTTGATGTGGAAGACATCCGCAGCGTCAACCTGGGTCATGTTTCTGATGAAGCCCTGATGCTGACCCAGGACGAAAACATTATCGATATCAAATTTACCGTGCAATATAAAGTAAAGGACGCGAAAGACTTTTTGTTTAATGTTCGTGATCCTGATCTGACTCTACGTCAGGCCACTGAAAGTGCGGTACGTGAAGTTATTGGTAAAAATAAACTCGACTTTGTTATTACTGATGGTCGTGTTGCAGTTGCCGCCGGCGTGGGTGAACTGATTCAAAACATACTCGATAGTTATGGCGCCGGGATTACCGTGGTCAATCTGAATATGCAGGATGCGCAGCCACCGGAGCAGGTTCAACAGGCTTTTGATGATGCGATTAAGGCACGTGAAGATAAACAACGTAGCATTAACGAAGCTGAAGCCTATTCTAATGACGTTTTACCTAGAGCGCGTGGTAAAGCCGCACGTGTGGTAGAAGAAGCGAAAGCCTATCAAGAAGAAGTGGTGGCGCATGCAGAAGGTGAAACGGAACGTTTCCTGAAAGTCCTGGGCGAATACAAGAAAGCGCCCAAGGTGACCCGTGAACGTATGTACCTGGATGCAATGGAAGAAGTGATGGCCGGTACCAGTAAAGTCATGCTGGATGTAAAAAATAGTAATAACCTGATGTATTTGCCGCTGGACAAAATAATTAGCCGTAAGCCATCCGTGGTTGAAAGTGATGTTACTAGCACACCGACTACTACGACGCGCAGAAGAGCCCCTGCTTCTTCACGTGACAGTCGTTTCAATGAACGTCAACGCAGCCGGGAGGTACGTTAATGAACGGTTCTAAAGTTGGCATTCTGATTGCCATTGCTATCGTCGTAATTCTGTTTATGTCCTCGGTTTTCACTGTCAACGAGCGCGAGCTGGCAGTGAAGTTCCGCCTCGGTGAAATCGTCAAGGCAGACTACGAGCCGGGACTGTATTTCCAGATGCCCTTCATCAATAACGTGAAAAAATTTGATAAGCGTATTCTAACGCTTGATGCACGTCCGGCGAATTATCTGACCAAGGAAAAGAAAAACGTTAATGTTGATTTCTTTGTTAAATGGCGGATTAATGATGTCAGCACTTACTACACCGCCATGGGCGGTAATGAACGTAAAGCGACGGAACGTATTTATACCACCATCAATGAAAGCCTGCGTGGCGAGTTCAGTAATCGTAATATTCAGAGCGTGATCTCAGGTGAACGCGCGATGATTATGGATGACGTAACCACGCAGGCAAACGAGCAACTGGGTAAATTTGGCATCAAGGTCGTGGACGTGCGGGTCAAGCGCATCGACTTTACCGCGACCATCAGTGAGTCGGTCTACCAGCGGATGGAAGCCGAACGTACCCGGGTGGCAAAAGATTTGCGTTCACGGGGAGCGGAAGCCGCCGAGAAAATTCGTGCCGATGCCGATAGGCAACGCACGGTAACCCTGGCGAATGCTTATAAAGTAGCGCAGCAGTTGCGCGGTGGTGGTGATGCGAAGGCCTCTGAAATTTATGCCTTAGCCTATAAAAAAGACAGGGAATTCTATTCCTTTTACCGCAGCCTGATTGCCTACCGGACATCAATGGGTCGTGATGGGGATGTCATGGTGTTAGAGCCGGATTCTGACTTTTTTAGATACTTTAAGGATCCTAATGGCAAGCGTTAATATGCATGCTTGAGTATTTACTGACGGGGCTCGCTTTATTGTTGGTATTTGAAGGTTTATTGCCTGCACTCAGTCCGCGTAATTATCGGCAGGCGATGCTGAACATGTGCAAAATGGATGATCGTATTTTGCGCAGCATCGGCCTGCTGAGTATGTTTGCGGGTGCGCTGTTGTTGTATTTTTTCAAAAGCTGATTTAAAGACTGATTATGAAAAACGAACGCTGGCTGTTGCCGGAAGGTATTGAGGAAGTCCTGCCGCGCGAAGCGCGTGTACTGGAAAGCCTGCGACGCAAATTGCTGGATATTTATGAGCACTGGGGTTATGCCCTGGTGATGCCCCCCTTTATTGAATATCTGGAATCGCTGCTTACCGGCACGGGTAATGATCTTGATTTGCAGACCTTCAAACTAACAGATCAGCTGAGTGGCCGGATGATGGGGATTCGCGCAGATATGACGCCGCAGGTGTCCCGCATTGCGGCTCGTCATTTGCAGCAGGATGCGCCGTTACGTCTGTGTTACATGGGCAGTGTGATCAAAACTCGCCCGGATAGTTTTGCCAGTTCCCGCAGCCCCCTGCAACTCGGTGCGGAATTATACGGTCACCGTGGCGCTGGAAGTGATATTGAAATACTTTCGTTAATGATAGAAACCCTGCATCAGTCGGGTATCCGCGAACCCTATGTTGATTTAGGCCATGTGGGCATTTATCGGGGACTGGCTGAACAGGCAGGCTTGAGTCCGGCGCAGGAGTCAGAATTATTTGATGCCCTGCAACGTAAAGCCCGAACCGAAATTGAAGCCTGTCTTTGCGACTGGAAGTTGAATGACAATGTTGCCGCAATGTTGCTGGCACTGGTGGATTTAAACGGTGATGAAGAGGTGCTGGCGCAGGCTGAAGCACAATTGAAGGCCGCTGCTGAACCGGTTCAGGCCGCGTTAAAAAATCTTCTGGCGATAGCTGAGGGGCTACGTCAGGGGCAGCCGGAATTAAATCTGCATTTTGATCTAGCCGAATTACGGGGTTATCACTATCACACCGGGGTGGTCTTTGCTGCCTATATCGCCGGACGCGGACTGGCGGTTGCTCAGGGCGGACGTTATGATGATATTGGCGAAGTGTTTGGTTGTGCGCGTCCGGCCACGGGGTTCAGCACCGATCTAAAAATATTGATCGAAACCCTGCCACAAACAGCGGAAACTCAAGGTGCAATTTTTGCTCCCGCGGATAATGATGTTGAGCTGTTAAGATTAATTAAAGAACTGCGTGCACAGGGTGAGAGTGTGGTTCGTTCGCTGTTGGGACAACAGGCTGGCGCGGCTGAAATGGGCTGTGATCGTGAGATTATCAATGAGGGTGGACGCTGGACTGTTAAGTAGGTTGAGCTTCATTTTATTCAGCCCAACCAACATTTGAATACCCCATAGCTTGTTACTGAGGGTGTTTCTTTTATTTTAAAATATAAAAACTGGATTGAATTATGGGTAAAAACGTCATTATTATCGGCACCCAATGGGGTGATGAAGGCAAGGGCAAGGTCGTTGACTTGCTCACCGATCGTGCTAGTGCCGTGGTCCGTTTTCAGGGTGGACATAATGCCGGCCATACACTGGTCATCGACGGCAAGAAAACCGTATTGCATTTGATCCCCTCCGGTGTTTTGCGTGAAAACGTCATGTGCCTGATTGGTAATGGTGTGGTGCTCTCACCCGAAGCCCTGCTCAGTGAATTGAAAATGCTGGAAGATAACGGTGTACCGGTGCGTGAACGTTTGCGTATCAGCGAAGCCTGTCCTTTAATTTTGTCCTATCACGTGGCCCTGGATCATGCCCGTGAAGTGGCCCGTGGCAAGAAAGCCATTGGCACCACCGGTCGCGGCATTGGCCCGGCTTACGAAGATAAAGTTTCCCGTCGTGGCCTGCGTTTGGGTGATTTGTTCCACCGTGAACGCTTTGCTGCCAAGTTAGGTGAAGTGCTGGACTATCATAATTTTGTCCTGAAACATTATTTCAAAGTCGACACCGTTGATTTTAATCAGGTGTTAGATGAAAGCATGGCCAGGGTCGATGACTTAAAACCCTTGATTGCTGACATTCCAGAGATGTTGCACCAGTATCGCAGTAATGGTGATCACGTTATGTTCGAAGGTGCACAGGGTGCACTGTTAGATATCGATCACGGCACCTATCCCTATGTGACCTCATCCAATACCACCGCAGGTGGCGCGGCCACCGGTAGTGGCATGGGGCCGGGTTATTTTGATTATATTCTCGGTATCACCAAGGCCTATACCACCCGCGTGGGCTCGGGGCCTTTCCCGACCGAGCTTTATGATGGTGAAGGTTTGCTGGATGAAGTCGGTCATCACCTGGCCGAGAAAGGCCATGAGTTCGGTTCCACCACCGGTCGGCCACGTCGTTGTGGCTGGTTTGATGCGGTGGCATTGCGCCGCTCTACACAGATCAACAGCGTCACCGGCATGTGCATTACCAAGCTGGATGTGATGGATGGCCTGGATACGATTCGTATCTGTACCGGCTATAAAACCGCAGAAGGTGTACGCGAAACACCACCGGTAGGGGCCGAAGCTTTTGAATCCTGTGAACCTGTTTATGAAGACATGCCGGGCTGGACGGAATCCACCGTGGGTGTGAAAGACTATGCTGCGCTGCCCGCGAATGCCCGCGCCTATCTTAAACGGCTAGAAGAAGTCACCGGGGTACCGGTGGATATTATTTCCACCGGGCCGGATCGCACTGAGACTATTATTCTTAATCATCCCTTTGATTAAAATCAGCGTTTAACCTCGTTCCATGCTCTGCGTGGGAATGCATACGGTGGTGACAAGGTGATGTGAGATATGGGTTCCCACGGAAGACCGGTGAAAATAATCAGTTCCATGCCTAATACTGAGGTATAAAATTTACCGCTGCGTTCAATATTGGCGACAATGAGGACAAGATGATCGAGGCTTTGAATATTAATCGGCATTTTTACTCTATTGAAAAGGATGTCTGACCTGGATGTGGATAGAGTTTGCCGTGGCGATGGGTTTCACTAATACAAAAAACCAGATACCAGTGCAGACTGAGGGCAATAAGCACAAACATATGAAACAATTCGTGCGGGCCAATCACCCCGGGTAGTGGATCGATCAAACGGAAAAAATCAATCAGCGCGCCCAGGGTATAAGCCACCGCGCCATACAGTAGCAGGGGTAAAAACCGGCTTCGATAGCGTTGATAAATCAGAACAGCGGTAATCGCACCTAGCCAGCCAAGGCCAAGATAAAGCAGCAGCCCCAGCCATTCATTCATTTCATTGAAGAATATCGTTTTTATGGTCAGGCCACCACTAGCCAGTAACCAGAGCAGGCAGAGCACGCCCCAACGTCGCCAGCCGCGAAACAGAATAATATGAATTGGGGTGAAGGTTCCGGCTATGAGCACAAAAATTGCGGCATGATCCAGGCGTTGCAATACCGCCCGACCATTGCCACCCGGTTCGAGTAAATGAAATACACCACTCATGGCCAGCATAAAGACGCTGGCAAAAACGAAGACCGCAAGGCTTAATATGCGGATGCGATTACCGCGTTCACGAATCAGCAGAAAAATACCGAGGAAAAAAAATAGTCCCGCAGGCAGTAAATGACTGAGCGAGCTGACAGGTTCAGAAAATCCGGGGATGGAAATCATGCGGTTCAAAATCGTCACTCTTCAGGCGTTGGAAAGTAAAGAGTAACGCAAGCGGGGCGAAGAGGAAACTGTAGGTGGTTTGTAGGGTGGACTTTAGTCCACCCTACCCCTGGCCGGTTGAAACCGGCCCTACATGTTAGGCCGCTCTATTCTGACCTCGGCCTGAACGGGCGCTGTTGCCATTGCCGCGTGAATTGCCTGAACGTCCACCCGAGTTTCCGCCACGACCGCGGTTTTGATTGCGTGGCTGGGAACGTCCCCGGTTATTGCGACCATTTTGAATGGGCTCTGCTTTGATGCTGGGATCTGGCTCATAGCCTTCGATCACTTCTTTAGGCAGATCACGTTTTAGCAGATGCTCGATGTCGCGTAATAATTTATGTTCGTCGATGCAGACCAGAGACACGGCTTCGCCTTCGTTACCGGCGCGACCGGTACGGCCAATGCGGTGCACATAATCTTCCGGCACATTCGGCAACTCAAAATTGACCACGTGGGGAAGCTGATCGATATCCAGACCACGCGCGGCAATATCGGTGGCCACTAAAATCCGTACTTTACCGTTTTTAAAATCAGCCAGTGCTCGGGTGCGGGCTCCCTGACTTTTATTGCCATGAATGGCGGCAGCAGTGAGGCCGTCTTTGCCTAGCTGATCGGCCAGTCGATTCGCGCCGTGCTTGGTACGGGTAAAGACCAGCACCTGTCGCCAGTTATGTGCGCCGATCATGTGGCTGAGTAATTCGCGTTTGCGATTTTTATCGACCATATGAATGCGTTGTTCAATGGTATCTGCCGTTGTGTTTTGACGTGCAACTTCAATCAACTCAGGTTTGTTCAGCAGACGGCTAGCCAGCTGTTTGATCTCGTTGGAGAAGGTCGCTGAAAACAGTAGAGTCTGACGTTTGTCCTTAGCGGGCAGCATCGCCATTACTTTGCGGATGTCGTGGATGAAGCCCATGTCCAGCATGCGATCTGCTTCGTCCAGCACCAGAATTTCGACCTGGGATAAATCCACGGTTTTCTGGTTGGCGTGATCCAGTAAACGTCCTGGTGTTGCCACCAGAATATCAACTCCACGGCGCAGCTTTGCGATTTGTGGATTGATTTTAACGCCACCAAAAATAATTGCAGATTGCAGCGGTAGATGACGACCATAGGTTTGTACACTTTCACCTACCTGAGCGGCAAGCTCACGGGTAGGCGTGAGCACCAGTGCCCGTACTGGACGGCGGCCATTACTCAGTGGATTTTCACTCAGCAGTTGTAACAGTGGCAGAGTGAAACCGGCGGTCTTGCCGGTGCCGGTCTGGGCACCCGCTAATACATCTTTACCGGCAAGGACGGTAGGGATGGCATTGGCTTGTACGGGGGTAGGTTCGGTATAGCCCTGTTCGCTGATGGCGCGCAGGATTTCGGCCGAAAGGCCGAGAGTATCAAATGACATTAATTAAACTCCGGGAATGTCTTGCCTTCCCGCTGACAGCATTATGCTGGCGGGAGCCGGTTGAGGCGGGATAAGGGTTCTTTAAAGCGGGATGCCGGGCACTGATTTCACTCGTATTTATACGGGAATCAAGAGAAGGCGAACGGCTCAAGAATTTTTCTGGCGATGCTGATTCCTGAACTGCAGGGTAGAAAAGCTCGCAAAGGGCGCTAACCGGTCAGTGCGCCCAAAAAACGGTAGTATAACAGAAATGCGCGTACCAGCTAGACTTAGTTTGCTTTCTTGATAAATTTAGTCAGGATGACAATCTGTTGGCCGTTTATACGTCCTTCAATGTGCGCTGGATTGTCGGCGACCAGGGAAATACCCCGTACAGCCGTGCCACGTTTCGCGGTAAAATTAGCCCCTTTAACATTGAGATCTTTAATCAGAGTAACGGTGTCACCGGCTTCGAGTTGTGCGCCATTGCTGTCCAGATGTTTAATTGTATCGTCTGTCGTTGACTCTTCGCCGCTGGCCTGTGCCCAGGCTAACAACGCGTCATCCAAATATAGCATGTCGAGTAAATCCTGTGGCCAGCCTTCGGCTCGCAGACGGGTGAGCATACGCCAGGCGATGACCTGCACCGCCGGTACCTGACTCCACATACTATCGTTTAAGCAGCGCCAGTGATGGGGATCTGTTTTTGCCGGATCTTCAATTTGTTCGCGGCAGCTTGCACATAACAGCACACGGCTATCGTAGTGTTCATTGGCAATTGGCAGTACCTCATAAATTTCGAGGTTATCACTTGTGCTGCATAATTCACAGTTTGAATTACTACGTGTGCGCAGGGTGTCAGTCATAATAATAGTATATCCTGAGTTTCATCATGTTAAATATGGAATTTAATAGTGGGTTATTGCGGTAGAGTTTAGTTGTGGCATAAGTGTTTTCAAGTTAAATAACTGTGCCAAATACCCGTGAATTTTTTAGAGTTGCCGTTCGTCCTGAGCTTGTTGAAGGATAAACCGATCAGGCTTTAAATATCCTTTATATTAATGATGAAAAAACTTAATATATCAATACTCGCTAAATTTTTCCATCGGCCTGTTTGGGCATTAATAATATGCCGGGTAATTCGTAAGCTACAATTCACTGCTCTGTATTTTAGCGACAATCATAGTGGCCGCCAGGAAATTAATATGTTGTTATTCCCTGTATTTTCATTGACCGCTAGTAAGGTATTGGTTGAAATAACGATATGGGTTAATGGATATTCATTATTTGTACCCGCTAATAACAGGGTACGATTTTACTCAATCGATCTGCAAAACTTGCCCGCTAGATGATGATGGTTTTAGAGCAGAAATACACTGAGCAAAGCCGGACAATCGAGCAACTTATTCAAATGGTTCATGAATTAAACCTTGAACTAAGAAATACAGTATACCTGTTGCTTGCGATCATGCTGGTTGCAGGTGCAGAAACTTTTATGTTTATTGCTAATCATATTAGTAAAGGTTTGATTTCTTTACGTAATACTATTATGGAAGTCGAAGCCAGTGATGATCTTAGCCGCATTGCCACTATTGGTACAAGCGATGAAGTAGATAGTCTTGCGGCTGCATTTAATTGATTCAGCAGTAATTTTGCGACCATTGTGAGTGAGGTGAAGCAACGGGCAGAACAACGGGCTACGGCAACAGAATAATTGTCAGTGGTTACCCGTGAGATTAGCCTGGGTGTATTGCAGCAATCAGAAGCTATCACTCAGGTGGCAGCAGCCATGAATCAAATGGAGAGCACTGTACGTGAAGTTGCGGCAAATGCTGAAAATGCTTCTGCATCTGGTTCGAATCAAACGGCCAGTGCCAGTGCGGAGTTAAGTAAACTTGGTGAGGAATTGCAGTCTCTGGTTGAGCAATTTAAAGTTTGATAAGAAAATACTGTTTTTTATTTGTAACTATTCATGCCCAGGATTGCCGTCACTCCGGCAGGGTTTTAGCCGAAATCCATGTTAGTGAAATCACGGATCCCCGTTAATATTACGTGGATAAAATGAATGGTGAGTATTCTGAAATTTGCGGGCAAGTAGTTATTTTTAATTAAGTGATTTGTAGTTAAGCTAAAAAATGTTCGATCAATTTTATCTGGATGATTTTTGTTTTTTTGTAGTGATTAACGAATCTCTTCAATCGTAAATTTTTTATCCATAATGCGTGGACTAATGAGGGCATAACCTTCCTGTTGCCAATGACCTAATTCTATAATAGCGGATGGAACAATGGTGACAAAACTCTGAAAATCTTTTTTCGTATATCCGAAATCATTTGCAGCAAGGGCACAGACACGAAAATCGACACCCAGTTGATGGTAATAATTCATCCTGTCTACAATTGTCTTATATTTTTTATAATTATTTTTAGCCAGAGTTACAATTTCAGTACCATGAATAATGACTTTTATATCCATAAACTCCGGTGCGTAATTATATGGTTCATCAATTAGAGGGTTAATATATGAGCGTATCCAGTAGAGTGCTGAACTTATTTTTTCCGGGTTATCAAAGTAGAATTCAAATACAACCTTGGGTTCAACATAAGGGGTTTGTTCAAATTTTGCCTCTTCGGAGTAACTGAGAGTGGCTGAGAATAGTAGCAATAATAGTGCGAGATAGTGCATAATTGCCTCAGAATATTTGCGTCCAGTATTAAATAAGTATAGTTGCTTATTCTGGATTCCGAGTGGAAATCAAAATAATTTAATTACTGAGGGTTTAATTCCCCGTCCGCTTGCTGCGGGATAATTTGTAGGTTCGACTTTAGTCGTACCTACAGGCTGACTTCTGTCCGTTGGGTGATAGCACGTTGTGGTACGGGTATCTCTATCCCGAGCTGATCAAATTTGTTTTTAATGCGACGTAGCATTTCACGCCGAACCGGCCACATTTGGTCAGACTCGGTTTGTAACATGAATTTAATGCTGACACTGGACTCATCGAAGCTATTAACCCCCAGCATGATGGGGGCCTCGAGAATGCTGGAAGAAAATTTCTCATCTTCACGTAATTCATTGGCCAGATTGATAATGACCTCCATGACGTGATCGACGTTTTCTTTATAGGCAACCGGTATATTAAAAACTGCACGTGCCCACTCATAAGTGGTATTGGTAACATGAGTAATTACACCATTGGGAATAAAGTGTGCTCGCCCGTTTAAATCTCTTAACATCGTGGTACGCATGCTGACCCGCTCAACGGTTCCGGTGATATTGTTTATCGTTACAATATCATTTAGCTCGTACTGGTCTTCAAGTAAAATCATAAAGCCGTTAAAATAGTCGCGCATAAGATTTTGCGCACCAAATGCAATGGCGACACCAAGAATGGCCGCTCCACCTAAAACCGTTTTTATATCGACCCCTGCTTCCTGTAATGCAATCAGGGTTCCACCAAAAATAATCACAACCCGTGAGGCTCCCCTGAAACTAAGTGCCAGGGTATTCGCACGGTTGAGACCCACCGAGCCTTTACGAGAACTTTTTCGAGCCATTAAATGGCTGATCTTAATGGAGGTATATTTGTTAATTAGCAGCAGTAAGGCCATGAAAATTAATACTAATAAAACTCTTGGTCCACGTGTATATGCCCATGACAAAAGATTACGTGGATGTAATGGGCTTTGCAGCCAAATAACATGTTTATGAGCAGCTTCAGCTTCTTCTCTTTTATTCTGAGCTTCTTTTGATAATTGCTTTTGATCTATCTTCAGCTGTTGTGAATGTTCCTGAGCTTTTGAAATATTTAGTTCTTTATTTTTCAGAGATGTTTCAAGGTTTTTAATTTCACGCTTTACTATGGCTATATTTTTTTTTATTTTTTGAATATCACTGTTGGGCATTGATTTGTTTTTTAGATTGCTATTTAACAGGTTTAATATTTTGTGGTAATTATCCAGTGAGTCAAGATCTGTTTTCAGCAAGGTTTTATTAAGTTTTATCTGCTCTGTAATAGCAGATTTTTGTTCTATATAATCAAGTGCAATTTGTTCAGCACGCAATGCCTCCTGTGTCCGTTGTTTGGCAACTTTGTGCGCCTCGAGTTGTTCGGCTGATTGCAACAGCTGATTTTTTGTACTCTCATCAACGGGTTGCGTGGAAGGTGCTGCTGAGGGTATTGTTGGTATGAGTAGTTTTAACGGGCTGGTTGGCAGTTGCCGGTCAGCCTGGACTGGTTTTGGCATTGGCGAAAGCGCTGGGGCTTTTTTAGTATCAGCCTTGACAGGCTTTTTAATGCCCTTTAACTCATCGAGAGCCTCCTGTTGCTGGATGATACTGGCTTCTAATACTTCTATCTGTTTCTTTACTGTTTTTTCAGCTTTAAAGGTGAGTTGGCTCTGTTCCTTAATAAGGTTATAGTCATTTTCAAGCTCTTTAATTTCCAGCTCCAGTTTGTTGACTTGTTTTTCATCGCCTTTTTTCTGAGCATCAGTATGGAGAGTTTTTAGCTCATTGAGTCTTGTCGTGGAATTTTTCAGAGAATCCTGTAATTTTTTTGATATTTTTGTTCGTCCAGCAAGACTCTTTTTAATATTAGCAAGATTTTTTCTATCGAATTTTAAAGCGGCTTCAATTTTTATAAGAAGTTCAACTTCGCTGATATCTGCCTTATTATTTGTTTCAGAAGGTGGGGTGGAGGGGGCCTGATTTTTTACCCTGGTTGATTCAGCTTGCTCAGCCGCATAAACAGCCGGCATGGTTGAAATTAAATATATGAGCGTGAAGGCGACAGCCGAGAGGATAGGTGAATAGATCTTGAACATAGACAGACTCAGGAGAAATTAAAGTCTGAATATACTATGAATGATAAAAAAAAACAGCTTTGAGTGAAAATCTCATGAACTGGGGTACAATCATTTATAGAACGATATGATGCGAGTGAAACTATATTTTTGATTTGCATGTGGGGTTTGATATTGCCAGGGGAACAGAAGAGATGGCTTTTTATTTAACCGTTGGCCATGCTTGACGCTAGAGATAATGTTGATGGTTATGAATTTGCTTAATCCTGAAAATTCTTTACCCGGACGCACAGAAACTATGCCCGGTATTGGTATTCATTTTGTGAATCAGCGGGCACTGATGCCTCCTTATCCAGAACAGCTACAACAGCTAATGTTTGGCATGGGGTGTTTTTGGGGGGCTGAAAAGCAATTTTGGCAACTTGCGGGAGTCTATGTAACCGCCGTGGGTTATGCGGCTGGAGTGACACCAAATCCGAGCTATGAAGAAGTATGTTCAGGCAGAACTGGGCATAATGAAGTGGTACGGGTGATCTTTGATCCCCAAGTTATTTCACGGCGGGCATTATTGTCTGAATTCTGGCAGGCACATGAACCTACCCAGGGTATGCGCCAGGGCAATGATCGTGGTACGCAGTATCGATCGGGTATTTATGTTGCGTCGGCTCAGCAACTGGACGAGGCTGAATCCAGCCGTGAGATCTATCAGCGTGCGCTCAGCACATCGGGTTTAGGCACTATCACAACAGAAATTATGATGGCGCCTGAATTTTACTATGCAGAAAATTATCATCAACAGTATCTGGCAAAAAATCCAGCGGGTTACTGTGGCCTCGGTGGCACTGGCATTTTTTTTCCTGAGTAAATATCAGGTTTTTAATCCCACATTGATGAATAGACTCCTCTCCTCTCAATAAAGAACTATAGTTAAGGTACTCTAATAAATAGAGTCACTACTTGATCACCATAAATTGTACGAGGGGATCATTATGAGTGCACCCACCACAGAAGAACTGAGTACCGCACTGACTGCTGCAGGGCAAATGCGGGAACATGGCGTTGATTCTTTTTTCCTGGCAAAGTCTTTGCTCAGTTGCCACTATCAGGAATTATATCTACTTGAAATTTTGAACTGCGCGAAGCTGTATTTACGAAATGGCATGTCGGAAGTGGATCATAGCCGATTGGTTAAGGCTATTGAGAAAGCAGATAAAGTGAAAATATGCAATGAAAAAAAGAAGAACCGGCACTGGGTTTGTAAACGGTAGTCTGGAACAGAAGGGAATAATATTACTCGAGGTCATCCTTGACCTTTCGTAACAATGTCCAGACTTACTCCTGCTCTTCTTCCTGTTGATCCCTTTCATGTTGAGGTGGAGTTTTGACAGGGGCAGGCTCTGGCGGATCCAGTTTCGCTGTGCTTGGGCTTTCGGCGATGAGCAGACGATTGCCGGCATCATAGACTTTATAGGCGGCAGCATAGACCTGATTGGTATTACCTTGCTCGGTAATAGTTTCAGCATGGTACCACTCAGCCTGAGTTCGCTCGTGAGTGATATCCAGTAACACATAACCGCGATGAAATAGATCAACATATTTCATATGAGGGTTGGTTGCCATTAAATACATGGCAGTTTGATCAGCCTGAGCTTCATTAGTCAGTGCGGGGGAGGTGACAGCCGGGGTAACAAATTCAACCGCCACTGAGCCTTCTCCACTTTGTGCATTGTAGTTGCCGGGAGTATAGGGATCATCGGTGATATCCATAGCCCAGGATGAATGAATGTCTCCGGTCAGGAAAATGGTGTTATTAATATTGTTCTGTTCTATGTGGTTTAATACCCGTGTACGGCTTGCGGGATAGCCATCCCATTGATCCAGGTTAAAGATTTCTCCCTGCACCCTGAGCTGACCAAACATCACCTGTTGGCCCAGCATGCGCCATCGAACCTCATCTTCCTGTGAGTCATCAAGTTTATCCAGCATCCACTGTGCCTGTTTGTCGCCCAGTAGTTTACGGTTAGGATCATTGAGTGCAGGATCCTGAGCATTGGGAACTTGCTGGTCTCGACCGTATAAACGGGTGTCTAACATAATTAAGTCAAGCAGGTTGCCAAAGCGGAAGCTCCGATAAGCTTTTAATGGATCGTTTGGATCAACGCGGCGAATAGGTATCCATTCATAATAGGCTTTAACGGCGGCGGCACGACGATCCAGCCAGTTGCCTTCACCGAGTTCCGGATTGTGGTTTTCTGCGCCACCCTGCCAGGCATTATTGGCCACTTCATGATCATCCCAGATGCTAATAAAGGCGTGTTGGCGGTGGGCTTCCTGCAGATCGGGATCGGTGCGGTACTGGGCGTAGCGTGTGCGATAATCGCTGAGACTTATTATTTCAGCATCAGGTTGTGGAACACGATCAAGGGCGGTGCCATCACCATAAGTGCCGTTGCCGTATTCGTAAATATAGTCGCCTAAATGCAGCACCACATCGAGATCCTGACGCTCGGCAATCATTCGATATACATTGAAAAACCCGTAAGGATAATTGGCACATGAAGTAAAGGCGATACGTAGATTTCCAACATGTTCATCGGGTAATGTTCGGGTGCGACCAATCGCTGAGGCATGACCAAAGGCATAAAATTGATAATAGTAAGTCGTTGCAGGCTCTAAATCGGAGGTATCAATTTTTACTGTGAAGTCAACCTCTGCGGATGTGTGAGTCGTTCCTTCACTGACAATAGTTTCAAATTCAGCATCACTGGACATGCGCCACTGTACCGGGATGATATTTATCATGGGGTTAGCGGGTGTCACCCGGGTCCAAAGAATAACCTGGTCATGCAAGGGATCGCCACTGGCGACACCATGTTCGAATGGTGAACGTTTTGATTTTTTACGTTTATCGGGTGAGGCACTGAGGCTGAGAGGGCTAAGTGCAAGACCGGCTCCCATGGACTGTACAAAACGACGGCGTGTGAATTTCATAAACAAACCCCTTAATTAATCTGACTATGTCTGTCTTTATATTTAATGTGGATAGTAGCGGATAGATATTACAATTGAGTTAAAGCATCTTATAATTTTTTTCTGGGTATTTATTTGTTTTATACTTTATGGGTAATAACCGTGACATAGAGGATAAAACAAAGTTCCTACATCAATAACACGTATTTGATGTGTGCTTGCGTTAGACCATTTTAAATTTAAATGATTGCTCTGTAATAAGTCCGTGAAATTTTCGTTCTGTTTATTAGATATGTTTATTTGCGTTAGGCAGGTGAACCACTATCTTATAAAAAAAGGAGAATGGATTATGAAGATAAGTTACGGATGTCTGAAGTGGAGTATGGTGATGTGTATATTCACCGTGATTTACTCTGGCAATGTTATTGCCGACCCCGATGATGAAAAGAAAGCTCGACTTGTGTACGAGGTGAAAGCCAGTAATGCTTCGTTGCAACGGCGAGTGACGGGTCCCATTGTCGCAAGCGTAAATGGGGTTGCCGCTGAACCGGTAGATTCTTTTGTCTGGGATGGTAATGGTTCTGTCCCAATAAAAGGCTGGGCAAAACTAAAGATTGATCCGGTGGCAAATACAGGAAAAATCATGGCGCAATGGGAAGATGAAAATGGTCACTGGACTTATAAACAAACCATGTTCGTTGCACCGGGACATCCTACCGGGGCACGCATCGGAAGTTCTTTATCGTCGACCATTCTTGAAGTTGGCGATTCGGTGATGACCAATGTTTATTTGCACGGTGATACCACGGCAGGTGGCCCGGTTATGCCTACGCAGTTGAATCTGTTAACCACCTGGGGGCCGGCTGAGGTTACGTTGAATGGTGAGTCCTTTGATAACCCCTATGATGGTCCGCTACCACTTTGGGCGGGACATACGATGACCGCAGTTGGTGCGCGTGGTGAAGACAGGACGATTCGAACTGAATCGGGTGGCATTTTTAGTATTATGAAAAAATCAGAAGGCGTGGTAGATAATGATGATCTCGAATTCCATCTGGTCTTTCATGATGCACCCGGACCGCTAACCGGTAATGTTCCTCCTCCCTTGTCCTTCTTTTATCATCTTACCTTTGAGGACGTGAAGATTTCTATCAAGCACAATGATTAGCTGCTGAGATAGTTCTATTGTAGTTCGGCTTCAGTTGTGCAGTACGGCTGAAGCCGAACCTACATACTATGATACTCCGCCGCTTGTGGCGGGGAGGTTCATGGTTACTTAAGGGTTAATATATTTATAACCCAGATGTTCAAAGTCAAGAATCGAAACCGCACCGGAAGGTACCATTTTTACGCCGGGTAATAGATCACTGCTCACCCAGCCATTGCCGCGCATCGTATTTTGACACATGTAAACTTTAACGCCGCGTTCAATTAATGACACAGTTAATGCAGCGGTAGGGTTTCCGGTTGTGACATCGTAGGTACGGTTGTAAGCTTCATCGGTCAACAGCCAGCGACCACCACCAGAATAACCAATGGCAATAACCTCGAAGTCTTTGTTGATCTTCATGCCATAGATTTTCTCATAGTTATTTACACTATTACGCGTCACGTGTACCTGCTGGCCAAGTTTCTTTTTCTTATTGATGCCGGCAGAATTCCAGGCAAATACGTCTTTGATTTCAGTGCGTACCTGCGAGCAGGTGGTGTTGAGGCTGGTGCCATGACCAAATTGCTTGTCCATGTTGATAATGGCCTGGGCGGGACAGGGTAATAGTGTATCGTTGTCATCGTCGTCGTCAGGTGATGCAAATGATATGTTAGTTAAGCTGCTTGCGAGTAGAAATAAAACATACTTGTTAATTATCATAGTGTTTTTCCTTAATTGTTAAAAATATTTGTTGGACTTCACTTTTGTTTAGCCTGACCTACCAGGAAAATGTTTAACCGTAGGCTGGGTTGAGCAATAGCGAAGCCCAACAGCAGGTTAGTAAGGGGCTAAATCTTCTCGCGCACCAAACATGGATTGAATCATCGGGAAGCCCAGGGTCGGACGCAAGTCCGGTAGAGGGCGTATCAGAGTGATTCGATTTTGCTCTGGATTAGCATCGGTAGTTTGCAGATATTGAGCAACAGCGTTGACAACCGTCAGACCTGAACCATCCGCTTCCTTCATTTGTATAACGTTCTTTGCCGGTACCTTGTTGATGCGGTTAGGTTCGGAGTCATAGTTGTAACCTGCCATGGTATAGGTCTTGTCTACATCCAGGGGCTCCCAGGTACTGGTTGTGCGATTATAGATTTCAATATTAGTCGCACGATTGCCCAGGGTCTGGTAGGGGTCGAGGTCATAACGCATACCACTCCAGCCAAACAACCAGCCCCCCCCCCATTTGGCAACATCGGGGTTCAATGAACCATCGGCAGGTTTTTCAATCGTGCCCTTGATCTGCTTGCCGGTGACTTCACCATAAGCGAGGTAAGGACCAATGGGTACAAAGTGATAAACTTCACCCAGGGTGACCGGGCCGGCCGCAACGGTGGTGCCATAACGGAAACCCCGGATCACACCAAGATCAGCACCGGTGACTTCACGGAACACATCAGCCAGAAAATCATGTGAAGTACCTTCGACCACACCCGGCATATTTTCATGGGCAAAGTTGGAACGATGCAAGTCAACCGATGCAGTACCAATGACGGTATCCAGTGGCTGGCTCAGGGTTGTGCCATTGAGTGGATTGACATGGGGAACAAAGGTATCGCCATAAAATGGAGCCTGAATTTTGGCGACCATTTTAGCCATCATTTTGTCTTCTTTAATGCGCGTATCAATGGCGTGTTGTTTCCATTCAATCTCGACCAGTTTGCCGTTTTTGAATTCAACTTCCATTTCTCCGATGTTAGATCCGTCCATGCCTTCGGCGACTAATACGGTGCCGTTACTATTGCGAATCATTTTCGGTGTTTCTTCATGCATATCTGAAGAGAAGACGATGTCAACGCCGGGAACTGCTTCTGTCAGACGATAGTTGTTGGCCAGATTAAGCTCTGAAATCATGACCACCAGGTCGACTTTATGAACATTACGCATCAAGGGTACGAGTTCAGCAATTTCTGCGTCACCTTTGCTGAAGCCAAATCCATCGACAACTTCAGAGCCGATGACTTTGGGACCACGTTCAGTGGTAAAGCCAATAAAGCCGATTTTAATGCCGGCGATTTCCTTGATCCAGTAGGAAGGCAATACACGTTGGCCGACCTTGTCTGCATATGGTGCGCCGGTGTAGTAAAGGTTGGAGGCAATGGCATTCCAGTTCGTGCCTGGATTGTTTCCGGTGAATAATTCATGGAAGCGTTCAGTGCCATAAACATATTCCCAGTTGCCCGGAGCAAATACATCCACGCCAAATTTATTAATGGGATCGATTAATGCCTGGCCGCGAGTGAACAGGGCCTCGGCAGAACCATGAATAGTATCGCCAGTCATAATGGTCAGACTGTGGTCGGCATGTTTGCGGATTTTCTTTACCTGAGTATAAATCCGGGCCAGTCCCCCTTCCATCAGTCCATTGCTGTCGCTACGGACATTGACCCGTGCATCCATATGGCCGTGTATATCACCAATATGAATGAGAGTAATTTCTACCTCATCTTCTTCATCTTTATTATCGTTATCTTTTTCACTGGCCAGTGCAAAATTGACTGATGACAGAGCCAGTGTTGAACTTAGTAGAAAAGAGAAAAATCGTTTCTTTTCATTTATCATTTTCATGGCATATATCCTTAAAAATATTATTGATTATAGTCATACAACATATCAGGGTTGCTTAATACTGATCACCATTAGCGATCAACAGGTAAAGACACGGGCAGATTAGATTTATTCCACACAAGAGAATATAAATATGCAGACGATTTTTTTGGCTATATTTATAGATTGTTTTTTTGAGCAATTTGCGGAGAAGCGTTGTGCTTTATTGATTATGGATTGCTGATCTTGATTGTGCGTGCAGTGGCTGATTCAATTGTTGCATTTTCAGTTAGCAGGTAAATTTTAAAGTCTGGGTTGAGAATCTCGGTCGAACTGTTTTCATTGTCTGCAATGATGCTTGCGCTAAACCGGAAGTGGGGAGATTTGAATTTATTAAGATAGTTGAGATCTTTGAAAATAATAATGGCTTTAAATGAGTGTTTACGCCAGCGTTGTCCAAGATTAAATTGACTGATCCTGATTCGATGATAAATGTTTTCTGAAAAGGAAATAAGCCAGCCGTTAGTCTGCTCTGTATTTTCATGATTCCAGTTTATGATGGCATAACCCGGTGATATTTTTAGTTCCTGTTTGATGTCGGCTCTGGCGGCTATAAAATTATTAAGAATATGTTGCAGTTCGTGCTTATCCTGCTGTTGTGGTGATTCTATTGCGGCATGGCAAAGGCTGATTGATAGTACAAACGGGAAAACAAATAAGGTAAAAAATGATGAATATTGTTTAATCATGATTTTCCTTCATCTCTCTGGATTTAAAGTCCCACAATTTGCAGTAATGCCTATTATGGTTGTGGCTTTAGTTGCACATATTGGCTTAATGGCGGGATGTTATATTTCAGATTTCACTTCACGGGCATAAATGTCACGCAGTCGACTGACACTCAGGCCGGCTTCATCCGCCTGTTGCAAGGCACGGTTTAAACGCAAAGGGGCCGAGCGTCCCATACATTTGTGTTTTAAATCACCATTAATGGCTTCGACCATGGCATCGATTAATTGCTCACGATCAAATTGATGCCCGGTGAGCCATTCCTGAATGTCGATAACATTGTCCGCCACTTCGCGAGCCAGATCCTGATAGTCATCCCACATGTCTTTTACTGTTTCCGCTTTGAAGTGGCTGATAACCAGCCCGGTAATATTGGTGGTAAGGATATAAACATTCTTGCGCACCAGCTCAAATTCTAGCTGATCCTCAGTTGTTAGTTGCCAGCTGGGAATAGATAATGTTGCCAGTGCCTTTATAAGGAGTGGTGCATGAGGGCCATGTATCGGTGAGGGAACGAGGACTTTATAGTCAGTGCCTTTTTTCTTTTCGAACCAGACAGAAATAACGGTGGGTGGTTTGGCCAACTTGAGTGACTGCCAGTCTCGGGGTAATAATTCGTTTTGTAATAGAGCCAGGCATGAGCGCCATTGTTCGGGGATGTCTTTTAATACCGCTTGCAGATCATTTTCACTTACGCCGATTAGTACCAGCGAAGGCTCGGGGATTTGCTTGGCGAGCGCCAGCATGTCGCTATCCCGGTTGACCGGGTAGACGGGATAACCGCAACGGAGCAGGGCGCGACTAAAGACACTGGCCATTTCACCGAGGCCGATGATAATAACCGGAATTTGCATAGGGTCTTCCTTTTGTGATTTTATTTTATACTGATCTGGATCAGACTATATTTTTTCAGTTTATGATGTGTATTTTGTTCAGTCTTTAAGTAACTTGATCATACACCTTAGGAATGATGTTTCATAAACTCTCTATGCACATGATTTAAATTAGGTTTTGATTAACTAAATCTATTTCGTTGTAAAAATAATTTTAAAATACGCTGATACTCTAATTTAACAAGTTATTATAAATTAACTGGTTAGCTTGATTATAAGAGTCAGTCTAATATAAATAACCTGAAGTTATTAAGCATATACATACCCGGATAAAGAGACACAATTAGCACCTGCTGAAAAAGGGCGTAGGATTCGGATTACTTTAAATCTGTTTGGGGGGTTGTTTATGTCTTCTGGGATGATGTTTGCACTAGGTGCATCAATTTTTGCCATTCTATATGGTGTGGTATCCATTTCTAAAATCATGTCGCTATCGATGGGCAATGATGAAATGAAACGTATTGCGCTAGCGATACAGGATGGGGCGTCGGCGTACTTAAAACGTCAGTATCAGACGATCGCAATCGTGGGTGTGGTTCTAACCATTGCCATTTTTGTGGCTCTGGGGCTTCATTCTGCTATCGGTTTTGTTATTGGTGCCGTGTTCTCCGGTCTGACCGGTTTCATTGGTATGAATGTTTCGGTGCGTTCTAATTCAAGAACAGCAGAAGCGGCAAAAAACGGAATCAACGCAGCCTTCCAGGTTGCTTTCCGTGGTGGCGCGATTACCGGTATGTTGGTAGTGGGTCTGGCGCTGTTGGGTGTTGCCGGCTATTACGCCATTCTTACTAGCTTGATGGGTGTTGAGACCAAAGAAGCCCTGCATGCTCTGGTTGCGCTGGCTTTTGGTGGTTCGCTGATTTCAATTTTTGCACGTCTTGGCGGCGGTATCTTCACCAAGGGTGCGGATGTGGGTGCGGATATCGTCGGTAAGGTTGAAGCGGGTATACCTGAAGATGACCCACGCAACCCTGCGGTTATTGCTGATAATGTTGGTGACAATGTGGGTGATTGCGCCGGTATGGCGGCTGATTTATTTGAAACCTATGCGGTAACGATTGTTGCAACCATGCTGCTCGGTGGCCTGCTTATCAGTGGTGATAGTGGTGATGCGGTTTTATATCCACTGGTTCTTGGCGGCGCG
>UOFY01000069.1_pt1 | contig 52252 bp, 50 predicted proteins | sample 1990141 | NCBI WGS metagenome assembly UOFY01 (sample SAMEA4728526, study PRJEB27164) | hydrothermal vent metagenome | biome: marine basaltic hydrothermal vent biome; feature: marine hydrothermal vent; material: mineral | place: Pacific Ocean | collected 2011-06-14/2011-07-23 | depth 1741 m | reverse complement strand
ACAAATCTCACAAATCTCACAAATCATGCTGAATATAAAGATAAATTTAATCTACAACCTAAAGATATAAGGACTTAACATGAAAAAGATTTTTTTAAGTTTTTTACTCCTGGCTTTTGTTTCAACAAGCACTTTTGCAATGGTTGATGCAGACAAACTAGCAAAGAAAAAACAAACCCCTCAAGGTAAATACTTAACCGCTAAAGATGCATATAAGATGATACAAAATGAGGGCGAGAACGTTCTTTTCATTGATGTGCGTACACGTGCCGAAGTCGCATTTGTTGGCGTGACTCAACTGATCGATGCCAACATTCCTTATATGACTCAGGATCTAGATGGCTGGAACGAAAAGAAAAAGAAATTTGGCATGAACCCAAATAGTAATTTTTCAATTGCCTTTGCTGATGCAATTAAAGCCAAAGGTCTAAATAAAAATAGTAAAATTATCGTGATGTGCCGATCCGGTGGTCGCAGCGCAAAAGCGGCTAACTTGTTAGATGGCCTCGGTTATAAAAATGTGTATAGCATTATTGACGGGTTTGAAGGCGACAAAGCCAAGTCCGGGCCAAACAAAGGTCACCGCACTGTAAATGGGTGGAAAAATTCCAACCTTCCATGGAACTATAAACTGGTGCAGGCAAAAATGTATTTTGAATAACTGTATTTAAATGTGGTGGTTCACGTTTAATCTGAAAATCATTGCTGCCCCGTTAACGGGGCAGCAATATTTCTACAAACAGTCTGCACCAATTACTTTTTATTCTGTCATTCAAAATATGGATGCTTATTGATTATCAATACAACCTTGTGGAGCGGGCAAACCTGCAATACGGGAACCCTGCCGGGATGGTCCTTCAGGAAACAATCGATAAAGCAGCTCTCGATCACTCACACATTCACCTAATTCCTCTCCCATGTGTTTCATCAGAATTTTCACCATAGGTGTAATGCCGTATTGAAAATAAAATTTACGCAGATAGTTCAGCACAACCCAGTGTGCATTGTTTAATGTAATTCCTTCCTTCTCAGCCAGATGTATCGCCAGTCCTTCAGTCCAATTTTCCATGTTGACAAGATTTCCAATGGGGTAGACTTTGATCTGTTTACCCTTAAATTTAAAACTGTCACGATAATGTTGCGATGCAGGCTTAGTTTCTATTTGTTTGACCAGACTATGCTGCCCCAACTCTGAGTCCAACAAGGGAATGGGAATACCGGCTATTCTACTTAACTGGAATTGAATGCCATTAGGAAACAATGAATAAATAGCTTCATCGCTTGTCTTTTCCGCACTAAAATTTCTGGCAATTTCACACTTTAGCAGTTTTAAAATAGGGGATACGCTGTAGGTAAAATAATAGTCACGGGCTAAACAAATGACATCCCAGTGGGCTTTGGTGAGATGTATGCCTTCATCCTGAGCTATGGTCATAGCAATATCAGGTGACCAATCTGAAGATTTATGCAGCCGACCGTCAAAAGTGCGATTAAATTTTTTTGCAATATGCTGATTCAAATATTTTTCTCCCGTGGTGAGGGGCCAATCTGGCATAACTGTTGCCAAGCTTTTATGTTGTATTTATAGCTACAAACATCATGTTGTGACCCGTTATTGGGAATATCGGCCAAAATCACGCTCTGCTTTAAACATTTTTTAAAATGATTTTAATAGTTTTGCCCAGAACAAAAAAATGTACGAAATTCATACAAAGCCAACAAGATAAGGTATAAGTGGGGTCAGATGGAACGTCGACTCAACCAACACCTTTTCGGACGCCCCATTCTAGCGGGACTGCCCCTTCGGCCGCATAACACGTCCATTTCCAGCTTAAATCTTAAGCATCACCTAATACCAAACATTCATTCACGGCAGATCGAATATCTTCAATAAGGATTGATTAGGCATTTAGTCTAGAAAAGTTTCATCTGACACCACTTAATATTTTACGTCCTGAATGACCCAACAAGTTTTTGTAGGTCTGTGGCCAGATGTGACAGTTTATTACTACACGCCGCATTTTGTTGAGCGCCATTCGCCGTCTCAGTGGCAATTTCATTTACCGCAACAACGTTACGATTAATCTCTTCTGCCACAGTTGATTGTTCTTCTGCGGCAGTTGCTATCATGCAGTTTTTATCCGCTATAAGCGCCACGGTTTTGGTTATATTATTAAGTACATTACCCGCTTCTTCAGCACGTTCAACGGTTGATTTTGCTTGCTCCTGACCTTGTTCCATTGCCAATACCGCACTTTTAGCTCCGGCCTGAAGGCATTCGATCATCTGCTGAATTTCCTGGGTAGATTCCTGAGTCTTACTAGCCAGAGTGCGAACCTCATCGGCAACAACCGCAAAACCGCGTCCCTGCTCACCCGCCCGTGCCGCTTCAATAGCCGCATTCAATGCCAACAGGTTTGTCTGTTCTGCAATGCCACGAATAACCACCAGAACGGAATCAATATTTTCAGCATCATCGTTAAGCTTATTAATAGCTGCAGCTGAAGTTTTAACTTCATCCGCTAGACTACGGATTTCATTTACCACTAAATTAACAACGTTATTACCATTATTAGCTTCATCATCAGCTTCAGTTGCGGCAGTTGATGCATCATTGGCACTCCGACTCACTTCCTGTACGGTACTGGCCATTTCGTTCATTGCAGCTGCAGCCTGTTCTGTCTCTGCTTGCTGCCGGTTAACACCTTCTAATGTTTGTTCACTAATTGATGACATCTCAGCCGCTGCCTCAGTTAATTGTCGAGTAGATGAGCTAACATGCTTAACCATTTCATGAATACGCTGGATAAACATATTAAATGCTTGCGAGAGTACAGCCACTTCATCTTTACCCGAATCATCCAGTCGCTGAGTTAGATCCCCATCACCGTTTGCAATATCATTAAGTGAACGGGTAATTTTTATAAATGAACGTTTTATAGTTAAGGTCACCAGACCACCAAGAATACTGCCACAAACTATCGCTAACACTGTGATAATTAGTGCTGTGGTCAACGTCGCATTTGATTCTGAATTAATGCCCGCACGTAAAGCATGAATCCCCGCCGTTTCCATTGCTATAATTTGCTGTAAGCCTACCCGGACTTTTCTCCAGTATGGATGCTCTTTTCCGGTCAATATACTGATTGCCTGTTCCTGCTCTCCCTGCCTCATTAACTCCATGGCTTTTAATTTTGCTGTTTTCGAAATGCTCCAACTTTCATTCACTTTTTCCAGTTTATCTAACAAGGCAGGGTGATTTTTTGCTAAAACCTTAACAATTTTAAACCCGTCATCAAATTTATTGATTGCCTTGGGTATAACTTGGTATGCCTTGTCTATCTCTGGGTTTAATGCCAAATTTCTCAGTGCAATTCCTGATAATAAACCATTGCTATACATATCCTCTATTTTAGTCAGAATCACCAGTTCATTATCAAAAAAGGTATTAAATGAACGATCTACATCACGCATGCCTGACAAGGCAAACCAGAGAGCAATGCTAAACAATATAGTAATAACTAGGAATGTGGCGATTAACTTATTTTGAATTGACAGTTTAAACATTAGCTACCCCGGCAGAATTTAATTCATAAGCAAAAATTGTCACCATAATATATCGGGTTATAGGCGGTAACCTTTAATCATATTAGCCATTATTAATATATATATTTGCCATAAACTTATTAATTATTTTCGGTTTGCATTTTATTAACATCAGGCGAGCTGAATTATTAATTGAATTTAAAGGAAACAGTAGCTTATAGAAATTTCCAATTGACAGGCATGATAGTAAAAATTAACAGACAGTCGTAATTAAAACTAAAGAGTTGAAATATTTTATTGATCCTATGCAAATAAATTTTTGATGGGCGGATATTTCAAATAGCCTATTTAGGTTATAAATTTTGCGGCTGAGCATTTAATAATTTCAAACGACGTTTGATCACCGGGACGAGCATTTGACACCAGCCGACTCGGGCTTTCAGTAAACGCCAGTGTTCTGCATCCAGATTGGGGCGATCTTTATCGGCAATGAGCATTTTTAAACAATCGCCTTCCTCCACCACCGCATCTAGTGCATCATGCAGGTTCATTTCTTCCAGCTTGAGTCCGGGGCAGCTGAGAACTCCGCCGTCCTGACTAATGGTTTTACTATTCCAGTCCAATATTGATTTATAGGATTCTTTTGCATAAATTGACTCATTGCCACAAGTGCAACGCACCACAGAATATCCTGCTTTGCCTGATTGCGGGTGATGACTTATTTCGACTGAGGGTAGTTTGCCGCACTGACAAAGAAAAGCTTCGGGTTTGAATAATCGGGGAAACTGTTTAGAGTTGAATGCTGCTTGATGATACTCATTACTTGCGGGTCTATACATTATAGTTCTCTTTAGTCTGGAAGGGGCTATAGGTATTCGTTACTACCGATTTGGCTGCCCGAAGGGTAAAAGCCAAACCTGCACAAGCAGCAGGAATTTAAGCCATAAAAATCAATTTATGCGACTAGTCACTTCAAATCTGCCTGTGCTTGCTGTAAGTTTCATTTTATCAAAAAATATAAATTTTGTCTTAGAGCTTAGTTTTTTTAAAAATATTGAAAATAAAACAGATAACAAAAACACCTTTTTTACAGGGTTAATGGCCTAAGGGAATTCTAAAATAGAAATATACCCCCTTCTCCACCCCCTTCCTCCCCACACGGGAGAGGGAGCTAACAAAGAGCCTTGATATAACTAATAATGATAAATGAGTAACAACCGGACTTTTGTGTAACGATACACAAAGCTTAATGATGAATACAATTCCCGTAGAGTTTATACAACAATTAACCAGACTTCTTGAGCCCGCTGACTTATTGCAGGATGCAGAAGACACGCGTCCTTATGAATGCGATGGTTTATCTGCCTACAAACAACTGCCTACTCTGGTTGCGCTGCCAGGCAGTATCGAACAAATTCAGCGTATCGTTAAATTATGCCATCAATATCGAGTGCCCATTATTGCCCGTGGGGCTGGCACTGGATTATCGGGAGGAGCCCTGCCTATAGAAAATGGACTGGTACTCAGCCTTGCCAAATTTAAGCATATATTAAATATCGATGCACAAAACCGCACGGCCTGTGTACAACCCGGTGTACGCAATTTGGCAATTTCAGAGACGGTTAAAGAATACGGCCTGTTTTATGCGCCTGATCCCTCTTCTCAAATTGCCTGCACCATTGGTGGCAATGTGGCGGAGAATTCCGGCGGAGTGCATTGTTTGAAATATGGTTTAACCGTACATAATGTGCAGAAGATTAAAGTCATCAGCATCACCGGTGAACTACTCACGCTTGGAACCGATGCGCTGGACAGTCCAGGTTATGATTTACTCGCCCTGCTTAACGGCAGTGAAGGAATGCTCGGTATTATTGTTGAAGTTACAGTTAAGCTATTACCACTGCCGATACAAACTCGGGTAATGCTGGCGGCTTTTGCTGATATTGGCAATGCCGGACAATCTGTTGCCGACATTATATCAGCCGGGATTATTCCGGCGGGGCTGGAAATGATGGATGAATTAGCGATTCAGGCTGCCGAGGATTTTGTTCATGCTAACTATCCCAGAGATGCAAAAGCAATTTTACTTTGTGAGCTAGATGGTATCGAAGAGGAAGTGAATGAGAGCACCGAGCAGGTTAAGAAAATCCTGCTCAATCAAGCTGCCACTGAGATCCGTATTGCCAATAGTGAAGAAGAGCGACAATTATTATGGAAAGGGCGCAAGGCTGCTTTTCCTGCAGTAGGCCGACTGGCACCCGATTATTATTGTATGGATGGCACTATTCCCCGTTCACGACTAGCTGAAGTGCTGGAATATATAGACAAACTATCTGGCGAATATAACTTACGCGTTGCCAATGTTTTTCATGCTGGCGATGGTAACCTTCACCCGCTGATTTTATATGATGCCAATAACGACGGTGAGCTTGAACGAACAGAAGAATTTGGCGGCAAAATTTTAAACTACTGTGTTGGCGTCGGTGGCAGCATCACCGGAGAGCACGGCGTGGGCGTAGAAAAAATTGATCAAATGTGTGTGCAGTTTCAAGCTCTGGAGTTACAACAGTTTCACGATATTAAGCATGCCTTTGATCCACTCGAATTATTAAACCCCGGTAAAGCCGTACCCACATTACACCGTTGTGCTGAATTAGGCGCAATGCATGTGCATCATGGCAAGTTACCGCATCCTGAATTACCCCGATTTTAAAACATTATGGCAGAAAATACAGAACAACAATTACAGGATAAGGTTCAGCAGGCCATTACCGATAAACAGCCACTCAAGATTATAGGCGGTAATAGCAAACATTTTTATGGCCGTCCGCTCAGCGGACGAGAATGCTCCAGTATGAATCACCAGGGCATCATTAATTACCAGGCCACTGAACTGGTAATCACAGCAAAAGCGGGAACACGATTAACGGAGCTTGAACAGGTCCTTGCCAAGCACAATCAAATACTGGCCTTCGAGCCACCCAGGTTTAACTCATCCTCCACTATAGGCGGCTGCATCGCCGCCGGATTGTCCGGCCCCGCTCGCCCGTTCAGTGGTGCGGCCAGAGATTTCGTATTGGGTTTCCGCATTATTAATGGCAAAGCTGAGGTCGTTAAGTTTGGTGGCGAGGTCATAAAAAATGTTGCCGGTTATGATCTGTCACGCCTACTCACCGGCTCACTAGGTACGCTGGGTTTATTGCTGGAAGTCAGTCTAAAAACCATGCCGCGCCCGGCGCATACCCTGAGCCTGCGCTTTGAAATGGATGAAACCCAGGCCATAAATAACATCAATCAATATATCAATCAGGCCTTGCCCATTACTGCCAGTTGTATTCGAGACCAACAACTGTTGCTTCGTTTAAGTGGTGCAAAAACAGCCGTGGAAGCGGCACATAAGAAATTTTCAGGCGAGACAGTAGACAATAAAATCTGGTTGTCCCTGCAAAATCAAACAGACAGTTTTTTTAAACAAAAAAATAATTTATGGCGATTATCTCTGCCACCAACCACCCCCCCTGTTTCCCTTAAGGGTTCGCAATTGATTGAATGGAATGGCGCCCAACGCTGGTTATACAGTGATGAGCCCGCGAATGACATTTATAAGCTGGCGCATTCTCTGGGCGGACATGCCTGTTTATTTAAACCCGAAAAGCCGGCCCAACAGGTGTTTCAACCACTCGATGAAAACTTAATGGCACTGCAAAGAACAGTCAAACAGGCCATGGATCCGCAGGGTATTTTCAACCCCGGACGGATGTATAAAGAGTTATAGATGCAGACTCAACTGACTGATGAATTCAAACACTCTGTCATCGCCCAACAGGCTAATGATATTTTACGTTCCTGTGTGCACTGTGGATTTTGTACCGCCACCTGTCCGACTTATCTGCAACTAGGTGATGAACTTGATAGTCCGAGAGGACGGATTTATTTAATCAAGCAATTACTGGAGGGTCAGGTTCCCAGTGCGAAAACACAGGGCCATTTAGATCGCTGTTTAGGCTGCCGCAGTTGTGAAACCACCTGCCCCTCCGGAGTTAACTACCATCGTTTACTTGATGTTGGCCGACAACTTGTCGAGGTAAGAGTGACGCGCCCGTTAAGCACTCGTTTATTGCGTTTTGTTTTGCGCCGATTTTTATTAAATCGGTTTTTATTTAACAGCAGCCTTCAGCTTGCCCGCACCCTGTCTCCTCTTTTACCCCGCGCACTCACCCGCAGTATAGAAAAACAAAGTGTGGCATCAGCTCACCGACTTCAGCCATCCCGGCAGGCCCATACCCGCAAAGTCATCTTGCTGGATGGCTGTGTTCAACCGGGCCTTCAGCCTGACATTAATTTAAAAACACGCCAGCTTTTATCTCATCTGGGTGTGGAGGTCATTGACTGCCTATCCACCACTTGTTGCGGAGCACTCGCCCACCACCTGATGGCAGAGACAGAATCCTTACAACAGGCACGGAATAATATTGATCGTTGGTTAAACCTGATTGATAAAGGTGCAGAAGCTATTATCGTAACGACTTCAGGTTGTAGCAGCCATATTAAAGACTACCCGGCACTTTTTTCGGAGGATAAACACTATGCTGAAAAAGCAGGCATTGTCCATCAGCATTGCAAGGACATAAGCGAATTTATACAGCTAAAGGACATGCCTCTTTTCAAAAAGCATGAGGTAATACAGTCCATTGCCTGGCATCCACCCTGCTCGCTACAACATGGGCAACAGCTGCATGGTAAGGTGAAATCTATGCTGACCAGTCTGGGTTACCAGCTTGTCGAGGTTAAAGATCAACATTTATGCTGTGGTTCTGCAGGAACATATTCTATACTGCAGGCTGATTTATCCGCGCAGTTATTAAAAAATAAAATAAAATATTTAGAGCATAAAAATGCCGATGTCATTGCCACAGCAAACATAGGTTGCCAGAGCCATTTATTAAAACAAAGCAATCGTCCTGTTTTACACTGGGTGCAACTACTGGATTATAAATAGTTAACCTCCTCCCCGTTGGGAAAGGGGGTTAACAGAAAAGCAAGTTACAAATAAATTAAACAAAGAGAAACCGTTATGAATATCACTCCCTTTATGCCACCTGTTCGCACCCTCATGGGGCCTGGCCCTTCTGATGTACATCCTCGTATATTAGAAGCGCTTTCACGTCCTACCATCGGCCATCTTGATCCCCGTTTTGTGGATATGATGGAGGAAGTTAAAAGCTTATTACACTATGCATTTCAAACTAAAAATGAATTAACCATTGCCATTTCCGCACCGGGCTCAGCAGGGATGGAAACCTGTTTTGTCAATTTACTGAAAGCCGGCGATAAAGCAATCATCTGTCAGAACGGTGTGTTTGGTGGGCGCATGAAAGAAAATGTGGAACGTCTCGGTGCAACTGCCGTTATGGTTGAAGATGAATGGGGAACAACGATTGATCTTAATAAAGTCGAAGCCGCATTAAAAACAACACCCGATGCAAAAATACTGGCCTTTGTCCATGCAGAAACCTCTACCGGGGCATCCTCCGATGCAAAAGCTCTGTGCGAACTGGCACAGAAATACGATTGCTTAAGCATCGTCGATGCCGTCACGTCACTGGGAGGAATTGAATTGCGGATGGATGACTGGGGCATTGATGCTATTTATTCAGGCACGCAAAAATGTTTATCCTGCACACCCGGCATTTCTCCGGTCAGCTTTAGTGATAAGGCGGTTGCCGCAATCAAAGCGCGTAAAACACCGGTACAAAGCTGGTTCATGGATTTAAATCTGGTCATGGGTTACTGGGGTAAAAATGCTAAACGCGCTTACCACCACACCGCACCGGTAAATGCCATGTATGCGCTTCATGAAGCCCTGGTGATGTTGCAGAATGAAGGTCTGGAAAACGCATGGCAGCGTCATCATAAAAATCATTTAGCCTTGCGTGCGGGGCTGGAAGCCATGGGTCTTAAGTTTATTGTTGATGCCGCCCATCGTTTACCACAATTGAATTCAGTCACCATACCCGAGGGGGCGGATGATGCCGAAGTGCGTGGCCGTTTATTAAATGAATTTAATCTGGAGATTGGGGCCGGTTTAGGTGCACTGGCCGGAAAAGTCTGGCGTATTGGTTTAATGGGACACAGCAGTCGCGCTGAGAATATTATGCTTTGTCTGGCCGCACTGGAAGCCGTATTGGGAGATAAGATCAAATCCGGTGTTTCATTGGCCGCCGCTCAGAACCAGCTCAATACGCAGTAAAGACCACGGCCTCAAGGGGGATGGAGGTTCCGCAAAAAACAACACGTGGGCATAAAAAACGTGCACCACAGGCACATCCTTCGGTCGTCCATCCTACTGAATTTTTCAGGTAGTACTGCATAGACCTCATGTATTAACTTGCCAACAAGCCTGGCCTATATGATTGTTTTGTTGGCAAGTAAATACATAATGTCTGAGGTATTAGTCACTAATTGTTCCAGAAAAAAAGCCTTCTGAAACAATTAGATGCAAGTTAATACATATCAGATTGGTGCTGAGCGAAAGCGAAGCCCAACAGAATACGATGGAAATGCCTGTTTATCTGGTTCCCCTATGCATTCCCACGCAGGAGCGCGGGAACGAGAGTATTGTGACTTCAGCTACAGTAGAAGTCGAACCTACACAACGCCCTCTCCCTTAAGGGAGAGGGGGTAATCACCAAACCAGATCATCCGGAACTTTAAAGTCAGCATAAGGATCATTTTCATCGACTTCTGTTTCGGTATTGTCGAATAAAATAATACGTTTTTCATTTCGTTGCTGAATTTTCTCGGCAATGATTTTAGGCACCAGCTCATAACGGCCATCAATGCGAGCAATACCTAATTTGCCCTGAATGATCTGTTGCTTCATGGCATCGTTAATATAAATTCGTTTCACTTTTTGCTGATGCTCAAAGTTATAAACGATGTCACATTGTTCACTCCGCTCAATCCGATTTGCCGTAATCAATTGATTGATTTCAGCCGAAATGGCTTTTTTTCTGGCTTGCTCTTCTTTGCGCTGATTTAATTCACGATCATGCCTGGCTTTTTCTTTAGTCGCCTGTCGGGCTTTAAGCTGGGCTTCATCGGCCACCGCCTGTTTCACATTGCGTTGCTGCTTTTTCTTTTTTTGTACGGCCTTATTGGCTTTTTGTACCTGCTGCTTGCTCACAACGCCAGCTTTTAAGAGTTGTTCCTGAAACGGGTTATTCATTGGTTTTTCTCATGGTTTCCGGTTTTTAATTAGCAGACTATTTTAGCAAAGTTGAATGACATTATATCAATAATACAACGATATTTTTAGTACCTCGGCGAGGTAAAAACCACTCTGACAAATACCGCATTCCAGCAAAAACATGAACGAATCATTGGGTTAGGCTGCCGATTTATTCTATGATGTTGGAAATAAACTCTGAAATGCAGGATATGAGCGCACCTTACTGGCTAAACCCCTATAATCGCGAAGATTTTCCCGATGTGGCACTGGCGTTGCGAGAACCAGATGGCTTGCTGGCAATCGGTGGCGATCTCAGCACCGAGCGTCTACTCAGTGCCTATCAACGGGGCATTTTCCCCTGGTACAGTGGTGATCAACCCGTTTTGTGGTGGTCGCCGGATCCCCGCTCAGTACTAGTTCCGAAGAAATTACGGATTTCCCGCAGTCTGAGTAAAACAATAAAAAACACGCCTTTTCGTATTTCACTGGATGAGGCTTTTACACAGGTTATCCATGAGTGTGCCCAGCCACGCGCACATGAAGCGGGAACCTGGATTACCCATGAAATGAATCTGGCTTATATCCGCTTACATGAAGCCGGACATGCTCATTCAGTTGAATGCTGGCAGGACGATCAACTGCTTGGTGGCTTATACGGGGTAGCACAGGGAAAGGTATTTTTTGGTGAATCCATGTTTTCGCGTGCCAGTAATGCTTCCAAAATTGCATTTGTCTATTTAACCCGGCAATTGCAGCACTGGAACTTTGGCTTGATCGATTGCCAGATACAATCCGCCCATCTCGATCAATTCGGCGCAGAAAATGTTCCACGCAATGTTTTCGTTCACAGCCTTGAGCACTTGATCTGCGTAAACGATCAATATCCGCAAACTGGCCGTTGGACGTTGGAATCAGAGCTGGTGGCTCGTATCGTCCGCACCGGCGGAAAAATAAATGAATGACCCGTTAAAGCCTCACAAGCGGCTAAGTGAGCTGCCGTTTTATGTCACCCCGTCCCACCCCTGCAGTTACCTGGATGATCGACAAGCCAGCACCGTATTTGTCGATCCAACCTTTCCACTAACCATGGAGCACTACGAGCAGCTGGCCGCCCTTGGCTTTCGGCGCAGCGGTGACCATGTTTATCGTCCGAACTGCACGCACTGTAAGTTATGTATTCCGGTGCGCATCCCAGTTAATAGCTTTCAGCCAAACCGCAACCAGCGTCGTTGTCTGCGTAAAAATAAAGACATCAGCATACGCACGCTTGAGGCCGATTTTAATGAAGAACATTTCAAACTTTACCGTCACTATATGTCTTCCCGACATGCGGGTGGCGGGATGGATAAAGATGATCCCGAGGCTTATCAAAGCCTGATCAGTGCCCACTGGTGCAACACGCAGTTGCTTGAATTTCACCTGCAGGAGAATCTCGTTGCCATTGCGGTGCTTGATCAATTTCAGCAGGGCATGTCGGCGGTTTACACCTTTTTTGATCCTTCTCTGGACCGTCGCAGCCTCGGTGTTTTTGCCATCCTGACTGAAATCCATCGAGTGCAGGAAGCCGGATTCCCCTACCTGTACCTGGGTTACTGGAATCCTCAAACAGTGAAGATGGCCTACAAAAGCAACTATGCACCGATGGAATATCTGGAACACACCGGCTGGCACAGCATGGAAGATAACCCACTGTTTAAAACTGGGAAATAATTACTAATATCATGGCTTTACTGCTATGCCCCCTCTCCCCTCAGAGAAGAAGGAGGTAATACCACATATTTATTGCTGCCCTGAATAAAGCTCGCACTTTTGCCTCAAATTATTTAAACAATTCTCCCCCATGCCGATAATTAAAATAAGACCAACGGATACCGGCAGGAGATGACTATGCTGAGTTTCATTTATCAGATTGCGCGTCAGTTTGAGCTAAAACACGGTTTTTCACCCAATCTCATTCACCTTAATAATGAGCAGTTTGATCATTTATGTTCTGAACTTGCTGATATTCAGGGTCTGGAAAATCTTAGTCAGGTACTGGGAATGGAAATTGTGCTGGAAGCCGATCTCACCCATCCTACCGTCAGTTGGTCGGTGGTGGACTGGAAGCAAGCCATTGCGGTTTGAATACACATTCCGAATATCAGTCCACCCCGCAAGGTTTTTACCCGTTTGTGACCAGGATCATCTACGAGAAAATGATTTTTGAATATTTCACCTGTTTCAGGCATGATGCGCGCTTGATAAATTCTGCTCACTAACAGGCATTAACACCGAATGGCGAAAGAAGAACACATTGAAATGGAAGGCACGGTTTCCGAAACCCTGCCAAACACCATGTTCCGGGTAGAGCTGGAAAATGGTCACGTTGTCACTGCACACATCTCAGGCAAAATGCGCAAGCATTACATCCGAATCCTCACCGGCGACAAAGTCACCGTTCAGCTGACTCCCTACGATTTAAGCAAGGGTCGCATCGTTTTCCGCGGCCGTTAAAACAGCTGTTGGGCTTCGCGTTGCTCAGCCCAACCTACGGTTTATTGTAAATATAGAAGGTTGGGCTGAATGAAATGAAGCCCAACACTTCAGCCAATACGCTCTCCGCTAATGCGTTGCCAGCTCTTCCTTGCTCTCCAGCTCAAAGTTGAATTCTTCATCTTTCACGCTGATTCGAATCTCACCACCACTACTTAATTTGCCAAACAGCAACTCTTCCGCCAGCGGTTTTTTAATCTTCTCCTGAATCAGCCGCGCCATTGGCCGTGCGCCCATATTCGGATCATAGCCTTTTAATGCCAATAAAGTACGAGCTTCGTCATCTATCTGCAGACTGACCCCTTTTTCTTCCAGCTGACCTTCCAGCTCAAAGATGAACTTGTCCACAACACGGCCAATTACCTCCGGTCCCAACTGATTAAATGAGATAATCCCGTCCAGTCGATTGCGGAATTCTGGAGTAAAGGTTTTATTGATCGCCTCAATATTGTCACTGGAATGATCCTGGTGCGAGAAACCAATGGAGGCGCGATTGATACGATCCGCACCAGCATTGGAAGTCATCACCAGCACCACATTACGGAAGTCTGCTTTGCGGCCATTGTTGTCCGTCAGAGTACCGTGATCCATCACCTGCAATAAAATATTGAATACTTCCGGATGGGCTTTTTCAATTTCATCCAGCAACAGCACCGCATGGGGATGCTTGTTGATTTCCTCGGTTAACAGGCCGCCCTGATCATAGCCGACATAACCCGGCGGTGCGCCAATCAGACGGGAAACCGTATGGCTTTCCATATATTCAGACATATCAAAGCGAATAAACTCGATGCCCATAATACGCGCCATCTGTTTGGTTACTTCGGTTTTACCCACTCCGGTCGGCCCGGCAAACAGGAAGGAGCCAATCGGCTTATCATCGTGACCCAGACCGGCGCGAGACAGTTTGATTACCGCTGACAGGCTTTCAATCGCCGGATCCTGACCATAAATTACCAGTTTCAGATCCTGCTCCAGATTTCGCAGCACTTCCATATCAGTGGAGGACACCGTTTTAGCCGGAATCCGGGCAATTTTGGCGACAATACTTTCAATATCACGCACGCCAATGGTTTTTTTACGTTTAGAGGAGATCTGCATGCGCTGGTGTGCGCCCGCCTCATCAATCACGTCGATGGCCTTATCCGGCAGATGCCGATCATTAATATAACGTTCGGATAACTCTGCCGCGATGCGTAAGGCCTGACGGGTATAGCGCACATCGTGATGATCTTCAAAGCGGCTTTTCAGACCTTCTAGAATCTGTATGCATTCCTCAACGGTGGGTTCAGATATGTCAACCTTCTGGAAGCGCCGGGCCAGGGCCCGATCTTTTTCAAAAATACCCCGGTATTCCTGATAAGTGGTCGAACCAATGCACTTGAGTTCGCCGTTGGATAATACGGGTTTGATCAGGTTGGAAGCATCCATGGCTCCACCGGATGCCGCACCGGCACCAATAATAGTATGAATTTCATCGATAAATAGTATTGAACCGGAATCTTTATGCAGTTCGGCCAACACCGCTTTGAAACGTTTTTCAAAGTCACCTCGATATTTTGTTCCGGCCAGTAAGGCACCCAAATCTAATGAATAGATGGTGCACTCGCTTAGAATTTCTGGCACTTCACCATCAACGATCTTTTTCGCAAGGCCTTCAGCCAGCGCAGTTTTACCCACCCCGGCTTCCCCCACAAACAGAGGGTTATTTTTGCGCCGACGACAGAGGATCTGAATCGTGCGCTCAACCTCATGTTTACGCCCAATCAGCGGATCAATCTTGCCATTGCGGGCATGCTCATTCAGGTTAACAGTATACTGCTGTAACGGATTCGGCGCCGCTGAATCAGCATTTTCATCGTCGACATGGCTTTCTGCCTCCGGCTGCTCATTATCCGAAATTCGAGAGATACCATGGGAAATATAGTTCACCACTTCCAGACGGGAGATATCCTGCTTTTTGAGAAAATACACAGCCTGTGATTCCTGCTCGCTAAAAATAGCCACCAGCACGTTGGCGCCACTGACTTCACGCTTGCCCGAGGACTGTACGTGGAAAACTGCACGCTGCAATACTCGCTGGAAGCCCAGCGTTGGCTGGGTCTCACGCTCGTCGGCCATCGGCATCAGTGGCGTGGTTTCATCAAGGAAAGTCGATAGATCCTTACGCATCGAGTCCACACTGGCACCACAGGCGCGCAGAATGCCAATCGCCGCATCATTATCTAATAAAGCCAGCAACAGATGCTCGACCGTCATGAATTCATGGTTTAACTGTCTTGCGCGTTTGAAAGCGTTATTCAGTGTCAGTTCCAGCTCTTTATTTAACATGCCGATTTCCTTCTACAATTTGGGGTCAACTTTCAGTTTCCATCGTACATTTCAAGGGATGCTCATTCTGGCTTGAATAATCGTTAACCTGCGCAACTTTCGTCTCCGCAATATCACGCGGATAGACACCACAAATGCCTTTGCCCCTGGTATGGACATTGAGCATAATTTGAGTCGCTTTTTCTCGATTCATGCTAAAAAACATCTCCAGGATATGAACAACGAATTCCATAGGAGTGTAATCGTCATTTAGCAGCACAACTTTATACATGGGAGGCGGTTTTAACTCAGGTTTTGCATATTCGAGTGCTAAACCATCGCTAGAACCCCATTCTGTGGGGGTATTTTCTTTATTACTCATAATAAAATAATTTTAGCCGAAGCTTCGATTCACTCCTAGTCCTGTGACCACATTCATTCAACAAGATTCCTCCCGCCCCATTTACTGACCATCGCTATTTAAATTGGGGCCTTAAAAAACAGAATTCAATCCCTCTATCAACAAGGTCATTTATTTGTGCTCTTATTCACATGCAAGTTTAAAATTATTGACTATAGTAGTTGGAACAGGATGCAGCTTAATCCTGTTTATTGGCATAAATAAATTGTTGACTTACAAGACGTTAGTCACGAAGTCAGCATCTAGATGTGATAGCGACAAGGAGGCTAGGACGGCATGTCTACGGGTACAGTTAAGTGGTTCAGTAATGCAAAGGGGTATGGGTTTATCGCACCGGAAACAGGTGGTGACGACATTTTTGCCCATTTTTCTTCCATCACAATGGAGGGTTATAAAACCCTCAAAAAAGGGCAGTTAGTTGAATTTGAGTGCACTCAGGGCCCCAAGGGACTGCACGCAACCGAAATCAAACTTAGCAACCCTCCCCCACTATCAGACGTAAGTGTGGGAGCAAGCTTACACTGATGATAAACTCAACGCCCTGAAAACGGCCATACACCTTAGAACAGGGCGTTGAGCATATCTTTTTTCCACGTATTTTTCTCATTTTCTCTGCACAATTCCCGGATATCTGTCCCCCTCCAAGCTGGACACGTTTCTATCAAACCCTGTAGATTTAAATCGAACAGTGACAAGAGATGCGGCTGGGCTAGCTTCGAATTTATACGACTAAGTCGTATCTACACGTAGCTCACTAAATTTGCTGATATAATTAGTCGATGTCCCGATTGTTCGCTTTTTGTAAACCCTATGCCGTGCTCTGCCAGTTTTCCCCGGATCGGGATAACAAGGGTGAGAGTGCCACCCTGGCTGACTTTATTTCCATTCCCGGCATCTATCCGGCAGGCCGCCTCGACAAAGACAGCGAAGGCCTGTTACTGCTCACCGATAACGGCAGCCTGCAACACCGAATCAGCCACCCGAAAAAGAAAATGGAAAAAACCTACTGGGTACAGGTGGAAGGTGAGCCCACAACAGGTGCCATCCAGCAACTTTGCAAAGGCATGCAACTTAAAGATGGCATGACCCGCCCGGCGAAAATACAGCACATAGCCGAACCCGGACTGTGGCCACGTACGCCGCCTGTGCGCTACCGGGTCAGCATCCCCACCCGCTGGCTTGAAATCAGACTGCGTGAAGGCCGCAACCGGCAGGTTCGACGTATGACCGCCGCTGTCGGCTACCCGACCCTGCGGCTAATCCGCTATGCTATCGGCCCCTGGACACTGGATGGACTGGAACCGGGACAATTACGGCAACTCGAAATCCCAAAAGAGTATTTACATGATAAAACTGGAAAATCAAATCTGGAAGCCCCACGTCACCGTCGCCGCCGTGGTCGAGCGTGAAGGAAAGTTTCTCATGGTCGAAGAGTGTATCGAGGGTAAAACCGTACTCAACCAGCCTGCGGGCCATCTTGAGAATGGTGAAAGCTTTATCGAGGCCGTGATTCGTGAAACCCAGGAGGAAACCGCCTGGAAATTTAGCCCTGAAACAATGATCGGCATTTACCGCTGGGTTCACCCGGATTCTGGAGCAACCTTTTTACGCCACTGCTTTGCTGGCATAGTTGATGACTATTCGCCTGATCAGACTCTGGATGACGGTATAATCCGCAGTGTCTGGCTCAGCCGGGAACAACTGGAGCAACAACGCAATTTGCGCAGCCCATTAGTCCTGCAGTGCACCGATGACTATCTGAGCGGCCAAACTTACCCATTAGAAATATTGAAAGATCAAATATGACAATAGAATCCAGCCAAAATAAAGCACTAAGTACGGATGAGTTACGCAATAAACTGAATCTTGAAAGCGGTCATATCGACTGGCAAGAACTGCAGCGCCACTTTGCCCGCGGAGTGGTAATAGCTGTCGAGGCTGAACTTGATCTGCTTGAGGTTGCAATTAAATTCACTCTGGATGATAAAAGCCAGATTGAAAGTTGGATAAATACCGGCACACTTAAACGTGCCGATGATAGCAATGCCCTTCACTGGGAACAAACTAAGACGATTTTCTGGGCGATTGTGGTTGCCCCCTGGATACTGGTACAGGATAAGCCCACATCCACGGAGCAAACTGAAAGATGAGTTTATTCGAGGCCATCGTTCCCTACCTGCCCTTATTAATTGTTATCGGCTGGGGACTCTACCAAATGTTTTCAAAAATATTACGCCGTTTTTTTAAATAATTTATTTTTCAAAATGCCTCCAACAAATAAACAACACATCGTCGTCGGCATGTCCGGTGGCGTAGACTCCTCGGTCGCTGCTCTGCTCCTGCAACAGCAGAATTTTTCTTTGCGCGGTGTCTTCATGAAAAACTGGGAAGGCGATGATACCGATGAACAATGCACCGCAGAAGAGGATCTGCGTGATGCACGCGCGGTCTGCGATCGTTTAAAGATAGAATTACAGGGGGTTAATTTTTCTGATCAATACTGGGATCGGGTGTTCGAATATTTTCTCAGTGAATACCGTGCCGGGCGCACCCCAAACCCGGATATACTTTGCAATAAGGAAATCAAGTTCAAAGCTTTTCTCGACTATGCACTGTCACTGGGCGCCGATTATATTGCCACCGGCCACTACGCCCGCATTGATTGCATCGATGGCCGTTACCGATTACTCCGGGGCCTCGATCATAATAAAGATCAAAGTTATTTTCTTTATACCCTGGGCCAGAATCAGTTAGCAAAAAGTTTATTCCCCATCGGTGAACTGGAAAAACCGATGGTACGACAACTGGCAGAGCAACATCAGCTGGTTACCTTTAACAAAAAAGACAGCACCGGGATCTGTTTCATCGGTGAACGTGATTTTAAGGCTTTTTTGCAACGTTATATTCCCGCCCAGCCTGGTGAGATTTATACCCCCGAAGGTGACTGCCTGGGCAAACACGATGGCCTGATGTACTACACTCTGGGACAACGTCAGGGATTAGGCATCGGCGGCATCAAAGGTCATGAAGGTGCAATCTGGTATGTAGCTGATAAAGATTTAAACCACAACCGGTTGATCGTCGTTAATGGTCATGATCATCCCCTGCTCTACAGCATTAAATTAAGTGCATCCGATTTAAGCTGGACATCGGCAGGTGCACCATCACTGCCCTGTCAGTGCAGTGCCAAAACACGTTACCGGCAAACCGATGCGGCCTGTACCATTACCTCAATAAAAAATGATGTCTGCCAGGTTATCTTTGAGCAAGCTCAATGGGCAGTCACCCCGGGACAGTCTATCGTTTTTTACCAGGGCGAAGAATGTCTGGGCGGCGGGATCATCAATCACTATCAACACCCGGTAAAAAACACCTAATTGATAACACACGAGCAGAAATAATATGAGTAGCACAGGTGAACGTACACTGGCACTGGCCGGAATGTTTCAGGCAGCCGCACTGGTCAAGTCACTGGCAAGCCGCGGCCAGCTCAGTGATAGCGATATGCAGGACTCACTGGAAACACTGTTTGTCACCAACCCGGAAAATACCCTGGCTGTCTATGGACGGGTTGAAAACGTCTATACCGGTTTACAAACACTGATACAACAATTGTCCGGCAATGGGCAACGGGACGTCGATATTGCCCGCTATGTTATCAGCCTGCTACATCTGAGCAAAAAGCTAACTAAAAATGAAGCGATGATGTCACGTCTAGCAGACGGCGTGGAACGGGCAAACAGGCAACGTGAGCACTTCCCTTTGTTGCATGAAAATGTAGTGGCCAATTTAGCCGGAACCTATGCCGACACGATCAGCCAGTTGCAACCAAAAATTATGGTGGCCGGTGAGAGCCGTTATCTTTCAGACACGACCAACGCCAACAAAGTAAGAGCGCTGCTACTGGCCGGCATGCGCTCGGCTGTGCTTTGGAACCAGCTAAAGGGAAGTCGCTGGCAGATATTAATTCAACGTAAACAAATTATCAGCGAAGCAGAATATCTGCTTAAAGAAAAAATCATACGTCACTAAAACTGAGGCATGCAGGTACGACTGACGTTGTATCTACCGTGCAGCAGAACCCACCACCACCGTTCGTCCTGAGCTTGTCGAAGGAAGCTTGTCGAAGGCAAGGCCATACAGCCCTTCGACTTCGCTCAGGACGAACGGATATATAATGGCAAACCGTTCAAATCAACACACCGTTCGTCCTGAGCTTGTCGAAGGAAGCTTGTCGAAGGAAGCCTGTCGAAGGCAAGGCCATACAGCCCTTCGACTTCGCTCAGGACGAACGGATATATAATGGCAAACCGTTCAAATCAACACACCGTTCGTCCTGAGCTTGTCGAAGGAAGCTTGTCGAAGGAAGCTTGTCGAAGGAAGCCTGTCGAAGGCAAGGCCATACAGCCCTTCGACTTCACTCAGGACGAACGGATATATAATGGCAAACCGTTCAAATCAACACACCGTTCGTCCTGAGCTTGTCGAAGGAAGCTTGTCGAAGGAAGCCTGTCGAAGGACGAACGAATGTATTCGCTCAGGGTGAACGAATATAATAGTAAACCGTTCAAATGGACACATCGTGATAAGTAGCCAGCCGCTATCAGTATTTTATCTCGTTAAACGGGATAACCTGCCCCCCTGAAAAATGATCCAATGGTTTCGGTATACCCAGGTAATGCCCCTGAACAAAATCCACACCCAAGCTATGCAAAACTTTAAGTGATGCTTCATTTTCAACATATTCAGCTGTAGTCTGTTTGCCCATCAGCGAGACAATGTCACAAATCGATTTCACCATTGCCCGTTCAACATTGTTATGACTGATGTTACGAATAAAGGTACCGTCAATTTTTACCATGTCCACGGGCAAGTTTTTAAGGTAGGCGAAAGAAGACAATCCACTGCCAAAATCATCCAGCGCAAAATGACAGCCCAGGGATTTCAGGGTTTCAATAAATTCTATTGCCTGCGATAAATTAGAGATAGCTGCAGTCTCGGTAATTTCAAAACATATTTTTTCCTGTGGCAACGACGAAGACTTAAGTAGATCAAAAGCAAATTGGCTGAAATTTTTATCACATAAAGATAAAGCTGATAAATTAATAGAACAAAGATCCAGACGCTGGACTGATTCAGGATGTAGTTCAAGCCACTTTAATAAATTTTCCAGTACCCAGCGATCAATCCGGGTCGAAAGATTGTAGCGTTCAGCCGTGGGCATAAAAGCACCTGGACGAATAAGCTTGTCACCATCATTCATACGCAGCAAAATTTCAAAGCGTTCGCCGCAAGTTGATTGACAGCAAGAATGAATAGGTTGTGCATAAAGATGAAAGTGATCATCTTCCAGGGCCCGAGTGATAGTAGAAATCCAGCCCGTTTCAGCTATCTGCCCAGTTGCGGCACTTTCATCTTTATGTCGTACATGCACCTGATTGCGGCCCTGTTTCTTTGCTGTATAACAGGCGGAATCTGCATAACTTAAAAGATCATTGATATTAATATCATTTTCCAGAATCGGCACAACGCCGATACTGACACCAATATTGAAACGCCGCTCACCCCACTGAAAACGAAAATCCTCTACCGCTTGTCTAATTCTATTGGCACAGAATTCAGCCTGTTCAAGCGGGCAGTGTTCCATTAGTACTGCAAATTCATCTCCACCCAGACGCGCCAATGTATCACGTGAACGTACCTGTTGAATCAATAGCCCGGAAACCTGCCGCAACAGCTCATCACCGGCAATATGACCACAGGTATCATTGATGACCTTGAATTGATCCAGATCCAGATAACACAGTACATGCTCTCCCTTATTCGGGGAGGAGAGTACATTGTGCATACGCTTTTCAAATTCACGCCGGTTGATTAAATTCGTTAGCGAATCATGCGTGGCCTGATATACAAGTTGCTCTTCCAGATCCCGGCGATCGGTAATATCACGACACACCACCAGCAAACGTGATTCACTGGCATTCAGTTCCTGATTAATACGCTGATGCACCCAGAGCACGCTACCATCCTTGCGTATCTTTCGGTATTCGATATCATCATTCTGGGTGAAGTTATCAAATTGTTTCATCAGGTAAGCCGTCACCTTTCTTCTATCATCCGGGTGTACGATATTCAGTGCTGGCTGACCAATTAATTCACTACTGTCATAACCCAGTAGCTGTGCGCCCATATTATTTATAGACAACACGATGCCTTCCGGGGAAATCGTGGTGTAGATATCCGGCGCATTCTCATACAATGCCTGATAACGCGCCTCACTAACTTTCAGAGCTTCCTCAGTTTTCACTTTTTCAGTGATATTTCTAAAGATACCCCGCGTCGAAATCGCTTTTCCGTCTCGAATAATTGAACCGCAATCACCCTGAAGATAAACCGACTCCCCCGATTTACTGACAAACTTGAAATCAATCGCAGAAAGACATTCTCCTTTTTTTAATTTATCAAAACGCTCCTGGCAACATGACAGGCTATCTGCATGTAAGACATCAAGCAGCGTTAATGACACCACTTCCTCTTCGGTGTAGCCCATGGCATCACGCCATGCATTATTTGTGTAAAGAAAAAAACCCTCTGCGGAAAGGCACTGAATAAGATCGTTGGTATTGTCAAAAAGATCCCGATAGCGTTCATAACTATTCAGAAAATTATCTTTTATGGTGCGCTGCTGACTGAATTTTTGCGAACGGGCATGCACGGATCTTAACAGGGCTGGAAGGCGTTCATACTGTAGTGTCTGTTCAAGAATACAATATTCAAAGCCGACTTCCAGACAGGTGAATAGTTCATCTTCTATTCCTGTTTGTGCCATCAACATAACAGGCGTATCCAGATCATGTTTCTGTAGATAATCACGCAATGTCAAACAATCAAAATCGATCAGCTGAAGATCACTGAGAATAAAGTCCCAGCTCGTAGTCTGCATTGCCGCCAGCCAGCTCGACTTATCAGAAGCAACCTGAATCGTCTTGATGGCATTCAGTTCGGCCAACGAGGATATAATGCGCTCAGCTTTTTCAGCGCCGGCTAGAATAAGTATATTTAAAGGATAGGTTCCCATGCTTGTGTACCACTCCATTATTTTTACTGGAATCATACTACAGAAGCAGGCTCTACGACAAAGCACTTATTTTCAATAGTGATTATCATTCCACACTAAATGCATCTTATACGCATTTATAATATGGATACAGAGTGGTACTGATGCACAAGCACTAACCGGCACTCCAGGTAACATATCCCAAGCCCCCATATACCATAGCCATCCAGGCTTAATAAGTAATATTTTCACCTCGGCCGGTTTTACTTATCCTGGGTTGACTTAGTCATCCCAGGCACCATAGCCCGGGATATTAATTTCCCGCTCACTGAAATAGCCCTGCTCTGCACGTTGATGGCAGGCATCACAATTACTCAGACTGCCAACCTTGTCATTCCCCTTGAACATCCGTGATGGGATTTCATTATGCTCATGTATAAAGTAAGGCAATTCAGTAATGCGAATCGGTGCACTATCAACGCTGGTCGAACGCATAATCCGCATAGACCGACGATAGGTGGATTTATCGGCGCTATACTGTAGCAAATAATCGGTTAATTTCTTTTGCACATCCGCTTCCAGTTCGGCATTGTCATCAAAATGTTGATCCAGTTGAGACATTATTTTTATCCATGAACTGCCGGGCAGTAAGCCTGGTGGGTAGGCAAAATGACAACTACCACACTCTTCCTTGTATAAAGCATTCGTAACAGAGGCAACATCCTTCTGCTGTTGAAATAAGCCCCCAGATCCTCCCTCATTTTCATATTCATCATCATCGGCAATACATGCCGCACTCAGCAGGCTGAGTGATAGCAATAATAATATTGGTGCTGTTGAAATTTTCATATCATGTCTCCTAAATATAAAATAAATATAAAACGATTATTGAAGTTGTAAATAAATTAAAATATTACCTTTTTCCTGTGCTGTACACTCACGCCCCAGGGTCCACTTGCAGTTGCGACGCAACCACTTTTTAACTTTCTTTATATCATTCAAGCGTTCAGCATTTACCGAGATAGCAAGCGGCTTGATGGGTTTGCCGGTACGCACATGCTTACCAGAACTGCGCAAGTCCCTGGTATGACAATTCGAGCAATTACGTAATTTTCCAGTTTTAGTATCCTTAAATGATTGCTGCCAGAGGACTTCTCCCGCCTTACCATCAAAGCTACCCGCTCCTTGTTGTCGATAATTTTCAAGAAGCTGTTCAACCGTAGCATTTAGCGCAAAGCTTGATGTAGAAAACACGCTGAAAAATAAAATTAAGATAAATGAATAGTTCATGACACACCTCTCTGGTTTTTAAGCTTGATAACTTTGTTACCCGTAAACATGGCTACCATTAAATTTTCACGATGCAATAAACTTTCAAACAACACACCGCTGATATGAACAACCACCAGCAACACGGTAAAATTGGCAAAGAACTCATGCAGAGCTTCAAATGTCTCGGCCCAGTCCTCACCAGCATGACCAAGCCATGCAGCCAATGGCCCGGCATTATCACCTGCCGCATAAACGGCCAGACCGGTCACAGTCGTTAATGCAAGGGCAACAAGAAGCAATATGATCATAGCTCCACCGGCAGGGTTGTGACCAAGATAACGAGGAGATTTATTGCGCATGACATGTTTCAGATATTTCAGAATATGCGCAGGGGAATAAACAAAATCTTTGAACCGAGCATAACGAGGACCGCAGAGACCCCAGAGCAGACGAAACGCAAGCAAACCAATAACGCTATAACCTGCAATGCTATGTAGCCGCAGGTAATCCTCTTCTGTTATAAATGCGATACTAAAAGCCAGCACCAGAGTCCAGTGAAACAGACGTACTAGTGGATCCCAGACTTGAATGGTTTCAGATCTATTCATAACATCACCCTTCTGAGTTTGTTGCCGTGTTAACAACACACTAGGGCAAAGAAATGAAATCAAACTGAAAATACCAAATAATATTTAGCAAATTATTTGACTGTCGTTAACGTTAAATAAAAATTAATTTTTATTTAAGCTTGGCGCTATTCAATTTGCTCTCCCCGTGAGGAGATAGTCGGGTAGGGAACAACCACCGGCATTTCCTTTTGCTTGCCCGTGCAGGAAAATTCAAAGCGCCGTTTTATATTTTAATGCCACAAAATAAAGTAACTCGTGGGCACACAAACGTGTCCACCCTACCCACTATTACGTTAACGCCCTCTCCCCCGAGGGAAGAAGAAAAGAGATGACCTCAATTTTAACCTTGTCCAACGTCAGCTCTTAAATAATTACAATTAAGCTAAATTCGGATATAACAGAACAGCAGTGATCACTAGCGGTCACATTTCGCGTATAATACCGCGCTACTAAATTAGTTAGTCCTCGGATTTAGTTAGTCCTCGGATTTTCACTCTATTTTCAAGGAGTCCCTCCCATGAGCACCCGAAATAACAGTTTCAACGCCCGCGCCACTCTCTCCGCCAATGGCCAGGAATATGAGATATTCCGCCTTGATGCGGTAAAAAATGCCGCACGGCTGCCCTATTCCCTGAAAATTCTGTTAGAAAACCTGCTCCGCCACGAAGACGGCGTAAATGTGACTGCCGATGACATCACTGCAATGGCCAACTGGGATGCCAGCGCCACACCCAGCAAGGAAATCGCCTACACCCCGGCACGGGTGCTGATGCAGGATTTCACCGGTGTCCCCGCCGTGGTCGATCTTGCCGCCATGCGCGATGCAATGAAGGCGCTGGGGGGAGATCCTGAAAAAATTAACCCGCTGTCTCCAGCCGAACTGGTGATTGACCATTCGGTACAGATCGATGCGTTCGGCACAGCAGATGCCATGCAAATCAATGCTAACCGTGAATACGAACGCAATCAGGAGCGTTATAGTTTCCTCAAATGGGGACAAAAGGGCTTTTCCAACTTTAAAGTCGTACCGCCGGATACCGGCATCGTCCATCAGGTGAATCTGGAATTCCTCGCCCGCACCGTCTTTGCCCAGGAAAATAACGGCGTATTACAGGCCTATCCCGATACGCTGGTAGGCACCGATTCCCACACCACCATGGTCAATGGCCTCGGCGTGCTGGGCTGGGGCGTGGGCGGCATCGAGGCCGAAGCCGCGATGCTGGGGCAACCGGTATCCATGCTAATTCCGCAGGTAGTGGGTTTCAAACTCACGGGAGAAATGCCCGAAGGTTCAACGGCCACCGATCTGGTACTGACCGTGGTAGAAATGCTGCGTGCACACGGTGTAGTCGGCAAGTTTGTCGAATTCTTCGGTGAAGGCATGGCTCATTTATCACTGGCCGATCGTGCCACTCTGGCCAATATGGCTCCGGAATATGGGGCTACCTGTGGTATTTTCCCCATAGATGAAGAAACCCTGAACTACCTGCGTTTATCCGGGCGTGATGAAGCGCAAATTACGCTAGTAGAAGTCTATGCCCGCACCCAGGGGCTGTTCCTCGAAGCCGATCAGGCACAGGCGGACTACAGCAGCGTAGTCGAACTGGACATGGGCAGCATCGAACCCAGTCTTGCCGGCCCCAAACGCCCGCAGGATCGAGTGCCGCTGAAGCAATCTAAAACCCTGTTCAATGAAGCCCTGATCGCACTCAAAGAAGAGCGCAACATCAGCAGCAAACCAGCAAGCACCAATATCAATGGCCAGAAAGTTGAGCTGGATGACGGCGCGGTGGTGATCGCCTCAATTACCTCCTGTACCAACACCTCCAACCCTTCAGTCATGCTGGGGGCGGCGCTGGTCGCACAAAAAGCCGTAGCACTGGGCATGCAGGTGAAACCCTGGGTGAAGACCTCTCTGGCTCCCGGTTCCCGCGTGGTCACCGAATATCTGCAAAATGCGAACCTGCTCGGTGACCTGGAAAGCCTGGGTTTCAACGTAGTCGGCTACGGCTGCGCGACCTGCATCGGTAACTCTGGTCCGCTGCTGGCTCCGGTATCCAAAGCCATTGTCGAAGGCGATCTCTCCGCCTGCTCAGTACTCTCCGGCAACCGCAACTTCGAGGGTCGAGTACATGCCGAGGTACGCATGAACTATCTGGCCTCACCGCCTTTAGTCGTCGCCTATGCTCTGGCAGGCACGATGAATATCGATCTTTATAAGGAACCGCTAGGACAAGATAAAAACGGCAAGGATGTATTCCTCAAGGATGTCTGGCCGACCTTAAAAGAAATGCACGATGTGGTCGCCAGCAGCGTCAAACGCGAATCCTTCCTTGATGCCTATGGCGAAGTGTATAAAGGGGAAGATCGCTGGATCAACCTGGCTTCCCCGGAAGGCCAGTTATTCGACTGGCAGGATGATTCGACCTATATCAAAAATCCGCCCTACTTCAAAGGCATGAGCAAAGAAGCCGGAAAAGTGTCCGATATACAGGGCGCACGGGTGCTGGCTCTATTGGGTAATTCCGTGACCACCGATCATATTTCTCCGGCTGGCGCGATTAAGGCGGACAGCCCGGCCGGAAAATATTTACAGGAACACGGCGTCAAACCCGAAGATTTCAATTCACTGGGATCACGTCGCGGCAACCATGAAGTGATGATGCGCGGTACCTTTGCCAATATCCGCCTGCGTAACCTGCTCGCCCCCGGCACCGAAGGAGGCGTAACCCTGCACCTGCCGGATGATGAACCCATGAGCATTTATGATGCGGCAATGAAATACCACGAAGAAAACACCCCGCTAGTCGTCATCGCCGGTAAGGAATACGGCTCCGGCTCCTCCCGTGACTGGGCTGCCAAAGGCCCACGCCTGCTCGGCATTCGCGCCGTCATCGTCGAAAACTATGAGCGTATTCACCGTTCCAATCTAGTGGGCATGGGCATTCTGCCCCTGCAATTTATGGATGGTGAGAATGCAGAATCATTAGGCCTCAACGGACGAGAAACCATCGACATCAATGGTCTGGGAGATGGTACAGCCAAGGAAGTCACAGTCACCGCAACGGCTGATGACGGCACGGTTAAAACCTTCAAAGCCCAGGTGCGTATCGATACCCCGCAAGAAGTGGAATACTACCGCCACGGCGGCATTCTGCATTATGTGTTACGGCAACTGGCGGAGTAGTCTACCCGTGATACCTCAACGGGTACTGTACGGCTAAAACCGTAGCGACTAATATAGCTTCACCGCTTGCGTTTGTGAATGACACCTGAAAAGATTAAAATGGGCAGCCCCACGGCAAGGGAGGGGGCCGCCGTTTTTATCCCTACTCTTCATAGCCGACAGGTCAATTCACACCTGATTTATACACTAACACACGCCCACTAAATTCAATTTCCTCCCGCCATGCGTCATAAAATTACAAATATTTTTATTACAATGAGGTACTCCCCTGTTTTTTTATATCGAATTAAGCTTATTGAATCGAGACTCGTTTATCTGCTATTAACGAGACAGCAATAATTCTATCTATACCTTAATGAACTATCATAAAGGTTCCACTCAACATTAATTGTTACCAAATATTATGCCGCAAGATGAACTCACTAAATTACCTGATAGAAATATTTTTTTGGAAATTCTTTCAAAACAAGTTAGCAATGCAAATATTTACAAATCAAAAGTAGGACTTCTCATTGTTGATATAGGTCGTTTCCACAGAATTAATAATCTATTTGGGTACCGAGTTGGTGATCAGGTTCTTCAAAAGTTCGCTGAATTATTGAAAAGTGTCATTCGCCAGCAGGACTATGTTGCACGTATTGGCGACAATAGATTCGCATTGATATTAACAGACATAATGAATGTGGGGCATGCTGAACTGGCTGCACATAAGATATTACGCCTGTTGCAGGTTCCATTCTCTGTTAATAAGGATAAAATATATATTGATTGCACTGTAGCAATAAGCCTTTGTCCAACACATGCGTCGAATTATCTTTATCTCATGAAAGAATGTGAGTCCGTCTTACATGAAACAAAACAGGGCAATAAAAAAATCGGGAAATCTGCAATACCCGAAGATGAGGAGATATCGGAAACATGGGATATCGAAGTGGCACTTGATAGCGCATTAGAACAAGACCAGTTCCTCATCCATTACCAACCGAAAATATCACTTATCACCGGAAATGTCGTGGGTGTCGAAGCATTGCTCAGGTGGAATCACCCCTTAAGAGGTTATATATCGCCCAACTATTTTATTCCAATCGCCGAGAGAATGGGGAATATTAAACTAATCACAAACTGGATACTAAATACAGTACTTCGACAAAGTTCAGAATGGACAAATAAATGGGGGACATTGTCTGTCTCCGTTAATATTCCACCGGATTTAATATTATCTCCTGACCTGAAAGATCATATTTCAAATGCACTTAACTTATGGGGTAGTGAAAATATTACACTGACTCTTGAAATTATTGAGCGCTCACTTGTGATGGAACCTGATAGAAGTTTTGTTCTCCTGAAAGAGCTTCAAGAAATGGGGGTTAGTATATCTATAGATGACTTTGGAACAGGCTATTCATCATTATCTTATTTTGAACAACTCCCAGTTAATGAGCTTAAGATTGATCAGTCGTTTATAGCTAATGTTGTAGAAAATTCTTTTAGCCAGAATATAGTGAAGCTTATAGTCGATCTTGCCCATGCATGTAACATGGAAGTTGTTGCGGAAGGCGTAGAAAATATTGGTGCCTTACGATATTTAAAAAAAATAAATTGTGATATTGCACAAGGTTATTATATAGCAAAACCAATGCCCTTTGAAAAAATGACAGAATGGCTTGCGAAATATCCGGGTATTAATATTAATAAGCTGTAGTACTTACTTTAGCTTAAACGTAACGGCTTACCCCTTAGGTTGCAGAACAGGGCATATTCGTCATTGCGGCATGGTTTTAGCCGGAATGACGGGGTTCCAGGAAACATGAGTAGTTACCCTTAATCTATAAAAATAACTGTTCCATCTTAATACCATATGCTCCATAGGGCAGTCCCTTTTTAACTTTCAGGCTGAAATTTTCCTGTTTAGATAAATTAATTTTTTTGAACTCTTCTACTGGAAGTTTATCTTTATCGAGGATCACCATCAGAGTAGGAAAAAGCCTTTTTAAATCATTGACCTCAAGTACTATTCCAACTTCACCTGAATTACACTCTACCAGCGAGCCAGTCGGATACAAGCCTACCGTTTGTATAAATTGTTCAATCAATTCTTCTTGAAAAATAGTATTTCGGCATTGATAAAGTTCATGGATAGCTTCATGAGGAGTATAAACTATATCGCTGTATGGTTTTTGTGTAGTCATGGCATCGTAACTATCAATAATTCCACCAATTCGTCCAAAAATTGGGATCGAATCATTTTTTAATCCTTGGGGATATCCGATGCCATTTGCACGCTCATGGTGGGTCGCAACCATACTTAGAACTGAAGGATCAACAGATTTTGATTTAGCCAGTATTTGTACGCTGTGCTCAACATGAGTCTGTGTCAACTTGCACTCCTCAGGTGACAAGGCATCTTTTTTATAGAGTAAAGCTTTCGGCAATTTCATTTTTCCGATATCAAGCAACATGCCCCCCAACGCGAGATTATTAATATCATTCTTATCAAGACCAAGATGACGACCAAATTGTGCACACCAAACAGATGTACCTAATGCATGGCTATATATATATTCATCTGATTTTTCAATCTGGATCAATAATGCAAATGCAGATGGATTACGAATGATACTACTAACCGTTGCTTCCACTCCCTGTTTTACTAACTCAATATCCAGTGACTTTCCTTTCTGCAAATCATGGAGAATTTTTTTAAGACTGGAATTTACTTTTTTCTGAATTTCCTTGGCATCCCTGAACTCTTGTTCAAATGAACATTTTATCTCATAAAAGCATTTTTTTAATTTTGTATATTCATTATCAGGCTTGCTTTTAAATACCTCTATAGGAAGATCTTCCCTCTCCTGTAGCTGAAGTTGATCATGATCAGTGATCCAGAACTCATGAGAAGGAGAAGGCCCTCTGGCCGTGTCCACATAAACGTAACTGGTGTAACGCCGAAGCATTGCTATATCTTTTTCTGATTCAATATGAACCCCTTGAAGAGGAAATGGTGTTTCAAGCCATGGACGTTCAAGGCGAGTCACATACATTCCCACTGACAAGCCATCAATACTCGTTTTTAATTCTTTGTCACTCATAGTCACAATAAGGTAAATGCCATCAAGACCATAACTTGGTTGTAAATTTATCGGCTGATACTAAATAAGCTGTAGATTAAATACCATAATATTCACCAAAAACATGTGCTTCCTCTAGCATCAAATTAACCATTGAAACAACAACTGTATTTGTTGTGTGGCAGCGACAGAGTCCGTAATTAATAATTATTTTAAAATCCAGAAAACATAGCCCATCAGAGTCATATTAGCCGGGTTAAAGAACACTGGCCGAAAATGACAGATTTTGTACTATATACTCAGTTTCAGTGCATTGGTTGTTAGAAAGTAAAAAAAATCCTGATCAGAAGTATGCCAGAAGCATGCTAAAAAACGTAGCAAAATAAGCTTAAGGGAAATCGGATGTTTTATATCTCAACTCAAGCTATCCCGTTAAGATAGCCGTGGTGCATAATAAGTTCTGATTATGCAAGTACTTAGCTTAATCGAAGTTATTAATGACATAAGGTTAATGCCGTAACGACACAGACATCAAAACTCAACGACTTTGATCATAAGCTGGAAAAACATCAAACTGGCAAACTTCGGTGACACACTCGGAATATAAGTCGCATTAATGGCAACATATTCATTACCCACCGAAATAAAGGGTAGGGCTCCGAAAAAAGGATCCTCATTGTTGTAGTCTTTTCGGGTCATCAAAAAAGCCACTATCCCAGTATCAAAGTGCAAACCACTCGACCCTGAGCCCAGCATAAAACGATATTTGGTGCCCCCCCCCAGATAGTTCGAGGTCTGGTTGTTACTGTCCTTGAATGTGCTGCCGGTCAAAAGCGGTATCCAGTTACCACTTCGCTCAAAATCATATTCAAAACCCACACCCCAGTTGGATTCATTAAAATTCCGACTTCGATCAAAATGGTAGGCTTTGCCGTTAATAATGCCGTGTAATTGATCGGCGAAGAGTAAACCGGGGAGAAAAAAAACAATCATAATTATTGTGATACGCATCGTGCACCTTTTGTGAAGCAGTTCCGTTATGGAGTGCATATCGACTTGCATTTCAATAACTTAAGTATGTTTTTTCAATTTCTTCTTCTCAATTTCAAACAATAAGTTGGGGGCTCTGATTCAACTATCGTCATAAAGTTGACGCAGAGATGGGGGATGATGACCGGAAAATTTGCTCAATTAACGAACAATTTTTTACAACTTTATGGCTGGATAAATTTTGATTTGCAGATATGGTCGCTTTTCATTCATATAAATAGCGTAAACTAGCACTATTGACGGCCCTACTCTCCGGTTGAATCACCCTACTTTTGATGAAAAAATCTGAATTTTTTCTGGAAAAATCAGCAATTACGTCTTACAGTTACATTAAATCCTAGTTATGGCTCATAAATACTTGTATTATTTAATTAATCATAAAAAACTGGTTTCAACGACATTTCAATTCGTCCCTCTTCTGAGCATTCAGATAATGGGCTGGAGTAAGTAAAACGTGCCGGCTGCAACAAATTCATTACAGTCCATTACTGACAACCCGCTAGCGCAAAAGCTACTGGCCGCTTTTCAGTCGCCGGAAATAAGCCAGCGTATTGCACTGGTAGTGAATATCATGCTGATTACGCTGATCGCCTGGCTGGTGGCCGATCTCAGCTGGCAACTCATTCCCGCAGACAGCCCGACTGCGGAAACAGCAAAAACAGCCCAATACGCCCCGGCTTCCAGATCTGAAAAACCATCAATGGCCAATGTGGTCATGCTGCATCTGCTGGGTGAAAGTAAAACAGCGGCAGGTAAAAAATCAGCCGGTCCTATCAAGGCACCCGATACAAATTTACGACTCAGTCTGCATGGTGTATTTGCCTCAGATAATCCGGATCTATCACTTGCCATTATTGCGGAAAAAAAAGGTAAAGATAAAACCTACCGGCAGGGGGACAGTTTGCCCAGTGGCGTGCTGCTACATGAAATTTATGCAGATCGGGTCATTCTTTCACGCAATGGTAAATTTGAAACCCTGCGTTTGATTCGCAAACAGGCCAATATTAAAGTCAGCCGTAGCGCTGCCCTGCCAGGCTCGGGTGAGCTGCACCAGTCAGACCGCATCACTCAATTTAAGAAGAGTTATAAAAAAGATCCCCAGTCATTATGGAAACAAATCCGCATCTCACCGGTGATGAAAAATGGCCGCATTGAAGGTTATCGTTTTAGTCATAATGATCGGGCGCTGATGAAGGATCTTGGAATTCTACCTCAGGATGTTATTACCGCGATTAATGGCACCGCCGTGACCGATACCGCCCAGCTAATGGAAATGATGGGCAGCATCAGCAGCATGAGTGAACTTAATCTCAGTTTACGTCGTAATGGACAAATGAAAGACATCACGGTTCGCTTCGATTAGCCATGCTAACCACTACTTATGCTGAATTAGCACATACAAATTAAAAGAGTCGTTTTTTACTAATGAAGTATTATTTGCACAATTTATCACAGCAGACGAAACGTCTGTTATCACTAAGCTTCCTGATGCTGGTAATAAGCAGCAGTGTGTTTGCAGAAGATCGGATGACCCTGAATTTTTCCGACACCGACATCAATGCGGTTATTAATGCGGTGGCCAAATTAACCAACAAAAATTTTATTGTCGATCCCCGCGTCAAGGGCAAGGTTACCGTCATTACCCACCAGTCCATGAACAAGGAAGAAGTTTACAAAGTTTTTCTTTCGGTTCTTAAGGTACATGGCTATGCAGCGATCCCAGGAAATTCCGTAATCAAGATCGTTCCCGAAGTCAACGCCAAACAGGATAGCATCCCCAATGTCAGCAATTCCTATTTTGAAGACGGTGATGGCATTGTCACCCAGGTGATCAAAATCAATAACGTGGACGCGGCACAACTGGTGCCAATTTTGCGCCCATTGGTACCCCAACGCGGTCACCTTGCCGCCTATCCGGCTTCCAACGTCATTATTATCTCTGACAGTGCCGCCAATATTTCCCGGATTTCCCAAATTATCCGGCGTATTGATCTCACAGTAAATGATGAAATCGAAGTCATCTCACTGCAACATGCCAGTGCTTCCGAGCTGGTCAGACTGATCAACCAGTTAAACCGGGCCGATCCGAAGAAAAAAACCAAGTACACCATCGTTGCCGATGATCGCACCAACAGTATTTTACTGGGCGGCGATCGCAGTGCCCGGCTCCGTCTACGCGCCATTATCTCGCATATGGATATCCCGGTGGATATTGGCGGCGATGCTCATGTTATATACCTGCGTTATGCCAAGGCCAAGGATCTTGTCAGCGTGTTAACCGGGGTCAGCAAGTCCCTACGTAATCCACGCAGTAAAGGCAAAAAAGCGAGTCCCCAACGTCAGGCTAACAACGTCTCTATTCTGGCCGACGAAGGCAGTAATGCGCTGGTCATCAATGCCCCTCCCAGCGTATTTCGCTCACTGCGAAACGTGATCAATAAACTGGACATTAAACGCGCCCAGGTCATCGTTGAATCCATCATCGCCGAACTCTCCTACCAGAAAGCCTCAGAATTTGGCGTACAATGGGCCGCCGATGGCACCTCAGGCGGCAGAAGCGGACCCGTTGGTCTGGTTAATTTCAGTGTTGGCACCAGCCTCCTGGGAGTCAACGGTGCATCACTTGAAGCTCCGCCCTCAGGTGGGCTTGACGGCTTGAGCCTGGGCCTGGGCAGCATCACTGACGGCATACTAAGTATGGGCGCAATGATTCGTGCGCTGGCCGGTGATGCTTCAACCAACATACTATCGACTCCAACGCTGGTTACCCTGGATAATCAAGAGGCTGAAATCGTGGTTGGTCAGAATATTCCCTTCGTCACCGGCTCCTATTCCAGCACCGGAACCGGAGGCAGCGCCAACCCAGGTAACCCGTTCCAGACTATCCAGCGTCAGGATGTTGGTCTAACCCTGAGAATCAAACCACAGATTAACGAAGGTGATTCTATTAAACTGGAAATCACTCAGGAAGTTTCCAGCCTCGCCGCAAGCGTCGAAGGCAGTGCCGATCTCATTACCAATAAACGCTCAATCAAAACCAATGTCATGGTGAATGATGATCAAATGATCGTACTCGGTGGTCTGATTGAAGATGCGCTGCGCGAAACAGAACAAAAAGTCCCTGGCTTCGGTGATATCCCCGTGATCGGCTGGTTGTTCAAATACAATAAACAGGAAAAACAAAAAACCAATCTGATGGTCTTTATACACCCAACCATTCTTCGGGATGAAGGCACGATTGATCATTACACCAACGAAAAATATAACTTCATTCGCAGCAACCAGGTTAAGCTCAGTCGCAAGGGTCTCAGTCTGTTGAGTGACAAGGAAATCCCGCTGATGCCGGAATCAGGCAATATCAGGCTATTACCCCCCCGTTATATGCCGGCGAACAGTGTCCTCGATTTAAATATTGCCCGTCCTCCTGAGGTCAACTAAACCATGGCGGATGAATCTCTTCAAACACGTGAAAAAATCACGAGTGCCGTGCCGTTTTCTTTTGCCAAGCGGCACGGCCTGCTGGTGACCAACATTGCCGATAAAGGTATCGATGTTGTTTATCGCAGCAACGTCAATCATCATGCCCTGGCTGAACTACAGCGTCACTATAGTCAGCCGATGGATCTACGTCAGGTCGAAGACAGTGAATTCGATAGTTGTCTGCAACAATCCTATGAAGATCAATCCAACCAGACCATGGAATCGGTTGAAGGTCTCGGTGATGAGCTGGATTTAGACAGCGTTGCCCAGGCACTGGCCGAACCGGAAGATCTGATCGAAAATGAAGATGAAGCGCCGATTATTCGTCTCATCAATGCCCTGCTCACCCAGGCCATTAAAGAAAATGCCTCAGACATTCACGTCGAACCCTTTGAAACACGTCTGGTAGTACGCTTCCGCGTCGACGGGGTTTTGCGTGAAGTGCTGCAACCCAAGCGCGTACTTGCGCCACTGATAGTCTCCCGCATCAAGGTCATGGCAAAACTGGACATTGCCGAAAAACGCCTGCCACAGGATGGCCGTATCTCCTTGCGTATCGCCGGGCGCTCAGTCGATGTCCGTGTTTCCACCCTGCCCTCAGGTCAGGGTGAGCGGGTAGTGATGCGTATTCTGGACAAGCAGGCCGAGCGTCTGGATATTGATCATCTGGGTCTGGATGAAATTTCCCATCAGTTACTCGATGATATTATTCATCGCCCTCACGGTATTGTGCTGGTAACCGGGCCTACCGGATCGGGTAAAACCACCACTCTCTATGCGATTCTCAACCGACTCAACACCAAAAGCCGCAATATCATGACGGTTGAAGAGCCCATCGAATACTACCTCGATGGCATCGGCCAGACCCAGGTGAATCCCAAGGTTGATCTGACTTTCTCGCGCGGACTACGCGCGATTTTGCGCCAGGATCCTGACGTGGTCATGGTCGGCGAAATTCGTGATCTGGAAACCGTAGAAATTGCGGTGCAGGCCAGTCTCACCGGCCACATGGTATTTTCTACCCTGCATACCAATACCGCCATCGGTTCCATTACCCGCCTGCGGGATATGGGCGTGGAACCCTTCCTGCTCTCCTCCAGCCTCGAAGGTATTCTTGCCCAGCGACTGGTACGCAGTCTTTGCAACCATTGCAAGATTGCCTACACCGCCAGCGAAGCAGAATGTGAATCGCTGGGCTTCAATCCGGATATTCCACCCGAGCTGTATCGCGCCAAAGGCTGTGAGCACTGCAACCAACTGGGCTATCGTGGTCGTACCGGCATTTATGAACTGATCGTGGTTGATAACACCCTGCGCAGCATGATTCATGACGGTGCCGGTGAGCAGGAAATGGAAGCCCATGTACGCCAGTCTCGCCCCGGCATCTTCACCGATGGCCTGCGCCGCATCCTGCTGGGTGAAACCAGCATGGAAGAAGTGCTGCGCGTGACCCAGGAAAAGTAGACGGAGTTGATATCAAATGGGTGCGTTTGAATACACTGCCTTAAATGCCAAGGGCAAAGAAAAAAAAGGTGTTATGGAAGGGGATAGCTCGCGCCAGATCCGTCAGCAGTTGCGCGAACAAAACCTGATTCCACTCAAAGTCGAAGAAGCCGCTAAACGGAACAAACAAGCTAAGGGAAAAAGTAATGTAGGGGGGGTCAGTGTCACGGCACTGGCATTGATGACTCGACAGCTGGCAACCCTGTCACGCACCGGTACACCCCTGGCTGATGCCCTGGCTACCGTAGGCCGTCAGACCGACAAACCCCACATGAAAAGCCTGCTCATGGCGCTACGCGCCCAGGTGCTGGAAGGCCATACTCTGGCCGATGCCTTTTCTAATTTCCCAAATATATTCGACAGTCTGTATGTCGCTACCGTTCGTGCCGGTGAACACTCCGGACATCTGGATCTGGTGCTGGAGCGGCTGGCAGAATACACCGAAAACCGTCAGATCATGCGCCAGAAAGTTCAAATGGCGCTGCTCTACCCGATTATATTGAGCGTCATGGCCGTGGGTGTGGTCAGTGCCCTGCTGGCATTTGTGGTTCCCGAAGTGGTACAGGTATTCGACAATACGGGTCAGGCTCTGCCCTGGCTAACCCGCGCCCTGATTACCAGCAGTGATTTTCTACGTGCTAATTTTCTCTACATCATCATTTTTATCGGCCTGCTCATCTTCCTGTTCAGCTGGCTGATGAAAAAAGAGGACTTTCGCCTGCGTATGCATCGACTGGTATTACATATTCCGGTGGTCGGCAGCTTAGTTCGTGGCATGAATACCTCGCGCATGGCGCGCACGCTCAGCATTCTCAGCGCCAGCAACGTACCCCTGCTTGATGCCCTGCACATTTCCTCCCAGGTGCTCACCAATATTCCTATGCGCCAGTCGCTCGACCAGGCCACCGTGCGTGTGCGTGAGGGCACCAGTCTGGCTCAGGCCCTGGAGCAAAGCGGCTACTTCCCGCCACTCCTGATCCAGTTGATCAGTGGTGGTGAGGCCAGTGGTGAACTGGAACAAATGCTGGAACATGCGGCCATTAGTCAGGAACGTGAGCTGAACTCGATTATCGCCACCCTGTTTGGTCTGCTCGAACCCTTAATCATTGTCGCCATGGGTGGTATTGTGTTGATTATCGTGCTGGCAATTCTATTGCCCATATTTGAAATGAACCAGCTGGTTCAATAAACGTCTAATAAAATCAAGATTTATATTTTTTACAGGAGATAGCTGGTGAACCTATATAGAAAACTAACAACCCAAAAACCAACAACCCGCCAGTCAGGTTTTACCCTGATCGAAATCATGGTGGTGATTGTCATCCTCGGCATTCTTGCCGCCGTGGTCGTACCTAATATTATGAGCCGCCCGGATGAAGCCCGTGTATCCAAAGCCAAGCAGGATATTCGTGCTCTGAGTACCGCGCTGGATCTTTACAAGCTGGATAACTATGCCTATCCCACCACCGATCAGGGTATCGAGGCACTGGCAACAAAACCGACATCCGCACCGGAGCCCAAACATTTTCGAGAAGAAGGCTACCTGAAAAAAGTACCGCTTGATCCCTGGCAGAATCCATATCAATACCTGAGCCCCGGTGAACATGGCTCTGTCGATATTTATTCTCTGGGCCCGGATCAAACCCCCAGTGATGATGATATTGGCGACTGGAATCTAGAGTAAACAAGACGGTGAAGCGCAGGCAGTCAGATTCAGCATTCAGCCTGCAACAGGGATTTACCCTGATTGAAATACTGGTGGTCATGATCCTGCTGGGTATCGTTATGACCATTGCGGTGATTTCGATTGGCAACTCACAATCAGAACAACTTGAAGAGGACATGCGTCGACTATTACAAATTGCACGTCTGACTCATGAAGAAGCCATAATTAACCAGCAGACACTAGCGATTAAATTTTCAAAACATGGCTACTCCATTCAACGTTTTGAAGCCCAGGGACGAGTCTGGATCCCGGTTACCGAACCAGCATTCTTTCTACCAAAGGAACTGGATGAAAGTTATGAAATAAAACTGTTTCAGGATGGACTCAGTGTCTCACTGGAAGAGAATGACAGCGAAAAAGAAGATAGCGGCAAGGTGTTGATGTATTCCAGTGGTGAAATGACACCCTTTGAACTCACTATCAGCCTGCCTGACAGCGAAATAGAATACCGCCTGACAGCCGATCTGATGGGCAAACTTGAGATAGAAGATTTACAAGCCTACGGCAGCACTTTAGAGGAGGACGAGCAGTGATAACCACACATAACAAAAACACCCGCGGCTTTACACTGCTCGAAGTGCTGGTCGCCTTGGCGATCCTCGCCATTACTCTCAGTGCCCTACTCAAAGCCAGTGGTAGTTATGCCCGTAATGCCAGTTATCTCAAAGAAAAAACACTGGCCCAATGGATTGCCCAAAATAAAGCTGCTGAATACCAATTACAAAAAGCATTCCCACGTACCGGCAACCGTGAAGGTGACGTCAACTTCGCCCTGCAGGAATGGCGCTGGCGAGTTAAAGTCAGTAACACCGATGACAATCGCCTGCGACGCATGGACATTGATATTATTCTCGATGGCGGTGATTTTAAAAATCCCATCGCCTCATTAGTCGCCTTTGTCGGCCAGCCCTTATGAACCGGCATTTCCCCACTATCAATAAAGGCTTCACCCTGCTTGAATTACTGGTGGCCATGTCCATCTTTGCTCTACTCTCCATCATGGCCTATGCCGGGCTGGATACCGTGCTCGACACCCGCCGTATTCTCGAACAAAATATGGATCGCCTGAGTGAGATACAAAAGAGCGTGCTGTTTATCAGCCGCGATCTGCGCCAGATTGCGGATCGGGGCATCCGCGATCAATACGGTGATTATAAACCGGCGCTATCCGCCTCCAGCCTGAATGTCGGCCTGAATACACCCATTATAGAATTTACTCACAGTGGTTATAGCAATCCACTCGGTGCCAAACGCAGCCACCTGCAACGTATCGCCTACCACCTCAAGGATCAGGTACTTTACCGAGACAGTTGGCAGGTGCTGGATCGCGCACAGGACAGTCCACCTTATCAAGCCCGTCTATGTGGTAATATCGAGTCCATAGGCTTCCGTTATATGGATGATAAAGGTGAATGGCATAGCCAGTGGCCACCGGTCAATAACACCGCTAGCACGCCGCCCGCCGGGCAGGCAGGCTCAGTCAGCAGTAGCTCTTTGTTACCCCGCGCAGTAGAGTTCAGCCTGAAACTAAGCGACTGGGGTACCATTATCCGCCTGCTGCGACTACCAGAGAGCAACGTATGATCGGACCAGGCATTCAATCAAATCAGGGGGTCGCGCTGATTACCGTGTTGCTGGTGGTGACCATGGCCACGACAGCAGCAGTGGCCATGTCCAGCCGTCAACACCTTGATATCCGACGCACCGAAAACACATTGTTCATTGGTCAGGCATCGGAATACCTTTACGGGGTGGAACTCTGGTCAAAACAAATTCTGGCCAAAGATCTCAAAGATAATAAAACCGATGACACCACTGAAGCCTGGGCAACCCGTCTCCCCCCCCTGCCGGTTGAAGGCGGCTACGTCACAGGCTATCTTGAAGATCTACAGGGGCGTATCAATCTTAATAATCTGCAACAGACCGGGGCCACCGGGACCCGTGAGCAAGCTCGTCTGAAACGTCTATTAGCGCAACTGGAAATCAATGAAGGTGTAGTCAACCTGCTACTTGACTGGATCGATGCCGATCAGGAAGCCCGCTTTCCTGAAGGTGCGGAAGACGGGTATTATCTGGGTTTGCAGCCTCCTTACCGGAGTGCCAACCGCTTATTGCAAAGTAGCAGTGAGCTGATGTTGCTTAAAGACATGACCCAGGCACAGGTAAATAAACTGGAACCCTTTATCAGCACACTGCCACAAAATACGGACATCAACATCAATACCGCCAGCATTGAAGTGTTAATGAGTCTGGCTGATGATTTATCTGCCGATGAGCTACAACTACTGATCAAAAAACGTGAAGACAAAGCTTATGAAAAAGTCGAAGATTTTCTTGCTGAAAAAGCATTTGCAACAAAGACCATTACAACAGATGGCCTCAGTGTCAGCAGTAACTACTTTATTCTCCATGCCGAAGCGGGGATTGGCACATTGAAACAATTTCGTACCTGCCTGTTTGAACGCAATCAAAAAGGCGGCATCAAAACACTCATGCGTTCAGAGGGTGTAATTTAATGGCAGCTCAGGTACACCTTCGATTACTCTGCCTACCCGGACAAGATTCACTTCAGGCCTGCTGGATCCGCATCAATGATGGACATATCGTTTCAGATTTAAAGCTTGGCAGCCTCAACAATGCTGCCGAGGATCTGGCCGGTGATGCCGCAATTGTCTACGTCCCCGGTCAAGATGTCCTACTTACTCAGATAAGACTCCCGGATAACCGGCGCAAACAACTTATCAACGCCCTGCCCTATGCCTTAGAAGATGAACTCATTGATGATGTAGAAGGTTTGCACTGCGTACTCGGTAGCCGGATCGAACCGGGACGCTACAATGTCGCGGTCATTAGCCACGATAAAATGCGTAACTGGACTGAGTCACTGCAGCACGCTGGCATTCGAGTACAGCGGCTTGTGCCTGACAGTTTACTTCCTTCATATAAGGCTGACAGCTGGAGTGTTTTTTCTGAGCCTAACAGCGAACAAATACTGGTACGCACCGATCTTGAACAGGGCTTTGTCTGTGCAAAACAAAACCTGATTACCTTTATTCAAAAAGCGGCCGCCGAGGAAAATAGCGCACCGGCAAAAATTATATTATTCCATTGTGAAAACATTGATGAATCCGCCCTCGAAGTCGCCGTCTCCGGTCACAGTGAACTGGTGTGGAGTGAAAACCCACAAATAGAAGATGCCCTCTCCCTGCTCTCACTGGAAAGTGAAAATACGGATTTAAATTTATTACAGGGGCCGTATGCTCCGCGCAGTCGTATTGGCCAGCATCTACGTCCCTGGTATCCTTCTGCCGCATTATTAGGGCTCCTGCTACTTATCGGGCTGGCCACTAATATCATTCACTACTATTCCCTGCAGGATCAAAACGCACAACTGGAGAAAGACATTATCGCAAGCTTCCGTCAGGCCTTTCCTGAAATTAAACGTGTTGTTAATCCACAGGCACAGATGCGCCATCATTTATCGCGTCTGCGCGGCAATGCAAAACAGGGCCCCAGCTTTGCAAAAATGCTAGCGACTATCGGGCCACTGGCAAAGCGTGAAAAAAATCTCGCCATTCAACATTTGCGTTATCAAAAAGGGCAAATGGAACTATTAATGGACTTGCCTGATTTACAGGCACTGGAACGCTTTAAACAAACCCTGTCCAAACGGACACCCTGGGAAATTGAACTCAAGTCAGCTAATTCTGCCGACAATAAAGTTCAGGGACGGATGCTTATCCATGAAAAATAATCTGCAAGAACGCTGGCAACAACTAGCCCTCCGTGAGAAACAATTACTCGTGATAATGAGTGTCGTGATCGTCATCACGCTGTTTTATTTTTCTCTCTGGAAACCCCTTAAAACAGGCATTGAAGATGGTGAACTACGAGTAAAAGCACAAACACGCAGTCTGATGGAAATTCGTAAGCAGGCTGCCGAAGTTCGCCAGTTACGTACAAGCGGGATAGGCGTAAATAATAGCGTAAAGGACAGTACCTCGTTGCTGGGACTCATCGAACGCAGTGCGAAACAAAAAAATATAAAGGATGGCCTGCAAAAAGTTCAGCCCGAGGGACAAAAAGAAGTTCGTGTATGGATGGAAAATGTTTCCTTTGATCAACTCATTAGCTGGCTGGAACTTCTAACTAGCCGCCACGGTATCCAGATAAATAATATATCACTAGAACGCAGCAATGCACCCGGCATTGTCAGCGGTCGCATTCTATTACAGACACCATGACGCTTAAATCAACGTTCCAGAGCTTGCTCAAACGACCTTCAAAAATCAGCTTACTGTTGTTCGCCTACGGTTTTAGCTGCTATCTGCTGTTTTTTCTCTCAGCTATCCCGGCACAACAGCTGTGGCAGCTCATTCCTCAACAGAACAAAAGCCAACTACATATTGCCAATATAAGCGGTACAATTTGGTCAGGACAACTAGATGGTTTACAGGTAACTAACCTGGCTCTGGGTCAACTGCGTTGGGAGCTTAACTTACTACCTTTGTTATTCGGTCAGATTGATCTGAATACCAGCATCAATGGCTCTCTGGGCAAACTCAATGCCAACATAACACGACATCTTGATGGCAGCATACAGGCGACTGATATTCGCGGTGAAATACCCGCAGAAGTGTTAAATCCCTACACTCTGCCCGCCACCCTGGATGGAGAAATCAAACTCAAGATTGAAACGCTGGATTATATTGCCAACGAACAACTACAACTGGAAGGCGAAGTATTATGGCGTAAAGCCAGCATCAGCATGCTACAAACAATGGAAATCGGCGATGTCAAAATTATTAGCAAAGCCGATGGTAACGATAGCATACTACGCCTTAGCAATAAAAACAGCGCACTTGGTATCGAAGGCAACATTAAACTCAGCGCCAATGGTCGTTATAACCTGAACCTTGCGCTTTTAAATCGGGACACCAGCCGGAAGGATATTCGCACACTACTGCAAATGATCGGAAAAGTAGATGCCACAGGAAAAGTTAATCTAAAGCGTCAGGGACAAGTTAAATTTTAAAGCTGGGGTGGGGATATCCCCACAAAAAAATATATTGAACCACCGAGGACACAGATTGATACGACTATAGGTACAACTTCAGTCGTACCCACGCCATCAAAAAACCCAAACTACAGCAAGTAAGCCTTACTATCCTCTGTGGTTAATTATCATGAGAGAAATCAATCCAATAGGGCCATTAATTAAATGCTTGATTGCAAGACCTGACCCTGAAGACTATTTAATTAATGAGAACCCAACGCCTGTTCGGCCAGCTTCTGTTTTTGTATTTTCTCAATTTTTTCCGCTTGTTCAGGTTGCTTCATTAACCGGTAAGTCCTGGCCTGTAATTTATAGGCCTGATTCACAACGGGAGTATTTTCATAAAACTCGATTACGTACCGACAACGCCGAATAACTTCCTCGTAGTTTCCTTCAACTAAATCATAACGGGCAACAAACATTTCATAGGCCGCCAGATTAGTGCGAATATTCTTCATGAAGTTCAGCGCCTGACTGGAATACTGACTTTTAGGATAGCGTGTGATCAAGTCAATAAAATAGGTATGCGCCAAACGTAATTTTTCCGGGTAGGAGGTATTTGCTGAAATATTATTAATTGCCTGAGTTAACTCCAGCTTACCCTGTGCTTTAGTCGCCAGAGCACGTAAATAGAGCACGTAATCCAGATGCGGATAGCTAGGATAGTTATTAATAAAGGCTTCCAGATGCTCAACACTCACCGCAAACTGTACGTCCTTGTAATAAGCAAAAGCCAGAGCCAGTTTCGCCTGCATGTGTTCACTGTCCGTTGAAGCAAGCTCATCTAATTCATTAAACTGCTCAATATCCACCATCACCGCTTCTGAACTGGCGTTGTTCATTAACTCCTTATATTTAATCTTAAATAGACTAGTATTTGCAGGTATTGTGGTACAGGCAGGTAACAGCAATATAAGGGCCAGCAGTAAAATTAATTTTCTCATAGGTCTCCATAATACATTGAATTAATGACCATTTTTTTACCTGCCACATTTCTATGGCGGTAGATCCAAAGCTCAATATAATACGTGATTCAGACTCAGGTTGCTAAGCAAAACTTGCACCACCAAGGCCAAATTCGGGCTCATCATGTATAAAACTGCACCTGTACTCACAGTTTTTGTCCCCTGCCCCTTATTTACTAAAGTTGCCATTCTGCGCGCCGATAGCGACTAAGAACAACAAAACTCGGTTTCATTACCCGCTATCACTAACAGGAGAGACAGATGGAAAATACTTCTTATGGCCGCCCAATTGGTTCACACCTTGGTAAACCTATTTATGAATCAATTGAAAGTGAAGGCCACAAGTATGTCTATGACAGACTTGCTGACTGCGACACAGAAGGCTGCCCGCTCAACCAACTTCATGCCAATGAACTATTGATAAATCCAGGTATTATTTACCGGGAAGAATAACGCAATCCCTGCTTAAAGCCGTTGCCATAAAGATTGCCAGAATCTTTTGCCAATTACCGGCACTCCAGACTCATCGGAACCGGTAATTCAGGCCTGGCAGTGGCAGCAACTCAGTCATTTCAAAATAATCACACTACATTCTTTCTTTACGGTCAAACCAACACCGTAAAACAATACTGAATGTGGATTTTATTTCTAGGGAATACCCTTAGATACAAGCCAGCGTATTACTGCGATATTTACTACAAACAATAAAAAGATGCTAATTAGCATCAACATACAAAAAAGTGTGATGCAGTTTTGATCAGTTGGCCACAACAGCCTATAAAATAAAACAGTTAATTTAATACAATTCAAGGAGATAATGGATGGAAAAGCGCTGGAACGAACGTAAGCCTATTCAGCTTAATGCTTTAGTTGACTCAAAAGATACGTTTGTTAGTGGTAAAACTGACAATATCGGTATGGGCGGCATGTACCTTAAAATTGCACCTGGTATCAACATTAGCGCGCAACGTGCTATCAGTGTTTCTCTCAGTGACGGCGATAATACGGTCACTTTTCCATCCACTATTATTCGCATTGATAAAAATGGACTGGCTCTTAAATTTTCAAATTATTCACCCGAAATGCTGGGAATGCTACGTAAACTGCTGGTTGACGATATCGACTCAAAAACCGCTCTACATTAAAAAACGAATATACATCAAAATGCCATAATTACGGGTTTCACTACGCGGCTCAACAACCCCAGACCCCGTGCCCTCTCCATTTATAGTCAGCTCAGTCACGCTACTGCGACCTATATTCCAGGTTGTATAGTAAGGCTCCACGGTTAACATCGAGCTATCACCAAAGGCACGGAAGGTCCAGGGAAGGGCTAGACGTACCCCCCAGTCTTCACCTAAATTTAGCATAGCAATATCAAAACCACCAAAACCCTGAAAATCAACTTCCATATTGGCATCTAACATGCGCGTTGCACGAACATCCAGATTAAGATGAAAATCTCCATTTTTAACAACCGGTATATTCAACCCCAAAATCGCATACGTCCAGGAATAAAACTCCAGCACCCCGGCAACAGACAAGCCATTGTCTGTTGTCGTCGAGCGAATATTACGTCGCCAATAATAATAGCCTAAGCCACCATAAGCGGTTAGCGCCGAAAATTGATACCCGGCAATTGCCGTGGTATCAAAAATATCGGTATCTGAACGACTGTTAATCGGTAAACCCGATAAATCAGGATCGATGGATTGAGTTTGTCCCTGATATTCAACATCGCCAAAATGGTAATTGAGCATCAGCGAGGCATACCAGTTTGTCCAATATAAGGTGCCCCCAAAAAGCAGACCCGGCAATACACCGTTTTCTTCATCCAGCCAGGCACCATTAATATCGTATTCGATATAACCAAAATTCATCAGTGAAGCGCCAGCCAGGAATTCCACGCGCTTCACCTGATAAAGATTTTCTACCGCCTGCTCAGCTTCAGCAAGCTCCAATTCAGACGACTTGTCCCGCATATCTTCTGCTGGCAGAGTCTCCTTTTCATCAACAACAATGGCAGCTGCAGCCCCCCCCGTTTTTAGTTCATCACTCACAGCTTCGCCCGTTGTCGATGCGTCAGCAGGAACCTCCGCAGCCCCTGTATTTTCTTCAATTACGTTTGAGGTTGACGCAGCAGACTCTGGAACAAGCTGTTCAGCTTCGTTTGCAACAGGAGCCGCGATCACGACGGCGGATCCTGCGGCAGGAACCACGGCCTCACCAGTGACCGCCGACTCCACTTCGGGGGGGATTTCGGCGGCAGCATTTTCCTCAACGACGTTTGAGGTTGACGCGGCGGGCTCTGGAATAAGCTGTTCAGCTTCCTTCGCAACAGGAGCCGCGATCACGGCAGCCTCCTCCACCTCAGTAACCGCCGATTCCGTTGCGACCTCAGCCGATGGCTCATTGGCAATGCTTGTATTTGCTGCGGCTTCATCCTCAGCACGAGTGGATGCTGATGCAGCACCGTCTCCCGCAGGACTCTCATCCTGTTTTGCTTTTACTTCAGCCGCATTTTCTTCATCTGAGCTTTCAGGCATCACACCCATATTTCCAGCATCAATAGTTGAATCCATGCTACCAGCCGGTTCCGAAAATGCCGGCAATGACCAGCCATATAAAAATAGAGATAAAAATAGCAGGCCCAGCGAACTCAACTTAAATACCCGCAGACATGCTGATATACAGGATATGGATATCGATCCTGCGTTCAATTGAGCAATGGTGGATTTATGCTGCAGCAGGAAATGCTGAGACATCGGGAAATCGCAATAAAATCACTGAATTAGAAAGTTTTTGTTGTGCTATAAATGACGAACTGAAAGTGAATAGTGTATGATAGATTTTTTTCAAACATCGTCTCCAAATTACATTTTTATTTTTTCTGGATTGAGATTTATGCAATTAAACAGTCTGAGTGCAGTATCCCCGATTGACGGCCGTTATGGTAGCAAAACTGAAACATTACGCCCAATTTTTAGTGAGTTTGGGCTGATACGTCATCGCGTGCTGGTTGAGGTGCGTTGGTTACAACACCTTGCCGCCGCCACGCAAATCAGCGAAGTTCCCGAATTCTCTGCACATGCTCAATCAATCCTTGATGGCATTGTAGATCAATTTTCACTCGAGGATGCGCAACGGGTCAAAAATATTGAGCGCAGTACCAATCACGATGTTAAAGCCGTAGAGTATTTTCTCAAAGAAAAAATCACCGGCAATGATGAGCTGGTAAATGTCAGTGAGTTTATCCACTTCGCCTGCACCTCCGAAGACATCAATAATCTCTCCCATGCGCTAATGCTCACCGAAGCCCGCAACCAGATCATTCTCGGACAATTAGATGAAGTTATCGACAGCATCCGTAAAATGGCGCATGACTATGCAGCCATTCCCATGCTTTCCCATACCCACGGCCAGCCCGCTTCCCCCAGCACCGTCGGCAAGGAAATGGCCAATGTGGTCGCTCGCTTGCAGCGTCAACGCGAACAAATAGCGTCGATTGAAATGCTGGGGAAAATCAACGGTGCGGTCGGCAACTACAATGCCCACCTCAGCGCCTATCCGGAAATAGACTGGGCGGATTTTGCCAAGGGCTTTATTACCTCACTGGGATTGAGCTACAACCCCTATACCATACAGATCGAACCTCACGATTATATCGCCGAACTGTTCGATGCCCTGGCCCGCTTCAATACTATACTGCTGGATTTTGACCGCGATATCTGGACCTATATTTCCATGGGCTATTTCAAGCAGAAAACCATCGCCGGCGAAGTCGGTTCTTCGACCATGCCACACAAGGTCAACCCCATCGACTTTGAAAACTCCGAAGGCAATCTGGGACTGGCCAATGCTATTTTTGGCCACCTATCAGCCAAGCTTCCCATTTCCCGCATGCAGCGAGATCTGACCGATTCTACCGTATTACGAAATCTGGGGGTCGGAATTGCTCACGCCATGATTGCCTGGCAATCCACCCTCCGCGGCATTAACAAGCTGGAAATCAATGAAGCCCGCCTGGCTGCCTATCTGGATGACAACTGGGAAGTGCTGGCCGAGCCGGTGCAAACCGTGATGCGCCGTTACGGAATTGAGAAACCTTATGAAAAACTCAAGGAACTGACCCGGGGCCAGCGCATCAACGCTGCAACCATGCAGGCCTTCATTGAGAAGCTGGACATCCCGGCCTCGGCGAAGCAAGAACTGATGAAGCTCACTCCGGCAAATTATATTGGTAATGCCATCCAGCAAGCTAAAGAAATCTAGCCCATATACCGATACTTTATACCCGTGAAACCTGCATTTTGAGGTATCACGGGTATAGTTGCGCATATGCTGCAATACTAGCAACAGGCGCAAACTTTATTCGTAGCAGACACGAATTTTTCGCTACCCATAAACTAACAGGCCGCCTTAGTCGATGTTGCATAAACCTAAAAATCAGAATAGTGCGAACAGCAGTCGTTCCTTCAGAAAAACCAGCCCTCTGGGCGTACTTACCGAAAAGCAATTTCTGAGCGAATACTGGCACAAGAAACCCCTGCTGATTCGCCAGGCCTTCCCCGGCTTTTCCACACCGGTCAATCCTGACGAGCTCGCCGGGCTGGCCTGTGATGACGAGGTTGAATCCCGTCTAATTCTTGAAAAAGGCGGGCCCACACCGTGGACTCTGGAACGAGGCCCCTTTGCTGAAGATCGCTTTGCCAACCTGCCTGAAACCCACTGGACGCTGCTGATACAGGAAGCCAACCGCTACATTCCCGAACTGGCGTTGCTCCGGGACGCTTTCAACTTTATTCCTAACTGGCGAAATGACGATGTCATGGCCAGCTATGCCCCGGTGCAGGGCTCGGTCGGCCCGCATGTGGATCAATACGATGTATTTTTATTGCAGGGACTCGGCCGCCGCCGCTGGATGATTAATCCTGATCCAGTCGGTGCGGATAACCTGCTCAGCGAAACTGAGCTGAAAATAATGCATAACTTTAGTGCTGACGAAGAATGGATATTGAACCCCGGCGATATGCTTTATCTGCCTCCCGGTGTGGCTCACTATGGTATTGCCCTCGATGAATGCATGACTTTCTCGATTGGATTTCGCGCCCCCAGCCATGCGGAACTGCTCAGTGCTTATGTCGATGATCTCGCTCCAAATCTAAAGGACGATCTTCGCTATGCAGATCGGGATTTACAAATCCAGAAAAACCCGGGCGAAATCACCCCGCGCACCCTCACCGACGTGCACAGTATTTTACAACAGGCCGTTTCTGAGCCAGATCGGATTAACCGCTGGTTCGGCCGCTACATCACTGAACCCCGACACGGTGATCTGCCCGAAGAACGCGAACCGCATATTACGCCCGCAGAATTCAAAGCTCAGCTCGAACGGGCAGGTGGACTTATCCGCAGTGAATATTCCCGTTTTTCTTTCATCCATGAAGCCGAACACGTCTATCTCTATATTGATGGTGATGAATATGATCTCCTGCCTGACTGGATCTATATTGCCCAGCTCATTTGCAACCACCGCCAGTTGAAATTAAAAATGCTGCAGTCCTGGCTTGATGACAAGGTTTTCATCGAACTATTCTGCGTCCTCTACAACCATGCTAAATTTGAGTTTCCAGATGCCTCATGGATGCCATTAAAATAAAGCGTGTCGCTTTCATCCGGGATTTTGCCGACCTCTGCTATGTGCGTGAGCAAGTATTTATCAAGGAACAGGGCGTGCCCTCAACGTTGGAGTGGGATGGCCTGGATCAGGATGCTTTCCACCTCATTGCACTCACTGCAACACAGCAACCGGTGGGCACGGTGCGCATGATAAAAGATGGCCACATCGGGCGCATGGCGGTTCTGAATGAATGGCGCAATCAGGGTATCGGCCAGCAACTGCTGATGCGAATCATCGAACTCGCCCGCCCGCTTGAACTCAAACAGGTGTTCCTTGCCGCACAGACCAGTGCAATCAATTTCTATACCCGCTACGGCTTTGTTGCGCATGGCGAAGAGTATATGGATGCGGGTATTCCGCATCAAAATATGAGTTTTATTCTGAAAGAGTAAAGCTCACAACACCCATTCAGACATAATTTTAGCCGAAAATTTTTGGTTCCCACGGTCTCCATGGGAATCCATATCTCGCATCACCTTGTCACCACCGTATGCATTCCCACGCAGAGCATGGGAACGAGTTATAATAGTGGCCAAAATGTGAGCAAGAGACAGCTCCCAGAGGGCGAGGGGATATAGTGCAAGTACTTATGCAACGATTAATATCGAATGGTATTTCTATACCAAGCTTTCTTATCCCAGATTCAGGTTAATTAGTTCCGTATAAACAACACACGATGGCTATTGATTTAGACAAACTTAAACTGGGTATCGATAGTGGTGAATACACGCTCAACAGCCGCGCGGATAATTACCGTTATTTCTGGCACATGCTACAGCAATCCCGGCAACAGCTTGATATTTTCAGTACCCATCTGGATCACAAACTCTATGACACAACAGAAATAATCACCCGGCTGCAATCCCTGATACATCAAAATCAACACACGCGCATTCGCCTGTTATTACGCAATCCCCGACATCTGCTAAGCTATGGCCACCGCATCGTTGAGTTATCCCGACGTCTGAGTACGTATATTGAAATACGGCAACTGGCAGAAACCTGTGACGAACACATTGAGTCCTTCTGTCTGTTTGACCGACAGGGTATTATCTACCGGCCAAATGCCGAACAATTTGAAGGCTGGTTTAGTTTTCATGCCGGAGTTCGTGTAAAATCAATTAGCGGATTTTTTAATGAAGCCTGGGATACCAGCCTGCCCTGTCATGAAACACGCAGGCTGTATTTATAATTCAAGGAGCCTGAAACCATGCCTCAAGCGGTATTGCTCATTTTATTCTTCATTGTTTCTCTGACACCCGGCTTTCAGTCGCAGGCACAGGCGGACGCCGTGATGCACCTGGAGACGTTTAATCTCCGCAATCGTCCGGCCAATGATCTCCTGCCTCTGATTAAAGCTTTTCTACATCCTGAAGGCGCAATAAGAGCACAGGGCTATAAGCTGTTTATCAAATCAACCGGCTCCAACCTCCAGCAACTCAGCAAGATCATTGCCGATCTGGATGTGGCACTGAAGCAATTGCGAATTTCCATTTCCACCGATACTCAGGCCTTTGAAGAACAGGAAAAGCTGCAGGT